>Ga0307374_10005701_pt1 | contig 20000 bp, 16 predicted proteins | sample OX3MG_FD_202532 | JGI IMG/M metagenome (GOLD analysis project Ga0307374, IMG submission 202532) | Soil microbial communities from Risofladan, Vaasa, Finland - OX-3 | ecosystem: Environmental > Terrestrial > Soil > Coastal area > Acid sulfate soil | place: Finland: Risofladan, Vaasa | collected...
ACAGCCTATCCTCGAAACGTATGGGCATGACAGATGGCAATGGCCGCAGCGTCAGCAGCATCGTCTGGACGTGGGATGGCTGAAAGGTGCAGCAAACAGCGTACCATTTCACCCACCTGCGCTTTTTTCGCCGCGCCATAGCCCGTCACCGCTAGCTTGACTTCATTGGGCGTATACTCAGCGATGGATACGCCCTGTTGCACCAGTGCCAGCAATGCTACACCACGCGCCTGCGCCACCGGTATAGCTGTGCTGACATTGTGTCCGAAAAACAGCGATTCTATCGCAGCTTCCTGTGGAGTATACTGCGCAATAAGCGCAGAGAGGTGGTCATACGCCTGAAGTAATCGCTGTGGATACGCCAAGCTGACCGGAGTCATAATGGCATCACAGACGACCAGACGCAACTCCGCTCCTTGCACCACGACCACGGCATAGCCCATACGACCAATACCCGGGTCAATGCCCAGAATGCGACGTTCATGCACTCCTGTTTGTTCTTTTTCTTTCCTTTGCATCAGGTACTCACCATCCCCCCAACCGTTTGTCACGCAGACTGACCCACCCACCCTGCGCGATGATGAGATGGTCCAGGACTTCGATTTGCAAGAGTATCCCGGCCTGCACTACCTGTTGGGTGACAGCAATATCGTCTTCACTCGGGTCCGGCACGCCACCAGGATGGTTATGTACCATGATGATGGAGGCGCTATTGAGCAGTAATGGCAGACGAAAGAGTTCGCCGGTGCGTACTCCCGCCGAACTCAGTGTCCCTTTGTAGAGGGGGTGAATACGTTGCACATGATTTTTCATATCCAGACAGATGATCCACATTTCTTCATGGTCGAGATGTCCCATCATCACCATCAGCAACGTCGCAATATCGGCTGATGTCTTGATCCGTTCATCGGGACGCGGTGTCAGTAGTACCCGCAGGATAGTGAGCAACGCCCGTACCTCCTCCGGCAGCGGTTCACTCTGCCTCACCGCCGACTGGATATCTTCACCGGATGCAGCGACTCGTCGCAGTTCGGCCAGGCAGAGATAGGGTGCAACCGCCTCACGCAGCTGCTGTTCCTGCCGGCGGGTCGCAAGATCAGCGGGAGGCCAGACCGCCTCTTCCGCCAGCAAAAGCGACGGTGTGAGGACGGCATGGCGGGTCTTTTTTATGGCGATGGGACAATAGACACAGTGTGGTGTGCGTGGCATATGCATGTTCCTTTCTCAAAACAAGCAAGAAACACCCCTGGAACCCTTTGCTGTTCCTGGGGTGTTTCGACTATGGTGTACATGGGGAATGATGTAGCATGAGAGGGTGGCTCTCAACACAGGGATGACATGTGGTTACTGTGGCGTATGAGGCGTGACGGGCAGGAGCAGCCAGGGATACAGATCGAAGTCCTGCAGGCTGCCTTCTTCCTTCCAACGAAGATACAGTGGACTCTGGAAGAGGTTCGTGTAGGTATCGTCGGCATTGAGTCGTACCCGGTGCAAGATGTGCAATTGCCGTGCGAGTCCGTGGAGCAACCCGTAATAGGAGTGCTGACCCTCGCTGATCTCCAGGGCCACCAGTTCCACGGTCTCGCCCGGCTTGACCTTGCGTTCTTCTCGTCGGATAGGCTTGCCTCGATGTTGTCGCCAGTAGATGCCCGGAGGCAGATCCAGATGGCTGTACCAGCGACCATGTTTCCAGGGCAGGTGGGTATCCGGGAAGACCAGATACAGTTCGATGCGCGTGTCAATGTGCGTGTGAAATGACATTGCCTGTGCCTTTCTTGCTTTTCAAGCAGACAAGCACAGGTCCCGGACGGTGCTGTCCGGGACCTGTGCTTGTCTGTGAATACGTGTGATAGATCGCGTGCTAGCGGTCGCTTTCATACCAGGGAAGGGCCTGCTCGCCATGTGCGGCCAGCCCAGCCGCTACTTTTTCTTGAGCACGTTGGTTGACGGAGCCATCGGCAAAACGGATCAGGGCCACACCAGTGATGGGTAAGGTGGCAAAGATGCCCGGTACCAGTTCGTCTGCCGACTCACCCGTCGGGCGATACTGGTACACCGTACTACCAATGGCACGCAGGCACAGTGGCCGCGCCGGGTGGTACCCCATTTCAGCTCCGTCTTCGCCTTCGGCACCATCAGCAGTACCCTCGGCAATGACGGTCTGCGCTGCTTCCTGTGGCATCAGTTCCCACAGTTTGAACAGACATGGACCAGCCTGAGGACCATGGACATGCTCTGGCTCCATCAGCAGCGCCATTCGTGGGGACGTTGTTTCGTGATCCTCGCGCTCGTCTGCGCTGCTCTGTTCTGCGGTGCTGGCGAGCGCAACTGCGTGACCGGGTATGTCTTTGTGGCAGGTTTCTGGCGGCATCTGTGTCTGCCATGCCAGATTGCGGGCGCGAGGATGCACCAGGATCATACGACTCGACCGTGAAAGCAACGACAGGTCAAGATTGGGGTTAAGTCGGCGCGAGGCTCCGTACCGCCGGACTTCTTCAATGAAATCCGGGCAGTACGGATAAAATTCAGCGCCGACCCACATGAGGATATCATAAATGGGATGTTCTTCAGCATCGCACACTGGTTCACCCGCTGCGAAGGTGCGTAGCCAGAGCTGCGGTTTGTTAATCAAGTCGAGACCATCCGGCACTGCTAAGGGTGGATCAATCAGAAACTCCTCCAATGGCCTGCCATGCGGCGAAAGACCCGTCTCGAGATAGACACCGCCCGGTTGGCGATCACCACAACCACGCTCGACCGGGTCAGCTTTGGGAAAATCAAACATCGTTTTACTCCTCTTTCTCACTCTTTTCTGTGTTCTATATGTGGACTATTGTCCTTGTGCGTCATGTTCTTCGCGCACTGGCACTGCCTGACCGGGATGGTGCGCTACCGATGCCGTGCGCAGCGCCAGACCGACCTGTTGCGCTAATGCTTCCGTGAGGGTCTGGATAGCACGTGGCACGGTCCGGTAGGTGTCGCACTGTTGGAAGAGACGTAACGCCTGCAACACGTCCTGCAGTGGCTGCCCCGCTGTCGGACTGGTATCGCATGCTGTCGGTCTCGAAGTGAGCGAACTACCCGGAGGGGTCTGTTCTCCCACTTCTTCCGCAACGGCACACCTGCCGACTGACGACGGCAAGACCGTGGAAGAGATGTGGGCGACTGGCGCAGCCTGAAAACGTTGCGCAAGGGTAGCCTGAAGCGGCAGGAGTCCACTGGCGATCTGCACGCGCAACACCGCGTTTACGTGCTCCGCCGTTAGTTCCTCGCCAGCATTCGCCAACTGCGCGACACGCTCCTGCTGCGAAGGACTCAGTCGGACAAGTTTGCGTGCCACGTCCCGGCTCACCGTCCCTGCCAGTACACAACTGAGCAGGGGCGATGGCAACTGCGCGATTTTGAGCCGTTCGGCCAGGTGGACGCGATCAAAGCCAAAGGTCGCCAGATCGTCAACCGTCAGGCCAACCTTCTCATCGAGCAACTGGCGCAACGCTCCCACCTCCTGCACCCAGGCGGCAGAGCGCTGCGTATTTTCAATGAGCGCCAGCAGCGCCGACAATGGTAGCGTACTACTCGCGTAGACTTCACATTTGATGACCGTCAGTCCGGCCAGGCGTGCGGCCAGCACACGTCTGCGCCCCGCAATCACCGCAAAGGTGGCGTCCGGGTCGTGGATTGCACACCCGTCGCACATGACGACCGAAGGGTTTTGTAAGATGCCGACCTGCTGGATACTTTTCACCAGCCGTTTGGCCGAACGAGTGATGTGCGCCGCATCCTGAACCAGTAGCCGTTCCACTGGCAGGTGTTGTGTTTCATGGGCGGGCAACGATGTCACGCCCAGTCGCTGGAAGAGCAGCAAGGAGGCGTCAGTCGATGTTCCTACTGCTCCATCTGTATCTGTCCAGTGGTCCTCTGTGGTTGTAGGAACCGGCATGGAAAAAATGGTCATATACGTATGCTCCTATTCTGTGTTTTCAATACCATGGATGCCCCGCCTACAAACGAGTGTCAGATCGGCGGGGCATCTGTGTAGCATGCTATGTGCTGTGGATAACCTGTGGACAAGTCTGTGGACAAGGGAGTCGGGTGTGCGAGCGTTGTCTATGCTGACTGAATGACTTGGGTGTGCGAGCGTTGTCTATGCTGATTGAATGACTTGGGTGCGCGTGCGTGTTAGCGTGCAGAGGGTGAAGGGACGATGCACACCACGCCTTCCGCGATGAGGATGTTGACGGCTTCATGCACCGCCATATAGGAATAGGACAACGCCTCCATGATCTCCTGCTGCGTGGTGGTCTGACCGGCCCGTGCTTTGCGCTGAATATAGCGGGAGACCTGTTCCACCATCGCTTCGCTCACGAAAAACCCTTCACGAGGATGCTCACGCCAGAGCAAGGTCACGTCGGTGATCTCTGCCTCTTCCTGCACTTCTGGCATCTCTGGCATCTCTCCTCGATTGTCTTGTTCATCGGTCATTTAATCGCTCCTTTCGTTCGTTCATGCGTTTGATAGACATTCATGGGACGGGTACAACGAACAGACCACTGGGGAACGTCTGCCTGTTGCACCTGTCAAAGAGAATCGGGTGTCGCTCTAGCCCCACAGACGTGGCTGTGAGCGCACCGGTGCTACGGCACACGGGGTCAGCGGCGCGTGTTCGCTCGTGTGCGTCTCCCCGGCCTGTGCTGTTTCCGCCGTTTCTGTCGCGGCCAGGTCCCAGAGCGATGGGGTCTTAACTGCCTGACCGTTCCGAGATGAAAGCATGTAGGTGCCAGTGGCGCGTGTGGCATGGGTCGCGTGTGCTTGCACCTCTGCTTCCGCAAGCGACGCAATCTCGCGCACCACCACCGGCTGCTGACGCTGCACCGGATCGTGGCTACCGGCCCGCCTTCGTCCTTGCGAACGACGCACTCGCGCCAGAGCGATATGCTCATTGCGCCCAAAGATGACGTCGGCCCGACTGCCAATGGCGTGTGTGGTGAGCGGCGTCAGCTCCGGTACGCCTGATGGCAGAGAGGGCAAAGCTACCTGCTCGGCAGGTGGAAGCACTGGTAGCGAAGGCACCACAGCAGGCGACAGCGGCATGACCAGCGCATCGTCCCGAGAGACGCTGGCCTGAGCAGCCTGTGATGAACGCGCTGCCAGGGGTTGCACCGTTGGGTGCAAGGATACAGGAGCCAGGGTACCTGTTCCCAGCATAGGTGGGGCTGCTGTCCAGACAGATACAGTGAAATCAGCCTGGGTCCGCAGGGAGAGAAGCCGTTCTCCCAGCGTATCGCACAAGCCACCCAGCCAGCTACGTCCTCGCGAGAGCGCCACACGTAACTCCTCGGCCCGCCGGGCAAACACCGCTTTGAGTTCCACCTCTTCCTGCACCACCTCCGTCTCAGCTGGCGGCAGCAGGAGTGATGCACGCTGCTCCTCGTCCGCGCTCTCCTGTTGCTCCAACAAACTGGAGAGACGGGCCAACGTGGTCTTATCCGCTCCAGCATGTGCGATGAGCGCCCCTCGTGCCGGTTCTCCGGCAAAGGCGGCGGCAGCGCCACTTTGCTGACCCAGTTTACGTAGCTTGTGATGCCCGGCGGTGTTGGCATACGTCAGGTAGTAGATGCGCACCTCCTCCCGTTTGCCCAGCCGCCACGCTCGCCGCGAGGCTTGATCGAGCATGAACAGGTTGAGTGCCATCTCGACCCAGAATACGCTGTCAATGGCGCTCTGCAAATTGAGACCTTCATTGACGCGCCGGTACGGTACAATCACCACGGTGTGTCCATGCTGCTGCACCGCCTGGATGATAGCCTGCTGCCGTTCCTCGGCGGGAACACTATTGGGCAGTGTCCAGGGATGAAAGTCACCCAGCACCCATGCCAGCCGCTTCGCCATACTGCGCAGGTCATTCTGTTCCATGTAAATCATGCATCTGCGCCCTTCCGCACGCTCACGCTCCACCAGCGCAATCAGCCGTCGTTCGAGTGGGTACACGTAGTCCCATTCCAGCGTTTCCGTCGAGACGAGCAGCTTGCGATCCACGGTGTCACCCCAACGGTCACGAGTGGTTTGCCAGACCTCAAAGGGACGGTCACAGGGCAAGGCCGCGAACCAGCGTGGCACCGTGCCTTTGGCCAGTCTGGCGGCGGTGTTGCGTTCCCGCGCCAAATCATCCAGTTCACGCACCAATTGTCCGTAGTGCGCTGCGAGATGACGCTGCTTCGCCCACGTCTGCACGGCCTGCTCCTGTTCCACCGCAGCAGTCAGGGATGCGCGTAGACGCTGCCGTTCGTTTTCCTGTTCCTGCATGTGGGCGGGCGCGTGCAGTGACACGTCGAGTAGAGCTTCGTTGACCGCCATCTTGCCCGCGTGCTGTGGCTCTCGCTGCGTTTCGTTGACCATCTTCAAGCGGCGTGCCACGTCTGCTCGCAGGTGTGCGGCCCGTTCCAGTGCCTCGTTGACCTCTGGGTCACGCATCGAGACGATTTCAGGAATCTCGATGCGCGGCGGCATGTGCGCTCCCACATCCAGCACGGTCAGGTAGACGAAATCCTCCAGCAGGTAGGGAATGAGTTTCGCCGACAAGCCTGGTGCGGGGATGGTGGACACCTGTACGCTGGTCTGGCCGGACCCGCGTCGCGCATCCGACTCGTACTCCTTTGTCCATTCCTGCACAACGCCATACCGCTCCAACGCTTTTTCCGCGTCATTCCAGCCCAGACCCAACCTGCGCCAAAATTGCGGGTGATAGCGGAACCAGTAGTGGAAAAAACCGAGCAAATCGCCGCCAAAATGGGTCCCACTGGTGAGCATGCGCGTCTGGGCCGAGAGCATCGCCTGATGATGGGCATGGGCAATATCGGTATCGCGTCCGCGCCCATTGTGACTCTCATCGACAATGGTCAGTGCCACACAGCCACGGTAGAAGCGGTACAGGTAATCACAGGGAGCGAAGCTCTCCGGCAACGGCACACACGGGCCATAGGAGACATCCGAGGCGTCCATGACCAGGGTGCTACTCTGGTCACTCAGGTTGCTGCGGTTCCGCTGGTCCCAGTGGTTCCGCTGGCTGCGACCACCATTGCTGCCTGTGCTGACTGTCCTGGCAGGAATGCGCCCCAGACTCACTGCCTGCCGTCCCGCCTGCTTTGCTGACGCCGAACGTGAGGAATGGACACGGAGAGCATGTACGGCAGCGTACCACTCGGCAAACGAGAGTTGCGGTTGTTTGCGTTGCGCTGCTTCCAGCCGGGCATCCGTCCAGAGTGGGGTACGCATGCGGCATCTGCCATCGGGGTTGCGTGGTCCCGGCTGGTTGCGCACATCAGCCCGACAGCGACACCAGCGCGGCTTGAGGGTGAACCACGTGCAGCTGGTCACCGGTTCCCGGTCGTCATCCGCCTGCTCCTCGTCTTCCGCTGCCTGCCCGACCCGTTGCAAAATCAGTTGCTCGTCGTCTGCACGTCGTCGTGGCTCCACGTCGTGCAGCTTGCCGGGTGTGGCCTGAATCTGCGCACCACAGTCGGGACAGTAAAAGTGTGAGATGGACATCACCCGCGTATACCACTCTCCGCTGGCTTTCCAGCGATAGGCCGTCAACTGACCACGTGCATTCTGCACGGGTTCCAGTTGCGACAACAGCGCCTTTGGTGGCTCCAGGTCAGGAACTTCTTGTGTGCGGCGTTTTTCCCGCACGACGGGTTGCCATGCCCGACCAAAAGCGCGGCTCAATGAGTGCGACAGGATACCCACCACGCAGGGAGCGGCACTTTCGGCGCATTGTGCGAGCCAGCGTGGAATATCGCTGTGGTGGGCAAGGTGAACTACCTCCGCCTCCGGCCACGCGACACGGATCTCCTGCGCATACTCTTTTGTGACTTTCTTCGGCGTACTCACCAGCACCGGCAATGCTCGTGGCCCGGCCTCCTCCGGTGTGATGGTCGTACCATCCGCACGACGATAGGCAATGATGCGTCCTGTCTGTTCATCGCGCACAGGGGTCAGTCGCAAGAGTGCCAGCGTGCGTGGATTCTTGAGCCACGCTTGCCGCAGGCCGCGTATCCAGGCGGGTTGCGCAGTTGTTCCTGTCCTTCTTCCTGATACTGCTGTTGGGACACCCGCATCACTGCTCTGCTGGAAGAGCGACGTGCGATAGCGCCACTGATACGCTTGCCGGGCGGCCGTGGCGACACCCAGCCGGGTTTTTCCTGTTCCAGGTTCACCTTGAATGGCAGTCCGTCCACTGACATCCAACGCACGGCCCATCGCGTACACGCGGTGCTGCTGTGCAATGGAGAGGCCGGGAAACGCGGCGTTGGGCAACTGTTTGTCCTGTCCAAATTGTGCCACCACGCGCAGTTCCCAATCAGCGGGATCCAGCCGGTAAAGCGGCTGGCGTTTCTCAATCACCCGTTCTGCCAGCGTACTGAGCCAGGGTTGCAGGAACGTGAAGACCGCCTCGCCCTGCTCGTAGCGTGTCTCGCCGGTCTGCAAGTTGAGGACACCCAGCATGGGTTTGTCCTGCCACTGCCGGGCGGCCACATGCACCACACCGCGTTCGCGCAGCTTCTCCTGTTCCTCCTCGTCAATGGGTAGCGCGACCCATTCTTGCCCCACAAAGGCGGTGAAGAGATACGGGGTGGCAGCCGCTCTTGCGCCCTCTGCGGTGGGAGCTGCAATGGAAACAATCTCCCCATCCAGTAGGCCAGTCAGCACCTCGGCAGCGACATGCGCTTCACCGGAGAGCGGCATCACCGGCGACTCGCGCAGTCCCTCTTCCCGCCACTGGGTGGCTGCCTGCCACAGAGGGGAAAGATGCGCACCGGCATGCTCCACTGCTGAGAGTAAGAACGCTTCGTCGGCATGGCGCACCACGATCTGCGGACGCACCGTCGCCTCTGGCACAGGATAGGGATTCGACAATGGGTGCGTAGGCAGCTCTGGCGGTGCCGTCCCCTGCTCCCATCCGGCACGGATCCCGTTCTTCGTCGGGGAAGAACGTGCGGCTGAGGCCGTGTGGTAGCGGTAGCCCTGTAAACGACGCTGTTCCGCCGGTGAAGGGTCAATCGGTTCCGCTCGCCGGATGCCCACGGCACAGATTTGCGTGAAATCTTCAAACGCTCCTTCAGAAGATGAGGGAGTGCGGTCAGGAAATTTCCAGATACGCACGTCCTCGTACCACCGCGCCCAGTGGTTGACCATAGTGCCGTCCCAGGCGGAGCGGGCCGGGAGAATGGCAACCAGCACACCGCCGGGTACGAGCAGGGTGCCAGCATCGGCCAGGATGCGGTATTCGGCACGTTTGCCGTCCTGGAAAAAGTAGGGCGGGTTCGCCAGCACCAGACTCATGCTGGCTTTTGGTATACTGACGCCCTCAAAGGCGCAAGTCACGATCTCGGCACGCGGCAGCCGCTCACGAGCAACGTCAGCCCGTTCGGCACTAATTTCGACGCCGTAGAGCCGGGCAGATGGGATAGCACGACAGGGCAAGAGCAGATCGCCCTCTCCTGCCGTCGGGTCAAGGACAGTGGCAGGTTTCCCCGGTGGAAACGCGAGCAAACAGCGCACGATCCGTTCCGCCAAGGCAGGTGGCGTGCGTACAAAAGCTGAGATGGCAAGATTTGCCAGAGTTCCCTGTGGCATAGGAGTTTCTATCCTTCCTTCTATAGGTATGATGGAAACCATGCAGATGAAACCGGTGACAGAGGCCGATCCCTCGCGATGCATAGTACAGTCCAGTCATCGGTTGCATGGCATTGGTGGGGTGAGACGGTAACAGGAAAACAGCGATGTCTCACTTCCCATTGCTGGAGAAGTGAGACATCGCTGTGAGGAACGCACGGGCGACAGGACGAGGTGTTGCGGTGTCAGCCTTCTTCCCGCCAGGGTAGCCATCCTTCGCGTACACCACTGCCCACCAGCGCACTCCAAGCGAGCAAATCACCCGAGAGTTTCCAGGCATGCAGGCCAAGTGCGGCAAGGGGCGTAATCAGTTCGTGTGCCAACCCACGTTCCCACAGCGCCTCAGCCCACTGGTCACGCCATTCGGGATGGGTCGCGTGCCGGTGCAGGACGGGGACGCGCAACGCATAGAGGTGGCCCAGAAAGCTGTGGCGGGCGGGTCCAATTTCGTCCCAGTTGCCCAGCACGTAACGCGGGACCCATTTTGGCGGAGCTGGCTGCTGTGCTGGCGCTGTCGAGTGAGGAGATGCCTTTGTTCCTGCGCGTTGTCGCGCAGGTTTCGTGGCCTGCTCTCCCATCTCTGCTGGCTCTTGCGCCTCTGGCGTCTTCGTCTCCGAGGTCGGCACATCGGGTGGGTGCAGCAGACCTTCGGTGAGATGCGCCGTGCGCAGCAAGGCCAGGGCGTGGACTTCGCGGGTGCCTTCCAGATGGGCCACACCTTGTTTGTAGCGTTCACTGCCGCGACAGAGACGCTCCGGCCCCTGCCATTCGTCATGCCAGACAGACGCTGGCACAAAGGAAACGTCCGTCATACTCCACAACTGCGCCAGCACTGCTCCCACACTGGTATCAAAGCCCACCAGACTCAGCGTCACCAGCATTGTACCCTCGCAAGCCAGGGCTGCGACTCGCACCTGCTGCCCATCGGCCTCCACCATGCCGACAAAACCGTCGGGATGAAAGGGGCGCACAGGCAAGGTCCCATCAAGCAGCGTCATCACATGCCCTCCCCGTTCGTTGGCAGTCCATCAGGCACGTCAGGTTGGATCGTCTGTCCAGGCTGCGTGGCTGGTTCGACATGCAGCCTGGATGGGATGCATAGGGCATCGGTGGCGTCTGTTGTGCCTTCGATGCTTTCTATCACCCAGGCCAATGCGACGGCCTTGTCCGAAGGTGGCAAGCAACAGGGATACACCGTGAGTGATGGACAGGCACGGTAGCCTTCCTGTTCCCGCTCATCGGCTTCCCGGAAGAACGCTTCTCCATCGAGATACGGCGTTTCCACATCCTCTGGTCGCCAGAAGGAGACGCCCGATACCGGTACAGCCGTTTCATCCACCTGTATCGGGCCAAGCAGACCGTTTTGTGCCAAGTGCAGCGCGTTGGTATCGCCAATACAACCCCATGCCAGTCTACGCTCCTCACACAACTGCGCAAGGTGCAGCAGCAGGTTGCAAGCCGCCGTCATGTCATTATGATAGACTCGCCCCAATGCCAGACGATACACAGGGGCTGCTCCCGGTTCTGCCGCCGATGGCTCCTGCTTTTCGTGACGTGTCCGGGTGTCTCTGCCCGCCAGCCGTGCTTCCACCAGCCGCACCGTCGTGCGGGCAATCAGGCTCTCCGGCGTCCAGCAATCAGCACCGCGTGCCACGAAGGCTGCCAAGAGGACGCCGGTGTCGTACCAGTTGCCGATGATGCGCGGGTCGCGATCATCCCCGCTGCCCATGCAGGTGTACCACCCGCAGCCATTGCTCATATTGAGCCACCACGCCGGGTCTGCCGTGATGACCAGGTCCAGTGCTGCTGGCATGGCTTTGTTGCCGCGATTGACAAACTGATCCATCCAGTCACGCTTCTGCTCGGATGGTGGCAACACCTTATCCAGCATCCAGTACAGACCCGGCCCATAGTGTTGCCAGCACGGAACCGGATGCTCCTCGCCAGACGGCTGGTGCTGGCACCGTGTTGTGCGCCACGCACGCCAGCGCCGCTGCTCAATCGTTCCCTGGCGAAATTCCTCCCGGCTCAGCGTACACAGCAGCGGTCGCAGGCAGGGACAGACACGGATCAACTCAGAGACGCAACTCTGCCACCAGGGAGGCAGGGTATCATGGACGCGGAAGGTGCCTTGCAGACGCTCAAGCACGGGATGGCGGCGTGGCAAGTGTGTTGGCAGTGGCGCGTACTTCGCCAGCGCAGGGACCTCGTGTGCATACCGGGTACACAGCGAGTCGTAATCGGGAACCTCGTACAGGCCGTAAGGAAACTGGTCATGAGGGTGTGTCATATGCTATACTCCTATCAGCTAACAAGTTCGCAAAGCGAACAATACACAACGAGGCCCTTCCTGTTACCGCAGGAAGGGCCTCACTTTTTGTTGATACCAGTCTCACCAAACGAAGACCGGTGTTAGAGCGAGTGAAAACCGGCAGGTAGAATCATCCATGCCTGATCGGTCTCGTAGGAAACAATCACGTCGCCGACCGACGTGGAGCGCAAGGGCAGACGGTCGTCATACCAGACCACTTCCCGGTTACTCGTCCAGGGCCGGTCAATGGTATTGGTGAGCGTAAACACCTGCTCAAATGGCGCAGCGACATCGGCCACATGCACAAAATGCCTGCGCCAATTGCTCTGCCAGTGAGCAGGTTGTGGACACGCCATCGCCAGTGGATCAACCGCGTGATACACCCCATAGCGTTGGTGCGTCTGCATAGTCTGCATCGTGTTCATTCGTCACCTCCTTTTACTGCTACATGTGGGAGCGAGGCGTCTGGCTGAGCAAGGGAAACACGAGGTGCGGGGCAAGACATCAGCGCTTCGTAGAGCGGATAGACGCTCTGGGGACCAAGTCGGCGGTAGCGCTCGTTCCAATCCTTCCCCCAGCGATCAAATGGGGGTGGACAGCAGCGTGTCTCAATGCCAACCTGCGCAAACTCCTGTGCGAGCCGTTCCATCGCAGTAGTTCCTCCTGTATCGGCATCCAGGGCCAGCACGACTCGCTTCACCTGTGGCGCGTACTGGACCAGCCACGCCGGTCGGGCCGCTGTTCCCACCAGCGCCACAACAGAGAACGCAGGCAGACCCGCCGCCAGTAACGCCAGCCGGTCAAAGCCGCCCTCAACCAGGATGAGTGTTTCCGCGAGACGGGCTGGCTCAGCGAAGCCAAACCAGCCAGCCGGATTGGTTTTGATCCAGCGACGCGGCAGACCCGGTTGCTCCAGCACCGCTTTGTGCGCGTTCTCGTCCATGCCGGGTTGCCAGCCAACCAGCGTGCGTCCAATGAAACCGCAGCCGTCCGGCGTATGCAATGGGAACAGCAGGCGGTCAATCCAGCGTGTGAGCAATATCTGTTGTGCTTCTGCCAGCGTACCTGCCGTCTGTTCCCAGGCAACACGGGACAAGTACCCGATGCCACTTCCCTCGGCGAGCGCGAGTGGTATGCCTCGTTCGTCCAGGTACGCCTGCGCTCGCCGGTACGTCAGCAAGGATGCACGGAGCAGGGACGCAAGGTGCGTCAGGGCCACCTGTTCCTCCTGTTGCCATCCTGGCGGCGCTGGCACGTTCCTCAGCCGTGCCTGACTATGACGATAGGAATAGCCTCTGCCAATCGCGGCGTGGACATCTCCGTTACTGCTGCAGGAAAGAGACGTGCCTGGAGGCGCATGCCCGTTCCTTTTGCGGTCCAGCTGCTGCACCAGCACCGTTGCGTGGCAGCAATGGCAGTAACCCCAGCCGCTCTCAGGATCAATCGAGAGCGAGCGTTGATGATCCCCGCCATGAATGGGACAGGGAGCTCGCAGTCGCGTGCCGCCACTGACCATATCGCGAAGGTCGTCCAGTGAAAGCAGGTGGATGATTTTCCCGTGCCGGGTTCTCTGTGAAAGAATGCTCATCAGTGGGTCCCCTCCTTTCACAACACCGTGCGCATCGTCCGCGCCAGCAGACGCCAGGCATTGAGGAGCGCCGCCAGTGGAGCCGGTGCGAACGATGCATGCGGTGCTGTGGTGACCGCCAGCGACACCAGCACCGGCTCACCAGACGGCTGGTAGTTGTCTCGCCAGGCATAGCCACACCAGATGCGTGGTTCTGCGTTATGGTCATGCCGGGACAGGCCGTTTACCGGAGACAGACGACGTGCAAGCAGATACTGCTCTTCCTCGCGGTACACCCGTGCGGCAGCTGGGCACAGACATGTTTCCAGCCAGGCCAGCCACGCACGAACATCCCCTATGGGAGCCGTCAGGGTATCGGGTTCCATGGAGACAAGCGTGCGCAGAGGCAGACTCGCGGGTTGACACATCATCATCACCAACGCGGTGTACGGTGGTGATGCACGTTCCCACAGCAGGTGATAGCCGCCGTACCGACAGGAAGCATCCCGCCGGTACGCCTCGATGGTAAAGAGACCATCCAGATAGCTGGTGCTACAAATGGCACACAGCGCCCTGGGTAACGTCGAGAGCGCATGGATATCGGCATGAAATGTGGTGCCGAGATGGATCAACTGCTCCCCGGTCAGGCGTGGATAGTGCCGCCTGCCCGCTTGATACCACGGACGCTGGCAGACCGGGCAGGTATACAGCAGGTGCCGACCACCCTCGAGCGTCGGCACGGCATCCTGCCCCAGGTGGAAACGGAGACGGACCTCGCCATCATCGAAATGCTTTGGGACGCTCTGGTTGTTGAAAAGGGGTGAATCATCTGGTATCATAGAACCAACCTTTCTTCTTTACAGATGAAGAAAAACAATGAAGGCAGCACACCATGGCGGGTGTACTGCCCTTTTGCTCTTTTTTGCGGTGCGGATGTGTAAGAAGCGTTTTGTATGCGGACGTCAACGGCTGATAGCTGACATCCACTACGAGTGGGATAGCACTCAACTGGCTTCCTGCGACTGCGACACATAGGGGTGCCACATCCACTGCTGCACGCAATCGCGGTCACGTATGTTCGAGTTCCGCGTGAGCGTGGATGGTCGCTGATGCTGGTGGCGGTCGCGGTTGCCACATAGAGACCTCCTTTCAAGACAGGCACAAAAAGGCCACTTCCTTCTGGCTGAGAAGAAAGTGGCACATGGAGCGTGAGAAAATGTATCTGAGCATGGGTAAGTACAGGAGAGGGAATAGGGATATCAAGCATCGAGGTCGGTACCGTTTGACCTCATCTCAACCACGCACCGCTCGTGGCGTTGACAGGCGCTTAGAACTGCGGCGATGAAAACCAGCTGTTTTGCCTTTCAGCGATACAGGATGAAGGTGAAAGTCAAGCATTGTGGAAACGAACGAGAAAAGGGAAGGAAGAGGAAACGGCAGCCATAGCAAAGCACGCCACGGTTGATACAACCCTGACGTCGCTTTGTCTGAGCTATGAGCTGAGAAAAGACAACTCGATCCGAATGACCTCGATTTGTGCATGCAGTCCGGTCAGATCACTCTGGCACTGCAGCATCGCCTGTTGCAGTCGCACCTCTTCCTGCGCAAGCCGTTCTCGTTCATACTGGAAGAGCCGCTCAGCGGGCAGATGGCGTATGCCCGCAAGGCCTGAGAGCAGAATCTGGGCCGAGAGGATGGGTTTACGCTGCTGCATCCCAGCTTTGCGCTGCGCCAACATCTGCCCTTCACGCTGGAGATAGGCAACCTGTGCCAGCAGCGCCTGCACCTGCATCTCCAGTTTGACGCGCTCACGCCAGAGAAATTCCCGTCGCTGGTCCTGCTGAAAATGACCTGCAGGCTGCTGCCGGGCAGACGACTGGTGCGGCCAGTGCTGTTTCTGCTGCCGGGATTGCTGCGCATGTGATGCTTTCTGAGAATTCATTGGGGAACAAACACTCCTTCTTTTTGCTGGTCACGCACCACGAAAAGGCGAGCAGACTCAAGCAAAGCAAAGCAGACAGCAGTATCCCCGGTTCATCAGTTCAAGCTGGTCCCGTTCTCTCCTTTCTATGCTCCATCCGTTTTCGCCGGTATGTACACGTGCGTGTGATAGACAAACGTTCAACAAGACATGACAGACGTGCTTCCAAATGGTCCGTTTGACGTGCGGCGAAGTCTCTGCAAAAACAAGCGCGACGTTCGCACCGTCGAGGAGGACACATTCCTCATCCTTTTTTCCTCCCGGCGAGATACCTTATGTGCAAGTTTCTCAGCGACGAAGAGAGGAAGAGGCAAGAACGCCTCTGTGGCATGGCAATTGCGACAGGGAGACAACGTTCTGTCGTCTCGGACCCATCTGAGCCATGTGTGCAATATACAAGATATAGCATGAACAGGCCACAAAGGCAAGTCTCCACGGCCCGCACCTATGCACGGTTGCGCACAAAAAAGAAAAACCACTGCATGAACATCTCTGCTTACCACCGCCACTTTCCGGCCTGCAGAGCCACTTCAGCCGTGTCACACTGCTCTGAGATAATCGCGTCATGGCTCCCTGCATCAATGACAGTCGTCGGTTACAACAACTCTTCTTTGCGAGCGATGAGCGCGGCCAGGACGCGCTCAGGCGTCATTGGAAGTTGCGTCATGCGCACACCCACCGCGTCCTTGATGGCGTTGGCGATGGCTGCTGCCACCGGAACGACCGGCGGCTCGCCCACTCCCCGGGCACCGAATGGGCCAAGCGCAGAGGGAACCTCGACCAGGAGCGGCGTAATCGTGGGTGCATCTTTGCCCAGCGGCAGCGCATAGTCCATCAACGTCGCTGTCAGTGCTTGCCCACTCTCATCGTAGACCATTTCCTCGAACAGCGCCCAGCCGATGCCTTGCACCACCCCACCGTGGATCTGACCTTCCACTTCTGCCGGGTTGATGGCTCGGCCCACGTCCTGTGCGGCCACATAGTCAAGCACACGCACCTCACCCGTCTCAGGATCAACGGCCACTTTCGCCAGGTGCGCGGCAAACGTGGGCGAAGAAACGCGCTTGGCCGAACGCCCACGTCCGAACACCGGCTCGTAGGGTGCACCAAAGCGCATCGTGTTGGCGGCGATCTGCTGCAACGTGACATATTTTTCCGGCACGCCCTTCACCCTCACCCGACCATCTGACAACTCCATATCTTCCATAGACGCCTCCAACATCTCAGCCGCGATGGCGAACAGCTGGCTGCGTGCGTCGCGTGCGGCTGCCTGTACCGCCGCACCCACGGTATAGGTGGTCTTGCTGCCAGCGGAAAGGCCGCTGTATGGCATCGCATCGGTGCTATCATGGGTAACGTGTATGGCTGCGGCTGGCAAGCTCAACTCCTCGGCGGCGATCAGGGCCATTGCGGTGTCTGAGCCGGAGACATCGACGCTGCCCACCACCACCGTCATTGTCCCATCGCGTTCCAGCCGACACAGCGCGGCAGCAGGTTCTGTGCCACCCTGCCAACCGCCAACCGCCGCGCCGACGCCGATCTTCCAGCCTACAAGCTCCGGCGGCACATCCTGTTTCGCCTGCTCACGCTGCACCCACAACGGATACTGCTGAATCTGCTCAAGGCACTCCAACAGGCCTATACGCGGCCAGCGACCCCGCAGCAGATTCGGGTCTCCCTCTTTGAGCGCATTGACACGGCGGAACTGCAGCGGGTCTACGGCTAACTGCTGGCAGAGGTCTTGCACCGTCGATTCCAGCGCGAAGGCGGTCTGTGGTCCGGCGGGAGCGCGATAGGCCCGGTGCCGGGCTTGTTGGTCTCCACCACGTCACAGCGCACGGCGATGTTGGGGCAACGATAGACGCCAAAGAAATGGAAGCCGCTCAAGGCCGCAAGCGGATTGGGATAGGCTCCCGCATCAAGCAGCATACGCACCTGGATAGCGGTGAGCGTTCCATCCCTCTTCGCGCCCAGTTTGATGGTGATCGCCATTTGCGGTGCCGGGTTGCCGGCCAGCAGCTCATCCTGGCGCGTGTAAACCAGGCGGATTGGCCTGCGCAGGCGAGTCGCCACGGCTGCTGCCAGTGGCTCAAGCAAAGATTCCTTCCCGCCAAACCCTCCACCGATGGGTACCGGCTCGACCCGAATCTGCTGTTCAGACATAGCAAGCGCCGTAGCAACAGCAGAGCGCACACTGAACAATCCCTGGGTGCTGGACCAGACCACCAGGTGATGGCCCGACGGACTGGGAGCAACGGTGACTGATTGCGGCTCCAGATACGATTGGTGAACCGGATGCGTGCGATACGTTCCTTCGACTACCACCTCCGCCTGACGCAGACCTTCCTCAATATTACCCAGCATCATGGGTCGGAACTGTTTGACGTTGGACGACCCCTCCTCTGCCGCGACCGCCGTGGCTTGGGGGAAGCCAGCCAGCGGACCTTCTTCAGCAGCTTCTGCGGCCTGGTCTATGCGAGCCGGGGGCGCACCAGGCCGTGCAGCAGCCGCTGGTTCAATAGCTGCGGGCAATGGCTCGTAATCAACCTCCACCGCATCGGCACCATCCTCGGCAAGAGCCTCCGTCTCGCCAACCACGACAGCCACGGGATGCCCGCACCACAGCACTTCTTGCTGTGCCAACGGGGATTGCACACGGGAGAGTGGACTCCCCTGAGCCATGCCCAGCGTCGCGGCGGTAAAAACAGCCACAACTCCTGGCATCGCTTGAGCAGCCGACGTACCGATATGCAGAATGCGAGCATGGGCGTAGGGACTGAGAACCAGGCGTGCATACAGCATCCCCGCCACGACCTGATCGCCGGCGTAGCGTGTGCGCCCGGTCACTTTGTCAGGGCCGTCCTGGCGGGGCAGAGACATGCCAACATAGGCAGGCGGCGTGTGCTGCCGCGTTCCTTGCGTCATCGGAAAAAACCTCCTTCAATCGATAGCGGGGTCCTGGTGTAGCCATGAACTAACTGACAGGTTTTTTGCTGAAGTATGTAGCTACCCATGTGTATTATGCCACAGAGTCGCAGCAACACGATACGTTGCAGGTTCCCCGAAGGACGACTTCTTGCCACACCTTTTGTGATGATGTCTGGCGAGAACGTTGTTGCCAGGCAACGCAGTTGGTGTGGGCAAAGCAAAGAGTGCTGACGCGAATCCCCGTTTATCCCCGGTCGGTTTGCAAATGGCACGGGTTCTGTCCATGGGACAAGCGGCCTACCCAGCTAAATGGATATGAATCAGGAATTGGACTCACTTCCTGGGATTTGAAAGACAGCGCTTTCCTCCTTAGGAGACTCACACTCATACGGTGACTAATAAAACACTCGTGTGCCACATGGAACGGTCAGATTGCAACAAAAGATGGTCAGTTTATTTCAGTGAGTCTCCTTTTAGCAGGTAGGTATCTTCGTTTTTTGTCAGATTTCTACCTGTTCTGCCAGATGTTTCCTTTCGCTGTAGACCCTGTAGAAAAGGTTCGCACGCAGTAACGCGCCAAGAGAATCAAGACGCACTTTTGATACAGGCTTATCCCTTTCATGAGAGAGGATTCATCTGCACTTGAAAAGAGACAGCGGATTCAGGGATTAACCCATCTATCATCTATAGAGCGTAGAATCTCTTTTTCCCCCGATATACAGGTTCTTTCTTCTCTCACTGTTATGCTCACCGTTCGCTCAAATTTAGAGCGGTTTTAAAGAATTGCTCTCTCAAAAGGTCGGTTTTGGACAGTCGGACATCAACCGGGCCTTACTCTGGCAAACGTCTTTCACCTTAAGCTCAAGCGTATTTGCCAAGTGGGGAAAGAACGCCGCTTTATGGGCATTTTTGACCCAAAGTGGAGCATGCAATTCATTCTATGCGCTAAAATATAAGCGAACCGTTAGTGTTATGGATATTCTCTGGCATAATAGGCATCATGAACCTGGGGACCCTCAATAGTGACCGGGACATACGGTGTTGTTGAGTCTTCTGGCGGATATCCATGCCGATCGATAAAGGTGGCCCGCAGTTGCTTCCCCTGCGCTTCCAGAAGGAGAGCGATCTGGTCTTTCGTGAGGCGTTCCAGTGCATCAAACAGGTGGAGCGCATACTGGCTCAGAGCCAACGCCATCTCCAATTCTTCGACGGTACTCAGATCACGCACCACTCGGATAGCATCCGGTTGCTCACAGAAAACGCTCTCGGGACCCAGCACTGGCAGACCACTCCAGCGACAAAACTGCTCGTAAGCCAGCTTCGCTGTTTCATAGATCAGGACACGCAGCGTATAGCGTTGCCGGAGGTCGCCCGTATTCCCATGATAGCGAAGCAGGCCAGGGTGGAGACGTTCGCGTTCTCGCGCCAGGTCATAGAGTTCTGGATGATCCACATACGCCTTACGAAGCTCATCACGGATCTCCAGCATGGTATAGCCCTGTTCCTTCAGTGTACGGTGGAGACCGCGAGTGTTCTGC
>Ga0307374_10005704_pt1 | contig 19991 bp, 24 predicted proteins | sample OX3MG_FD_202532 | JGI IMG/M metagenome (GOLD analysis project Ga0307374, IMG submission 202532) | Soil microbial communities from Risofladan, Vaasa, Finland - OX-3 | ecosystem: Environmental > Terrestrial > Soil > Coastal area > Acid sulfate soil | place: Finland: Risofladan, Vaasa | collected...
GCGGCTGGGTTTGGGGGGTGCTGGAGCGCGGTCGCCGATGCACACCGGTCGGGAGCATGTTGAATGAGGCAACGGGTCAGCGTCCGGGAGCATTTCAGGCGAGGCAATGCGCCCCGCCAAGGATGTGTGACCACCCGTCGGTGTGCTCGCGCGGCCGGGCGTGGATACGCTACCGTTGGTGCGATGACGAGGGAGCCGCCGATGCGCCACAGAGAGCCTGTTCCGGAGATTCCACCCGTCCCAGTCCGGCGGGCCGGCCGTGACGCGCCGGACACACGGCCAACCCCCGCCCGGGTCCCGCAGCAGCCCCAGCGTGAGCAGCCGGCGCTGCCGGATCTGCTGGAGGCATTCTGGGGCGATGGCGCAGAAGCAAGGGCGGCCGAAGCTGACGTGAAGCGGCTGGCCTCCCCCCGGAAACGCAGTCAGCGGCGCAACGTGGCAGCCGCGCGTTCGACGCAGCGCTCGAAGACCGCGAGCGACGTGTAGCGCTCGGCCGGCCGCACGGTCGCGGTGATGAGGCAGCCGCTGGATGCCGCCACGCTACCGGCGAGCATCAGGTTGTCGTGCAGCGTGAAGGGCTCGATTGCCATGCCGTCCGGATCCTCGTGCTCCCCGGTCGGCCGCCGCCGCACCTTGCCGCCACAGAAGGCGGTGACGCGATCGAGGAACGGGCGGGCGTCGTTGGAATAGGCGAAGACCGGCCGGCCGAGCGCGCGCATGAACCCCATTTCATAGGCTGAGCCGACATCGGCACTCGGGCCGCGGAACGGTGTAAGGTTGACGATCATGGCGTCGCACTCCCGCATGGCGCGTTCCATGGCGCGGCTGATGGCGAGACCTCGCTCGGGGAGGGGCATGGCCGAATCGAAGGCGTCCTCTTCATCAGCAGGGAACACCCCGACCAGGCCGTGCCGGGCGCACATGGCCCGCTTGCGCGCGCCGATTTCGCGCGCATTGGCGAGGAACACCTCCGGTCCGGCCAGGTAGACCCGCTTGCTCACGGTGCAGTGGACCATCTGTCGTAATTTTTGTGCCGGCTGCAAAGGCGAATCTGCGAAACGCGCGCCTGGCGCGCAAGGTGCGGCCCCCGCAGCCTACGCGTTGGCATCAGACCTGCTGCCGCGTCGCACATCGAGACACCTCTGCCACTCCGGCGCACGGCCATCGGTTGCACCGGGCCACACGCGCCTACCCGCGACGGCGCAAGATGGCCCGGCGCGTTTTGAAGATCACTGCCGCGGCGGATGCCATCGCCAACGCAAGCACCAGATCAATCGATCTGCCGTCCGCGTGCATCGCAACGAGCAGTAGCGCGCCGCTTCCGCCGAGCATGAGCACCGCCGCCGGCAGCCAAGCGAGCCACGCCAATGGCAGGATCAGCAGCCGCAAGCCGGGCCACGCAACGCGTGCCAACGTCGTCATCTCCCACCTCCAGCATTGAGCCAAACCGCAGGCGAGCACACGCGCTCGCCCTTCTGCTGCCAGCACACGGCGATCGGGCCGGCGCGCGACTGCCCGGCGGCTCCCACGGCATACCCGATCGCGCCGCCGATCGTCGCTGCGAAGAACAGCGCGGCGGCGACTGTGATCGAGGCCCGGCGGTCGATGTGACCGGCCACGCGCAGGGCAATTCCTGTGCTCGCCCGCTCCACGGCGGCGGTCACCTGGTTGTCCAGCGGCTGAGAGCCGAGCGTCTCCAGCCGTCCCGCCGTGTCAGCCATCGCCCGCGCCAGCGATGCGGCTGCATGCAGCAGCGTCGCCAGCGGGTCATCAGCCAGGACCCCAGAGCGCTGTGCCTCGGTCTCAAGCCGATCCGCCGCTTCGTGGAGCGCGGTGGCCATGTCAGGGAAGCCACGCGGCGATCGGCTCGAAGGACCGCTCCATCTCCCGCAGCCACATGAAGACGCGCTGTGCGTTCGTGAGGCCGAGCTTGTCCCCGTTCGCTTCGGTGAAGCGGAGCCGCTGGTCGTCGAGCAGGGTCATGCAGGCAAGGCGCGGCATGCGCACGAGCTGGGCACCGCGGGCGATCGCAGCGCGGAGCCCAGCATCGCCCTCGTGCTTGGCCCAGGCGGCGTCCAGCGATATGCCGGCCGGCACCACCCCTGCGTTGAAGACGATCGCCGTCTTCTCCGGCGCGAGCAGCCCGCTGCGCTCGGTCTCCCGCAGATAAGCGAGATCATCGCTGTCGGCGCCGACGAAGTGCAGCACCACCGGGGTCACCCCGTTCTCCGCCAGGAAGCCGGCCAGATCGAGTTCCAGGGCCGCGTGCTTCAGGAGTTGATCGCCACCGCCGAGATCCACGATCAGGGACTTGCGGTGCCCGATAGCCTGTTCGAGCAAAGTGTCCAGCCAGGGCCGCATGTCATCGTCCGCGGCGCTCGGCGGACTGACCACCAGATTGCCGAAGAAGGCCGCCAGGGTCTGGTTCGTGCGGTCCGCGTCCGCCACGATGATCTGCCGCCCCTGATTGAGGGCGCGATCAACCATCCAGCGATAGGCGACCGTCTTGCCCCGGCCACCGCGGCCCACGGCGAAGATCGCCTTCGGCTGGTCAGTGCTACCCGTGTCCGGTGCCCGGCCCAGCTCCATCACGGCAGCGTCATCACGTCTCGCCATCGGCGTTCCCTCTCGGATTGGCAGGGTTGATGGGTTCGGGAATGCGGACCTTCCCGGCGTTCAGGCCCGCGCGGAATGCGCGAAGGCGCGCCTCCACCGTCGTCGCCGCGCTTGTGCTCTCCGACAGCTCTGGAGGTCGGGGAGGGGCGGCGCGCGAAATCAGCGAGACTGCGCCAGCGGCGGGTTCCGCGGCGCGACCTGCCCCGGGACGGAACAGTTGAACCGCGACCGGCGGCCTGGCCGGCTCTGCGCGGCCGACGGCTTTGCGCATCACCGCCCTGCGGACCCGATACCAGGTCTGTGCGACCGTCCCCGGAGCGGGCGGGTTGCCGTCCCGGTCAGTCAGGCCGCCCTTATCCAAAGCCACGGCCACCGCGCCCCAGTTCGGACTGTCTTGCTCAAGCGCCTCCCGCAGTTCGGCATAGTTGCTCAGCATCCACTGATAGACCGGAGAGCGTCGCGGATCTGTTTGCTGGCGGGCCGCGGCCATGATCTTGGCCACCGACCGGGACGTCGGCGTCGGCGCCGACGGGGGTGGAAGCGGCGGAAAATCCCGCGCTGCGCCGTCACCGGGAAAGACCGTGGCGGCCCATTTTTCGGAATCGTAGCCGCATTGCCGGACACTGGCGCACACCTTCTTCCAGGTTGCGGCGATCTGCGCCGGGGTCGGGGGCTGAAAGACGTCCGGGCTGCAGATGGCTTTGCCTGCCTCGTAGGCGATTTCACGCCATGCGAACCCAGGCTCCGCCTGCGCTTTCAGCAGCGCCTCGTACTGGCGGTAGAGCCACACGTACACAGCCCCGCCACGCTTGAAGCGCGATCCGGCGATCCGTGCCGGTTTGGGGAACGGCCAGGAGATGGCGGTCTCGGGCGGCGGGTCGGTCGTCTCTTCGGCCCTACGCGAATCCCGCAGTTCGACATTGGGACCAGGGGCTGGATGGCGTGTCATGTCTCCTCAGCTCCGCCTCAGGACGCGACAGTTCCACGACAGATCCCCGTCAGTTCTTCGACACATCGACGACACTTGCGCGACGGGAAGAGTCAGGGTTTCCATCAGACCAAGGCATTCATGAATGCGGTCAGGCGCGTATCCGCGGCCATTTGCGGCGCGGCTGTTTGGTTTCCGGCTGGCGTTCCTCGGCCTTGGCCCGCTGCCGGTCCCCGCGATCTTGCGCGACCTGCGCGCGCTCCCCGGCCCGCTCGTGCTGCACCTCCTGGGCCAGCCGGGTCCAGAACGACCCGGCTTTCTGTTGCTCACTCATCGCACTCTCCTCGACTTCGATTGGCGTTGCCTGGTCCGCGCCGCGATGACTTCCATCGCCGGTTGCAGCACCCGCGCCCTGATCGCCTTGGCGGCGGCCTGAAGCCGCTGGCGGGCGAAGGTTCGGTTCAGCGTCGTGGGCTGCTGGCCAGCCTTGCGGCGTTCCTCGGCCGGGCGCAGTCCGCGCTGCAGGCCCCGCGCGCTCTGCCGCACGGCCTCACTGGCGCGTTCCAGGAAGAGCAGCGCGGAGGGCTTCTCCGGCTGGCGGGACAGGTTGCGGGCCATGTTCGCGAGCACGTCTTTCCGCGTGATCGGGCGCGCGTCCCCGAGCGGCCGGCGGCCGGCGATTTCCTGGCGCTCGGCGCCGTCCGACGTCACCAGCCAGGACTGCCGGCGATGGCGGCTCTCCGCGACATAGACCGTGTTGGCGTTCGCTGTCCGGCTGCCGCCGGGCAGCGCGTTGATGTGTTCCGTGCTGGTGATGCCCTGGGCGGCGTTGATCGTCAGGCAGTCGCCGTAGGACAGCCGGACGCGGCCGGAGAGCGGGTCGCGCAGTGTCTCCCACCTGACCAGGCCTTCGGTCCCACGGGCGTTCCGCATCCGCACGCCCTCACCGGAGATGTCGAGCACGGTCAGCACCGAACCGTTCCGCCCGATACTGCCTGCCCGGCCGCCGCTCAGCGCGGCCCCTGTGTTGGCGAACAGGCGGATCTGGTCGCCCTGGGCCAGCGGGAGCGCATACTCGGCGCCGTTCTGGTCCGTGGCTTTCAGGATGGCGACATCGGGGCCAACCTCCCCGGCGGCCCGCCGTCGCTCCCGGATGGCCGCGGAGACGGCGCGCGCATCCTCATTCGTCGGAGCGGTCACGGTCAGCCGGTAGGACGGATCAGCGGCGTTCGCACGCTGCCGCTCAGCCCAGAGGTCCGCCACACGCGCCACGGCGTCGCCATAGCCGCCTGGAACCAGCGCCAGAGTGCCGTCCTCCCCTTTCCGGGCAAGCGCCTCGTCCGCCCGGGCTTCGCGGAACATCAGGGAGGTCTCCCGCTCGCGCTGCGACTGCTGTCGCACCGTGGTCAGCAGTTCCGGCATCTGATCCGGACCCAGCGCCTTCCGGAGCAGATCGACCGTGGGCCCCGCTTCGACCGACTGGCACTGCAGCGGATCGCCCAGGCCGATCACCTGCGCGCCGGAGGCCGCCTGAAGCCGCAACAGCCGGGCCATGTCCGATGTGCCGACCAGTCCGATCTCATCGACCACGACCACCGTCTGCCGGTTCATGGGCACCCTGCCGGCCTCGGCCCGGTCCAGCAGGACCGAGAGTGCAAACCATTGGCGAATGCCGGCCCCGGCGAGATCGTCGGCCTGACGCCACGCGACGGCGGCCCCGACTACCGTGCGCCCATCCTCATTCCAGGCGTCGACCAGCGGGGAGAGCAGGGCAGTCTTCCCGGCGCCCGCCACGCCGATTGCCACGCCGAGCCTGCCGCCAGTGCCGAGCCGGCTGATGACGGCGCGCTGCTTTTCTCCGTGGCTGGTGGACAGGTCGAGATCGGTGCGGCTGGTGGCGCGCTCGATCGCGGCCGGACTCAGCGCCGCCGACTTGTCCGCTGCCGCGGCGCGGGCCAGCGCGACGAGTTCGTCCTCCCGACCGAGATGCTTTTCCGTGGTGACGCGCGCCCGGCGTCCGTCCCTGGCCGCAATCAGGCGCGTGTCCTCGCCTTCCTGGCGGACGCCGCGCGTGCCAAGCGCCCGCACGATGTCGGTGATGTTCTCGGGCCCGGTGACGCTCGCGGCGACCAGCCCCCGGGTGGCGGCCACGCGCAGGTCGGCCATGTCCACCACGGCGGACCTGGCAAACGCCCGCTCCACCAGCGGCAGGGCGGCCTGATAGGCCTGCGCCGTGCGTTCGTCCGGATTTTGCGGGGCGGGTGCGGCACCTTTCCCCACGACACCGGCATTTTGCCACCCGAGCTTGTCGGTCTGGCTCCGCCAGGCAGCAAAATCTGAGCAATCATCGCGCCTGGCGTCCTTGGATTTGCGTCCGGCGCCGGCGCCGCGCTTGGCCAGCTCGACCCTTTCCTCCGCGGTCAACAGATCCCAGTCGCGCCCGCTTTGCTGCGCCCAGCCGCGGGCAATCGCGTTCGCGTCGATTGTGCGTTTCGAGAACGCTGTCCGCACCCGCTCCGGAATTCCGGTCAGCCGAGCCGCGCCGGTTTCCTGATCCAGCGCGACACCCGCGCCGATCGCGCGGAGGTTCTGGGCGAGATGGGCCTGGTAGTACGCGCCGAACTCGTGCACGCGGCCCTCCAGGCGCTGCAGGTCCAGTGAGCCGAGCCGGCCGGCGTCCGTCAGGACCGCATTGAACAGCGCGACGTGCGTGTGCAGGTTCGGATCGCCCGCGACCTTCAGCGACACCAGCTCGGTCTGCGCGCCGTTCGCGATCTCCAGGGTCGGGCGGCTGGTGTAGTGCATGAACTGCGCCCAGCCCACGTGCCCGGACTCCCATCCGTCCCGGCCGCCGTTCCCCTTGCGCGCACGTCCCAGCTCCGCGGCGAGGTACGACATGGCGGACGCAACCGCATCCCGATGCGCCTGCGCGATCTGATTGCGCTCGGCTTCCGTGGGCGCGAAGGCCCAGGCCAGAGAGACGCTCTTGTCGGCGGAGAAGCAGCAATCCACGAAGCTGATCGTCTTGCGCCGGCTGACGCCTTCGATCTCTGTGCCGTCCGTGCGCCGGCCCGCCAAGAGGCTTGCCAGTTCGTCGGCGACGAGCGGCCGCACCGGGTCGATGCCCAGCCGGCGGGCAAGGCCCGGGTGCATGTCCCTCCGGGGTTCGGCCACAGTCGCCGTGTCACTCCCCTGGGGGGCATCGGGCTGCGCAAGCCGCGCGCCGGCCTGGTAGTAGGCCGCCAGCTCAGCGGCTTCGCGCGGCAGCGTCGGCTCCATCAGATGCGCCGCCATCGCCTTGCCGCTCGATGGCGCGCCGACCGCGCCGGTGCGGTATGTCAGCATCTCAATGAACAGGCGCGTGCAGCAGCTTGATGATCTCGCCCTGGCCCTCGACAATCTGGTGAACTGTTGCGAGGAGTTCGATCAGAAGGGCCTGGAGTGGGCTTTCTCCCTGGTCCGCTTCCCCGACGGCCGCTTCGAGAATGCAGTTCAGCTTCTCGTCCATGATCCGCAGCGTCTCCTGCTGCGTCAGCAGTCCCTGCGTGAGCGCCTGCACCTCGGTGCGAAGGGCGCGGACTTCATCGGCCATCTGATCACTGCTCATCAGGAGTTCCTTCGTTCGACGGGATCAGGCGGCAAACCGGCTTTCCTGCACGACAGCCTCCGCTTCTGGCCGGCGGAAATAGATCGCCCGTCCGCAGCGGATGGGCCGGCCACCGGCGATGATGAACAGCTCATCCGCGCGGGTGTCCTGCAGCAGCTCGTCCGCTGCGATCAGCCGCCGCTTGATTTCGTGACGGTTGGTGTTCTGCCCGCGGGATCGGCCGCCGATCGCGGCGAGGCTCTGCCCGCTGTGGCGGCCGGCGTTGTCGCCTTCCGAGTAGGCGATCACGCCATAGGTGCCAAACGCGTCCGACAGCTCGCGCGCCGTCTTCTCGTCGCGCACCGCGGCGTAGGCGCGCCACGACACCGAATCATACCAAGCGCGCTTTTCGTGCTGGCCCCAGGCATCTTCAAGCTGGCCGGCGCTCTGATACAGCAGCTGCAGGGTGATGCCGTATTTCCGGCCGGCGTCGCGGGCCTGCTGAAGCACCGCCATGCGGCCAAGACGCGCCGCCTCATCGAGCAGGAAGAGCACGCGCCCGGAGGTGCTTCCCTCTGCGCGATAGACCGCATTCAGCAGTGCACCAACCAGCGCGCGTGCCGGGCCCGGCGTGGTCAACAGCGCATCGAGCGGGATCTGGATGAAGACCGAGAGGTGGCCGTTTGCCAGATCGGCCGTGCGGAAGGTGCTGCCGGAAACCAAATCCGCATAAGCGCGGATCGAGAGCCAGCCGGTCAGCTTGGCGGCGTTGGCATAGATGCCGCTGAAGGTCTCCTCTGCCGCCATGTCCATGAGCGATCCGGCGATATCCCGCGCCATGGGGCTGCCGGAGTCGCGGTGAATCGCGGCAAACCGGGCCTTCAGCTTCTTCTCCGGCTGCACGACCGCCTTGCGCAGCAGGCGGAGCGTCTTGTGTTCCGCGGGCAAGGCTTTGTCCCAGAGCATGTCGGCCAGCAGGCAAGCGACAAGCTGGCGGCCCCAGCTATCGAAGAACGCGCCCTCCTCGCCGCTGTCCCGGCTCGGCTCGCCGCAGACCCAGGACACCACGGACTGCACATGCGACTCTGCGAGCGGTGCCGTGATGTCGATCCAGTCCAGCACGTTCAGGCCGATATCCGGTGTCGCGGGGGACAGCCCGACGACCCGATGACCCATACCCTTGCGGGCATCGTGAAGCATCGGAGCGAGTTCGCAGGAGGGATCGAGCACCACGACGGACCCCGTCCAGTGCAGCAGCGTCGTCACCGCGGTGGTGGTCTTGAACCCGCCTGATCCGGCAAAGATCAGGGAATGGGTCGAACCGTCCCGGCACGGGTCGATCAGCAGCGGTGTCCGCCCGCCCTGGCCCCAGCTCCGCCTGTCGCGCGGATCGAATCGCGCGCCGGAAACCGTGTCCTGATCCACCCGGTACGCCTCGCCCACGACGACGCCCCCATGCTTCGGATCCGGGCCGGGAAACAACTGGCGCAGCTCTGGTAGCGCCATCCACGCCGCGTGCCCGTGGTTGTCGGAAGAACCGCGCTCGACCTGGCGGGGACGCCAGCGCAGCGGCGCCACCTTGGGCATCGTGCGCAGCCGATAGATGACCGCACCCGGCACGAGAACGACCGTCCCGAGTCCGCCCCAGAAGCTGCGGTGCAGCCACAAGGCGACGACGGGATTGCTCGCGTAGGGCCGGTATATCCACCAGGCCCAGCCACGCTCCGGCCAGGCAAACGCGGCCCACAAATGCGTGCCCAGGAGGAAGATGCAGCTTGACGCCACGGTCCATGCAACCGCGGTGGCGAGGATGGTCAGGGCGAGCCATGCCGCCCGGGTGGGGGTCAGCATGGTCAGTCCTCCATCAGCTCGGCAATGGTCTGCCCGCGCCGTTGCGCGTCCGGCCGCAGCCATACCTCGCCGATCGAGAATTCACCCCCGTGCTCCTGAAACGGCACGATCACGTCGATGGCGCCGGCGAGCAGCGATGTGATGGTCGCATCGTCGTAGGACTTTCCGGCCTCGCTGCCTTTCACCAGGTTGAACAGCCGGCGAAAGGCCTGCCCGGCATCTTTGCCGTGGATCGTGGTGGAGCTGCCCGGATGACCGGTGCCAACCTCGTGCACGAAGACGTAGGCGGCCTCAGGATCGCGCAGCTCGCCGACGAATCCCCGGTCGGGGCGCATCCGCAAATAGGCTTCGAGCAGATCCTTCTGGGTCACCTTCGCGGTGCCCTGGCCGCCGTGGGAGTAGAGCAGGCGAACGTGGTTCGGCTGCGTGATCGTCAGCTCCGGCGCATTCTCGATCGTGATCAGCCGCTCATCGGGGTTGATGATGCTGACCAGGGTTTTGAGCATCGTGGTTTTCCCTGACCCTGTGGCGCCGGTCAGGAGCATGGTGCAGCGCATGCGCACCGCCTCGGAGAAGAAGTCCACGATGTTGCCGGCATCATAGAGCTGGAGGAGCCGGCTGCTTTCCTGTGCGCGCGCCTCGTGCCGCTGCGCCCATCTGTTCCACTGGCCCGTGCGATAACGGCGGGCGACCGCGTCCAGTGGGGCGATCCTCTCACTGTGCCGGCGGATGGTCAGGCTGACCGTCCCGTCAGGCACGCAGGGCGGGATCACCGCCTGCAGCCGCGACCCGTCGGGCAGCTCGGCGGCGAGCAGCGGACGATCCGGTCCAACGTCCTGGCTCGCGTGGGCGGCTGCCAGGACGGCAATGTCGTAGAGCTCGTCGTATGCGAGCGGGATGTTGTGCCGCTCGAATCCGCCGGCGCGGCGCACGAAGCATTCCCCCGGCCGGTTGATGCAGATCTCCTCCACGCCGGCGTCGGCGAACCGCTCGAGAGGCGCGAGCAGCTGGGCCAGGAGCGGGGCGGCGTGGTGCGCATGCATCATCGCCCGCTCCTGAAGCGCAAGGCGTAGACACTCGCGAAGCTCAGGTCGCGCGCCACGAAGATGCTGCACGAGGCACCCTGCGGCCGGGTGAGCGTGTCCGGGATTTGAATGGTCGATTGCAGCAGCGTGCTGACTGCCTGGTCGCCCGCACTCTGGAACTGGTAGAAATTGACGCTGCTGCCGCCGTACCCGCCGTTGCGGCCGGCAAGCGCATTTGTGGCGCCGAGTGCCGCCGCCTGGATGCCGGTATCCACGGTCGAGAGCAGCAGCGCGCCCTTGATCTTCTCCCAGAAATGCCGGTTCACCTGGCCGTCCAAACCGGTGCGGCCAAGCGCATCGGCGGCCGGACTGTCGAGTGCGATGCGGACGAAGTTCGGCGCGGGCGTCGTGATCTGCTGCCAGAGCACGAATTCGCGCGAGAGGCCGCTGACAATGCCCTTCTGCATGGTGCCGACCACCTTGGAGCCGGCATCGATCAGGACGGTGTGACCTCCCGCACTGTAGATATCCTGCGGAATGACTGCCGTAATCAGACCCGGATAGGAGCTGTCCAGGGCGGTCTGCTGGATGCACGGGATGATGGTGCCCTGCGCGATCGTCAGCTCGGGATCCGGCAGGCGGGTCGCACTGGCGCCGCCCAGCCCGGTCGGCTGCAAGCGGGCGGACAAAGCGTCCTGCCTGCCCGCCGCGCGCGGCGGGCCTCCGGAGGCTGCCGCCGGCCGCCCCGCGCCATCGTCGTGCCGGATCATGTGCGCAAATTCCAGGGGCGAGGACGCCGCGGCCCCCGCTGTCGTCGGCATCGGTGGGAGCGGTGCGGTGTTCAGGGCTGGCATTGCCGATGAGGCCGTCGGGTGGAAGGCCACCGGCTCCGTCTTGGCCCTGGGCACCGCCGGCGGCACCCACGGCTCGCCCGGAGCCGCTGCCATGGTCTGTGCCGGCATTGGCGCCGGCCGATGGGCATCGAGCGCCCTGACCAGCGATGGAATCGCGATCAGAGCGCCGACCCCGGCCACCCCGAGCGTGATCACCTGCCATGGCCGGAGCGGCGGTTTGCTTCCCGTGATGGGGCTCATTTCGCGGCCCTCAACACGCGCTCGACGTCGGGGCTGGTGGTGCCGGTGCCTGGATTTTGCCCGATCGGGTCGTAGTGATGGTTCGTGAGGCAGAGGACCGAATCGCCATCGCGCAGGCGGAACTCCGGTGCGGTCTGATGCACGGTGACGATGTGGGTTTGGGCGTTCACCGTGTAGTCGGCGGCGGCTTCCTTGCCATCCGGATTGATCACGAAAAACGCCGGGATTCGCATATTGCCGGGGAACCGGAAAAACGTGCTTTGCCCGTCGTCCCAGACGTCTGGCCGCGGAGAGGATGGATTCACCGACCATACCGGGCCCGCGCAGGCCGCAAGCTTTGGCCCCCCCGTTGCACAGGCACCAAGTGGAAGGACTACCAGCAGGAAGCGAATGGTCTTCATGACGAACCTCAGCGGCCAAGCAGCCCGAGGGGACCGCGCGCGGTGTAATCGGTGTTGATTCGAGGGGGTGCAGGCGGCTGATCGAGTTCGGCCCTGATCGCGGCCTGCTGCCGCGCCGCTGCGGCCTTCTGCGCTGCGGCTGCGCGCGCTCTGGCGGCTGCCCCGGGGTCGGTCACGATGACCGCGATCGGCTGGGTGCCGGTCGCGTCTGCCGTGGCATCCAGCTCGAATTTATAGATCCGCTCGCCATCACCGACGCGCGCGTAAACGAATAGCGGCCCGGCAGACATCGGAGCCTTTGGCTTGAAGGTCACGGAGTTCGCCACGATGACCGGCGGCAGCATGTCGGCGGTATCGGACAGCGTGACATCGGTCACGGTCTCGCTCTGGGGCAATTGCACGAGCAACGCCTTTCCGACCGCCGCATGCAGCGCGATCACGTCCTCTGCCCGATACGGGGCGGTCTGCACGCGTGCGTCCTGCGGACCGCCCTTCGGCGTGGTGAGGGCGTATGCAGCGCCAGGAACAACCGCCAGCATGATGCCAAGCAGCACGGCTCTCATTGGCGACACTCCGCCAGGTCCGTGGTCCGTGGCGCCTCAGGCTCCGGCCGGGGGTAGCTGGTGATGACGATGCCGGCCGGGTTGAAGGTGACGCGCTGCGTGACCGGAACCGAGGCGACCGGCCGGTAGGCGAACAGCACCGACATTCGCTGGCACGTATCCGGGTGCCCCTCCTCGGTCACCCGGGCCGCAAAGCGGATCTGATAGCGGCCAGAGCTGTAATCCGGAGCGTGCTCCAGATACGCACCGCTGATCCGGCGCACGCTGATGATGGTTTTCTTGCCCAGCGTGTTGACCGGCGCGTTCGGGTTTTTCGGGTTGACGGCGGACTGGTATTGCGCGCGCACCGCCGGGGCGGACATGCCGCTGACCACCTGATAATCGTATGGCGCCTCTGCGAAATTGTAGTGCTCGCGGTGCCGCACGTACTCCCACAACTCAGCCTCGATCGCAGCCTGCTGCGTGCTGCGCGGCAACGCCGACATTGACGCCGAGGTATCGACGACACCGTCCTTGTGGACATCGATGAACACCGGAACGATTTGCTTCAGCGGCAGGGCCATATACAGGGCTGCCGCCTCCATGAAGCAGATCGCCCCAAGCCCCGCCGCGAGCCGTCCGTAGTTCCTCGCGCGCTGCACGGCGTGGCGCGCACGCTCGGCCTGGAACGAAAGCGTCTGGTGGTAGTGCTTTTCTATTGCCGACGTCGGAACCGGGACAGCGAGTTCATTGATGTCCATGTCAGCTGACCCACGCAGCCATGCGGGCGGGTGCGGCAACAACCGATGATACGACGTTCATGGAAACGCCACCCCCGATATACGCCGCCACGCTCGGCACCAGCACAGCCATCAGCCCTGAAATGCCGGCAAACGCTGCGATATTGATGAGCGTCATGATTTGCTCTTCGATGCCGGAGCCCGGTGTGCGCTGCGCTTGCAGGATATAGGCCGTATTCCCCGCAATCAGGACTTGCAGAAGAACCGCAACCATAAGCTGCAGTACCAGCAGGCCGATAAGCTTGCTGACCCATCGCTCGGTGATGGGGCGGGTTGCGGCGAACAGCAACCCGATGAGCACGAATGGGCCCACGCAGATGACCAGCCCGGTCATGAAGCTGGCGAGTTCCCAGATCACGAACGCAATCCCGATGGCGGTTACGTCAAACACAACTGCGACCGCCACCTCAATCCGAGTGCCGATCTGAAAGACACCCGTTGCCTGCTGGAGAATCGCGGCCGCGAAGTGGTCCGTTGCTGACAAGAGAGCGTCGAATTGCTGCGCGCCGGCCTGCGGGCCAGACGCTCCGTTGACCACATGGGCGATCCAGTTTGGCAACGTGGTCAGGAATGGCGTCTGCACGTACGCTGCGTAGTAGCCGGCCGTCAGCAGCAGCCCAACGCACGCCGCGCGCAGCATGTTGGTCAGGCCCCGCCAGTAATCATAGCGGCGGAAGGCAATGAGCGCACCCTGGACAATGATGAAGATCACCAGAGCCGCGCCGAGTTCCTGGGCACATGCCGCCAGTCCCGTTGTGATCACGCGTGAGACTGCGGTGTTCAACCCGGTGTCGAACTGCTGCGCAAATGGTGCGAAGAGCTGAATCATGGGTTCAGCGCGAAGGAGGCTCGAATCGCGGAGCAGTAGGGTAGCATGAGGCCCTTTCCGGCTTGGCACTGCACCCAGGCGTCATCGCGTGCCACGCGGTTCGCGGCCCAGTACTTCGGATCGTACATGTAGTTGAGGCCGGAGTTGGGATCACCCTTGCCGAACATGACGCCGGCCGCCGCTGCTTCGGCATTGTTGCAGTCCGGCAGATTGGCGAACCGCGCGTCGCTCTCACAGAGCTGAACGGTTGCCTTTCGCGCGGCGTCGTGCGCCTTGTACCACGGCACGTCGTGAAGCACCCGAGCTTCGGCATGCGCCGCAGCGAGCGACGCCAGCGCCACAACAGCAAACAGGATACGCCTCACTGGCCCGCTCCGATCGGCTGCGTGTCGTTGAAAAGCTGGTCGGCGTCCTCCCGCTGCTTCTGGATGACCTCCTGCTCTTCGGCCTGTTGCTGGGTGCGAGCCAGGGTCGAGAGCAGGGATGCCTCCGTCGTCTGCGTCGAGACAAAATTCTGCTCGGACTGGATGCGCGCGCCGATGGCCGAGACCTCGGTGACGTCTTGGGCGTTCGCGAGCTGGCTTTGCAGATCAGCAAGCCCGGCCTGCCGCTGCTGAAGGCTCTGCAGCATGGTTTCGGCAAGCGCCTGGACGCCCGCATTGGAAGCTGCGGAACGGTTGATCCACTGCGCGGTCCAGTCGCTGCCGCTGGGCCGGTATGCCTGGTTCTGCTGTTCTATCTGATTGATCAGCGCGCCGAGCTGTGATCCGCCACCATTGCCCGAGAGGATGCCCGTCAGCTGGCTTCCGGCAGGAAGCGGGTTGCGGACAGCGGGCGTGAACAGCTCGGGTGCCATGCCGAGCACGCCCGTCGGATGCGCGAGCGACCCATAAACCGCCTGGAGTTGGGAATATTGCTGTTGCAGGATCTGGATCTCCTGCACGAGATGCTGGATCGAGGTCATATCGATGACCGGCAGCGCCGCACGGGCAGAACCCGCGCCGAGGAAGGCGGCCAGAAGCCCGGCAAGCCGCATGCACCTCATGATCTCTCTCCTTGTCCGCGGGATTCCTGGCGCAGCACGTCCCGCACCCGGCTGAGGAAGACCGGCAGCCAGTCCTCGGGATCGTCGCCGTGCTGCGCGCGGATCTGGTCGAGCACCCGCACCGTCGCGGCGCGGCCGGACAGCACAGCGATCTCATCCGCCATGCCGGCGAGCTCCGTCTGCAGGATGACCGATCCGGCTTCGCGCTTCAGCAGGACCGACCGCACCGGCAGCGCTGGCATTTCTTCCACCACGGCGCGCAGCTCGGCATCGGTGCAGCCGAGCCCGGCGAGATAGGCCTCCCGGTCAACTGACTGCTGCGGGAACAGAAACCGCGTCTGGCACTGCGCCACGAGCGACGGCCCGACCGGACTTTGCAGAATGTGTTCGGGCTGCTGCGCGGCGAGAAAAAGTGCCCCCTCCTGCTTGCGCAGGGTGAGGGCGAAATCCTCGAACATCGCCGCGAAAAACCGGTCGCGCAGGTAGAACCGCGCCTCATCCGCCATCACCACCACGCGGCGGCCGTCGAGCAGCGCGCTGATGCGATGCAGCAGGTAAGCCCCCACCGCGGGGCAGGCCTCGTGTTCGAGCAGCCGCGTCATATCGACGCCCGCCAGCGTGGCATCAAGGCGCAGCTCATCCTGCCCGCCATCGAAGACCCAGCCCAGCGCACCGCCCCGGCACCAGCGATCCAGGCGGGCGCCGGCGCCCGTGGCGTCCGTGACCCCCATGAACTGGCGCACGCCGGCCAGGGACCGAAGCGATGGCTCCAGCGCCATGACGCGGGCGACGCCGCGCGACAGGCGCTTCTTCTCGTCCGGCAAGAGTGCAGCGCCGTCGTCCAGCCGGATCAGCCCCTCGATCCACTCTGCCAGGAAGGCGCGGTCGGCCGGCGCATCCGTGAGGGCGCGAAGCGGCGCAAGCCCGGAGTCCTCGCCCGCCCGGAGCGGCAGGTACCGGCCTCCCATGGCGCGAATGGCGATCTCGTTGCCCCGGTCCTTGTCGAGCAGGAACACCAGGCCGTTGCCGACGGCTTGCGTCAGGCCGATCGCCAGCCAGGCCATGAAGAGCGTCTTGCCGGCGCCGGTCTTGCCGATAAGCAGGGTGTGCCCGACGTCGCCGACATGCGGCTCATAGTCGAAAGCGGTCCCAGCCGTCGTGCGGAAGCGGAGGATCGGCCGATCCCAGTAGGCTGTTCCACTCGCACAGCCCTCGGGGAAGCCGTCCAGCGAGGCGAACGCGGTCAGGTTGCGGGTGCTGATCCGGCCGGGCCGCGTCCGGAGCCAATCGGCCGCCCCGGGAAGCTGCGACCAGTACGCCGCAAAGCAGCCACGGCTTTCCGGTACAGGGACGATGCCCGCCTGGGTCAGCCGCTTTTTCGCGTCGGCGGAGGCCTGCTCCAGCGCGGGCCCGTCCAGGGCGAACACCGTGTAGGTGATCTGGTGCTCGCCACGCACGCTGTCGCCGCGCGCAACTTCGTCCTGTGCCGCGGCAAGCTGCTCGAGTTGGGAGACCGCGGCGTCCATCGCGTTCTCCATCCGGATTTTCTTGAAGTGCAGCGCCGACTGCGCCTGCGAGCGGGAGAGGAACCGGAAGCTCTGCGCGAGGACACAGGGATAATCCACCGCGAGCAGGGCGGAGAGTTGGCTGGTGATGGTGCGCTCCGGATAGTCCCGGAACCCGAAGACCCGGCCGTAATAGGGGGTGCCGGCCGCACACCACCCGGCTTGTGTAGATCGCGGACCCGAGCCGCCCGGACGTCACCGGGACCAGCGCGTGCCGAGCGGTGAGGATGAGCTGCAGCGCCTCGCCGATCTCCGAATAGGCGAAGCCGCCTTGCTCACGCAGCCCGAGGCGCTGCGCGCCGGCCTGGCGCAGATAGGCCAGCACGATGAACGTGGCGTCCTCGAGTTGCGAGAGCGCGGAGTCGCTGGCTTGCCCGGCCCGGCGCAGTCGGCGCCCGATGACCGGCAACTCCGTCAGCCGGGAGCGCACCTGCCCGGCTGACTGCATGCGGGGGCTGACCACAACCGAGAGAAGCCAGTCATTGCGCCACAGGCCGGACAGGGCGTTCTGCGCGTAAGCATCGAAGAACCGGCGGGCGAAGCCATGCCGCGGCGGATCCCGGTGCGGACGGTCCTGCCGCGCATGGCGCACGAAATGAACGCCGAGGGTCAGGTTATCATCGGCGATTGCGCGCATCAGGGTGTTGAGCTGGCGTCGGCGTGCGTTCCGGATCCCGGTGTCCTCCAGTTCGAAGGGGAAGCCGGAAAGCCGGATCATGGCCATGACCGAGCCGTCCTCGAGCAGCACGGTCCCGGGGCTGACGTGCCCGACATACGGGAGGAACGACTCTGCCGGCCGCTCCCAGGCGCCGTTGTCGAAGCGATCCGGGGCACCGGCATCAAATGGCATCGGCCATCTCCCGCTGCTCGCGGAGACGGGCGGGAAACGGGGCGACGGACGCGCCGCCCCACAGATAGCTGTCGAACGTCACCGCGGACGTCCGCAGCCAGACGAAGAAAACACGTACGCCGTTGTAGTCCGTGCGCACCAGAACCGCGGCGAGGAACCAGAACGGAAGCACGGCAAAGCCCCAGAAGGGGGTATGCAGTTCGGTGTCGATCGCGAAGAACGCACTGCCGAAGATGACCGCGAGTTCCATGGGAATGCCGAACATCAGCGCAGGACGCGTGTCGGCCACATGCAGCGGCTCGGCTTCGAGCGGTTCCGGCGCCGGCCTCATTGCAGGTAGCCGAGGATGGTGTTCGCGTTGAACATGATCCAAATGCCCGCGCAGACCGCAACGATGGTTACGAAGTGGAACCGCAGAAAGAACAGCGAGGCCCCGACGGCGATGATCGCCAGCACCGCGATGTTCGTGATCACGCTGCCCTGCAGCCAGTTCACGACACCGCTCAGGAGACCGCCGCCACCACCACCGATCGCCTGGGCATGCGCGGCCACCGGAGCGAGCGAAAGGGCGATCGCGAGTGCCGTTGCGCGCCGTTGATGGATCGTCATCGACTCGGGTCCTTGCTGATGTGGCCTTCGCTCACGGCGGGATCGGCCAGGTTCACCGCCGGGTCTCGGTCGGCCGAAACATGCCAGCCCGCGTTTGCAGGACAGGCTCTGTCACCGGCAGAGAAGTGCCATCCGTCCGGATCGCAGCGCCGGGTAGGCTGAGAAGGGGAGCGGGGTGGGAGCACGAAAGGCACGATGCCAGGCAGGCGCAGCGCGGGGATCACCCGGCGTGCTGCGGCGAGGACCAACGGTGCATACGTATCGAGCCCGGCATCGGGGGAGCCGGTGTTGTACTCGGATATCGCATGCAGGATGGCGGATTGCCGCTGCGCCGCAGTCGCACCGCCCTGGTAGCCGCCGAGCAGGATGTGAGCACCTGCGCGCATGGAAGCACACGGCTCGAACGCCGTAGCCACCGTCAGGCGGGTGCGCGCCAAATTCGTGGCGTTGATTTGCAGCAGGCCCAAATCCGGCTGATGCCCCTCTGCGATCAGCCGCGACGCAGTTCGCACCGCCGCCGCTTTGTTCGCAGGCAGAATCGTCTCGCCCGTGCGATTATCGTGGATCGCCAGCGGGTTCCAATGACTCTCGGCATAGGCCACGGACAGTAGCACATCGGGCGATACGTGCGGCGCGCACGACAGCGCCAGAGCCAAGGCAGTGACCGCGGTCAGCATGAGGCGTGGCTCGCGGTTTCCAACTGGTGGGCAAGCTGTGACGTTCGGGTCGCGGTTGCCACACGGCGGCTTCGAACTGTCGCGTTGTCGTGGATCGGGTGCGGCGGCCGCTCCGTGTCCGGGGAATTTGAGAGAGACCTACTCTCTCGTGCCCCCATCGATCGCGAGAATACCTCGGAATCGCCCCAACTCCGGGGCGCCGGCCCGATAAATGACGACCGGGCCCGGAAAATCGTACCGCCATGCAAGCTGAAGCACGGCATCCGCGGTTCGAAAGCACCGCTCTTCTGCGCCGCGCCACACACGGAAGATATGATAGCCCAACTTCCAGCTGAGTCGCAGGTACGCGACGAATTCGGGATTGCCCGAGCTCTGCCTGACCACCGCCACGACGTTTTGGATCTGGCCGCCGTCACGCAGGCCGCTGCGCAGCTCCATCTCCCGTATCCCTGTCTCTTTGGCCACCGTTGCCTCTCCCTGCCGGCACACTGTTCGGCCGGCAGAGCCGGAGAGAGGGGGAGAGGCTGTCCGGCACGGTCTCTCAGGCCTGCGCCAGGCAGTTCGTCTTGCCGTGCCTTGCAAGCGCCTCGCAGCCAACCCTCAGTCCCAATCTCGCGCCGGGCAGGCCTATGACGGCAGAATTCACCGGAGTCTGACAAGCCAATCACGCCCGATGTGAAGCACGGTCGCAAGACCGCTGGGGAGGCACCCGCAAGGCCGATCGATTCGGCTCTTCGAGACGGACGGTCTTCTGGCGACAAGAGTTCTGTTGCGATGAGGGAGTCCAGAATCAACACGGTCATTGCGTCCTCTCAGCGCAGTCTAGTAGTCGCGTTAAGTCGTATGCAAGTCGGAATTCCGGGTCAGGCGCACGGAATTCTGCCGATCTTACGAATGATCGCACCTCTGTGAAAAATATGTCCGATTTTCAATGTCGATATAAGAACTGTCACATATCATGGTGATTCGGCTTTTCCTCCGAATGCGTCGCACGTAACCTGTGACCACGCCGGGGAGGCTGTGAGCCAACTGGGATCGACCGTGCCAGTGAGCCACAGCAAAGCGATCCTGCCGCCGGAGGTCGCTGGCGGCTGGGGGATTCTGGTCAATGACGGTGACCAGGTGCGGGCAGGCGACACACCGGTTTGCGCTGAATCCGACCGCGGCCGGCGCGCGGCTCGATGACTCCCGATCCGGACTGCCACGCGAAGATCCAGGAAGGAGCCGCGAGAGCCGTGGCTCCCCGCGCCACTACCGGACCGCGACCGGCAAGGCTGGCGCCATCTCACCGGGGCTGAATCGCGGCCGGTCGCTGCGGCGCCGGTTTGAAACGGTCCGCAGCGGTTTCATGGCCACGCGCACAGCACTCTCGCCGCCATGCTTCCAATGAAACACGAGCTGCTCGTGCTCCCAGTCCACCACGACCTTGGTAAGCAGCGACCGCAGGATGGAATGAAGCTCCACGCGATCCACCACAGTTGCCGTTGCTGTGGCCCGCAGTTTGTCCAGCCTCGCCGACAACGTGATGTCCAGCCATTTCGGTCGATCGATCCGCAGCCGCTTCCGCTGCGCA
>Ga0307374_10005706_pt1 | contig 19987 bp, 19 predicted proteins | sample OX3MG_FD_202532 | JGI IMG/M metagenome (GOLD analysis project Ga0307374, IMG submission 202532) | Soil microbial communities from Risofladan, Vaasa, Finland - OX-3 | ecosystem: Environmental > Terrestrial > Soil > Coastal area > Acid sulfate soil | place: Finland: Risofladan, Vaasa | collected...
TGAGCGCCAGCTGGAACGAGGAGACCTCGGCGACCACGACCTCGAGGCCCGGACGTCGCACCGCCTCCACCAGCGGATAGCCGATGTTGCCCGCGGCGGCCGCCGACACGCCGGACGCGACGAGCATCTCGGCGACGAGGGAGGCGACGGTGGTCTTGCCGTTCGTGCCCGTCACCGCGACGATCGGCACCTCGGCCAGGCGGTAGGCGAGCTCGATCTCCGACACCGGCCGGACCGGGCCGGTCGCGGCGAACACCGGATGCCCCGGCGGCACGCCGGGGCTCACGACCACGAGCTCGGCATCGGCGCCGAGGCGCCCGACGAGCTCGGGCGAGGGCCGCTCCACGAGCTCCACCCCGAGCGCGCCGGCCCGCGCCGACGCGCCGACCGGCGGGTGGTCGTCGAGCGCCACCACCGACACGCCGAGCTCACCGAGGACCCGAGCGACGGCCTGGCCGGTGCGCGCGAAGCCGACGACGAGCGCCCTTTGGGGGATCTCCAGGCCCGGCGCCTTCCGCGGCGCCAGCCGATTCGCGCTCATCGCCGCCACCTCACCGGACGGTCCCAAAGCTCAGGAAGTCGGCATAGAAGATGCCGAGGCCGAGCGCGGTGCACAGCGCCGAGAAGATCCAGAAGCGGACGATGACCGTGGTCTCGGGCCAGCCCATCAGCTCGAAATGATGGTGCAGGGGCGCCATGCGGAACACGCGTGTGTGGAAGCAGCGGAAGCTGATGACCTGGATGACCACCGAGAGCGTCTCGACGAGGAAGAGCCCCCCGATGATCAGCAGCAGCAGCTGGACGTTCATGACGAGGGCGAGGCAGGCCAGCCCGGTCCCGATGGCGAGCGAGCCGGTGTCGCCCATGAAGATCCTGGCCGGCGCGGCGTTCCACCACAGGAAGCCCACGCACGCCCCGGCCATCGCGACGCCGACGAGAGCGAGGTCGAGCGCATCGGGGACGGCGTAGATGTGCAGGTGCATCTGGCGGAACTGCCAGTAGCCGATCATCGCGAAGCAGCTGAAGCTGAACGCGGACGAGCCCGCCGCCAGCCCGTCCAGCCCGTCGGTGAGGTTCACGGCGTTCGACTCGCTCACGATGACGAACACCGCCCAGAGGATCCACAGCCCGGTGCCGAGCTCGACGCCCGGCACGTTGTAGCGGGTGAACGACAGCGTGGTGTGGGCGTGGGCCCAGTAGCGCGCGCCGAGGGCGAAGCCGATCCCGACCGCCAGCTGCAGGAGGAACTTGGCCCGCTTGTTCAGGCCGAGGCTGCGCTGGCGCCGGACCTTCAGCCAGTCGTCGGTGAGGCCGATGCAGCCCGCCGCCACCACCGCAGCGAGGATCAGGGCGCCGTCGCGCGAGAACGACACGTGCGTGCCGACATGACCGAGGACGTAGCCGACGACCGCGGCGAGGATCATGGTGATCCCGCCCATCGTCGGCGTGCCGGCCTTCACCAGGTGGATCGCGGGACCGTCCTCGCGGATCTGCTGCCCGATCTGTCGTCGGGTCAGCCAGCGCAGCAGGATCGGCGTGCCGAAGCCTGCGACGAGGAGCGCGATGCCGCCCGAGGTGAAGATGGAGATCACGCCGGCGTCCCCTCCGAGCGCTGGCCTTGGTGGCCGCGGACCGCGCGCCCGAGGCGCGCCAGCTCCTCTCGGACGACGTCGCGGTCGTCGAAGGACACGGTCCCCGTCGCGAACTCCTGGGTCCTTTCGTGGCCCTTGCCCGAGACCACGACGACGTCGCCTCGACCCGCCGAGCGCAGGGCCAGGGCGATGGCCGCACGCCGGTTCGTCTCGACGACGCACTCGGCCGGTCCCGAGACACCCGCACGGATCTCCTCGACGATCGCGGCCGGGTCCTCGCTGCGCGGGTTGTCGGAGGTGAGGACGACAAGGTCGGCATCGCGGCTCGCGATATAGCCCATCTTGGGCCGTTTCCCTCGGTCGCGGTCGCCGCCGCAACCGAACACGACGACGACGCGGCCCCGGGCGACGCCTCCGGGCAGCGCCGTGGCCTGGCGCGCCGCGCCGAGCACCTCCTCGAGCCCGGAGGGCGTGTGCGCGTAGTCGACGATGACGATCAGCCCGTCGAGGCTCTCGATCGTCTCGAAGCGGCCCGGAACCCGCTCGGCGGCCTCGAGGCCCGCGACGATCGCCGCCGTGCCGACCCCGAGCGCCCGGGCCGCAGCCGCTGCGCCGAGCGCGTTGCGGACGTTGAACGAGCCCCCGATACCGAGACGCACGGGCCGACCCTCGATCGTGAAGGTGCTCCGGGTGAGCCCGACGCGAAGATCGCGGGCGTCGTCGAGCGAGTAGGCGACGGTCTCGACCTCGGGGCGGCTGATCAGGCGCCGCCCGAACTCGTCGTCGGCGCAGACGACGGCGAGGCGGGCCCTCTCGGGCGTGAAGAGCGAGGCCTTCGCGGCGAAGTAGGCCTCCATCGTCTTGTGGAAGTCGAGGTGGTCCTGCGTCAGGTTGGTGAACACGGCGACGTCGAAGCGGATCCCGTCCACCCGGTGCTGCACGAGGGCGTGCGAGGTGACCTCGACGGCGCTCGCCGCGCAGCCGGCGTCGCGCTGCTGGGCGAGCAGCCGCTGGAGGTCGGGCGCCTCCGGCGTCGTCCGGGCGCCGCCGAGGGTGCCGACGATCCCGGTGCGCCAACCGTGACGCTCGAGGATCGAGCGGAGCAGGTAGGTCGTCGTCGTCTTGCCGTTCGTGCCAGTCACCCCGACCATGCGCATCGACGCCGCAGGGTTGGCGAAGAAGGCGCCGGCGGCCTTCGCCATCGCGGCGCGCGACTCTCCCGGCCCGACGACGAGCTGCACCGCGCGCGCGAAATCGGGACCGAGCGAGTGCTCGCAGACGAACGCCACCGCACCCGCGGCACGCGCCGCCGCGGCGAAGTCGTGGCCGTCGCGGTGCTCCCCGGGGACGCAGCAGAAGAGCGCGCCGGGAACGACACGGCGGTGGTCGAAGACGACGGCGGCGCACTCGATCCCCGTCGGGTCGCCGAGCACCGCGAGCGGCGCGACGCGCTCGACGATCCGCTCGAGCCGGACGCGGTGGGCGCCGTCGCTCACGGGCACGGGCCTCAACCCGAGCCGGCGCTCGTCGTGCCGCGACCCGGCGAGCCGGCCGCGTGGCGGGGCGCCGTCGTGGTTGTGGCAGCCGTCGTGGTTGTGGCAGTCGTCGTGGTAGTGGCAGTCGTCGTGGTAGTAGCGGGCGGCACCACGGTGGTGGCCGCGCCGGCCAGGTTCGTCGCGGGTGGGGCGATGTCGAAGCGGCGGAGCGCGTACTGCATGATCTTGGAGAAGACCGGCGCAGCCACCGTCCCACCGTAGATGGAGTTCGGATGGTTGAGCACGACGATGGCCGAGAGCGCAGGCGCCTCCGAAGGCACGAACCCGACGAACGTCGCGTTGAAGTCGCCCGGAATGTAGCCGATCCCGTTGGACAGCGGGACCTGCGCCGTGCCCGTCTTGCCGGAGACGTCGTAGCCCGGGATCTCAGCCAGCGGGGCCGTGCCGTCCTGCTTCGTGACGCCGTTCAGCATCGGGACGAGCTCCGCCGCCGTCGAGGCGTCGAGCGCCCGGTGCTCGCCGGTCGCGCCGAGCAGGTGCTCCACGCCGCCGCTCGACACGGTGCCGGCGACGACGTGGGGGGTGACGAACACGCCATGGTTGGCGACCGCGGTGTAGGCGTCGAGGATCTGCTGGGGCGTGACGGCGACGCCGGTTCCGATCGGTACCGAGCCCCTCGCCGACCCGTACCAGCTGGCGGGCGAGCCGAGGATGCCGTCGGACTCGCCGGGCCAGCCGAGCCCCGTCGGCAGGCCGAAGCCGAGGGTGTGCAACGCCTTGTAGAGCGTCGGCATGCCGAGCCGCTGGGCGATCTCGATGGTGCCGACGTTCGAGGACTGCGCGAGCACGCTCGACGCGCTGAGCTGTTCGGTCGGGTGGACCTCGGCGTCGACGAAGGTGTAGCCCCCGATGCTGATCGTGTACGGGACGGTGAGCGTGGTGCTCGGGGTGATCAGGCCCGTCTGCAGCGCGTAGGAGAAGGTGGCGAGCTTCATCACCGAGCCCGGCTCGTAGATGCCCGCCTCGGCCAGGTTGACCGGATCCTCGGTGATCTTGCCCTTCGGCCCGGTGACCAGGTCGACCATCGCCAGGATCCCCCCGGTGTGGACGTCCTCGACCACGGCGAGCCCGGTGCGCGCGTGGGTGGCGATCATCTCGGCCTCGACGTCCTTGGTCACCTCGACCTGGAGCGGCTCGTCGATCGTCAGCACGAGCCCGGTCCCCTGGTGAGGCGGCACCACGTCGGTGGCGCTGCCCTGCAGCTGCACCCCGCCCGGCGCGTCGGGGACGACCTCGCTCCCGGGCCTTCCCGAGAGCAGCCCGTCGTACTTCAGCTCGAGCGCGGCGACGCCGTGGCCGGCGTAGCCGAGCCCCCCGAGAAGCGGCTCGAACAGCGAAGCGTCGGGCGAGACCCGCACGGTGTCGGCCTGGAAGGTGATGCCGGCCAGCCCCAACGTCGCGGCCCGCGTCTCGACCGAGGAGGAGACCTCGCGCGCCAGCACGACGTAGCCGTTGTGCTCGGAGAGCTGGCGGGCGAGCTTCGCCGCCGGCTGGTGGAGCACGGGAGCGAGTGCGGCGGCCTCGGCGTTCGGGTCCGTGATCTGGAAGTCGTCCGCCACGACGTCCGCGCGCGGGACGGAGATGGCGAGCAGGTCACCGGAGCGGTCGTAGATCGCGCCCCGCTCGGCCGGCAGGACGACCTTCTGCTGCGTCTCGCCCGTCGCGTAGGCGGCGTAGCGGGAGCCGTCGAGCACCTGGACGTAGGCGAGCCGGGCGACGAGGGCGGCCAGGGCGACCGCGATCCCCGTGGCGAGGAGCCTGAGGCGCCGGCGGTGGTGCCGAGCGGCGTGGGCGCGGCGGGCGCCGGCGGCCTGGCGCCCGGCCGACCCGGTGGCGCTCGGGCGGCGGCCCGGCGGCGCCGGCGGGAGACGGGCGCGCCGAGGCCCTCCGGGCACCTCGGGCGGGACCGTGCCGGCGCGGCGCGACGGGTCAGCCGACCGGCCTCGCGGCCGGTCGCCGGGCGCGCTCACCGATTGGACCCGCCTCGGGTGGTCTTCGCCGTGTGCCGCGCGCCGGCCGTTGCCGGGACCGACTCCGGCGGTCCCGGGTTGACCGGCACGAGGTACGTCACGCTCGCAGGCGCCACCATGTGCAGCTCGTGCTCCGCGATGGACAGGATCCGGGAGGGCGCGGCGAGCTGGGCCCGGGAGAGCTGGAGATCCTGGTCCTGCGCCACCGCAGCGGACAGGGCCTGGTGGAGATTGTCCACGCGGACCTGCTGGGAGGTGACGAGCGCCTGACCGGCGGCGACGACGCCGAGCGAGCCGAGGACCATCGCGGCGGCTGCGGCCACGAGCACCCGGGCGCGGCGCTGCCTGGCCCGGATCCGGAGGCGGCGGGGGTCGACGACCCGCAGGGGTGAGCGGGCTCCCTCGGCCTGCCGTCGGGCTGGCTGGCGCGCCGGCTGCGCAGGTGCCGCCGCGGTCGCGCGCGCGCCACGCGCCTGCGGCGTCACGAGCCGGCCCCGGTCCCGCGCTGGCCGTCGGCCGGGCGCGGCACGTCAGGCAGGCGCTCCACGGCGCGAAGGCGTGCGCTCTCGGCCCTCGGGTTCGCCGCCACCTCTGCCGGTGAGGCCTTGCGCGCCCCTCGGGTGAGGAGCCGGACGCTCGACACGGCACCGCACGCGCACGGCAGGCCCGGCGGGCACGTGCAGCCTCCGGTCGCCGCGTGCACGAAGCGCGACTTCACGAGGCGATCCTCGCCGGAGTGGTAGGCGAGCACGACGCATCGGCCACCGGGAGCGAGGAGGTCGATCGCCTCGTCGAGTGCGTCGCCGAGCAGCTCGAGCTCCTCGTTCACGGCGATCCGCAGCGCCTGGAACACCCGGCGTGCCGGGTGCCCGCGCCGCCGCGCCGCGACGGGGACCGCGGCCGAGACGGCCTCGGCGAGCTCGGTCGTCGACTCGAGCGGGCGCCGCTCGACGATGAAGCGCGCGATGCGCCGCGCGAAGCGGTCCTCGCCGTTCGCGGCGAACAGCGCGGCGAGCTCCGCCTCACTCGCCGAGTTCACGAGCCGACCGGCGGTCATCGGCTGCCCAGGGTCCATCCGCATGTCGAGGGGCCCGGGCTCACGGTAGGAGAAGCCACGCGCCGCTACGTCGAGCTGGTGGGAGCTGACGCCGAGGTCGAAGAAGACGGCGGCCACGGCGGTGGCGGGGCCGTGGTCCGCTTCGACCACCTCCCTCAGCTGGTCGAAGCGGGCCTGGTGGACCCGGGTGCGCCCGCCGAATGGGGCGAGCCGACGTCGGGCCGCCTCGACCGCCTCGGGGTCGCGGTCGATGCCGACCAGCCGGAGTCGGTGATGGGCCGCCAGCAGCGCGCTGGCGTGGCCGGCCCCGCCGACGGTCGCGTCCACGAGCACGCCGTCGTCGCAGCCCTCGAGCAGCGCGAGGACCTCGGCGAGCATCACGGGCTCGTGGCGGAACTCCTGGCTCATCCGCAGCCCCCCGACCGCCAGGGGCGTGTGGCGCGCCCTGTGGAGGGGATGGAGATCGGCGGAGAGGGATGTCGTTTGACCATCCGGCTCAGCGATCGGGGGGTTGCGGATGAGCCAGGAGCAGGCGCGATGCGCCGGCGGTCCGTCGCGGCTCGGGCGGCGGGCGCGTTCACAGCGGACACGGCCGGCGGTCATCCGGCCGGGGGTGCAACCGGGGCGCCCGACGAGGCCCCGGTGCCGTCGGCGGTCTGAAGCTCCTTGCCGGACCATGCGGCCGGTGCCCAGAGCTCGACCCTGTTGATCATGCCGATGACGAGCACCTCCTGCTCGAGCTCGGCGTAGGAGCGGAGGTGGGGCGGGATCGCCATGCGTCCTTGACGGTCGATCTCCGCCTCGAAGACGGCCGCGGCCCACTCGCGGACCTGGTTGCGCGCCGGCGCGTCGCCCTCGGCGGCAGCGAGGCGGAGCTGGATCTCCTTGTCGAACTCCTCCTCGGTCCAAAGCGCCAGGCAGCCTTCGAGGTGCGGCGTGAGGTACCCCGGCCCGCTGAAGTGGGCGCGCAGCTTCGCAGGCAGGATGAGGCGCCCCTTGGCGTCGAGGGAGTGCTCGTACCTCCCGAAGAACCTCGCTACCAGCGCCAACGCCGGCGTCCTTCCTGCTGGTCATCCGTCCGGTCTGCGCGGCGGCGCATCGCCCCCCGGTCCACCACTTCGCGCCACTTTAAGGATTTAGCCCTCCACCGTCAACCACTTCGACGCATGATGGGCCAGCTCCCGGGCCTGCGGCTGGGCGCGTCGGGACCGTCGCACCCCTCCGGGGCTGGGCCGACGGCACGGCAGCCGGCGCGCGAAACGGCCCGATCGGGCAGCATTTGGCGCTCCACGGCGCCGGGCCGACGCACGGCGCGCCCGAGGCGCCGGCCGGGCGGTCCCTAGCTCGAGGCGGATCCGGTGCCGGGCTCGGGCCACAGCTCCTCGAGCTCGCGACCGCGGGTCTCGGGGAGCAGCCAGAACAGGAGCGCCGCCGGGACGGCCAACGCGAAGACCGCCACGGCGGCGACCGAGAAACGGTTCCCGACGTCTGCGATCGCGCCGAACGCCAAGAGGCCGGCGACCGCGCCGAGCACGCTCGCCACCACCTCCCAGCCCGCGACCGAGGCCCGCACCGAGGTCGGGAAGAGCTCGTTCGCCAACGCGCCGGCCGCCGGCGCGAAGGCCGAGGCGGCGAGCACGCCGAGCTCGTAGCCGACGAACAGCGCCGGGCGTGACCCGCTGTAGGTGACCATGGCGAGCGCGGCCATCGCGGCCATCGCCGTCGCCCCCGTCGCCCGGCGTCCCAGGCGGTCCGCCAGCCACTGGCCGAGGACGAGGCCGGCGAGCCCCGTCGCCGCCGCCGCCACCACCATGAGCGCCACGCTGAGGCCCGACAGCCGGAGCACGTTCTGGCTGTACAGGTAGACGAAGCTGTTCGCCGGACCGGTCATCGTGCCGACGGCGAAGCTGATCAGGGCCACCAGGAGGACCCGGCGACGGAACGCCGCGCCGAGCGCGCCGATCACGGGGGCGGGGTGGGGCGACGCGGACGCGACAGCCACGACGAAGCGGTCCGGCTCCGACACCTTGCGTGCGGCGAGGGGGAGGAGCGCCAGCGGCACCACCGCGAGGGCGAACACGCCACGGAAGCCGAGCGCACCCGAGCCGAGGGAGTGGATGACCGCGGTGAGGCCCGAGCCGACGCCGTAACCGGCGGCGATCAGCGCGATGGCACGGGCCCGGTTGAGGGTGTCGGTCTGCTCGGCGGCGATCACCTGGGCGAGCGCGCTGGCGGTGCTGAGCAGCGGCCGGCCGAGGGCGAAGATCGCGACGAACCACCAGTAACCGGGGCTGGCGGCGGCGATGACCGTGAGACCAAGGCCGAGGGTGCAGGTCGTGAACAGCATGCGGCGGCGTCCGAGGCGATCGGCGATGCCGGTCAGGGGCAGGCTGGCGATGGAGGCGAGGCGGAGCACGGCGAGCCCGATCCCGAGCTCGGTGCCCGACAGGCCGGCCTGATCGGCGATGGTCGCGCCGTGGGTGACTCGCCCGAAGCTGCGCGCGACGTCGCCGAGCGCGGCGACGGCGCCGAACTGGCCGAAGCCCACCGCCACCGAGACGAACGCGAGCGCGAGGACCACGGGATCGAGCCACCCGTGCAGGTGGAGCCGGACGAGCGCGCTCGAGGCGCTGGACGGCGCGCCGTCGCCGGCCGGCCGGGCCCGTGCCCGCCCGACGAGAGCGCCCGGCACGAGCGCCCGGAGGGCCGGCAGCCTCACGGCTCTACGCTTTCACGTATGCGCGACCGGCGCGGCGAGGAGCGGGACGGCGCGGACCGGGGCCACGTCCGCTACGACTCGCACAGCGCGCTCGTCGTCGTCGACGTCCAAAACGACTTCGACGACCCGGCCGGGAGCCTCTACGTGAGGGGTGGCGAGGAGCTCGTGCCGCTCGTGAACGAGGAGGTGCGTGCCGCGAGGGCCGCCGGGGCCGTCGTCGCGTGGACGGAGGACTGGCATCCCGCCGAGACGGCCCGCTTCACCTCGGGCGACGGCCCCTGGCCGGCGCACTGCGTCGCCGGCAGCTGGGGCGCCGAGCTCATGCCCGGCCTCGACAACGGCGGCCTCGTCCTCCGCAAGGGAACCGGGGGGGAGGACGGGTACTCGGCCTTCAGCGTGCGTGACCCGACGACCGGCGAGGAGTCGCCGACGGGGCTCGCCGCCGCGCTCGTGAGTCGAGGGGTCCGGCGTGTGGTCGTGGTCGGCATCGCGGCCGACTACTGCGTACGGGAGAACGCGATCGACGCGGTCCGGCTCGGCTTCGCCGCGACGGTGCTCGCCGCCTGCACCCGCGCCGTCGACCTCGAGGCCGACGACGCTGAGCGCGCCATCCTCGCGATGCGAGCCGCCGGCGTCAAGGTGGTCTGAGCCGCGAACGCCCGGGCCCGGCCCCCCTGCCGGGGCGGCGCGGGAGGCGCTAGGAAGTGGGCGTGACCACCGCTGCGCACGTCCCCCAGTCCGGCACCCGGCCGGTGTCGGCCGCCCCGAAGCACCGGCGTCGCATCGCCCTCGTCGCCCACGACAACAAGAAGCAGGACCTGCTCGCTTGGGCCCGCTACAACGCCGTGCTCCTGCGCTGCCACGAGCTCGTCGCCACGGGGACGACCGGCGCGTTGCTCGCCGGCGAGCTCGGCCTCACGGTCACCCGGCTCCACAGCGGCCCGCTCGGCGGCGACCTCCAGCTCGGGGCGAGGATCGCCGAGGGCGAGATCGACCTGCTGCTGTTCTTCTGGGACCCGCTCGAGCCCCAGCCGCACGATCCCGACGTGAAGGCGCTGCTGCGCATCGCCGTCGTGTGGAACATCCCGGTCGCCTGCAACCGGGCGACCGCCGACTACCTGATCTCGTCGCCGCTGCTCGACTCCGCCTACCATCACGCCGTCCCCGAGTACGGCCCCGGCACCCCACCCGGCGCCGCTACTTGACCGCCTTGGCCCCGGTCGGGCACCCCCTCGGGTCGTAGGCGGGGATACCCGACGTCGCCGAGGTGGGCGCGCCGAGGGCGCCGCCGTCCGTGCTCGGCAGCGCCGAGCGCGTCCCGCTGCTCACCGCCGCCAGCTGGGTCACGAGCGCGCTGAGCACGGCGTCACCGGCGCTCGCCGACGTCCCCGCCACACGGTGCACCGAGGCGCTGGTCGCCGTCGAGGCGCTCCCCGCGGAGGCGACCGCCAACGACGTGCCCGTCACGATGGTCACGTCGGCGCCGCCGAGCGTCGGGCCCTGGCCGAGCACGACGGTGCCGGACAGGTCCGAGAGCACCTTCTCCGCCTGTTGGAGGTGGGAGGAGCTCGAGTACCGCACGGTGGTCTCTGAGATCGGGCCCACCGGGGTCGCCGCGCCGGAGGCGATGACCTTGTAGCCGAGCGCGCGCATCTGGGCCGCGGTCGCCCCGGTCGCCGCCGGCGAGCCCGTGCCGTCCTCGACCGAGACGGTGATCGAGCCGGGGCGCAGCTTGACCCCCGCCGGCGCGGAGCCGGTGAAGGCGTCGATCGTCTGCTGATCCTGCGGCTCGGCCGGGAAGACGATGTCGCCGTAGCTGTACCCCTTGTACATGTAGGGCTGGCTGTCGTTGATGATCGGGACCGTGTACTGCGGCGCAGCGCCGACGTTCACGGAGTGGAAGCTGAGCACCAGGTGCGCCATCTCCCGCACCCCGAAGCTCGTGTCGACCGTGAGCTGGGGTGCGAGGGCACCGAGCAGCGAGTTGTCCGCCGCGAGGTTGCCGAGTCCGCGCCGCGCGACCGCCTTGGCGAGCACCTTCAAGAAGAGGTGGTCACGCTCGATGCGGCCGAGGTCCCCCGAACCGTCGTAGCCGAGCCACTGCTTCGTCTTGCGGTCGTAGTGGTAGTAGAGGTGGCGCGCCCGCACGAGGGCCAGCGCCTCCAGCCCGCTGATGTGGACGCAGCCCGTCTGCATCTGTGTGAGGCCCGACTGGTTGTCGAACACCTGGGTCGGGAAGTACATGTCGAGACCGCCGAGCGCGTCCACGACGTTGGCGAAGCTCTCGAAATTCAGCACCACGTAGTGGTTGATCGGGATCCCGAAGTCCTGCTCGATCGCCTGCACCAGCTGGCTCGGACCGTCCGCGAGCGCCGCGTCGATCTTGTTGTAGAGGCCGCCGGCCCGGGCGCCGGGAACGAAGGTGTCGCGCGGGATGGACAGCAGCGAGACCCGGTGGTTGTTCGGGTCGAGCCGGAGGATCATCACGACGTCGCTGTTGACGCCGTTGACCCCCTGCTCGCACTGCTTCACGAAGTTCTGGAAGTGCTTCTGGCTCTTCACCGCGCAACGCGACGTGGAGCCGACCATCAAGATGTCCTCGACGTTCGCGTGGGCGCCGCTCGACGCGACCTTCTGCAGCCCCTTCACCGTGACCCGCTGGATCTGGTCGAGCCGGTAGACGGCGTAGCCGACGGCACCGCCCACGACGAGCACGACCACGAGCACCACCGTGATGCCGGTGCGGGTCAGCCGACGCCGGAGCCTGCTCCTGAGCGCCTTCCTGGCGCGCCGGCGCGACCGCCACGAGGCCCCCGGGGCACCGGCCGCTGCCGCGGGAGCCGCGGCGTAGGCGGCGGCGACGTCCTCTGGGGCATGTCCCGGCGGCGCCTCGTCGGCGCCAGCCACGCGAGCGGGCGGCTCGCCGTCGTCACCGCCCCCGGCTCGCGAGTTCGCCGAGCCGGCGCTGGCGTCGCCTGCTGGCAGGGATCCTTCTGGCGGGGTGTCGGCCACGGGCGACGAGGGTACCGGCTCAACAGCCCGAATAGGGGGCGCGGGCATCCGAGGGAGGCATCAGCGGCAGAATGAGGCCATGACCGGACACGGGCCCAGGCCCGAACCCGATGTCGTCGCGCCCGACGCCGAGGTCCTCGTGCTCGACGGGCGGTACCGCCTCGGCTCGCGCCTCGGCGCCGGCGGGATGGCCGAGGTCCGCAGCGCCTTCGACACGCGCCTGCACCGCCGCGTCGCGGTGAAGCTGCTGCGCGACTCCCCCGCGGCCGAACCGGAGCGCTTCGAGGCCGAGATCAGGACCCTCGCCCACCTCGAGCACCCGAACATCGTCCGGCTGCTCGACGCCGGCACCGCACCGGACGGGCGCTCCTACCTGGTCATGGAGCTCGTCGACGGCACCACGCTCGCGTCACGCTGCGGAACTGGCCCCCTGGCGACGCCCGAGGTCGTCGCGATCGGCTCGGGCATCAGCGCGGGACTGGCGTACGTCCACGGGCGCGACGTGGTCCACCGCGACGTCAAGCCGGCGAACATCCTGCTCGGGCCGGACGAACGGGTCCGCCTCGCCGACTTCGGGATCGCCCGGCTCGTCGGTGCCGGGGCCATGACGCGGACCGGACTCGTCCTCGGCACCCCCGCGTACCTCGCACCCGAGCAGCTGACCGGGCGCTCGGCGGGGCCACCCGCCGACGTCTACGCCTTCGGTCTCGTCCTCGCCGAGTGCCTGAGCGGGCGCAGGCGCTTCGACGGCACCGCCGCCGAGGCGGTGGCCGCTCGGCTCGGAGCGGTGCCGCCCCCTCTCGACGACGTGGCGCCGGAGTGGCGCCCACTGCTCGAGGCGATGACCAGCCCAGATCCCCTCGACCGGCCGACGGCGCGCGAAGTCGGCGCTCACCTCGCCACGTTCGCCGACGCGGTCGACCCCGGCTACCAGACGACCGTCCCGGTCGTGCTCGGGGCGCGCGACGGGCTCACCCTCGCGAGCGCCAGAGGCGCCGGCGGGCGCCTCGCGAACGAGGGAACGGACGCCGGGCTGCCACCGGACAGTGGGCCGGCCCGCTCGCCCGCTCGACGACTCCTCGGCGTCGGGCTCGCCCTGCTCCTCGGCGGTCTCGTCGCCGGGTACGGCGTCGAGCACTTCCTGCTCACGCCGCACGCGAGCGGCCAGCCCGCGAGCCCGGTGAACGCACGGACGACGAACGCCCCGCGCTCGACGTCCTCGACGGCGCCCGCCACCTCGACCACCGCGACGACGAGCCCGACCACCAGCACGACGACCACGACGAGCCCGACCACGACGACGAGCCCGACCACGACGACGAGCCCGACCACGACGTCGGCCCCCGCCCAGGGCGTCCTCGTGGCCGCCAGCGCGCTCGACAGCGCCCTGCAGAGCGGGGAGGCCGCCGGCACCATCAACGGCCAGGCTGCCAGCGACCTCGGGAACGCGCTGCAGTCACTGGCGGCGGCGGGCAACGATCCGGGCCAGCTCGCGCAGGCCGCCCAGCAGCTCGACCAGGCGTTCGTGCAGGACGTCCAGCAGGGCGACATCACGGGCTCGTCGGTCGACAGCCTCCAGGCGGCGATCGCCGGGCTCGACCAGTCGCTCGACCTCCCCGTTCCCGCGCCGCCCCAGGCGAGCGACGGGAGCCCGAACGGTCCCGGCGGCCAGGGCAATGGCCACGGCAACGGTTACGGGGCGGGCGGCGGGCGCCACCATCAGCTGGTTGCCACGACCCTGACCGGGACGGCCGTCTGAACCCGAGCCCTCGGCTCGAGCGGGCCGGGGGCGCCCACCGTTCGCGATCGGTGCGGGAGTCACCGATAGGTCTGGCCTACCGGCGGGGTCGGCCCGGCCGGACCACCTCAGCCGAGCGCCGCGGCGAGGGCACCCTCGAGCCGGGCCGGCGCCACGTCGAGCACCGCCGTGGCGCGGTCGAGCTCGGCGCCAAGGCTGCTGCGCTCCTCGGGCGCGAGCGACAGCAGCGCCGCGAAGCCCGGAGCGTCCAGCTCCCGCAGCGCCATCGTGTGGAACCAGGCGCCCGAGCGGTCCCTCCGCTGGGACAGCCCGACGACCTTGCGGCCACCGAGCGTCACCTCCCCGGGACCGATGCCGGCGAAGCAGGCGGCCCGCGACCAGCGGCTCTCGACGATCCCGCCCCGGTGCGCCGCGGGGGCCGCGCCGGGCGGCAACACGGCACGGAGCGCCGCGGCCCACACCGCGCCGAGCCACCATGCCGCCCGGCCGACATCGGCGTCGGCGAGCGGGTCGCTCGCCGGCACGAACACGTCGAGCCAGACCTGGGCACCGGGGGCGACGAGGACGGCGGCGCCGCCGCTGCGGCGCCGCACCACCATCACCGAAGCCGCCTCGCATGCGGCGGCGTCCGCCGCGTCCGACGGCTGGGTGCTGCCGAGGACGAGCGCGGGGGCGTCGGGGTGCACCAGGCAGGCCAGGCGCCGACCACGGGGGTCGGGCATGACCGAGACGAGCTCGCCGGGGGGACCCCGGCGCGTGACGAGCGCGAAGCCGTGCGGCGCGCCGGGTGCGCTCGGCTCCTCGTCCACCTGCGCGTCCCTCCCCGCCCTCCGGGCCGCCGGCGCCATCACGGCGCCCGGCCGCCGCGCCTTAGAGCCCGACCGCCCGTTCCAGGACCGGTCCGTGCCGGAGGACGGGGGTCACGTAGGGCTCCCACTCCGAGCGCACCTCGCCGCTCGCGACGAGGAGCCACACCCGGGACCTCGGCGCCCGCGGCGGGTGCCGCAGGACGAAGCCGGCCTCGTGGAGGAGATGGTCCTCCTTCGCGGCGTTGCACCGACGGCAGGCTGCGACGACGTTGTCCCAGGTGTGGGTGCCTCCTCGGCTGCGCGGGACCACGTGGTCGATGTTCTCGGCCTGGTTGCCGCAGTACTGGCAGCGGTGGCCGTCCCGGGCGAACACGGAGCGCCGGGAGATCGCGATACGGGTCTGGCGCGGCACCTTCACGTACTGCGCGAGCCGCACGACCGACGGCTCCGGATGGCTCGCCCGCTCCGAGCGGTAGACGTTGCCGGTGTCGTGGACGAGCTCGGCCTTGCGGTCGAGCACCAGGACCAGCGCCCGTCGGGCGGAGACGACGCAGAGCGGTTCGAAGGTGGCGTTGAGGACGAGGGCGCGAACCGACACGTCAGGTCCCGCTATCCCCTGGAGTGTCGCCCTCCTTCACTGCACCGGAGGCTAGCGCGCGCCACCGGCGCCATCGCGGAGGCCCACCGCCCGGCGCCGCTCTTCGTGCGCCCAGGCGAGAAAGTCCACGACGTCCTCGGCGCTCGGCACGGCGGCCGGGTCGCCATAGGCCGTCTCCATCCGGAAGGCCAGCCATTCCCGGTCGGGGAGCGGAAGGAACGGGGCGCGGCTCCACCACCTGGTGGGGACGAGCCCGACGGCGGTGCGAAGCGCGCCGGTCCAGAGCGCCGGCCGGGCCAGGACCGCCGACATGGGTGCGAGGAGCGAACGCGCCGACGCTCGGCGCACCGTACGAGACCGAGCGTCGCGCCGCGTCGCGGGCGGGACCGGCGCAGGGCGGCCGGCGGTGTCGCGCGCGCTCGGGCTCAGTGCTCGCGCCGGAACTTCGAGCGGGAACGGAGCTTGCGGCCGATCATCGACAGCTCCTCGGTGAGGACCCTCCCGCGTTGGGAGCGACCGCCGGCAGCCTCGCCACGGGTCCCGTAGGCCTGGCGGGCGCTGCGCTCGAAGAGGAACGAGGCGAGCAGCATGACGAGGAAGCCGAAGGTCCCGAGCACGAGCGAGGAGCGGAAGGAGACGAGGAGGATCGCGAACCCGGCGGCGAAGATGAGGACCGACCAGCGCAACGCCCGCTTGGCCATGGAGTGCGGGCCCTCGGAACGGACGCGGTCGACGAACGCACGGTCGTTCTCGTAGAGCTTCTGCTCCATCTCGTGGAGTATTCGTTGTTCCTCTTCGGAAAGCGGCACCCTCTCCCCCTTCCCGATCGCACTTCCGCCCCAGGTGCATCGGATGCGCGACATCCTGCGCGGCCGGCCCGCCACCGTGACGCCCGACGCGTCATTGTCGCGCAGGCTATCGAGGACAACAACGCAGCATTGCCGCCGGGCCCCGAACCGGGCCCCCGGCGGCAGCTGACCGGTCCCCCCGGCGCGCCGCTACGGCACCGCCGGGGGCCGTTCGCCCTCGCTGGCCTCGCGACGCGCCACGGGGGTCCGGCGCGACGCCGAGGCGAGCGAGGAGATGGCGCCGCTGCCGTAGCGGCGGCGGATCTCGTCGGCGGCGGACTCAACCTCGCCGCGCCGGGCCAGCTCCTCGCCGTCGCCTGGCCGGGTGTCGCCCCCGAAGAAGGAGAGCTGGCGCGCCTGGGCCAGGTCGGCGGGGACGAGCCCTGACACGTGCACACCGAGGAGGCGCACCCCCTGACGCAGCTCAAGCGCGCCGAGCAGCTCGCCGGCGACGTCGCCGATCTCGGCCGCCGTCGTCGCGGCCCTGGCGAGGGTCCGCGACCGGGTCACCGTCGAGAAGTCCCCGAACCGCACCTTGACGGTGACCGTGCGCCCGGCGACCGCCGCCTCCCGGCAGCGCGCCGCCACCGCCACCGCCATCTCGCGCGCCCTGCTGGCGAGCGACGCGGGGTCGCGCTCGTCGGCGGCGAAGGTCTCCTCGTGGCCGATCGACCTCGTCGCCCGGTCCGGCTCGACCCCCCGGGCGTCGCGTCCCCAGGCGAGGTCGTGCAGCGCGCCGCCGTGGGAGGCGCCGAGGAGGCGGACGAGGCTGTCCCGGCCGACGACGGCGAGGTCGCCGACGGTCTGGACGCCGAAGCGCTTCAGCCGCTCGGCGGTGCGCGGCCCGACGCCCGGGAGGGCCCGCACCGCATGGGCGTGGAGGAAGCTGAGCTCGTCGTCGTGGCCGACGACGACCACCCCGGTCCCCGCTACCGGGCCGTCCGGGCCAGCCCGGGGCTTGGCCGCCTCCGAGGCGAGCTTCGCCAGGAGCTTCGTCCGAGCGACGCCGACTGAGCACGACAGGCCGAGCTGCTCACGGACGCGTCGGCGCAGCTCCTCGGCGATGTGACGGCTCGACCCGCCGAGACGGTGGGTGCCGGAGACATCCAGGTACGCCTCGTCGAGAGAGATCGGCTCGACGAGGGGGGTGACGGAGCGCAGGATCTCGAGGAGGCGCTGACTCACGGCCGCGTACTCGCCGTGGCGCGCCGCAAGGAACACCGCGCTCGGGCACAGGCGGCGTGCCTCGGCGGTCGGCATGGCGGAGCGGATCCCGTACCACCGCGCCTCGTAGGAGGCCGACGCCACGACGCCACGACCGCCGGTCCCGCCCACCACCACGGGACGGCCGACGAGCGAGGGGTCGGACAGCGTCTCGACCGCGGCGAAGAAGCAGTCCATGTCGAGGTGGAGGACGTCGGTCGGGGCTGGGCCCCCGTCGGGCTCGGGACCCTCCGGGCGCTCCCCCGCCGTGCCCACGGCTCAGCGCCCCAGGTGGATACGGCGGAACCCTTCGGCGAAGCGGACGCCCGCGACGCTGCCCGCCTCCTCCGCCCGCTCGCGCACCACGTCGCGGAAGTGCTCACCCGTCTCGCCCAGCTGGCTGCGGTGGCAGAGCACGGCTTCGGCCTTGCGCTCGATGGTGGCGGTCACATCGACGTAGACCGTCGGCTCGAGCGATCCGGAGAGATAGGCGACCTCGACCGCGAAGGACGTGCCTGCGCCGGGGAAGTACAGTGGCGAGGCCGCGGCGGGCGAGGCGGCGTCGAGCGCGGCGAAGCCGACGACCCGGTGGTCGCGATGGTTGTAGTAGTGCTCGCCGAAGAACACCGCCAGGGGGTCCGGGCAGACGAGGACCTGGGGTCGCAGCTCGCGGATCGCCCCGACCAGCTCGGCGCGGAGCGAGAGGTCGTTCTCAAGCTCACCGTCGCGGCGTCCGAGCTGGAGCACCGAGGTGATGCCGAGCACGCGCCGGGCCGCCTCGACCTCGGCCGCGCGCGTCGCCACCAGGGCGGCCGGATCGGTCAGCGGGTCAAGCGATCCCTTGTCGCCGAGCGCGCAGAGCACGACGTGCACCTCGCAGCCGGCGTCGGCCCAGCGCGCCAGGGTGCCGCCGCAGGAGACGTCGGCGTCGTCGGGGTGCGCGTAGACGGCGAGGGCGCGCTCGGGCACGCCGGCGGCCACCTCGGCGGTCATCTCGGGTCAGCGCTCCTCGCGGGCGGCGGGATCCGGCGTCGGCTCGCCTCCGCTCGGCGGCGTGGCCGCCTTCGGAGGGCCGTGGCGCTTCGGGGCCGTGCGCTTCGTCAGCAGCCCCGCCTCGCGGGCGAAATCGCCGGCATCCTCGAAGCCCTTGTACACGCTCGCGAAGCGGAGGTACGCGACGTGGTCGAGCTCCCTCAGGCGGTCGAGCACCGCGACGCCGAGCTGTTGGCTGCCCACCTCTGAGCCGCCTGCCTTGGCGATCTCCTCGACCTCGCCGGCGAGGCGTTCGACCTGCGCCTCGTCGACCGGACGGTTCTTGCACGCGGCCAGCACCCCGGCGACGACCTTCTCGCGATCGAAGGGCTCGCGCTGGCCCGACCGCTTCACCACGACGAGCGTGGACCCACCGGCGCGCTCGAAGGTCGTGAAGCGCTGACCGCACACGAGGCACTCCCTCCTGCGCCGCACGGCAGCCCCCTGTTCCACCTCTCGGGAGTCCACCACCTTGTCGTCCAGGCCGGCACAGTTCGGGCAACGCACGGCCGGAGGCTAGCGCTATGGGGCAGCGCCGAGAATGCCGCCAGAGACCCTCCGGCCGCCCGGTCGGACCCGGGCGTGACCGCTCAGGGCAGGCGGAGCTGCTCGCCCGGTTGCAGCGTCGCCCCGTGCAGCTCGGCGCTGAGCTCGCTGACGAGCGCGCGGGGGTCGCCGTTCGGGTCGATCCTCGTCGCGATGGCCCAGAGCGTGTCGCCCGGACGCACCACATAGACGTAGCCGTTGGCCACACGCCGGGCGCCTGGGAGCACGGCAAGGCCGTGCGGCCTCGCGGAGGAGAGCGCGCCGGCACCGAGCCACAGGGCACCGAGCACGACGAGGGTCGCGACCCCGGAGAGCCAGCGGGCGAGGCGCCTCGCCCCGGCGGCGGGGACGGCCGGACGGCCCGTGACCGGCCGGCGCGCCCGGTCGGCCGGCGCCCCGACGACGCCGGGATGCCCGTCGGCCCCGACGAGCCGCAGGTACGGGGCGTCGGGGCGTCGGGGCGTCGCTCCCGGCCCGCTCTGGTGTCGCCGGGGTCGCCCGCTCCCGCCCATCGGATACGCGATCGCTGCCATGTCCACCTCCGTCGACGCCGTTGCCGTACCGGGCAACGGCGGGCCACCCGCCGCCAGCGCATCCGTGCCCGCCCTGGTGCGATGCTGGCACGAACATGTGTTCGATGTCAACGGCGAGGCGAACGCATGTTCCACGAACGGATGTTTGCATCCGGCTGTGACAGCGCAGTACGGTGGCCACGTCGGTCGGCCCCGGGGGTGAGCCCGAGGGCGGCGCGCCGGGCGGTCCGGCGACCGGGCGCCCAGCGCCCGATTGGGAAGCCCAACGGCGGGGAGGCGAGATGTCCGACACGGCGCTCAGCGGGAAGCGGCGGCAGATCCTGGAGTTCATCGCCGCGCAGATCCGCGACCGGGGCTACCCGCCCTCGGTGCGCGAGATCGGCGAAGCGGTCGGGCTGACCTCGTCGTCGACCGTCCACACCCACCTGCAGGTCCTGCAGCGCGAGGGCTACCTGAAGCGGGACCCGACCAAGCCACGCGCCATCGCCGTCCAGTTCGAGGCGGGATCCGGGGCCGCCCTGCCGGTCGGGCGCGTCACCCACGTCCCGCTCGTCGGAGACGTCGCGGCCGGAACCGGCGTGCTCGCCGAGGAGAACGTGGAGGAGGTGCTGCCGCTCCCGGAGGATCTAACCGGACCGGGACAGCTCTTCATGCTCCGGGTGCGGGGCGAGTCGATGATCGACGCCGGCATCTTGAGCGGCGACTACGTCGTGGTGCGGGCCCAACCCGTCGCGGAGCCGGGCGACGTCGTGG
>Ga0307374_10005709_pt1 | contig 19979 bp, 17 predicted proteins | sample OX3MG_FD_202532 | JGI IMG/M metagenome (GOLD analysis project Ga0307374, IMG submission 202532) | Soil microbial communities from Risofladan, Vaasa, Finland - OX-3 | ecosystem: Environmental > Terrestrial > Soil > Coastal area > Acid sulfate soil | place: Finland: Risofladan, Vaasa | collected...
CACATCGGCTCGGGGGCCGTGATCATGGGCCGCAGGTTGGAGGACGTGGCCGCCGGACGGGATACGCCGGAGGACTTCAACCAGAGCGTGTGGGACGAGTGGAATGCCAAGTCGCCCCGGGATCAGGCCGACACCGCCCTGGTCACTGACGCCCGCTTCCTGGACATCGCCGAGCGGATGAGCGAGGACGAGAGGGGCCGGGTCAAGGTCTCCATGGGCCCCAGAGCCCTCGACTTCGACTCCTTCATCGGCCTGAGGCTCAACGAGCACGCCCTTCACACCTGGGACATCGAGGTCATGGGCGACGCTTCTATGGGCCTGACCGATGAGGTAGCGGCCCAGGTGATCGACCGGCTGGAGATGATCGCCCGCTTCACGGCCAAGCCCACCGGGTCCGAGCGGGTCGTCACCGTCCGCACCAGTGCACCAGAGCGGCTGTTCACCATCAGCCTGTCGGCCGATCGGGTCGACTTCGCCCCCGGAGCGGCCGTCGGCGCCGCCGATGGGGCCGCCGACCTCGAGCTTTCCGCCGAGGCCTTCGTCCGACTCGTCTACGGCCGCCTCGACGCCGATCACACCCCGGCCTTCAAGGGCTCCGAGGACCTGCTGGCCGAGCTGCGCCGGGTCTACCCCGGCCCGTAGCCGGAGGGAGTTCTAGCGGCCGGGGGTTCGGGGTCCCGGGGCAAGCCGAGGAGGCGCTCGGCTATGACGTTGCGCTGGATCTCGCTGGTGCCACCCGCGATGGTCAGGCAGCGGTTGGCCAGAAAGCCGTAGCTCCACTGGGCCCCGGTGCCATCGGTGGCGGCGCCGTCGGCGCCGAGCAGAGAAAGGCCCAGCTCCTGGGTCCGTTGGTCGTGTTCGGCCGATAGGAGCTTGCGGACACTGGCTTCCGGGCCGGGCTCGGCTCCGCCCAGGGCCCGGCTGGCCGAGCGCTGGCCCAGGACGGCCACGGTGTGGGCCTCGGCTACCAAGGCCCCGACGGCGTCGGCGGTCACCGGGTCGATCCCGCGCCTAGGGGCGTCAGCGGCGCGGTGGTCGGCGCCAGCCGACACCTGTCCGGCCACCAGGGCCAGGAGCCCTTCCAGCCCGCCGCCGAAGGAGGCGCCCGAGCCCATGGCCACCCGCTCGTTGGCCAGGGTGGTGCGGGCCAGGCCCCAGCCCCGGTTGACGCCCCCGACCACGCAGTCATCGGGGACGAAGACGTCATCCAGGAAGATCTCGTTGAACAGGGCCAGGCCGGTCATCTCCCGCAGGGGGCGGATGTCGATGCCGGGGGTCTTCATGTCCAGTGCGAACCAGGTGATCCCGGCGTGGCGGTCGGCGTCGGGGTCGGTCCGGGCCAGCAGCATGCCCCAGTCGGCCTCGGCGGCCATGGAGGTCCACACCTTCTGGCCGCTGATCAGCCAGCCGCCCTCGGCCGGCTCGGCCCGGGTGGAAAGGGCGGCCAGGTCCGATCCCGCCCCCGGTTCGGAGAAGAGCTGGCACCAATTGATCTCGCCCATGAGCGTGGGGCGGACCCACCGCTCCTGCTGCTCGGCCGTGCCGTGGACCACGATGGTCGGTGCGGCCCAGGCGCCGATGTTGAGTCCGGGGCGACGGATATGGACGCGGGCCAGCTCTTCCTCGATGACCAGCTGTTCGGCCGCTCCCGCCCCGATGCCCCAGGGGGCCGGCCAATGGGGGACCAGGTAGCCCTTCTCCACCAGCCGGCCGCGGCGTTCGGGCCGGGGCCGGCCGGCGATGGCCTCCGCCTCGGCGCGCACCTCCTCCCGGAACTGCTCCGCGCCGGGGGGCAGGTCGAGGGACAGATGCCGACGGACCCCGTCCACGGCGGCGGCGGCGGCCCGGGCTCGCCAGGGGGTCGGTCCCCCCATGAGGGCCCGCAGAGACGTGGCCCGGCGAAGGTACCGGTGGGCATCGTGTTCCCATGTGAACCCGATGCCGCCGAGCACCTGGATGCAGTCCTTGGCCACCCGGAAGAAGGACTCGGGTGCCACCGCTCCGGCTATGTCGGCGGACAATCGGGCCTCCGCCCCGCCGCCCGCCCTCAGGGCGCCGTCGGCGAGGGCCCGGTCCATGGCGCCGGCGGCCTCCCAGGCCGTCGCCCGGGCCGACTCCGTCGCCACCAGCATGTCGGCGCAGCGGTGCTTCACCCCCTGGAACTGGCCGATGGGGCGGCCGAACTGCTGGCGGACCCGGGCCCAATCGGCGGCGGTGTCCACGCACCAGCCGGCCCCGCCGGCCGCCTCGGCCGCTACCAGGACGGCCAGGTAGGCCCGGACGGCAGCGTCGGACAGGCCCAGGAGTTGGGCGTCGGGTGCAACCCGGGCCCCGTCGGCCGTCATCTCGGCGCCCCGCCGGGTCAGATCCAGACTGGGCAGCTCCACTCTCTGGAGGCTCTGGGCCGGTATGGCGCACCAGATGCGGGCCGAGGCCGTGTTCACCGGCGCCACCAGCCAGCCGGCCAGCCCGCCTCCCATCACCGGGCGGAGCGTGCCGGACACCCTCAGGACGCCGTCGGGGTCGGGCTCTTCAGAGGCCTGGAGGGCGCCGTTGGCGGGGAAGGCCACCGCTCCGGCTGCCTCACCTGAGGCGAGGGAGGGCAGCAGGGACGCCGACAGGGCGGGGGAGGCCCCCAGGGCGATCAGGCCGGCGGCGGCCATGCTGGGCAGGAAGGGGCCGGGGGCACCGGCCCGGCCCAGCTCTTCGAGTACCACTGCCACCTCGGCCAGGCCGAAGCCTCCGCCGCCGTACTTCTCGGGCAGGTGCAGGCCGAGCCAGCCCAGGCCAGCCCACTCCGCCCAGAACGCAGGCAGGGCCTCGGTTCCGGCGTCTTCGTCCAGGCCGGCCCGGGCCACTGCCGGGGGACAGCGGTTCTCCAGGAAGCGGCGGACGGCCCGGCTCAACTCGACGTGCTCGGGACTGATGGCGATGCTCACAGCGCAGATCGTTCCAGACGATCAAATTCAGAGCCGATGGATTCGGAGTCCATGGACATGGTCATTGCGCAGACCGTTCCACAAAGCATCGAAAACGCTCGGCCGAGGCTCTCGCTCCGGAGTCGTCCGGCTGCACCACGTGGTCGGTGGCCACCCACCGGGCCGCCTCGGCCAGGTCGGTGTCGGCCCCCACGGCCAAGCGGGCCATGAAGGCTGCCCCCAGGGCGGCCGTTTCCGGCACGGCGCTGACGTGGACGGGCACGGCGTTGGTGTCGGCCAGGGCCTGCATCCAGCCGGCCATCCGGGTGCCCCCTCCGGTGGCCACCAGCCGCCGGGGCGTGACCCCGGCCAGCTCGACCAGGCGCCGGACCACGAAACCCGAGGCTTCCCAAGCCGCCCGGCGCAGAGCGGCCGGTCCGTGGGTCAGGTCGAGACCGTGCAGGGACGCCCGAAGGGACGGATCGTGGTGGGGGACCCGCTCACCGCGGATGTAAGGGACCCAGACCGGCACGTTGGCCACGTCGTAACGGGCATCGGGGCGGGACCGGGCTATGACCCGGCCGGCCCAGTCGAGGAAGAGCCCGCCGGCGTTGCTGGCCCCGCCGGCCAGCATCGTCTTCATGTCCGGGTGGGGGATGCTCCAAATCCCCGGGATCTCCTTCCACTCCGGCAGGACGGCCCACACGATGAGGGTGGTACCGCAGATGACATGGACGTCACCAGGTTGGATGGCTCCGGCCACCAGCTGTTCACAGAGGCCGTCCACTGAACCCGTGGCGATGACCGGCCCGGATCGGTCCACCCGGCCTATGGCGGCGCCGGGCGCCTCCACGCCGGGCATCTGGTCGGGGCGGGCACCGCAGGTCGCCCCCACCGCCGCGTCCCAGCCGTCGGGACCGAACATCGGAGAGGCGGTAAAGGCCACTCCATAATCCACGACCGCCTCTCCCCCCAGGGCCCGGCTGGCGACGGCGGTGGCCGGCCAGTAGCCGTGGGCGTCCGGCGCCGACTCCGACATCCACCGCAGCATGGGGATGATCGAGCCGTCACCCCCAGGGCCCAGATGGGCCAGATCGGTCATTCCCCGGCTGTCCCCGTAGAGCAGGCCAGGGGCGATGGCCCGTCCGGCCCGGTCCACGGCGGTGAGGGAGGGGACCATCGAACAGACGGCCAGCGCATCGACATGGGTCGGCGCCAGCGCGGCCAGGGCTCGGCGCGGACCCCGCCTCCAGGCCTGGTTGGCGTCGTGCTCGAGGCGGTCCGGCTGGGGGACGACCACCCGATGGGGAATGCGGGCGCGGCCCACCACCCGGCCGTGGTCATCCACGGCCACGGCCTTTACCGACGTGGTGCCGATGTCCACCCCGGCCGTGACCGTCATGGTCCCGTCCCCGAACATGACACGAGCGTCACAGTAGGCCATCATGTCCCCGGTGAACCCCCCGGATCGACCCCGTGCGCTCATCACCGCGCCGCTGAGGGGTGAGGGGATGGAACGCATCCGCCGCCACCTCGACGTGGTGGCCTACGAGCCCTGGATCGACCAGCAGCCCCTGCGCATGTACTCCTCCGCCGAGTTGGCCGAGCGCATAAGGGCCGACAGGGCCGAAGTGGTCATAGTCGAATCGGACTCGTGCAAAGGCCCGGTGTTCGAACTGGATCCGCCGCTGCGCCTGCTGGCGGTGACCCGGGGGGATCCAAACAACGTCGACCTGGCGGCCGCCACCGCCGCCGGGGTCCCGGTGGTGCACTGCCCGGGGCGCAACGCAGATGCCGTGGCCGAGATCGGTGTCGCTTTGCTCTTTGCCGTGGCCCGCCACGTGGTGCGCGCCGATGATGAAGTGCGGGCGGGGGACACATACAAGGGCGGCACCATCCCCTACCAGCGCTTCCGGGCCTGGGAGCTGGCCGGGCGCACGACCGGGCTGATCGGGCTGGGGGCGGTGGCCCGGGCCCTGCGCTGGCGCCTGCAGGGTCTGGGCATGCAGGTCATCGCTTATGACCCTTACAACTCCGAGGCGGACGTGTCCCTGGAAGAGCTCTTCGCCCGTTCCGACGTGGTGTCCATGCACGCCCCGGTCACCGAGGAGACCAGGGGGATGATCGGCGCCGAGCAGTTCGCCCGGATGAAGGAGGGGGTGTTGTTCGTCAACACCGCCCGGGCCGATCTGCACGACACCGACGCCCTGGTGGGCGCCTTGGAGTCGGGCCACATCGGCGGCGCGGGGCTGGACCACTTCGTCGGGGAGAACCTGGCCCCCGACCATCCGCTGTGTTCCATGGGCAACGTGGTGCTCACGCCGCACATCGGCGGGGCCACCTACGACACCGAAGCCCGCCAGGCCACCATGGTGGCCGATGATCTCGAGAAGATTCTGGCCGGGGACAAGCCGAGCTATGTAGCCAACCCGGAGGTGTTGTGAAATTCGTGGAGGATGCTCCCGCCGCTGTTCTGGCCGCGGCCAAGGACATGTTGCACCGCGGCCTGGTGGAGGGAACGGCGGGCAACATTTCTGCCCGCCAGGAGGACGGCACGGTGGTGATCACGCCGTCGTCGGTCTCCTATGAGGAGATGGCACTGGACGATCTGGTGGTGATCGACCTCGACGGGGAGGCCGTCTCGGCCAAGGAAGGACGCTCCGCCTCGTCCGAGAAGCTGTTACACACCGCCTGTTATCGCGCCTTCGAGGACATCGGCTCGGTCATCCACTCGCATCCTGTGTACGCCACCATGTTTGCCGTGTCCCACCAGGACATTCCGGCCTGCATCGATGAGTTCTCCATCTATGTCGGCGGGGACGTGCGCTGCTCGGAATACGCCGCCAGCGGCAGCCAGGACGTGGGCGATGAGGCCGTCAAGGCTCTCCAGGCCCGAGGCGCGGCTCTCATCGCCAACCACGGCTTGGTGGCCGTCGGACCCCGCCCATCCACTGTGCTGCACATCACCGCCCTGGTTGAACGCAGCGCCCAGATCGTGTGGGGGGCAAGGGCGCTCGGCGTGCCGGTCCCCCTGCCGGAGAAGGTGAACAAGGGCTTCGCTTCGATCTACGAGATCATGCGGACCATCTGATGGCTATCCGCTATGAGCTGGGCGACGGTCACGTAGCGGTAGTCACCATCGATCGTCCCGAGGCCCGCAATGCCCTTGACCTCTACCACTTCCGGGACCTGGCCAATGCCTGGCGGACCTTTCGCGATGACACCGATGCCTGGGTGGCCATCATCACCGGTGTCGAGCGCAACTTCATGTCCGGCGCCGACCTCAAGACCTACATCCCCCAGATCACCAATCTCCAGAAGGAGATCGCCCAGGGCGACGTGACCGAGGTCGACGGGTGCCAGCTGCGCGACGGCACCGACGCCGTGTTGCGCAGCCTGCGCATCTATAAGCCGATCATCGCCGCCGTCAACGGGCCGTGCGTGGCCGGCGGCATGGAGATGCTGGGTGGGGTGGACATCCGCATCGCCACCCCCAACGCCAGCTTCGGGGTGATGGAGCCGAAGCGGGGCCTCTTTGCCGGCGGAGGTACCACCGCCCGCCTGCCCCGCCAGCTGGCCTTCCCGGCCGCCATGGAGTTCCTCCTCACCGCCGAGGCCTTCCCCGCCGAGCGGGCGCTCGCCCTCGGCCTGCTCAACGAGATCGTGGCCGAGGAGGATCTGATGGCCACGGCCCAGCGTTGGGCGGCCCGCATCACCGCCAATGCCCCCCTGGCCGTACAGGCCACCAAGGAGAGCGTCCTGAGGGGCATGGCCGTCGATCTCAAGGCGGCCTTCCAGATCGAGAACGAGCTGGCCGGCCGCATCTTCTCCAGCGAGGACGCCAAGGAGGGTCCGGCTGCCTTTGCAGAAAAGCGGCCGCCGGTCTGGACCGGTCGCTGAGTCGTGAGTGAGCCCCGGGCCGCCTGCATCATCGGCGCCGCCCAGATGACGCGACGCCCGGAGGAGGGCGACGCCCCCGAGCCCCTGGCCATGTGGGAAGAGGTGGCCCGCCGGGCCGCCTCGGACACCGGCGTTGGTCCCGACCGGGTGCTGGCCGGTCTGGAGAGCATCGACGTTCTGTATTGCCAGACCTGGCCCTATGACGACCCGGCGGGCCGGCTGGCCGAGGCCCTCGGCGTGGCGCCGGCCCGGCGGCGCTACTCCGGCATAGGCGGGACCACTCCTCATCTGTTGATCGATGATGCCGCCGCCGCCATCGCCCGGGGCGAAATGGATCTGGGCCTGGTGGTGGGGGGAGAGGCGCTGGACACAGTGCGCCGGGCCAAGAAGGAGGACCGGCGGCTGTCCTGGTCCTACCGAGATCCCGAGCGCAAGGCCTTCCCATTCGAAGCCCCGTTCCACCCGGCTGAGGTGGCGCACGAGGTATTCCAGGCGTGGTTGACCTTTGCCGTGTTCGACATCGCCCGCCGGGCCCATCTGGGTATTGAGCCGGAGGAGCACCGCCGTCGCCTGGGCCGGCTGCTGGCCCCCATGACCGACGTGGCTGCAGCCAACCCACACGCCTGGTTCCCGACCCGACGCGGCCCCGAGGAGCTGATCGAGCCCGGCCCTGACAACCGCATGGTGGGCTACCCCTATACCAAGTTCATGGTGGCGGTCATGGACGTGAACATGGCGGCCGGCCTGGTGGTGGCATCGGAGGAAAAGGCCGACGCCCTGGGTGTTCCTTCGGATCGGCGGGTCTACCTGCGCGGCAGCGCCTATGCCGAAGACGCCACCTACTTGGCCGAACACGACCCGATGTGGTCCTCACCGGCCATGGCTTCGGCCTCCCGGGCCGCCCTGGATGCGGCCGGGCTGGGGATCGATGACGTCGCCCACCTCGATCTCTACAGCTGCTTCACCAGCTCGCTGTCCTTCGCCTGCGACGCCCTGGGCGTCGCCCCGGAGGACAGCCGGGGACTCACCGTCACCGGTGGCCTCCCCTTTGCCGGAGGGCCGGGCAGCGGCTACGGGCTGCACAGCACGGCGGCCATGGTCGATGTCCTCCGGGACGCGCCCGGGTCGGGTGGCCTGGTCAGCGGGGTCGGCATGCACATGACCAAGCACGCCTTCGGTGTCTGGTCGACCGAGCCTCCTTCTGCCGACGCCGTGGCCCGCCTCGGCCGGGGAGCAAAGGCCGCGGTGGACCGGGCGGGCGCGCCGGGACACCCGATCCCGATAGTCGACACCTGGACGGGCCCGGCCGCGGTGGTGGCCTATTCGGTCGTCCACGGCCGGGACGGCCAGCCGGCCTGGGGCCTGGCCATCTGCGACGTCCCCGATGGAAGGCGGACCTACGCTCGGGTGGAGGACGATGCCCTGCTGGCCGAAGTGCTCAAGACGGAGTGGGTCGGCGCCGCCATCGAGATCGAGGCCGGCAGCGACAAGGTCAACCGGGTCAGGAGTTAAGTATGGAAGTTCGCGAAGCAGTCATAGTCGATGTGGTTCGCACCGCTTTCGGTAAGCGCAAGGGGGCGCTGTCCGGCTGGCATCCGGCCGATCTGCTCGGCTTCACCCTGCGCAACCTGATGGAGCGCACCGGCGTCGACCCGGACTTGCTCGATGACGTGGTGGGGGGCTGTATCACCCAGTCGGGCGAGCAGGGTTGCAACGTCACCCGCAACGCAGTCATAGCCGGCGGACTGCCCTGGACCCTGTCGGCCACCACCATCGACAGGCAGTGCGGCTCGTCCCAGCAGGCACTGCACTTCGTGGCCGCCAGCGTCATGAGCGGCATGTACGACCTGGCCGTCGTGTGCGGGGTCGAATCGATGAGCCGGGCGCCGATGGCGTCCAACGCCCGGGGCGGGACCGGTCCCTTCTCTCCCGACTTCATGAGGGCGATCGATGACCGCCTGTGGGCCCAGTTCCGGGTGGCCCAACAGTTGGGTGAGGAGGCCGGCGTGACCCGGGAGGATCAGGACGCCTACGCCCTGGAGAGCCACCGTCGGGCGGCGCGGGCCACCGATAACGGTCACTTCGCCCGGGAGATCCTGCCCGTGCCGGTCAAGGACGAGGAGGGGAATCTGACCGACCGGATCCTCTCCACTGACGAGGGCATCCGCTACAACGCCAGCTTGGAAAAACTGGCATCCCTGCCCCCGGCCCAGTCATGGGAGCCGGAAACGGCGCCGGACATCACCGCCGGGAACTCCTCGCAGTTGACCGACGGGGCGGCGGCGGCCCTGGTGGCCGACCGGGCCACGGCCGAGCGACTGGGGCTGCCGATCCGGGCCCGCCTGCTGCACTTTGCCGTCGGAGCCGAGGATCCGGTCCTCGTCCTGTCGGCCCCCAACCGGGTCACCCGGAAGCTGTTGGAGCGCACGGGCATGAAGATCGATGAGTTCGACGCCATCGAGTGCAACGAGGCCTTCGCCTCCGTCGTGCTGCGCTGGGCCCGGGAGTTCCAACCCGATCCGGACCGGTTCAATCCCAACGGTGGAGCCATCGCCATCGGCCATCCCCTGGGCGCGTCCGGGGTGCGCATGACCGCCACCCTGCTCAACCAATTGGAAGCCACCGGGGGGCGCTTCGGATTGCAGACCATGTGCGAGGGCGGCGGTCAGGCAAACTGCACCGTTATCGAGCGGCTGTAGGCCCACGCCGTTGGCGTCAGTGGGACGTGCTGATGATCAGGCCCAGCGGATGGAACTGAACGGGGAGGATGAGCGGGTGACCAAGGTGAGCGGACACGGCGGGGAACTGGCCATGGCGCCGTTGCTGGCTGCCGGTGTGGAGCAGATCTTCACCCTTTCCGGGGGGCACATCTTCCCGATCTACGACTCCTGCGTTAAGCACGGGGTGCGTATCGTGGATGTGCGCCACGAGCAGACGGCCACCTTTGCCGCCGAGGCCATGGCCAAGCTGACCCGCCGGCCCGCGGCGGCCGTGCTGACGGCCGGGCCCGGGATCACCAACGGGATCAGCGCCATCACCACCGCCCACTTCAACGGCTCCCCGCTGATCGTCCTCGGCGGCCGAGCCCCTCAGGCCCGTTGGGGATCAGGCTCGCTGCAGGAGCTCGACCACGTGCCGATCGTCTCGTCCATTACCAAGATGGCGGCCACGGCCACATCGACGGCGGACATCTCCGCCCTGGTGTCCAGGGCCGTGACCGCGGCCACCACTCCCCACCGCGGCCCGGTGTTTATCGATCTGCCCATGGACCTGGCCTTCGCCTCGGCCGACGGTGAGGTTCCCGCTGCCGCCGAGTTGCTGGGCTCAGGGGTCGAGCCCGACCCGGACGAGGTGGCCAAGGCCGGCCGGCTGTTGGCGGGCGCCCGGCGCCCAGCCTTGGTGGCCGGCGGTGACGTCTGGTGGGAGGGGGCCTGGTCGGAACTGGCCGAACTGGTCGAGTCGGTGCGCATCCCCACCTTCACCAATGGATTGGGCCGGGGTTGCCTGCCCGGTGATCACGATCTGTCCTTCGCCCGCACCCGCGCGGCTCTCAAGTCGGCCGACGTGGTGGTGGTGGTCGGCACCCCGCTTGACTTCCGGCTCTCCTTCGGGCGCTTCGGGGACGCCGCCGTCATCCATGTGGCCGACAGCGCCGAGAGCGTGGCCGGGCGGGTCGAGTTGGCCGCCGCTCCGGCCGGCTCCTTGGTCAGCGTGCTCTGGGGGATGGCCAAGGCGGCGGCCGGGGCCGATGACCCCGGCGCCCGCGCTGACCGTGAGCAGTGGATCGCCCGGCTGCGGGACGAGGAGAACGCCGCCCGGGCCGCCGAGGCACCCATGCTGGAATCTGACGCCCAGCCGATCCACCCCGCCCGCATCTACGGGGAACTGCGCCGGGTCCTCGACCGGGACGCGGTCATCGTGTGCGACGGAGGGGACTTCGTCTCCTACGCCGGGAAGTTGATGGACTCCTATCAGCCCGGTGGCTGGCTCGATCCCGGTCCGTATGGCTGTCTGGGGACTGGGATGGGATACGCGGCGGCGGCCCGCATCGCCTACCCCGACCGCCAGGTGGTGGCCGTGCTGGGCGATGGGGCCATCGGATTTTCCGGCATGGACGTAGACACCCTTGTCCGCCACGGGCTGCCTGTGGTCATGGTGGTGGGCAACAACGGGATCTGGGGCCTGGAGAAGCATCCGATGAAGGCGCTGTACGGCTACGACGTGGCCGCCGACCTGCAGCCGGCCTGTCGTTACGACCGGGTGGTCGAGGCGCTCGGTGGTGCCGGGGAGACGGTCACCGACCCGGCCGGCATCGCTCCGGCTCTGCAGCGGGCCTTCGCTTCGGGGGTGCCGTACCTGGTCAACGTCATAACCGACCCCGAGGTTGTCTATCCCCGCTCGTCCAACCTGGGCTGAGGGCCGGTGGCCCCGGCTCGGATGCCGCCCGGCCGGCCGAAGCCACCCTCAGGGCTCCCGGCGGGCCCGCTTGAGGAACGGCTCGGTCTCGACCACGACCCGGGTCATCCGCCCGGCCCCCACCAGTCCCGCCCCGTCGTTGGCTGAGACCGTAAAAGACAGGCGGCGGCCTTCCACCTTCTCCAGGGTGGCCTCAGCGCCGACCTCCCCGCCCACCGGCGTGGGAGCCAGATGATGGAACTGCAGGCCGCTGCCGACGGTGGTGTGCCCGGGCTCGAGCCGGCCCTCGACGGCGGCGCAGGCCGCCTCCTCGCACAGTGCCACCAGCCTGGGCGTGCCCAGCACCGGTACTTCCCCGGAACGGAGAGCCAGGGCCGTGTCTGCCTCACCGACGGTCATGAGAGCCTTTCCGACCAGGCCGGGATCGATACCCACCCGGTTACCATAAGTGCCTCCGAGGGCGGCGCCCAAAACCGCGGGAAGCAGGCACGTTGATCGAAGAGAGCACGCTCCAGCGCGTCCTGACCCGTGCCCTGCAGACCGGCGGGGAGTTTGCCGAGGTCTTTGCTGAGGACAAGCGCTCCACGGCCGCCATGCTGGATGACGGCCGGGTGGAGGACATGACCTCAGGTCGGGACCGGGGCGCCGGCATCCGGGTGGTGGTGGGGGAGACCACCGGATTCGCCCATACCGCCGAGCTGTCCGAGGCCGGTCTCATGGCCGCGGCGGAAGCGGCCGCGGCCGCAGCTCGCGGCGGCGGGGGCGGGGTCCGGGAGGTGGCCCTCGGGACCCGGACGAGGGGACAGGGTGGGCGCCAGTCGGCCCTGATCGACCCGGGATCGATCACCAAGGCCAGCAAGGTCGAGCTGCTGGAGGCGGCTGATCAGGCCGCCCGTTCGGCCGGCGGAGCCATCAGCCAGGTGTCGGCCGGCTACGGGGACAGTCGGCGGCGCATCCTGGTGGCCAACAGCGACGGACTGCTGGCCGAGGACGACCAGGTGCGGACGCGCCTGGCCGTCACCTGCGTGGCCTCGGGCGATACGGGGATGCAGACCGGCTTTGACGTCAGGGCCCGCACGGGAGGCTTCGAGATGTTCGACGTCGTGTCGGCCGAAGCGATAGCCCTGGAAGCGGCCCGGCGGGCCATCTTGAAGCTTTCGGCCCGTCCCGCTCCCAGCGGCGTGCTACCGGTGGTGGTGAAGAGCGGCAGCGGCGGCATGCTCTTCCACGAGGCCTGCGGCCATGGCCTGGAGGCGGACGCGATCCTGAAGGAGAGCTCCGTCTACGCCGGCCGGGTGGGCCAGAAGGTGGCCAGCGAACTGGTCAGCCTGGTCGATGACGGCACCATGGGCGGGGAGTGGGGCACCTTTGCGGTGGACGATGAAGGCCACCCGGCGTCGCGCAATGTGCTCATCGAGAACGGCATATTGACCGACTACATGTGGGACTTTCTCCGGGCCCGTAAAGAGAAGCGGCCGGTGTCGGCCAACGGCCGGCGCCAGAGTTACGAGCACCTGCCCATGGTCAGGATGACCAATACATACCTCCTGTCCGGAACCGAGGATCCGGAGGAGATCGTCCGCCGGACACCTCGGGGCGTGTTCGTGGCCCGCCTCGGTGGCGGTTCGGTCAACACGGCCACGGGCGACTTCGTGTTCGGGATGACCGAGGCGTACATGATCGAGAACGGGGAGATCACCGATCCGATCAGGGACGCCAACCTGATCGGTAACGGGCCGGACATCCTCGGTCGAATCGACGCCGTGGCCGATGACTTCGACATGTGCCCAGGGACCTGTGGCAAGGACGGCCAGCAGGTTCCGGTCGGCTGCGGCCAGCCGACGCTGCGGGTCAGCGCCATGACCGTGGGGGGCACGGCCGGTGCCTGAGCTGTTGGACGTGGCGGCGCGCATAGCCGGACTGGCCCGGGATCACGAACAGGTCGAGGCCTACGTGGCCCACTCGCGAGAAACCTCGGTTCGGGTCTACAGCGGGGAGGTCGAGTCGCTGTCCTCCGCCGACTCCGAGGGGGTCGGCATCCGGGTGATCAAGGACCACCGGCAGGGCTTCGCCTACGCCGGATCGCTGGACCCGGTTGTTATCGAGGAGACCCTGGCCGAGGCCAGGGACAATGCCGGCTTCGCCACTCCCGACCCCCACGTCGGCCTGGCCGAGCCGGACGGCGTGGCCAAGGCGACTCTCGAGCTGTGGCGGGAGGATCTGGTTGGAGTGCCCACCGCCGACAAGGTGGCGCTGGCCATCGAGTTGGAGGCCCGGGCCCGGGGTCTGGACGCCAGGGTCCGCCAGGCCGAGTCGGCCGACTACGGGGACGCCATGACGGAGGTGGCGGTGGCATCCAGCTCCGGGGTGACCGGCTCCCAACGTCGCACGGGCTGTCACGTGGCCGTCTTCGTCCTGGCCGGGGACGGGGAGGAGACCCAGACCGGCGGGGGCTACTCGGTGGGCCGTTCCTTCACCGACCTGGACATAAACGAGGCCTCGGATGACGCGGTGGAGCGGGCGGTGCGGATGATCGGCGCCCGCAAGGCCCGCTCCGCCCGACTGCCGGTGGTCTTCGACAAGCGCGTCACCACGTCCCTGCTCGGCATCCTTGGCGGCACCTTCTCAGGGGAGGCGGTCCTCAAGGGGCGTTCGATGTTTGCCGATCGGCTGGGCCAGGAGGTTGCCCACCCCTCGATCACCTTGGTGGACGATCCGACCGAACCGGCCACCTACGCCGCTTCTGTCCAGGACGCCGAGGGACTGGCTACCCGCCGCAATGTGCTCATCGACGCCGGGGTGGCCCGTCAGTTCCTCTACGACAGCTACTCGGCCCGCCGGGCCGGGGCCCGCTCCACCGGCTCGGCCGTCCGGGGCGGCTTCAAGTCGGCCCCCGGGGTGGGCTGTCGGGCCCTGTGCCTGGAGCCGGGGGACAAGGACATGGATGCCATCCTGGCTGCCATCGGTACCGGCTTCTTCGTCCAGGGCATCCAGGGCATCCACTCCGGAGTCAATCCGGTCAGCGGGGACTTTTCCGTCGGGGCGGAAGGATTGATGATCAGGGACGGTCAGCTGGCCGAGCCGGTGCGGGAGGTCACCATCGCCTCGACCCTCCAGCGCATGTTGCTGGAGGTGCTGGAGGTGGGCTCGGATCTCGAGTACCTACCCGGTACGGCGGCGGGACTGACCCTGGCCGTGGACGGCTTGTCGGTCAGCGGTTCCTAGAGCGTCTCGCGGTGCTGAGCGAGGAGCATCCCCACCTGGCTCGGCCGCTCGCCCGCGGCCACATCCGGGTGGACATGCATACCCACACCATGTGGTCGGGGGACTGCACCACCACGCCGGAGGAGATAGTCGATGTTCTGAGCGGCGCAGCCATCGACGTTGTCTGCATTACCGATCACAACACCATCAGCGGCGCTCTCGCTCTGCGGGACCGGCTCCCCTGCCGGGTGGTCGTGGGCCAGGAGGTCAAGACCTCCCACGGGGAGATGATCGGCCTGTTCCTGACCGAGCGGATTCCTCATGGGATCAGGCCGGCCGAAGCATCGGCGCGCATTCGGGACCAGGGCGGCATCGTCTATGTGCCCCATCCCTACGACCCGATGCGCAGTTGCATGCGGGCCGAGTCCATCGAGGAGCTGGCCGGGGACGGCGGTATCGATGCCATCGAGGTCATCAACGCCAAGACGTCACTCGGCCACTTGAACGAGCGGGCCCGGGAGACGGCCGATCGCTGGGGCCTGGCCGCCGGGGCCGGATCCGACGCCCATGTACCGCTCGCCTACGGCGCGGCGTGCGTTGAGATGGACGACTTCGAGGATGCGGATGCGGCCGGGTTCCTGGCCGCGCTACGGACGGGGGAGCCGGTCGGGCACCACTGGGACCGGGCCCGTCCCTGGAAGGCGCGCATCGTTCCGTCCACGGCCGATTTCGAGTGGGCTCCGGAGGAACCAGCCTGACCGAGGGCCGGGCCGGATGGGGCGTTCAGGTCCCGGTGAATTTGGCCGGGCGCCTCTCCACCGCCGGGTGCGGGCCGGGATCGCTCAGCGCTTGCCGGGGGAGGGGGAGGACTTGGCCGACCGGGCGGAAGGCTTGGATCCGTTGGTCGATCCCGAGCTGGATGGGGCAGAGGAGGCCGTCTTGTCCCCCGAGCCCTTGTCCGCCGAGCCCTTGTCCCCCGAACCTTTGTCCCCCGAACCTTTGTCCCCCGAACCCGTGTCCGGGGACTTCTTTTCGGAAGAGCCCGAACTCGACTCGGAGCTGGAGGACCCGGATGAGGAGCCGGCCGACTCCTTGGACCGGGGCCGGCTGTCGGTCTTGTAGAACCCGCTGCCCTTGAAGGTGATGCCCACGCTCCCGAAGACCTTGCGCAGTGCCCCCTTGCAGTGGGGGCATACCGTCAGGGGATCATCGTGGAAGGACTGGACGGCCTCGGTGTGTCGCCCGCACTTCTTGCACACGTATTCATAGGTGGGCACGGCACCTCCCCGGTCCTTGGCACTCTCTGGGTGAGAGTGCCAAGTGTAGCTTGACGGTCTGTGACCGGGACCAACGCCACGTCCGTCCGCAAGGCTCTGATTACCGCCGCCGGCCTAGCCACCCGCTGGCTGCCGGCCACCAAGGCCCAGCCCAAGGAGATGCTGCCCCTGGTGGACAAGCCGGCCATCCAGTATGTGGTGGAGGAGACCATCGCCGCCGGGATCCAGGACATCGTCATGATCACCAGCCGGGGCAAGCGCAGTCTGGAGGACCACTTCGACCGGTCCTTCGAGCTCGAGCACTACCTGGCCGAAAAGGGCAAGACGGACCTTCTGGCCGAGGTCCGCGAGATTGCCGACATGGCCGACATCCACTACGTGCGCCAGAAGGAGCCCAGGGGACTCGGCCACGCCGTCTGGGTGGGGCGCGAGCACATCGGCAACGAAGCCTTTGCGGTGTTGCTGGCCGATGACATCATGCATTCCTCCAGCCCGCTGTTGCGGGACATGCTGGCCGCCCACGCCCGGACCGGGGTCAGCATCCTCGCCCTGAAGCGGGTCTCGGAGGAAGAGATCTCCTCCCTCGGCTGTGCCGAGATCAAACCCTGGGGCGATGACCCCGCCTTCGTCCGGGTCACCAGCGTGGTGGAAAAGCCGGCGCCGGGGACCGCCCCCAGCGACCTGGCCGTTATCGGGCGCTATGTGCTGACGCCGGGCATCTTCGCCGCTCTGGAGCGGACGCCGCTGGGGGCCGGGGGGGAGCTGCAGCTGACCGACGGGATCGGCCAGTTGATGAAGGAGGAGGCGGTCGGGGGCGTCGTGTTCGAAACGGGCCGCTACGACGTGGGCAACAAGCTCGACTTCCTCAAGGCCACCATCGAGCTGGCCCTGGAACGGGAGGACCTCGGCCCACCGCTGCGGGAGTTCCTGGCCGGGATATTCAGGGACGGGCCGGCCTGAGCCGATCATGGCCCTGATCCCGCTGGAGGAGGCCCGGGACCACGTCCTCTCCGCCTGTCCCCCGCTGGACCCGGCCGAACTAGCCCTGAGCGACGCACTGGGCCTGGTGCTGGCCGCCGACCTGGTTTCCACCGAGGATGTTCCGCCCTTCGCCAATACGGCCATGGACGGCTACGCCGTGCAGTCCGGGGACACGGCCGCCGCCACCGAATCGGCCCCGGTGACACTGGAAGTGGTGGGCTCTCTGGCCGCCGGCCAGCCCCCGGAGCCCCCGGTCGGCCCTGGCCAGGCGGTACGGATCATGACCGGAGCCCCCATGCCTCCGGGGGCGGATGCGGTGGTGATGGTCGAGCGCACCGCGGCCGGACCGGGGCGGGTCCAGATCCTGGCCCCGGTGGCCGAAGGGGAGAACGTCCGGACCCCTGGAGGCGACATCGGCGCCGGCCAGGTCGTTTTCGCCCGCGGCTCGGTCCTCACCCCCTCCCACCTGGGTGTGGCGGCCAGCATCGGAGCCAGCACCGTTCCCGTTCATCGCCGGCCCCGGGTGGGCGTCCTCTCCACCGGGGACGAACTGGTCGACGGCGGTGGCCCTCTGCGCCCGGGGCAGATCAGAGAGTCCAACCGGGCCGTGCTGCTCGGCCTCCTGGCCGAGGTGGGCTGTGTCCCCGTCGACCTAGGGATCGCCAGGGACACGGAGGCGAAAATCTCCTCGGCTCTGCGGGCCGGCCTGGCCGGCTGTGACGCCGTGCTTACCAGCGGCGGAGTGAGCGTGGGGGACTTCGACTACGTGAAGGTCGTCCTCGACCAGCTGTCGGGGGGCGCCATGCGCTGGATGCAGGTGGCGGTGCGGCCGGCCAAGCCCTTTGCCTTCGGGGTGGCGGACTCCACCCCCGTTTTCGGCCTGCCCGGAAACCCGGTGTCATCCAGTGTCAGCTTCGAGCTTTTCGCCCGCCCGGCCCTGCGCCAGATGATGGGATACGAGGGCCCGGGGCGGTTCCGGCCCCGGCTGGCGGTGCTGGCCGAGGAGCCCTTCCGGGGAGCCGGGGAGGGACGGCTCTCCTTCTACCGGGTCAGTGCCCGCCTCCGCGCCGATGGCCGGGTGGGAGTGCGCTCCTCGGGCGGGCAGGGCTCACACGTGCTCTCGGCCATGGCCCGGGCCAACGCCCTGGCCCTGGTCGAACCCGGAACCGAGGTGGGCGAGGGCGAGGAGCTCGAAGCCTGGCTGCTGGGCGAGCTGCTGGCCGCCCCCTAGCCGGCCGGCACCTGGCCGGACCGCCGGCCCTGGTCCCGTAGTCTGGTGGTCGTGGACACCTCGACACCCCTGGTCGATCCCCATGGGCGGGTAGTGCGGGATCTGCGTATCTCCATCACCGACCGGTGCAATTTTCGCTGCACCTACTGCATGCCCGAGGAAGGGATGCAGTGGCTCGACCGCTCAGAGATCCTGACCTATGAGGAGATCGAGCGGGTGGCCCGGATATGCGTGGAGCGCTACGGCTTCGACGGCATCCGGATCACCGGAGGGGAGCCCACGGTGCGGGCCCGCCTCCCCCTGCTGATCCAGCGCCTGGCCCAGCTGCGGGTGCCGGCCACGGGGGCGCCGGTGGACCTGGCCATGACCACCAACGGCTCGAGCTTCGCCCTGCTCGCTGCCGACCTGCGGGCGGCGGGCCTGTCCCGGGTCAACATCTCCTGTGACAGCCTGCGCCCGGAGCGCTTCCAGGCCCTGACCGGGCGGGGACAGCTTGAACGGGTCCTGGACGGCATCGGGTCCGCCCTGGCGGCTGGTTTCGACCCCGTCAAGGTGAACGTGGTGGTCATGCGAGGGGTGAATGACGATGAGGTGGTGGACTTCGCCGAATTCGGCCGGCAAAGGGGCGTCGAAATCCGCTTCATCGAGTTCATGCCTCTCGACGCCCAAGGGGAGTGGACCATGGAACAGGTGGTGCCGGCCGATGAGATAGTCGAGGCCGTCAGCGCCGCCTACCCGGTCGAGGCCGTCATGCAGGGGTCCGAGCCGGCCGCCCGCTACCGCTACCTGGACGGGGCCGGCGCCTTCGGGGTCATCGCCAGCGTCACCCGCCCGTTCTGCGAGGGGTGCGACCGGATCCGGATCACGGCGGAGGGCCAGGTGCGCAACTGCCTCTTTGCCGTCCAGGAGACCGATCTCCGGTCCCTGCTCCGCTCTGGAGCAACAGATGATGACATCGCGGCTGCCATCGCCGGCGATGTCGGGCGCAAGTGGGCGGGCCACAGCATCGGCCGGGTCAATTTCATCCGCCCGGCCCGAGGCATGAGCCAGATAGGCGGCTGAGCCAACCGGCCACGGGCGTCCCCGGGCGGGGGGGCCCGCCATTAGAATCCGGCGATGTCCGATCGCGGCCTCACTCATCTCGATCCGCTCGGCCGCGCCCGGATGGTCGATGTGACCCCCAAGGACCCGACCCACCGCCGAGCCCTGGCCCGTTGCCGGGTCTTCATGGAGGCCGAAACCACGGCCAAAGTGGCCAGCAACGCCATCTCCAAGGGCGATGTCCTGGGCGCCGCCCGCATTGCCGGCATCCAGGCGGCCAAGCGCACGGCCGACCTGATACCGCTCTGTCACCCACTCCTGGTCGGGTCGGTCTATGTGAACTTCACTATCGGTGACGATTTCGTGGAGGTGGAGTCCCAGGTGGAGACCGTGGACCGGACCGGTGTGGAGATGGAGGCGATGACCGCCTGTGCTGTGGCGGCATTGACCGTGTACGACATGTGCAAGTCCTCCGACCGTTCCATGACCATCGGTGAGCTCGCCCTATGGGAGAAAACCGGTGGACGTTCAGGCACTTGGCGCCGTCCCGGGCCCGACCGGCCTTCAGCCGACTTCTGATCACCGTTTCGTAACGGTTTCGTCATATTCCCACGCGCCCGATGCTGCGTGGCGCGGATGGTGAGAGTGACATAACCAAATTGGTCGTGCCGGCCGTCCCCGGGGCATCAGATGCCGACCGCAGGGTCGGGCCGGTTGCCAGCGGGCAGGTTGTTCATTAGCCTGACAGGTCAATCGAAACATTCATGCTGTGCGGACGGCAGTACTTCCGTTGGTTTTGCGGTGGCCCAACCTCACGTCACCATCCACCAATCGCGCAGGGACCTGAGTTACGGTCCCCTTACACGAAGGTAGGTCGAGGAGCTTGACCATCGTGGTCCTGAGTTTGTTGGCAGTTGTCTGGTTGGCCGTGTTGGTGCCACCGCTGTTGCGGCGGGGAGTTGAGACCCGTCGCAGCGACTCGGTGGGTGACTTCCGACGCCATCTCGGCGT
>Ga0307374_10005711_pt1 | contig 19975 bp, 13 predicted proteins | sample OX3MG_FD_202532 | JGI IMG/M metagenome (GOLD analysis project Ga0307374, IMG submission 202532) | Soil microbial communities from Risofladan, Vaasa, Finland - OX-3 | ecosystem: Environmental > Terrestrial > Soil > Coastal area > Acid sulfate soil | place: Finland: Risofladan, Vaasa | collected...
TGAGCAGAGCGGCGCCGATGATGGGAGCCAATCCGTATAGAGGTGAACTGTCGCCCAGGTACTTGCCGATGACGAAGGGAAACAGCGACAGCACGAACGCGGCGATCACCGCGCCTGCCCGGCTGCCCAGACCACCCACGACGACAACGATCACCAGGACCAGCGAGTAGTCGACGCCCACCGACGGAAAGAACGTCTCCGAGTTGACCAGGTAGACCGTGAAGCCGATCACCGCGCCCGCCACGCCGGCCAGGGCACCGGACAGCACGAAGGCGAGAAGCTTGTAGCGCGCCACGTCGACGCCGAAAGATTCGGCCACCGGCTCGCTCTCGCGAATGGTGCGGAATGCCCGGCCCAACCGGGTGCGGGTCACGTTGACGTCGAGGAGCCAGGCCAGCACCAGAACCACCAGCGCCCCGGCCAGCATCTGCGTCTGATCGACGATGGTGACCTTGCCCCAGAGCCGCCGTGTGAGCTCCACCCCGGCCGAGCCACCAGTGAAGAGGTTGAAGCGGAGCACGGAGTTGTACATGGCGTAGCCGAAGGTGATCGTGACCACCGCCAGGTAGAGACCACGCAGTCGCAGCGCCGGAAAGCCGATGATCAGAGCCACCAAGCCGGCGACGACCCCGGCGATGGGCAGGCCGACCCACATGGGCAGGCCGGCCCGGCTCGTCACCAGCCCGGCGGAGAAGGCGCCGACCGCCAACAGCGCGCCGTGGCCGAGCGAGATCTGCCCGGCGTATCCGGTTAGCAAGTTGAGTGCTATGGCGGCGATGGCCAGGCCGGCCGCTCCAGCCAACGCCAGCGCCCAGTCCTGGCCGAACCAGCTCGGCATCTCCCGAGCGGTGAGGATGGGCCCGAGGATTGCCGCCAGGAGCAACAGGACCACGTTGCTCCGGTAGGGGGTGACGATAGAACGCCACCGCGTCAGCGCCGTGTCGTATTTCGATGCCTTGTCCGTGGCGGTGGCGCCACTATCGGCCGGGAACTCCGTCGTCGCCGTCATCCCGCCTCCGCCCGCGTCACCGACCGGCCGAGAAGGCCCTGCGGCCGGAACAGCAATACGCCGATGACGACGGCGAACAGCACGATGGTGAACACCCCCGGGATGCTCCCGGGCACCATGAACGTCGCCTCGCTGGTCAGCACGCCGACGACGAGCCCTCCCACGAACGCTCCGGAGAGACTGCTGAGACCGCCGAGGAGCGCGGCGGCCAGGCCGCAGATGAACAGCTGAAGGCCAAGGCCGTTGGGGGCGATCAGGGTGATGGTCGGTTCGATGAGGAGGGCGGCCAGGGCGCTGAGCACCGAGGCGGCACCCCAGGTGAACATGTTGATGCGGTTGAGCGGCAGGCCTACCAGGCGCGCCGCCGTGGCATCCTGCGCCGCAGCGCCGACGGCAAGCCCGAAGTCCGTGTGGCGCAGGAAGACGATGAGGACCGCCCCGATGACGGCGATGACGCCGAAGCTGAGGAACTGGGTGGGGCTCACATAGAAGCCGGCGATCTGCACTCCAAGTCCCTTTATCGGCGGCGGCAGATAGCGCGGGGTCGGGCCGTTCAGGTACACCTCCAGGGCGATCAGGAGCCCGAGCAAGCCGATGGTGCCCACCGCCACCGTGAGTCGGGGCGCAGCTTCCAGCCTCCGCACGACCAACCGCTCGAAGAGGAGACCGATCACCAGGGCGGTGGCGATGGCGGCCAGCGCTCCCACCCAATACGGCTGGTGCCAGGATTCGGTGACGATCCAGGCGATGAACAACGAGGCTGTGCCGATTTCGGCCTGGGCGAAGTTGATCACCCGCGAACCGCGGTAGGCGAGCACGATGCCCAGCGCGATGAGCGCGTAGGTGCCACCCTGCACCAGCCCGATGACAAGCGCCTCTAGCACGTCAGCCTCCGGCGGCGCAGAGTCCGCCGCTCAAGGTGCAGGGGTGCGCCATGAAGAATCGGTACAGAGCATCGGTGATGTTGGGCCCGCCGGGGTTTGTGTAGATCCGGCCGTAGCCCTCGGGGTTCCCGCTCGGATTGCCGTCCGACCCGGGCTGGGTGTAGCCCGACGGATTCGTGTTGAGATTGGGCCCGCCCGGCCAGGCGTGCAGTTCGCCGTGGACGATCCACAGCTGGCCCAACGCGGCAGCCGAGTCGGAGGCGCAGGCAGAGCCGTCGAGGGAGTAGTAGAAGATGTCGTAGGGCGTCTTGGCCACCGGTGGGTCGGCTCCGGTGTCGACGAGCGACGACGGGACGACGGGTCCGGTGTGGGCACAGAACGAGCTGGGAACGGGTTTTCCGAGGATGCCGCCGTGCGCCGCAAAGTCGTCGGTGACCAGCCACTGCTGGGCGGCTTCCAAGGCGTTGGCCACCGGTACGACCGGGTCGGCATCGCCGTTCTCGACGAAGAACGGCATCACGTGGGCGCGGCTGGCCCCAGATCGGTCTTCCGAGGCTTGATAGGCGAGCAGTCCGGAGACCTGCGGTGGTAGCACCGAGGGCTGTGTGAAGCAAGGCAGCCCGCGGTACTCACAGCCGGCGATGATGCCGACCGAGGCATACAACTCCGGGTAGGTGGCCGCCATGATGTCCGCCATGGCGGCTCCGGCGGAGACGCCGAGGACGAAGACACGCGACGTATCGCTTTGCATCGCTGCGGTCACCGTGGAGGTGATGCCGGCGATGAGTGCCGGCTCGCCTGAGCCGCGTTCCTGGCCCTGGGGCAAGAACCAATTCCAGCAGTAGCCGCCGTTGCCATCGAAGCTGGTGCCGGTACTGGTGAAGGCCGCCTGATTGGGGTAGACGACGTCGAAGCCTTCCGTGTCCGCCTCAGTGTCGAAGGCGCTCAGGTAGGCGATGTCCTGTGCCTGTTGCGAGCAGCCGTGTAGCACCACCAGAAGCGGCCGGCCAGCAGCCGCCGACGGGGGCTCATACAGCCAGTACGTGCGCGTCAGCCCCTGCGTCGAGTACGAGCAGAACAGATGCGTGCCAGCCGGTTCCCCCGCCCAGTCCCAGCCATCGTGGGCCAGTGATGGGCTTGTCGTGCTACTCACCGGAGTGCACCGGGGAGGCTCGGTGATATCGACAGGAGCGGTATGCAGAGGGATTCCGGCGGTGCTCCACAGACTGACGGCGGCGATGGCGATGGTGACGGCGAGCCAGCGTCTCATCACGAGACGTTGTTTTCGCAGAAGCCGGTGTTGTACCAGATGCGCTGGGTCGAGCCCGGCTCAGTGGCGTAGATGTCCTCGGCGCTGCCACCGTGGTACCCGTCACCGCCACTGAAGTCGACCGGGCAGTTGGCACCAACCTGCTGCTTGTAGCCGTGCAGCATGAGTCCGGCGACGCCGTCTCTCGTGCAGTTCGCGCCGCAATCGACGAGCAGCTGCGCCACCTGGCGCCAGGCTTCCCAGGTGCCGAAGAGGAGGTCACCGCCATCGCCGCACAGGTTGGCATTGGGGTCACGCTTGGCGTACTCGGCCTCGAACTTCAGGACCTCTTCCTGATATGTCGTGTTACCACCGAAATAGTTGCTGGGCCGTTCTGAGGGGCACGCGTACGCCGGCCAGGGCACCATGCCGTACATCTGGCTGGTGTCGACGCCGGACTGGTTCAGCGTGTACAGCGTCAGGTTGAAGGGGTAGAGCAGCCACTTGGGGTTGAATCCCTGGTTGGCCGACTGCTGGATGATCTCGTCGGCGGCCAGGGCGTTCTCCCAGATGAACACCACTTGGGCGCCCTTGGTGTGCATGTCGGCAATCTGCTGCGGGTACTCGCTCTGGTTGTTCGTCACCGGATCATCGGCGACGATGTTGTTTTGCTCGCCGGCGGCGGCCAGGGTCTGTTTGAAGGTGGCGATGCCCGGAGACCAGTTCGAGCTGTTGCGCTCGATGATGCCGATCTTCAAGCCGTTCATATGGGCGAGGTAGTACTGGCCGAACTGGCGGCCCACCGTTTCGAGGGTGGGGAGCATGGTGAAGCTGTACTGCAGGCCGGCCGTGCCCTGTTGGGTGGCGATGTGGTGGATGTAGAGCATGTGGTTCTGCTCGGCCCACACCCGCACCGCCGGTATCTGGTCGAAGCCGATGCCGCTCAGTAGGAAGAAGTCACCCCCCGGCTGTCCCTCGCACGCTTGGGCCGCCTGCACGGCCTTGCTCGGCTGGTACCCGTCGTCCTGGATGTTGATGCCGGGCGACGGTGGCGACGTGGCGGGGTTGAGAACCTGCCGGTTGTAGATGCCCGCCTGGCCCGCGGTGTGGGGATAGGGGTCGTCAGCCGGGTCGTCGACCATCTGCCAGAAGACGTTGAGGTCCGAGGCGCCGATGTTGAAAGCGGGACCGAAGGTGAGTGCGGCGTGTGCACACAGCTGGATCGATTTGTTGGTGAGGCCGACGGTTTCGTCCGAGCCGCTGTAGAGGTGATCGAGGGGGGCGACTGGCGTATTGGCGCCGGCGAAGGCCGCGGCGCCGGCAGGGACGGTGGTGACGGTGTGGCTGACGCCGCTGCCTCCGGCGCTGGTCCCACCAGCCGTGCCGGCCACTGTACCGGTCGTGTTCGCCACCCCCGGGTTGTAGGTAGGGACGCCCGAAGCCGGTCCATGGCCCGCCGATGCCGCCTGCGTGGACCCGCCCCCGACGGCGGTGGGCTCATGGGTGGTGGCGTAGGCGCCCCAGGCCGAGCTCCAGATCAGCACGGTGCCCGCCACGCCGGCGATGCTAGGATGCAAGGTGAGTTCTTTGCCCAGGGCGGCTCGGAGGCCGGTACCGCCCTGCAGGGCTGTGGAGACGGGCTTGGCCAGGAGAGCTACCGACGCCGCCAGGCTGATCCCGAGAACGAGCAACCACATGGGGAGGCCCGATCCGCTGCCGCCCGACGGCGACGGCGTCACCGGAGCTCGCACCGGCATCGGGCGCAGGCTCGATGGGTGGCTGGGGACGGGAGCAACCGTCGGGGGCGTCACCGGCGACACCGTGGTCCCTACCGGGCCCGATCCGAACGACGAAGGGGTCGAGGCCGAAGGGGAGGGTCCATTGGTGGTGGAACCGCTGCCGGTGGCGCCGACGGACGTCGGCGGCAGGCTGTAGGTGGCGCTCACCGCCGTGAGCTCACGCTCGAAGGCGATGGCCCAGATCTCGTTCTCGCTCGCCGTGGTGGCCAGGTTCGGCACCACGGCGAAGCCGGTGTTCTGGCCCTTGGTCTGCCAGTAGGGCAGCATCGGCCCGACATCGAAGCTGAAGCTGGTGACGTTGCCCTGGGCGTCTTTGACCGGGAGTCCGACGACCTGGGGGCCGTTGGTATCAGGCGTAGGCGCAGCGCAGTTCACCGACGTCGAGCAGCCGGCGAAGCTGGGCGTGAGCGGCATGGAGAGCGGGTAGGCGACGAGGGCCGCTGCTGCAGCGGCGGCGGCCGGGCCGGTGGTGCCGTTGGCCACGTTGTCCTGCGGCTCGGTGGGGTCGTTGTGGATCGTCAGCGTCACTACCAGGGAGCTCACCGTCGCCCCCTGCGGGATGGCGCTCAACTCCAGATGGAACAGCGCGTGGTACGTCGCTCCTGGTGTCGATCCGCCGCTGGCCAGCGGGCCTTGCGCATCCGGAGTGGCGCCGACGTGGACACTGATGGGGTCCGGCGAGCCGCAGTTGGCCTGGCTGCAAGAGTCGACCTGGTAGGCGTCAGGCCCGGCATCTGGCACATACCCCTGGATGTCGGCTGCCACTGCGCGGGTCTGCGTCTGAGCCTGAGCCGCCGGCGTCGCCACCAGGGCGACGCCGGCCAGAACCGCCGTTGCGAGGCTGACCAGCCCCGACCCGAGTCGAAGCCGCCGACGCCAACGATGGCGCCGGTCGGTGCCCACGGTGCCGGGCATAGGTGTCGAACCGCCGTTCCGCCTACAGCGACTTCCTGCCATCCTGAGGAGTCCCTCCCATATCCCCATAGGCCGCACGCTGGCCTAACGTACGTTAGGTCGGCTATCATGAGCGGTCGCATCGGTGGTGTCAAGTGAGAGCCGATGCCGCCTTCTCGAGGAGAACGACCCTGAGCGTCAAGACGCTTCGCCAGGACCAACCCCCGGAACGCCAGCTCGACCTGGGCGGACCGGCACCCCTGCTCGACGGGGAGGCCACCTATCTGCTGCCGCCGCGTCTAACTGCCGAAGGCACCCTGCGCCGGATGCTCGAGGCCGCCCTGATTCGTTTCGGTGAACGGGGCTATCACGCCGTGCCCGTACGTGACATCGCCCGCGGCGCAGGAGTCCGAGCCAGCTCGATGTACGAGCACCGCGCCTCCAAGGAAGAGCTCCTCGTCGACCTGATGATGGCCGGCCACGAAGAGCACCGCGACTGGTTGGCCACCGCCCGACGTGAGTCGGGAGATGACCCGCGTGACCAGATGAGGGCCATCGTGCACGCCCATGTCCGCTTCCACGCCACCTATCCGCTGTTGGCGCGCGTCTGCAACCGGGAGCTCGGCAGCCTGAGCCCAGCGCGCCTCGACGCCGTGCTGCGCGTGCGCAACGCCGCAGTGGACCTCATCCGTGACGCCATCGAACGAGGCGTGGGTCAAGGTGTCTTCCGCGTGCCCGACGTCTACCTGGCGGCGGCGGCGATCGGTGCCATAGGCATCCGCGTCGCAGAGTGGTACACACCGGAGTCCGGCTTCGGTGTCGAGGAGGTCGCCGACTCCTATGCGCTCTTCGCCCTTCGCCTGCTGGGCGATGGTGAGCACCGGAGCTCAGGTGCGAGCGACGAAGACCCGGTAGCCGGTGGGAGAATCCAAGGTTGAGATCGACGTGAATCCGGCGCGTTCGAGTGCCTCGTTCACCCAGCCCGGACCGTCGCCACCAGTAAGACCGGGGCCACCACTGCTCAGGTTCTCCTGCAGGCAATACAGCAGCCCAGCGGAATGGACTACCACCGAGAACGGATTCTGCACGTCGGTGCCCAGGTCCCCCGACATCGCCGATTCGGCGAGGAGGAACACCCCGCCGGGCGCCAGGGCCCCACGCACCTGGGCAGCGACAGCGGCGGGATCTCCGAAGTGGTGGAAGGAATCGAGACAGGTCACGAGGTCGAACGCCTCCCTGCCCAACTGCTCGGCGCCGGCCGCTTCGGCCGTGAGGCCTCCCAGCCCCTCGGCCGAAGCCCTGGCCCGGGTGGCTTCGATCTGGTGACTGTCGAGGTCGTAGGCGGTGATGGATGCCGACGGAAAAGCCTTGGCCATGATGACAGCGGCATCGCCGTTGCCGCTGGCCAGGTCGGCGATACGACCTCCTGCCGCCAGCGTGGTGACCAGCCCCTCGCAGGACCCGATCCACTCATCTACCAGAGCCATGGCGTAGGTGGGGGTATTGATGCGTCCGATCGAATCGCCGTAGGCGGCGTGGAAGCGGTTGGGCGCCACACCCTTGCCGCTCTGCATGGCGTCGGCGATCTCGGGCAGCACGCTGCTCGTACGATCCACGAAATCGACGACAGCCCGGGCGTTCACCGGGAAGCCCGGTCCGAAGACAAAGCGCGTCTCGTCGGTCAAGGCAAAGCAGTCCCCCTCGAGCGAGACGTGCCCGGCACTGGCCATGGCCCAGAGCCACTGAAGAGCATTGCGCTCATCGACGCCGGCACGTTCGGCGATCTCCGCCGCCGTGCCGGGAGCAGCCAGCAGGGCATCGAGGAGCCCGGTGCGAGCCCCCAGGCCGAGGACGGTCATCGCATACCAGCCGAGCAACTGCGACAACCACTTCGGGGGTTGGTTGGCCACAGGTCCTCCCTCCGCTCAATTGCGTCGTGGCCACGCTAGCTCTGAGCTGCCCGCTCAGGAACCCCGTTCGCTGGTGACGGCCTGGTGGAAGAGCTGGAGTCTCTGCCCGGCCTCGACCACGTCGGAGGAGATGTTCGCCGAGACCAGATGCGACAGGTGGCCCTCGCTGACGACGATGGCCAGGTCGATGAGGGCGTCTTCAAGTCGGGCAATTCGGTCGGTCACATCCATGACGTCTCCTTGCTCTGTTGCGGTGGCCGCTGCGTAGCTGCTAACACATCAAGCGGTGCGAGGCCACATCCGGGGCGGAACGGATGGTCGAGCGGTCCATGGCGGCCGCCGTGGCGCGCTGCCCGTGCCCAAGACCCTGCCACATCGCCTGGGGGTGGTCGCGCTGGCCATCGTGGGAGTGGTGGCCACCCTGGCCACCACGGCCGTCGGAGCGTCGCGGCCACCGGTGATCGCAGCGCAATGCGCCGAGCAGGGCATCACCACGCCGGTGTCCGACGTCAACGCCCAGGCCGGGGACGGCAGGGTGACAGTAGGACTCAATGCAGCAGGAACGGTGACGGTGTTCAAGTATCCGAACCCGAGCTACTTCAACCAGGTCAAGTACTACACCTCGGCCACGGACGCCCAAGGCGACCCCATTGGCGCCCTCCCCAACGAGGGGAGTTTCGCCGGCCTGCTCTACCAGGTCCATGGCACCACCCGATTCTCGTGGCTTCGTGACTGGCAGAGCTCGCAGCGGTACCTCACTACGGGCACGCCGGTGCCGGTGACTACGTACCGGAACCCGAGCCTGGGCCTCACCGTGGTGGACACCGATCTGGCCACGGTGGCGCCGACAGGATCCTTCGTGCGCTCGTTCGACATCGAGCGGGCGACCTCATCTCCAGTGACGGCAGCGAGCCTCGTGTACTACGAGAAATTCAGCCCCATCGCCTCCAAGGTGGACTACGCCCCGGGCCAGGACAACTGCCTGCAGCAGTTCGACGACCAGCAGGTGGCCGCCTTCGACCGGCAGTCGCAGTCGGTCGTCCACTCGTGGTCCGGCGTCGACGCCAGCACGGGAAAGCCCTCGTCGGTGGCCGTCGCCTTCGGCTTCGACACCCCGGTGTCGATGCACGAGGTGGGCCGCGACAGCCACGAGCCCTTGGCCCCGCCGGTGGGACCGGCCGACGGCTTCGACCAGCTCACCTCGGCATCCCACCAACTCGGCGGCGCCAGCTTCGAAGCTGGCCAAGCCACTGCAGCGTTGGCCACACCGCTCCAGTTCGACAGCGCCGGGCACGCCGCCACCCGCATGATCATCGCCCCCGCGCCCACCTCGGCCGGTGCGCTGGGGGTGCTGCGGGCCACCAGAGCGGGAACCTTCTCCGCCGAGTGGTCGGCGGTGCAGAACGAATGGTCACACTGGCTCAAGACCGCCGCTCTGCCGGCCACCACTGATCAGGCAGTGCTCGACGATGCCACGAGGGCGCTCATCAGCATGCGGCTGGCCATCGACCCCGACACCGGTGCCATCGTGGCGTCGGCCGACACCGAGACCCCCTACGGCGAGGACTGGATCCGCGACGGCGCCTTCATCAACCGGGCGCTCGACATAGCCGGCTACCACGACATCGTGACGCGCCACGATCTATTCGAAGCAGCCGCCCAATCGTCGCCGGCCCGTCCCGATCCGCTGGCGCCGCCGGGCAACTGGCCCATGGACGTCTACGGCGACGGCACACCGGGAGGCCCCATCCCCTACGAGATCGACGAGACGGGCCTCGGCGCCTTCACGTTGTGGGACCACGCCCAGTACCTGCCGGCCGCCCAGAGAAGCGGCTATCTCAAGAAGGTGTTCCCGGCCATCTCCCGGGCCGCCACGTGGCTGGCATCCTGCGTCGATGCCAAGAACGGCCTCGAATGCCCGGCCAACGAGGACGACAGCTTCACCCCGTCGCAGACCCTCCACGGGTCGGGCCCGGCGCTGCTCGGCCTGCGCTCGGCGCTGTCAGCCGCCGGCGCTCTCGGGATCAACAATCCGACCACCGCCCTGTGGAAGACCAGGGTGACCGCACTCACCTCGGCCATCGACAAGCTGTGGGACCCGGTGCACGGCGCCTACGAGGAGCAGGCCGGGCGCAGCTCGGCCCTGCATGTGTCCTACACCGACGGCGGCTGGCTGCTGTGGCCGGTAGCGCTGCACCCCTACAGCGACGTGCGCATGCAGAACGAGGCCGGCGCCGTGTGGTCGGCCATGGAGCAGTCCTTCGCCAGCAACTCGGGAGGCTACGAGGGCAAAGCACTGCTCGGTGTGTGCGCCGCCGAGCAGCCGGCCACGCCGGCCCAGCACAGCGCGCTCCAGTCGGAGTTGCACTTCATGGCCACGACCCTCACCACACCCACCGGGCTCTTCGGCGAGTTCTGGCAGCGCTTCCCAGCCGGTGGCCCCATACGCACCGAGAACGACATGCCCCATGTGTGGACCGGAGCGCTGTTCTACCTGTCGGCCATGTGCATCGACCCGCCCCGCTAGCGGCTGACTGGGCGACACAAGGGATACCGAAGCCGGGCGCGGACGCCGGTCAGGAGAATCTGCAGCTGGCCTGGCTGGCCGTGGTGCAGGCCCCCTGGCCCAGGTCGGGCACCTCGAAGGACTCCGTGGTCCCCTTGCCGTCGTGGGTGATCTCGACGATGGACGCGAACCGGCCGTCCACCGGGTCCGACCGCGTCACGGTAACCGGGTAGGGGATGGAGGTGCCCTGCGCGCAGTTGGGGACGCAACCCAACTCGTTCCTGGTGCCATGGCCGACGGCACGACTGGTGCCCCACACCGACCAACTGAGCCCGGTGGCGATGTCGCCGGCGTCACCCGAGAAGTAGATGGCCGCCGGCTGCCGCCCCGTCCATCCTCCGATGGTCACGGTAGGCGTAGAGGCGAGGGGCACCCCGACCGGCCTCGAAGTACCGCTTCCGCAGCTCTCCACCACCGCCGGCAGCATTAGGAGAAGCGCTGGCCGGAGGGCACTGCTCCTGAGGGGAAGACGAACGCGCATAGGCGCAGTATGAACCAAGACAGGGTGAAGTCCCCGGTAGGACGAGTCCAGGCAGGTGAGGGCACCACCTCGCACTGGTGTCTGCGTTAGGTACCCCCTGCCCCCCGGCCGCCTCGGTCCGCGACGCGTCGCGATCGGCAAGGACGAGCAACTCGCAGCCTCGGACAGTGGCCGCCACTACGAGCGAAGGTACGAAGTGGCCGTCCCAGCGGCGTCCCTAGGTGTACCTGGAGCTCGTCCTACGGATTTGACCTGGGCTTTAGCAGGCTCCGGACGGCCCCGCCGCGCTCAGGTGCAGTGTGACCTGAGAAGCCGAGGCGACGTTGGTGAGCAGGAGGTGATCGGCGCTGGGCGCCGAGCTGACGGTGGCCCCGGTGACCACCGGGCAGTAGCCGTGGGGGAAGACGTCGTAGAAGGCGTCGACCGGCACGAAGACGACCGTCGGCGCGACCACGGTGTGGTCCGGAGCGTAGGTGAGAGTGAAGGTCTTGGCGGCCGCGTCCCATGCCATGGCCGTCGGAGTCCCGGCCACGGCCTGGGCGTAGGGGCGGACGAGCACGGCCGCCTTGATCGGGTCGATCACACCGGCGTCGCTCACAAGGGCCTCGGTCGATCCTCCGGTCGGATCGTGATACTGCTTCCACTGCCAGTAGCTCCAGCCCACCAGGTTCTCGTCGGCCAAGTTGGCCACCCGTGACAGGTCGGTCGAATCCTCGCCGGATCCGAACTCGCTCATGAACCAGCCCGGGCCACCCGGTTGCTGCGTCGTCGATGCGGCTGCGCGAGCGCGCTGCTGTTGTTGCATGACAACCGCTTCGGGATCGGCGCACATCGGTGAGCTGTTGAAGTCGTAGTAGGCCTGCCCGGCACTGGCCAGGCAGTAGTCGTGGAAGTCGAGGACCAGACGCCCGAAGGGCATGGCCCCTACCCAGTTCACCGCGCCGAAGTCGTTGGCCACGTCTGGCTCGTAGAACACAAGATGGTTGGGGTCGCTCTTCTCGATTCCCGCCACCGCTCCCTGGGCCGGGTCGGTGGGCGGGCACACGAGGGGGGCGCCGGTACCCGATACCTGTCCAGGGGTGGCGGTACCTGTGTAGAAGCACTCGAGCTTGGCGTCGAAAGCTTCGTTACCGACGGCGGTGGCGATCTCCGAGGAGAACGGCTCGTTGAACACGTCGTAGCCGATGACCCAAGGATTGTCGGCGAAGTGGGAGGCGACGGCTGCCCACACGGCGTCATAATTCTGCTGGAGCCCGCCAGCCACATCGTTGTTCCAGAAGTGCTCAAAGGCGGTGCCCACTGCGGGGGTGAAGTAGTTGCCCGACCAGTTGCCGGTATTGGTAGGAGGAATGCCGTTGGTGCACACGGCCCAGTCGGGCGCGCCCTCGCCGGCGAAGTACTCGTTGTACACGTCCTGGTGCATGTCGACCAGCGCGTAGATGCCGTGGGAGGCGAGCAGCGACACCGTGCGGTCGATTCCGGCCAGGTAACCGGTCAACGTGGTCTGGTCGTACTGGCCCGGGTCGCCGGCAATGCCCTCGGTACAGGTCTTGGCGCTGTTCACGGGCAACGATCCGGGCTCGAGGCCCTTCCACACGATCCCGAGGCGCACCACGTCGAAACCGAGGGCGGCCATCTTCGAGGCGTCGGTGTCGCTGAAGGTGGATGCGGTGAGCTCGTAGGGGGGGACCTTGTAGACGGCGTTGACCCCGTGCAGGATCAGGGCCCGGCCGTAGGCGTCGCGTAGAAAGGGCCCGCCTGGGGCGGTGACGCACCCGGCCACGGTGTCGGGTGCGGTGGGGGCCACAGCACACCACGAGGCGGTGCCGCCGGTCGGGGCCACGCTGCCGTAGGGCGACATGGCCAAAACCGAGGCTCCTGCCAGCGCGCCACTACCCAGCCAGAACGTGATCCGCCGAACCGTGTACCTGTGCACCGAGAACCGCCCTTCTCGTCGTGCCCCCGACCGCCGCTATCAGCCTAGCCACGGCCGAGGGAAGCCCTCAGCTGTTGGCCGGGGGGCTGCAGCTGAGGGCGTAGGCGCAGACGTAGAAGCCGTCGCCCAGCCCGTCGAGGGCCGATGGTGTCGTCTCCACCGGCACGGCTGTCACCGGGATGGCCCCCGCATCGCCAGGGGTCTGCCAGGGACCGCCGTAAGCGACGAAGTCGCCGCCATCGAACAGTGTCTGCCCGACCCCCCCGACCGGAACGGGCACCAGGCCGAAGGCCGACGGTGCCTCGAAGACCCACTCGGCCGAGGACTCCGACGAGACGTAGGAGACGACGGTGCTGTAGCTCCAGTTGCCGACATCGGTGATCGAGATGCGCCAGCTCGAGTTGCCACCCACGCTGGCGATGCTGGCCACCATGAGGTCCCCGGGGTTGACGGTCCCGGGCAGGTCCACCGGTCCGGCCGGTAGCAGCTCGTACCAGGCCGAGTAGGCCCCGCCGGCGACGAAGTTGTCGATGGGGCTGCTCACCTGCTGGGTGCCGGTCTGGATCAGGTCCTGGGCGCTGTAGCCGCCGATGCCGACCCAGTTGGCCGAGGCCCCGGGGGGAAGCGACCCGGCGTCGGGCACGACCCAGCTCCCTTCCACGTAGGTGACGCCCGGGTTGGTGGACACGTAGCCGGCCCAGTTGCCGGTCGGGGTCGCCACCGCGTGCTTGAGCGTCGCCTTGGCGGGGGCCAGTCCTGGACCGCTCGTGACCCCGGCCAGGAGCGCGCCGGCGACGATCCCCGACGCCACCAGACGCCGGACCGAGAGCCACTGCATGGGTACCGACCTCCTGGGGGGTAGGAGCTACCGGTCCCCGCCCGGTCCGGTCAGAATGAGAACGGGCTTAAGGGCTCAGGATTGCGGGGGATCGGTGCGCGCCGGTCGCTTCGCTCCCATGCCGCCCCCTCAGCCGGAAGACCCACCCGGCGCCACGGTGGTAGTGGTCGTGCCTGCACGCAGTAACGGACTGCAGGTCTGCAGGGCGGCCTGGACGGTGGGGTTGGTCCGGTCGAGTCCTGCCAGCGCACCTGGCCCGGTGCCGCTCAGCGTTACACCGTTGTCCTTGAGGCAGCTTTCGAAGGCGGAGAAGTTGCTGAGCCCCGCCCCGCCGCCGAATCGGAATCCGCCCGCCGGCAACTTGGACCGGCAGGCCGCACCAGGTAGCCGGCGCTGGTAAAGGACTGCGCTTCGGAGATCACCCCCGCCACTTCCGGCCCCTGGGCGGCGTCACCGGTGTAGGCGAGATACAGCCGCACCACGAAGGGCCGGCCCGGGGAACCACGCAACTCGTCGACGGCGGCCATCCGGGCGGCTGGGTCCTCGGGCACCGTTCCCGACACCGGGAGCACCGCCCCGGCCGGCCCGCCGGGATAGATCCCGAAGACGATCCTGGACGGTGCCGGTGCGTTCGGCGACGAGGGCAGAGAACCTTGGCAGGTGTCGTCGGCAGACAGCGCCGACGACAGCGATGCCCCGACGCCGTGGCCCCTCCCCGATGCCGGCACGGCCGCCACCACGACGACCGAGGTCGCCACCACCCAGCATCCGACCCGCCACCACCGACCGAGCACCCGCCGCCTTCCGTGTCGTCCGCCGCCTCCACGCTACCGGCCGGACGGTGAAGGGTTAGGTGCCGGGCCTCCACCGCCGCCGCTCGAGGACCCGCACCTCGAGCGGCACTGCGAGGACCGGGTGGGTGGTGTGGCGATCGTGGAGGAACCCGAGCTTGTCCATGACGCGCCCCGAGGAGACGTTCTCGGGCTCGAAGATGCTGAGGATGCGGTCGAGGCCGAGGGGGTCGAAGCCGTAGCCGAGCGCCGCCGCCCCGGCTTCGACCGCGTAGCCCTGGCCTCGGAATCGCTCTCCGAAGCGCCATCCCACCTCCACCGCCGGCAGCACCTCGGGCAGGAAGGTGGGCACGTTAAGGCCGGCCCAGCCGGCCATGACGCCGTCCTCCTTGCGCACCACGGCGCACAGGCCAACGCCGTCAGGTTCGTAGCCGGCCACCACCCGCTCCAGAAAGGCGGCCGTCTCCTCCTCGCTCTGGCCCCGTCGCAGGGGGAACCACCAGAACGAGGGCTCGGCGTGGAGGAGGGATAGCTCCGAGAGGTCGGCCATGGTGAAGGGGCGCAGGAGCAGCCGGTCGGTCTCGAGTTCCTCTGGGGCCATGGGGCCGGATCGTAGGGCTCCCTGAGCCCCTTCAGGAGGCCCGCAGAGGCCCCCAAAAGCCGTTGATCACTCCAACGAACGGCCCCCGGGGCTGGGGGAGCGTGGGAATCTCCCTGGTGAGGGATATCTGGCCGTGCGGTATGCCTGTCGCCTACGTTCTCCTTACGTGGCCGAAGCCAACCTTCCGCCACCGCCGCGGTCCCTGCCCTCGCCCCCGTCGAGCCTTCCCGACGCACCGGGCCGGGTGGCACTGACGAGGACAGCCGTGCGGGCCCAGTTCGCATCGCTGCGCGCCCGGATGCCCCGTAGCTCACGGGGAGCCGCTCCCTTGTCGGTCATCGCGGTGGCAGCCGCGCTCATGGCGAGCAGCGTGGCCATGGGATCGACCGGAGCGCGGGGTGCCACGGTGCACCACGTCCGCAGCAACCCCACCCCCAACGCCAGCCTCGAGCAGCAGTTCGCCGCCAGTGCTCCGCCGCTGCAGTTGCCGGCCGCCACCGCCCCGCCGGCGCCGGCCCCGCCCACCTTGGCCTCGGCCCCGCCGCTACAGAGCCACGAGATCTTCGGCTTCGCCCCGTGGTGGAACCTGGCCGAGGAGGCAGTCTTCGACGTGAAGGACCTCACCACCATCGCCTACTTCTCCGTCGACATCAACGGCGACGGCACCGTCGACCAGTCGAGTTCGGGCTGGGACGGATATCAAAGCCAGGCCCTGGCCGATCTGGTGACCCGTGCGCACGCCGCCAACGACCGCGTGGTGCTGACGGCCACCTGTTTCGACCAGCACACCCTCGACCACCTGACCTCCGATCCCCAAGCAGCGGCCCGCCTCGGCGCCACCATGGTCCAGCTGGTGTCGGCCAAGAACTTGGACGGCGTGAACTTCGACTTCGAAGGCAAAGGGCCCCAGGACCAGCGCGGCCTCGACAACCTCATTGCGGCGGTGTCGGCCCAGTTGCGCGCCGCCGATCCCCACTGGCAGGTGAGCATGAGCACCTACGCCAGCTCGGCCGGCGACCCCAACGGGTTCTTCGACATCGCCGGGCTCAACAAGAGCGTGGACGCCTTCTTCGTCATGGCCTACGACATGGACGACCCCTCCACCCCATCGCCCACCGCACCGCTCACCGGGTCGGGCAACAACGACAACGTGGACCTGGCCGAGTACAGCGCCGTCGTGCCGCGCTCGAAGATCATCCTCGGCGTCCCGTACTACGGATATGACTGGCCCACCTCCGGCCCCGGCCAGGGGTCCCAGGCCACCGGGCCGCCCACCCCGGTCACCTACGCCCAGGTGGCGGCCACCAACGGGCCCTCCTACTGGGACCGCCAGAGCGATACCCCCTGGACGGCCTACCAGAACGGTTCCCAGTGGCATCAGGTCTTCTTCGACGACCCCACCTCGCTGGCGCTCAAAGCCCGCCTGGCCAACGCCTACGGCATCGCCGGGCTCGGGGTGTGGGCTCTCGGCATGGACGGCAACGACCCGGCCATGCTGGCCGCCCTGCTGGGCAAGGCCTCGCCGGCCAAATACCTGAGCGGGCCGGCCACAGCGCAGTCCTCGTCGGGCACCACCCCCGGTGCCACGCAGGGCGCCGCCAACCCGTACTCCTACAGTGGGGTATGGGACGCCAACCGGGAGAATCTCCAACCGGTCGACCCTGCCACCCTGCCCGGTGGAGGATCTGGACGCGCCGTGGGACAGCTGGCCGACTTCGCCACCAACGACCCGGCTGTGTCGTGTCTGTCGGGGGGCAAGCCCTTGCCCGTCTACGAGATGGCGGCCAGCCCCAACACCTACATCGTGCAAGCCACCACGCCGACGTACTGCGCCTCTGGGACATGGAGCTTCACCGCCGCCCCCCAGCCGAGCCCGAGCAATGGCTCAGGGAGCGGAAGCTCTTCCACCACCACGTCGCCGAGCACCACCACCACGTCGCCGCCGCCCACCGTCCCCCTCGTGACCAAGCCCACCACGAGCACCACCACGAGCTCGACCCAGCCCGGTCTGCACCTGTAACCGGGGCCGCCTCGCATGCCCGCCCGGGGCCGCCTACGAGGGGCTACGTGCAGCGGACCTGGAGCCTCGAGGACGGCCGGCCCCTAAATGACGAGACCGGCTTCCTGCGCGACGGCGGCGACGGACGCGTCGAGATGGTCCTCGCCCGTGACCTCGGCGATGAGCTCACCACCTTCACCGAGGCGAGGTACTCGGCTCGGGAGTTGGCCATGGGACGCATGCAGGAAGTGCCCATAGCCCTGAGGGGCTCCGGCGCTGGCGGCTCTCGCCGATGCCGTGAACAGTCCCCAAGCGCCGTGTTTGCGCCTCGTCACGACGACATCGAGGGAGGTGCCGCCCCGGGGCCGCTGGCCCACGACGCACTGGGAACCGGACCGACCCCAAAACACAGCGTCCCCCCCGGGGCGAGCTCACCGGCCGATATCCAAGTCCGTGACAACGGCAAACCGTCAAGCCGTGCCGACTGCACGTACTGGGCCACCGGCGATGTCTCAGGCGCGCTGATCACGAACGACCCTTGTGAACCGAGCCTGATCGTCTCCAGTGGGAACGTGGGGGTGGTGAGCTCCCAGGAGGGAGTTCCGGGGGTGACCTGGTAGATGCCGAGAGCCGATAGCACGTACCACGCAGACATCTCCCCGGCGTCATCGTTTCCCGGCAGCCCGTCGGGCGAGGCGTTGTAGGTCTGCATCTCGGAGTGCACCACCTTGGCCGTTTTCCACGGCTGTCCCAACCAGTCGTAGTAGTAGGGGGACCACAGGTCGGGCTCGTTGCTGGCGGTGTACTGGTCGCCGACGTAGTAGATGCCGCCCTCGTTGTCGTAGACCTGGGCCACCGGCAGGGGTGCGGTACCTGTCTGCAAGGCGGTGGAGAAGAACAGGTCCAGTCGCGACAAGGTTGCATCCCGTCCACCGATCGCCTGGGTGAGCCCGGCAACGTCTTGGGGTACCGACCACAGGTACTGCCACCCGGTCCCCTCCTGCCAGCCGTCTTGCGAATCGGGGCTGAAGATCGATTCCGGCCCGACGCTGGTGGGGTTGGCCCAGGAGCCGTCGCTGTTGCGGGGACGAAGGAAGCGGTCGGAGGGGTCGAAGAGGTTCTTCCAGTACCCGCCGAGCCCGCTGAACTGCTCCACCTGCGCCGGGGTGCCATAAGTCTGGGCCACCTGGGCCAGGGCGCCGTACCCGATGGCGTAGGAGAGCGTCTCCGACGATGGGCGGTTGTCGGTCCCGGCGTAGGGGATGTAGCCATTGTCCAGGTAGACGCCGAGGTGCCCGGAGCCCGCCAGGGGGGTGGTGGCGGCATGGACCAGATCGGCGTAGGCCGTGCCCGCCTCCTGCCCGCTCAGCACGCCGTCGGCCAAGTCGGTGGCCAGCACCTCGATGGCCGAGTCGCCACCCATGGTTCCGTAGTCGAGGTTCGAGTAGACCCAGCGGGGGAACTTCTCGCCATTTTGGTCGTAGTCGGCGAGCAGAGACGTGGCGATGTCCTGAGCCACCGCCGGTTCGACAAGATCGAGCAGCGGGACCTGCGAGCGATAGATGTCCCATAGCGAGAGATTCGTGTAGTGCTCGTGGCCCACAGGGACTTGGTGGACCTGGTCATCGAGGCCGAGGTAGCTGCCGTCATCGTCGTTGAGCACGCTCGGCATGAGCAGGGCGCGGTAGAGGTTCGTGTAGAACGTCTCGGTGGTCGCCGTGCTCCCACCAGTAACCACCACGTCGCGCAGGTGCTCGTTCCACGTCTGTGTGGCGGCGGCACGGATGGCGTCGAAAGACAGCGAGGGTGGTGCCTCGACGGCCAAGTTGTCGGCCGCGCCGGTGGCCGAGGTGTAGGAAAGGCCGACCCTGACGGTCACCGTCTGCGGCCCGGAGGAGGCGGGGAAGCTGACCCACGCCCCGGTCGACGAGGAGGTCGACGAGGCCGAGCCGGGGTCGAGCCCGGCTCCGTCCCATGTTCCGAATGAGCCGAAGTCGCGATCGAAAGACGCACTGAAGTAGACGCGGTAGTTGCCGGAGGTCGTCGCTTTCATCCACCCCGACACCGTGTTTTCACCCGTAATGGCGACGCTCGCCAAGTTGAGCCCCACGTTGTTCTGCGAGGTGTCGAACAGCACGTTGGCGCCCTGCCCGGCGGGGTATACGAAGCGCATCACCCCGACCCTGGTCGTCGCCGTCAGCTCAGCCCGGATGTCGTACTTGCTCAGGGTCACCCCGTAGTAGCCGGGGTGCGACGTCTCGCTGGCGTGGCTGAACGACGATGCGAACATCATCGGGCTGCTCGACGAGACCGACCCGGTGGTGGCCATAATGGGCAGGTCGCCGGCAATGTGGACGCCCGCCCCGTCGAAGTGGGTGAGGGCGAACCCGGAGATCAAGGGGTCCTGATAGCCGTATCCCACGTAGTTCACCGGGTCGGGGCCGGTGGGGAGCATGGTGGCCGGTCCGGGAGTGGCCATGGCGAACGGCAGGGCCGCCCCCACGAAGGGGAACCCGGGGCCGAGCGACCCCGCCAGCGGGTTCACGTATCTGGTGAGACCCTGCGCTCCGGCGACGGGCAACCCGACCCCCGTACCGGCCACGACCGTCGAAGCCGATACCGGCCGCATCCCGACGTGGGGGCCGAGCGCGCCCGGAGCTACCACCACCGCGCCGAGAAGAGCCGCTGCTCCGAGCGCGCCGCGGACCAGGTAGGTCGGTCTCATCGGCATCCTGCTACGGCAATGCGCCGGTCACCGTTCCGGCCGGGTTGCCGGCAGCTTGTTGCACCTGGCTGGTCGTGCAGCTGGTCGGCGGCGGCACCGGCGGCAGGTTGGCGTCGGCCACCGGGCCGGGGTCGGTCACGGGGAAGCCGAGGCTCCCGGCGTTCGCCCGCTGGGCTGTCTCGAGATCGTTGCCGAAGGTCGGTGAGATGGTGAAGAAGCCCTCGTCGGTGGTGCTGCACTGCATGGCGCTCGGGTAGTCATTGGCCTGCTCGACGTAGCCCAGCTGGTCATTG
>Ga0307374_10005712_pt1 | contig 19973 bp, 16 predicted proteins | sample OX3MG_FD_202532 | JGI IMG/M metagenome (GOLD analysis project Ga0307374, IMG submission 202532) | Soil microbial communities from Risofladan, Vaasa, Finland - OX-3 | ecosystem: Environmental > Terrestrial > Soil > Coastal area > Acid sulfate soil | place: Finland: Risofladan, Vaasa | collected...
GGCCGGCAACATGGACGCGTGTGATCTGGCCGGGCGGGTACATCGCCTCGACGCTCGGCACGAAGACGGCATGTGCTCCGGCCGACGCGACCACCGCAAGATCTGCGTCGAGGCTGCGGGGGTAGCGTGAGAAGTCCTCGCTCGGACCGAACTGCGCCGGGTTCACGAAGATCGTGACGGCGGCGCGGTCGTTCTCCCGGACCGCCCTGTCGATCAGGGCGCGATGGCCCGCGTGCAGCGCTCCCATGGTCGGGACCATCCCGACGCTCTGACCGGCCGCGTGGCACGCCATCGACCACCGGCGCAGCTCAGCCGGGGTCTCGAGCCTCGTCAGGCCATCAGTGGAACGAGTGGGCATCGTCCGGGAACCGGCCCTCGCGCACGTCGTCGGCATACGCGCGGGCCGCTGCGACGATGCGATCCCCGAGGTCGGCATACGCCTTCACGAATTTCGGCACGACGCCGCGGACATGGCCGGTGATGCCGAGCAGGTCGTGGATGACGAGGACCTGCGCATCGCAGTCCGGTCCCGCACCGATGCCGATGGTCGGGATCGCCAGCTCGGCGGTCACCTGGGCGGCGAGGTCGCGGGGAATCCCCTCGAGGACGAGCGCGAACGAACCGGCGTCCTGCAGCGCCCTGGCGTCGGCGAGCAGCCGCTCGCGGCCCTGAGCGCTCCGGGCCTGCACCTTCATGCCGCCGAATGCATTGACCGACTGCGGCGTCAGCCCGAGATGGCCCATGACGGGGATCCCACGCTGCGTCAGACGCGCGACGGTCTCCACGACCCATCCTCCGCCTTCGAGCTTGATCGCGTGCATGCCGGCCTTGAGGTACTCGGTCGCGTTGAGGATGGCGTCGTCGCACGATCGCTGGTACGAGCCGAAGGGCAGGTCGCCGACGAGCAGCTGCTCCGGTGCCCCTCTGACCACCGCCCGAGCGTGATGGAGCATCTCGGACATGGTCACCGGAATGGTGTTGGCGTACCCGAGGACGTTGTCGGCGAGCGTGTCGCCGACCAGGAGCACCGGCACCTCGGCCTCGGCGAGGAGGCGGGCAGTCGGATAGTCGTAGGCGGTGAGCATCACGAAGCGCGTGCCCGACGCCTTCCATGCCGCCAGGTCGCGGACGGTGACGGCCACGGATCAGGCGACCTGGATGCCGGACACCGCCTGCTCGTCGGTGGTGACGCCCACCAGCGACTCCATCGCGCGCGTGAGGTGCAGGTAGAGGTCACGCGCCTCCGGATACGCTTCGAGCGCATCGAGGTGTGCGGCGATCGCGTCCGTGTCGCCGCGCGCGACGGGTCCCGTCAATGCGGCCGCGGCTCCCGCGCGCCGGGCATTCCGCGCAGCTCCCTCGAGGAGCGCCGCGAGCGCCTCGTGAGCCTCGTCGCGGCTCACACCCGCTGCTTCGAGCAGTTGCGTGGCTTCGGCGAGGAGCGCGAGCGGGGCGTTGCCGGCGAGCACCGCGGCTGCGTGATACAGCGTCGCCTGGGAGGGATCGACCTCGAGCGGCCGGGCGCCGAGCGCGGCGACGAACGCCAGCAGTCGAGTGCGCAGCGTGCCCGTGGCGTCGATGCGGAAGGACGATCCTTCGAGCAGGGACGCGCTGGCCGGACCCGCGAGAGCCTGGAGCGGATGGAGCACGCCGACCTCAGCGCCGGTGATCCTGAGCGACGCGATCACTCCCGGCCCGAATCGGGCTCCGAGGTGGACGATGCCACGGCCGTGGAGCGCGATGCCGCTAGCGGCGACGGCCGCAGCCACGGACGTGATGGCACCGTCAGGAACGGCGAGCAGCGTGACGTCCGCTGCTGCGACCGCTGCGAGCGGCGTGCCGACAGCCTCGGCTCCGACGGTCTCCGCGAGTGCTCGCGCGACCTCACCGCGCCGGCTCGCGACCGCCGCGACGGCGTAGCCGGCCTCGTGGGCTGCGATCGCGAGCGCGGAGCCTGCGCGACCGGCCCCGACGATACCCAGGGTCGGCGTCTCTGCTCCCTCCACGTCTCGGTCCTCCTGGATCCAAGCGTTGCCGAGCCGGACCGCCTCCCGTCGCCGGTGGTGTCGGCCTCGAGGCGCCTTTCGCGTCCCCGGGTCGCTGACCGTCGACGGCCACAACGGCCGGACGGCTTGAGTGTACCCCTACGCCCCGGCGGCTGCTGCCGGAGGCACGACCTCGGGATCGGGAGGTGGCGGCGGGGCATCGGCGACCGGCGCGCTCCCGTTCACAGGGGCCGCGCCGTTGTGCGCCTCGGCCTCGTCGATGATCCGCTTCATCTCAGGGGCGTCCATGGTCTCGACCTCGACGAGCCGGCTGGCAAGCGCGCGGAGCACGTGCTCCCGATCGCGCAGCACCTTCTTTGCGCGCTGGAAGGCATCGGCGACGAGCTGATGGACTTCCTGGTCGATCTCGGACGCGATTCCCTCGGAGTAGTTGCGCTGCTCGCCGAGATCACGGCCGAGGAACACCATCTCCGGGCGCTCGCCGAAGGTGAGCGGGCCGAGCTTGTCGCTCATGCCCCATTCGGTGACCATCTTGCGGGCGAGGTTCGTCGCCTTGCGGATGTCGTCCGACGCGCCGGTCGTGATGTTGTCCTCACCAAGGATCAGGTCCTCGGCGCAGCGTCCGCCCAGGATCTGAGCGAGCTGGTCGACCAGCTCCGCTTTGCTCACCAGATAGCGGTCCTCGATCGGCAGGCTCATCGTCCAGCCGAGCGCCTGCCCGCGGCTGACGATCGTGACCTTGTGCACGGGATCGGTGTGCTCGAGCGTGGTGCCGACCAGCGCGTGCCCCATCTCGTGATACGCGATGGTGAGCTTCTCCTTCTCGCTGATCATCCGGCTCTTGCGCTCAGGACCGGCGATGACCCGAGCGATCGATTCCTCGAGGTCGTTCATGACGATGACCTTGCGATTGCCGCGCGCGGCGAGGATCGCTGCCTCGTTGATCAGGTTCGAGAGGTCGGCGCCACTGAAGCCCGGGGTCTGCTTGGCAAGCGTCTCGAGGTCGACGCCGGCGTCGAGCGGCTTGTTGCGCGAGTGGACTTCCAGGATCGCGCGGCGGCCGCGGATGTCCGGCCGGTCGAGCATGACGTGCCGGTCGAAACGGCCCGGCCGGAGCAGCGCGGGATCGAGGACGTCGGGCCGGTTCGTGGCCGCGATGACGATGACGTGCTGGTTGGTCTCGAATCCGTCCATCTCGACGAGCAGCTGGTTGAGGGTCTGCTCGCGCTCGTCGTGACCGCCGCCGAGGCCTGCGCCACGCTGGCGGCCGACGGCGTCGATCTCGTCGACGAAGACGATGCACGGCGAGTTCTTCTTCGCCTGGTCGAAGAGGTCGCGCACCCGGCTCGCGCCGACGCCGACGAACATCTCGACGAACTCCGAGCCGCTGATGCTGAAGAACGGAACACCGGCCTCGCCGGCGACCGCCTTGCTGAGGAGCGTCTTGCCGGTGCCGGGCGGACCCACGAGCAGGACGCCCTTCGGGATGCGCGCGCCGACGGCGACGAACTTGTCCGGGTACTTCAGGAACTCGACGATCTCGTTCAGTTCCTGCTTGGCCTCGTCGACGCCCGCGACATCGACGAACGTGATCGCGGGCTTGTCGCCCGCGAGAAGCCGGGCGCGGCTGCGCCCGAAGGAGAGGGCCTGATTGTTCCCGCTCTGGGTCTGGCGGAAGATCCACAGCAGGATCAACGCCATGAGCCCGAACAGGATCAGGTTGGGAAGGATCACGCTCAACAAGAAGTTGCCCCCGCTGCCGGAGTCGACTTTGTAATTGTAGAAGCCGGCATCCTGGAACTCCTTTGCGACGACGTCTGCAGACGTCTCAACAGTCGTGTACTGGACAGGCGGGTTGCTGTTGTCCCACCAGACGACGGTTTGCCCGTCGCTTTGAATCTCGGTCTGATAGCTCCCCGAGCTGTTGATCGTGTTCGGCGAGCTGCTGCCCGAATTGAAGTTGTGCACCGCCTGGTCGAGCGAGCCGGCGTTTGCGGTCTTGGTGCTCCCGCTCGGGAATGTCTTGTACAGGAGCGCGGCGACCACGACCACGGCGAGCGCGATGAAGATGTACGTCAGGCTGCGACGAGACGGAGGCACGAACTCAGTCTACCAGGGGACTTCGATCTGAACCCTCGGCCGGGCGCCGCCCTGCATCACGGTGCAGTCGCGTCGGGCCTTGCGCTCATCAGCCGCCGCTGACGGTCGGCGAGGACGACGAGCCGGCGCCGCGCGCCTGGGAATACCGCTTCGAGTGCGGGGATCACCTCGTGGCGTACGCGGCTTCGGAGGAACCGCGGGTCCTCGTTGCTCGCGTCGATGAGCGGCTCGATCCCCAGCGCCGCGCAGTAGGCGACGGTGGCTTCGCGCCAGACGCGCAGGATCGGTCGCGCGAGCCCGCGCTCCCGTTCGGCCATCGCCTGCAGCCCGGCCGGCGACGCACCCGCGAGCAGGCGCATCAGGACGGTCTCCGCCTGGTCGTCGGCTGTGTGTCCAAGGGCGATCACCGACGCGCCGACCCTCGCCGCTTCGGACCGGAGCGCCGCGTGGCGGGCGTTCCGCGCGTGGTCCTGGAGCGACCCGCCGGGTTCGACCGCCACGCGGATGGATCGGAATGGCAGCCCGCGTGCTGCCGCGAGCGCGGCGACGATATCAGCCTCACCTGATGAGCCCTCGCGGAGACCGTGGTCGATGTGGGCGACGCTGAGCCGCCACCCGCGTGGCGGCCCGAGCCGGGCGACCGAATCGAGCAGGGCCGTCGAGTCGGGGCCGCCGCTGCAGGCGATGAGCGCCGCCTCGCCCGGTTCGATCACACCGCGCCGGTCGGCGGCGGCCGCGACCGCGCGCCGCACGCGGGCGACGGCGGCGACGCGTTCGCGCGGCGGCAGAGCCCCGGAAGTTCCGGGCGTGGTGGCGGTTCCTGGATTCGAACCAGGGACATACCGGGTATGAACCGGCTGCTCTACCACCTGAGCTAAACCGCCAAGCAATGCGCTGGGGAACAAAATTGCGGCGGTCGGATTCGAACCGACGACCTTCGGGTTATGAGCCCGACGAGCTTCCACTGCTCCACGCCGCCCGCAGAGGATACCGCACGTGACGCCACGCTCCCGATGGAACCGACGCTCAGTGAGGCGCGGGCGTGGGCGTCGGGGTGGGGACGGTGAGCGGCTTCGGCGTGGGCGACGGCGTCGGGGTGGGTTTCGCCGACGGTGAGGCCGACGGCGTTGCCGCCGCGGGCAGCGTGAACACGGGCACCGGGACCGACACGCCGCCCGATGCGGGTGCGCCGGCGCCTGGCGGTACCACGACGTAGAGGTGCTCGCCCGGGAAGATGTAGCCGAGCTGGCGGGCCTCCTGCTCCAGCCACGCGACCGTCTGGGCGTCCGCGATCTCCCGCTGCCGGTCGGAGATCTGCTGCGTGAGCGACTCGTTCTGAGCGGTCAGCGCGGCGACCTGCGCGTCGAGGCTGCGGCTCTGCGCCACCTGGCCGTAGACGGCGAAGGCGACGAGACCGCAGATCCCGGCGATGAGCACGACGGCAATCCGGCGCAGCGTGATCGGACTGTCAAGCGCAGGACGTTGAGTTGGACGGATGACGCGTTCCTCTGCCCGGGCGCCGTCTGAGACGTAGGGAGCGACGTGGCGCCGGGTGTCGGCATAGGATGGGCCGCAATCGGCGTTTTGACAAGGACTCCGATCGAATGCGCCCCTGGTTCGCGAGGAACTCCGGCCCGAACGTTCAGTCCGCGGTGCGCTCCCAGCGCTCGCGCCATGCGGCATCGTCCAGGTCGTGGAGGTCGACTCCCTCCTGACGCGCCTGAGCCTCGAGCGCACGGAAGCGGCGCGCGAACTTGGTGGCCCGTCCGCGCAGTGCCTCCTCCGGATTGACGCGGAGGCGACGCGCCAGCGCCACGACGGCGAAGAGCAGGTCGCCCACCGCGTCCTCCGGGTCGGGCGCTTCCGCAGCCCAGTCCTCGCCGCGCTCAGCCTCATGCGACGCGCCACCGGCGATGTCCTCGATGCGACGGAGCGCGCTCTGCACGTTGTCGAGCGCGAGCGACGTGGTCGGTGTCTCATCGAATCCCACGCGCGCGGGACGCTTCTGCATCCCCTGCGCGTGCGCGAGCGCGGGAAGCGCGGCGGGAACGCCGTCGAGCAGTGACAGACGTTCCCGTTTCTCGGCGGTCTTGAGCTTCTCCCAGTTGACGACGACGCCGGCGGGTCCGTCGACCGCGACGTCACCGAAAACGTGCGGATGACGGTGGATCATCTTGGCGCGCACGTCGACCGCCACATCACCGATGTCGAAGCCGCCGTCCTCCTCCATGGCGATCGCGCTGTGCATCAGCACCTGGAGCAGCAGGTCGCCCAGCTCCTCGCGCAGCGTGGCGGGGTCCGCCGCGTCGATCGCCTCGAGCACCTCGTAGGTCTCCTCGAGCAGGTACGGCCGCAGACTCCGATGCGTCTGCTCGCGATCCCACGGACAGCCGCCCGGTGCCCGTAGCTGTTCGATGACCTCGTTGAGCGCGCGCAGCGCGTCAACCGACTCCTCACGCATGTGCGCTCGATTGTGTCTGCACCGCGCCACGGTCGCGAGCCCTGAGGACGCGGCCGAGCTCGCGGAGGATCGGCTCGAGCGTCGTCTGCCATGCCTCGCCGATGTGCAGCTGCGACGGCGTCGCGGTCACGCCGCGAAACTGGCGCGCGACGCTCTGGAGGTCGAGACCGTGGTCGAGCGTCAGGCGCACCACAACACCACGCCCGCGCTCAGTATCGACACCGAGCGCACCGGCCGCTGCCGCGAGCAAACGCACTCGCAGCGAGTCGATGAGCGCCGACGCCGGCGCGGGCATCGGACCGAAGCGATCGACGAGCCCTCGCGTGCGCTGATCGAGCTCGGACTCACTCACGCATGCAGCGAGCTCCTGGTAGCAGCGCAGGCGGAGCCGCTCATCGCTGACATAGTCCGCCGGCAGGAACGCCGCAACCGGCAACGTGACCGTGACCTGCGCCGGTGACTCGACGACGGGCTTGCCCTGGAGCGTCGTCACCGCGTCCGCAAGCAGATGGTTGTACAGCTCGAGCCCGACCGCCGCGATCTCTCCGTGCTGCTCCTCGCCGAGCAGGTTGCCCGCCCCGCGGATCTCGAGGTCGCGCATCGCGAGCTTGAAGCCCGCGCCGAGATCCTGGAGATCGCCGATGACATCGAGTCGCTTGTCGGCCTTCTCCGTCAGCGAACGCGCCGGTGGATACATCATGTAGGCATACGCGCGCTGCCCAGCACGGCCGACCCTGCCGCGCAGCTGGTAGAGCTGCGCGAGCCCGAGTCGGTGCGCATCGTCGATGACGATCGTGTTGGCGTTGGGGATGTCGAGGCCGGACTCGATGATCGTCGTGCAGAGGAGCACGTCGATGTCGCCGTCGCCGAAGCGCCGCATCACCGAAGCGAGCATGCCCTCCTGCATCTGTCCATGCGCAACCTCGATGCGCGCCTCAGGGACCAGCGCGCGCAGCCGATCGGCGACGGCCTCGATGCCGGCGACACGGTTGTGCAGAAAGAAGCATTGACCGCCTCGTGCAAGCTCGCGGGTGATGACCTCGCGGATCAGCGAGTCCTCCCGTGCTGTCACGTACGTCTTGATCGGCTGACGCTCCTCCGGCGGAGTCTGGATGACCGACAGGTCGCGGATTCCCGCAAGCGACATGTGCAGCGTGCGTGGGATCGGTGTCGCCGACAGCGAGAGCACGTCGACCGCAACCCGAAGCTCCTTGAAACGCTCCTTCTGCAGCACGCCGAATCGCTGCTCCTCGTCGATGACGACAAGCCCGAGATTCTTGAACTCGACATCCTTCTGGAGCAGACGGTGGGTGCCAACGACGATGTCGACCGCGCCGCTGCGCAACCCCGCAAGCGTGCGCGTGATCTCGTCGTCGCTGACGAAGCGCGAGAGTTGACGCACCGTGATCGGGAAGGCCGCGAGCCGTTCGGTGAAGGTGCTGAAATGCTGCTGGCAGAGAACGGTGGTCGGCACGAGCATCGCCACCTGGCGCCCTTCGATCGCGGCCTTGAACGCGGCACGCACGGCGAGCTCGGTCTTGCCGAAGCCGACGTCACCGCAGACGACGCGGTCCATCGGACGCGATGCCTCCATGTCCCGCTTGATCTCCTCGAGCACGAGCACCTGGTCGGGCGTCTCCTGATACGGGAACGAGCCTTCGAGCTCCTGCTGCCACGCGCCGTCGGGAGCGTAGGCATGACCCTGCGCCTGCTCCCTGCGTGAGTAGAGCCCGAGCAGCTCGCGCGCAACCTCTTCGGTCCGCTCCTTGACCCGGCGGCGGGTGCGCTCCCACTCACCGGTGCCGAGGCGCGACAGCTTCGGGTGGGACTCGGCCCCGCCGACGTAGCGATCCACGCGGTCGAGGTGTTGCGTCGGGACGAAGAGGCGGTCCCCGTCGGCGTACTCGAGGAGCATGTACTCGTGCTCGGCGCCGCTGTCGTCGGTGACCGCGCGCATCTCGACGAACCGCGAGATCCCGTGATCACGGTGCACGACGAGATCGCCCGGCGCGAACTGCAGCACGAATGCCTGCCGCGCGGCCGCACCGCTTGCGGCCCGCCGCGAACCGCGCGCGGATGTGGAGATCGCGCTGCGCGCGCCGCGCGCCAGCACCGACCGACGCCGCTTGATGGCACCGAACAGCTCGGCATCCGTATAGACGTGGATCGAGCCGTCGGCCACCGCGAATCCCTGCGTGAGGTCTGCCGCCGCCACGACGATCGCGCCCGGGGGCAGCGCCGTCTCCGCCGCGGTGAAGTCCGGAGCGTCGATGGTGTCGGCGCCATGCTCCGCGGCGAGCTCCTCGACCCGATGTTGCTGGCGGGACGCCACGAGCACGCAGCCGAGACCCTCGCGCTCGTGCAGGGCCTCGCGCACGAATGCATCGAAACGGCCGACGTAGCTGTCCACGCCGCGCCACCCGAGGTCGATCGCCGCGGCGGCGCCGCCGGGCGCCTCCCGAACGACCTCGAAGCAGGTGCGGTCATCGAGCGCTTTGAACAGCGTGGCGACCTCGAGAAGTCCGGCAGACGCGCCGTGCGGCAGCTCGCCACGCTCCTCCTCCTGGACTCGAAGCCCTTCGATCTCGACGGCGTGGCGCTCCGCGGTCGCCGCGAGCCGACTTCGCCCACCGTCGAGCAGGAGGATCGGCGCATCGAGGTGGTCGAGCAGCGTGGGCGGTGGATCCGCGCCGAGGTACGGAAAGAACAGGTCGACACCCTCGTCGTACACGCCCGAGGCGAGCAGGCCGCAATCGCGGTCCCACTGCTCGCGAACGTCATCGCGCAGCCCGCTCGCGTCGAGCGCCCGGACCGCGGCCAGCGCGCGCTCCACGGACGCCGTGCTGAGGTCGAGCTCGCGCGCCGGCCAGACCTGGGCGACGTCGAGCTTCCTGATCGACTCCTGCGTGGCGGGGTCGAAGACACGCAGGTCGTCGACGTTGTCACCGAACCACTCGGCGCGCCACGGGCGGTCCCGATCCACGCCGAACACATCGACGATGCCGCCTCGCACCGCGAAAGCGCCGGGGACCGAGACCGCGCTCTCCCGCCGATAGCCGAGCTCGACGAGGCGCGCGATGAGCCGGTCACGCGGGAGCGCGTCCCCGCGTTTGACCTCGGTCAGGCTCGCGCCGACCACGTCCCGCGACAGCGTGGGCCGGAGGAGACCTCGCGGCGATGCCACCACGAGCAGGGGTTCAGCACCGCCCTGCAGCCGCATGAGCGTCGCAAGGCGGGCTCGCGTGACCTCTTCCGAAGGCGGAACCCTGTCGAAGGGCGGCGTATCGCCCGCCGGAAAGATCGCAACGCCCGAGCCGCCCGCCCAGACGAGGGAGTCGGCGTAGACCCGCTCGGCCTCGGCGGAGACCACGAGGACGGTTCGACCGGTGCGCTCGCGCAGCCACCAGGCGATCAAGCCGACGGCGCCGGACGGCACCCCGCCGACGGTGCCTCCGTTGCCGGTGGCGAGCTCGCTCAGCTCGGGGAGTCGATCAAGCCGCTCGCGCATCGTCGCCGCAGCGACGGCGGCGGGAGTGGGTCGCGAGTCAGTCCGTGGCGGCACGGTTCCAGGTATTCATCGCGGCTTCGAGCCCGTCTCGCGTGATCGCGACGGCCATGTTCGCCGCCCGCGTGAGGGCGGCCTCGACCTGAGGGCGTTCGTCGGGTGTGAACGGATCGAGCACGTGCTCGATGAGGTCGTTGCTGTCGCCGTCCCTGCCGACGCCGATGCGGATGCGTGGGAAAGCGTCGGTGCGCCAGGAGTCGATGAGCGACTGGACGCCCCGATGCCCGGCGGCGCTGCCACCGAGCTTGATCTTCACGCGCCCGAGCGGGAAATCCGCCTCGTCGTGGACGACGATCGTGTCCCGCGGCGCGCTCCCGAGCTTGCTGGTCAGGAGCGCAGCGGCCTTCCCGCTCAGATTCATGAAGGTCTGCGGACGCGCGGTGACCACGTCGTACCCGTCGATCGTCCCCTCCCGGACGCGCGCCGAGCCTTCGCGCCGCTCGCGGCCGAACTTGCCGCGCCGCTCGAGCTCGTCAAGGCACATCCACCCGACATTGTGCCGGGTGCGCGCGTACTCTCCGCCCGGGTTGCCCAGGCCGATGATCAGCTGCGGCACGAGAGCCCGTCACGCATCGGCCGCCTCCAGCTGCGGCACGTCGGCGCCGGGGAGCAGCTCACGGGTCAGGGCCGTCATCAGCTCGGCGGGTCCCGTCTCGGCGTGGTCGTGTCCGAGGCAGTGGAGCAGACCGTGCACCGCAAGCAGGCGGAGCTCCGCAGCGCCGTCGCTCGCCTGACTCAGAGCGCGTGCGACCGAGATGGCGACGTCGCCGACCCGCTCGCGCTCCTCGGCGGGGAAGGCGAGCACGTCGGTGGGCGCGTCGTTGCCGAGGAAGCGGGCGTTCAGCTCCCGCAGTTCATCGTCGTTCGTCAGGCGCAGGCACAGACCGGCGCGCGGCGGCACGTGCAGCTGATCTCCACACCCACGAAGGAGCGGGCCGAGGCGTGCTTCCACCACAGCACGACGCTCGATCGAGGTGAGAGACGGATCGCGGATGACGGTCACCCGCATGGACGCAGCTGCGTCAGGTGCTCTTGACGCGACGCTTCCGCGCTGCAAGCAGCTTTCGCTTGCGACGCACGGACGGCTTCTCGTAGTGCTCGCGCCTGCGAACCTCTGAGAGGATGCCGTTCTGCTTGATCTTCTTGTTGAACCGTCGTAGTGCGCTCTCAAAGGTCTCGCCTTCGCGGACCTTTACTTCCGACACGGTCGGAATCACCTCCTTTCGCCTGGATCCGCGCCTCTCCAGCGCGGACTTCAAAGTCTACCTTGACTCCCGGTCGCCGAGGAGCGCGTCAACCAGTTCGGGAAGGACTGTGCCCGCCCGGCCCGACACGATGAGCGTTGCCATGGCGTCGAGGTCGGTGGCTCCCTCGTTGACGATGACCAGCCTTCCTCCCTCCCGGATCGTCTCCACGGGAATGCCGGCGGCGGGCCAGACCGAGAGTGTCGATCCCACGGCCAGGCAGACATCGGCGAGCCGCGCCTCCTCCACCGCTCGGTGCAGGTCGGCGGCGACGAGTGGCTGACCGAAGCTGATCGTCGCGGTCTTGAGCAGCCCGCCGCAGAGCTCGCAGTGCGGGTCGATGTCGCCCTCGCGCACGCGGTCGAGCGCGATGTCGATCGGCATTCTCCGGGCACACTCGAGGCACACCGCCTCGCTCGAGGTCCCGTGCAGCTCGATGACGTTGACCGTGCCGGCCCTCTGGTGGAGGCCGTCGATGTTCTGCGTCACGACGACGGGAGCGACGCCCGCCTGCTGCAGCCGCGTGATCGCGCGATGCGCCTCGTTCGGCGCGGCGTCTGTGAACCGCGACTCGAGGCGCGCCTGCCAGCGCTCGACGCGGACCGCACGGTCGCCGACGTAGCTCGCGATGGTGTAGCGACTGGGATCGGTCGTCTTCCAGACGCCGTCGGGCCCGCGGAAGTCGGGGATGCCGGACTCGGTCGAGATCCCGGCGCCGGTGAACACCAGGATGCGCCTCGCGTGCTCGAGCCATGACAGCGCGCGCGCCGTCGCGGAGTTCGGATCCATCCGGGAATTGTCCGCCGACGGCGGGCGACAACCTCATGTCGCAGGCGCGGCCCAGAATCGGACCGATGAGCGTGATCTCTCCACCCGAGGCGCGAACCGGAGCGGTGCTCGACGATGAGCAGCGCGTCGCGGTGGATCACGCGGACGGCCCGTGCCTGGTGCTCGCGGGCCCTGGAAGCGGCAAGACGAGGATCATCGTCGAGCGCTTCCATCGCCTCTCCTCGATCGGCATCGGCGCCGGCCGCCAGGTCGTTCTCACCTACACCCGCAAGGCGGCGGCCGAGATGCGTGAGCGCGTCGAGCGGGTGAGCGGCGGGTTCTCCGACGACGCACCGCTCACCAACTACCACTCCTTCGCGCTCCGCGTGGTGCGCGAGTGGGGCTGGCTGCTCGGCATCTCCCCGGTGCTCCGCATCGCGGACGCCGCCGAACAGTGGCTGCACGTCGAGGCGGTCCTCGAGGAACTGCGCCCGGAGCTGCTCTGGAATCCGCTGAGACCACACGACCTGATGGATCCGCTCCTCGACATCATCGGGACCGCAAAGCAGGAGCTGGTGACGCCCGGGGCATACGCGGCATGGGCGGCGAACCGTCTCGAAGGATGCGAAGACCCGGCCCAGCGCATCGTCCTCGAGCGCCATGCCGATGTCGCGCGCGTCTATGCACGGCTCGACGAGCGATACCGGCGCGCCGGAGTGTTCGACTTCGACGACTGCATCCTGTACGCCGAGCGTCTCCTGCGCGAGCAGCCCGCGGCACGCAGTGGTGTGGCGGATCGCATCACCCATGTCATGGTCGACGAGTACCAGGACACCAACTACGCGCAGGCGAAACTCGTCGAGACGCTCGTGTCGAGCCACCGCAATCTCTTCGTGGTCGCCGACGACGACCAGTCGATCTACAAGTTTCGCGGGGCGAGCCGCGCCAACCTCGACAGGTTCTCGCGCGAGTATCCCGAGCACCGGCAGCTCGTGCTCACGCACAACTACCGCAGCACCGACCAGATCGTCACGGCGTCACGCGCCGTGATCAGCGTCGCCAACCCGGCGACCAGAATCGAGAAGCACCTCGTTGCGGAGCGGGGCTCCGGCGCCGCCGTCGAGGTGTGGGCGGCACCGGACGAGCGCAGCGAGGCGATGGCCGTTGCGCGCGAGTGCGCGCGTCTCATCGCCGGCGGGATGCGCCCCGCGGATATCGCCTGGCTCTTCCGGCAGCACGTCGACATGCAACCCGCGATGCGCGCGCTCCGCCAGTGCGGCGTGGCGTACCAGGTCGCGGGCGGGCGAGGGTTCTTTCAGGAGCGCGAGATCAAGGATGCCCTCGCGCTGCTCGCCGCCATCGATGACCCGGAGGATTCGCAGGCGTTGCTGCGCTGTCTCACGCTCCCCGAGTGGGGCGTCGCGACGGCAGGTCGCGTCGCGCTGGTGCGCGCGGCCCACGAGCACGACCTGCCCCTCGCCACGCTCATCGTCGAGGCCGCCGTCGAGGGCATCGTCGCGGAAGACCTCGCAGCGGCACGGCGTTGCGTCGGCAGCATCCACGAGCTGCACGCCGCGTCCCAGCGCGAGGACGTCCGCGACCTGTTCCAGCTTGCGCTGGAGGCCAGCGGGTTCCTCGGCATCATCGACGAGCAGTCCGGTGTCGCCCGCCTGCAGATGGGGGCAAACCTCAACAAGTTCGGCGAGCTGCTCGAGGCGTTCGCTGACTGGAGCGATGACCGCCGTGTCAGCACGACGCTCCGCTACCTGAGCGTCCTTCGCGACAGCCGCGAGGCCGGCGAGCTCGCGAGCATCGAGCCCATCGAGGATGGTGTCGTGCTCCTCACGGCGCACGGCTCGAAAGGACTCGAGTGGCCGGTCGTCTTCCTCTCGCGGTGCACCGAGCGCCGCTGGCAGGGACGCACCAAGTCGTCGTTCGACCTGCAACTGCCTGACGAGCTCGTTCCCGAACCCTCGCCACCGGGAGACGTCGCCGTCGATGAGGAACGCCGCCTCTTCTACGTCGCGTCGACACGGGCGCGGGACCGGCTCATCTACACGTGGGCGCGCTCGTACCCACAGCCGTCCAGCGAGGAGACGTGCACACCGTTCCTGACGATGGCGATGTCGTTCCGCGGTGAGGTGCTGTCGAAGGACGTCCCCGTGGACAGCACTGTTGCGCTGCGCGCACCGCGGCCCGTCGGCACTCCGGCGTTGCAGCGGTTGTCGATCGCGGTGTCCGACCTCGGGGTGTTCCGGAGCTGCCCGCGGCGATACAACTATCAGCGCCGCTGGCACCTGCCGGTGCGTACGGACGCGCGAAGCTGGTACGGCACGATGATCCACGAGGTGCTGCGGACGGCGGCGACGCAGCGGATGGCCGGCCAAACCGTCACCCCGGACAGCATCGCGACAATGTGGGAGGCCGCGTGGGCGCAGTCGCATGGACCGAAGGGGCGGCACGCGGCGCTGCGCGCGCATGGCGGTGAGCAACTGCGACGCTACGTCGAGTCGCCCGGATGGACCGACACCATCATCAACAGCGTCGAGGATCCGGTGACGATCAGCCTCGACCATGCGGACGTCGCCGGCCGTTTCGATCGCGTGGACACCCGCTTCGACGGTATCCCGACGGTCGTCGACTACAAGACCGGACGTCCCAAGGATGAGGGCGCTTTGCGCGCGGACCTGCAGTTGCGTGCGTACGCGGTCGGCCTGAGCCAGCGGGAGCAATCGGACACCGTCGCCATCGAGTTCCACTACCTGCAGGGTGCCGTCACGCGGGTGACCGCAGACAAGGCATTCCTTCGCAGAGCGCACGGACACATGTCAGCGACAGCCCGCGAACTCTCGATCGCGTCGAGCACCGGATCGTTTCCACCGAAGCCGTCGCGATGGCAGTGTCAGCGGTGCGATTTCCGTACGGTGTGCGACGAGGGGCGCGCCGCCGCGCTGGCAGAGGACTGAGCGCGTATCAGCCGCGCGCGGACGCCACAACGGCCGGAACCCGGTCTCGGCATGCTTCGGCAGTGACTGACGTCAGTGCGATCGCGAGCAACCTCGTCGAACCGGCGCTCGAGTGGTTGGTCGCCTCGAGTCGGGAGCGTGAGCGAGGGTCGCTTGCGTGGCCCGCTCAGCGATCAGATGCGGAGGTCGACGCCAGCCTGTACATGGGCACGGCCGGTGTCGTCACCACGCTCATTGAGGCACACCGGACGTTCGGCGATGACCGATACGCCGACCTCGCGCTCCGCGGCGCTCGCTGGCTGTCCGAGCACCTGAACTCAGAGGAGCTCGGCCTGTACCTCGGGCTCACTGGAACCGCGTATGCGCTGTCCGCGGCGGAGCGGGCGCTCGGTGATGCGGAGTCCGGCGTGGCATCACGCAAAGCGCTCGATATCGTCCGTTCGCGGTTCGACGGTGAGCGCTGGAATGTCTACACCGAGCTGCTGTACGGCCATGCCGGGATCGCACTCGGAGCGCTGGCCGCGGGTGACATCGACCTTGCGATGCTCGCGGCAGATGGATTGGTATCGCTGGCCGAACCGACCGATGCCGGCGTGCAGTGGACTGTGTGGCAGGGACTCGGACATCGCCTCCACAACATGGCGCACGGCACCGTGGGCATCGCCTACGCACTCGCGGCGGTGGGAGCAGCCACCGATCGCGCTGACTTCCTTGCCACCGCACTGGCAGGCACTCGCGACGTGCTCAGCCTTGCGGAAGACGACGGAGGCGATGGGTTCCTCGTCCACCACTCCGACCCGCAACTCGGCGGATCGGAGCGCTATTCCTTCGGATGGTGCCACGGACCCGCCGGCGATGCCCAATTGTTCCGGCTCCTCGGGCAACTGCAGCCTGACAAAGGCTGGGATGACCTCGTGCAGCGGTGCTGGCGAACAGTGGTTCGCTCGGGCATCCCGAATCGGAAGCGACCCGGGTTCTGGGACAACAACGGTCATTGCTGCGGTACGGCCGGCGTGCTCGCCGTCGCACTGGATCTTCAAGCCGACGGTACAGGCGATCTTGGATTCGCGAGCACGCTGCTGGCCGATCTGCACGCTCGCGCGATCATCGACGCCGACGGTGCGCGGTGGTCGAACGTCGAGTATCGCGATGAGCGGCCGGATTTGGAACCTCAGACCGGATGGGCGCACGGCAACGCCGGCATCATCCGCGAGCTGCTGCGCGCAACAGCGTCGGGAACAGGGGCGCCACCTTCATTTGCGGTCGCCTGGCCGGATCAGCCACCCACGCGCTGACCGGTTGCGGGGCTCACCCGCGCGCGGTGAGGTCGTCCAGCATCGAGAAGAGACGGGCACCGACGCGCTGCGGGTCGATACGGTATCCGCCGTGCTCGTACTCGTTCGTGATCCACGGGTGGCAGTTGCCGAGCAGGGATGTCGTCTCGAGCGCCATGGTGCGCTCGACGTACTCATCGTCCCAGTACAGCGTTCCGACGACGGGGACCTTGTTCGCGCGCAACCTGTCGATGTCGTAGAGCGGCGCCCACCCTTCGTGCTCGGCAAGCGCGTCGGCAACCTCGCGGAGCGGCCGCAGCGGTGGCAGCTCCTCGAGCATCCATGGGAACACCGCCTCGCCGGTGAAGCACGGCGCGGGCAGCGCGCCGATCGCATAGCGGGGATCGGCCAGGCGAGCGCGCTCGGCCGCCCAGCGCGTCGCGGGTCCGTTGGAGTAGGCGGCCTCGTGGAGCACGGTGTAGATCGGGTTCGTCGCCGGTGACATCACGTCGGCGATGTGCTCGTGCACGACGCCGCTCAGGATCCCGAGCTGCTCGAGGTCGTTGTCCGCCCGCTCCACGATGCCGTGCAACTCGGCGGCGCCGTGTTGCAGGCCGAGCTTCACGCCCAGCATCAGGAAGCGGCGCGCGCTCACGCGCTGCCCACGGGCGTCGACGTCGTCGTTGGCCGCGAGATGGTCGACGATGCGCCGCACGCGCCCGGCGTCCATCGGAAAGCGTGCGTAGTAGTCGGTGTTCCGCGTCGCGACATGGTTGAACAGCCGCGTGCAGATCTCCTCGGTCTCATGCAGAACGGGTGCGAACCCGCCGGTGATGATCACGCCGAGCACATGCTCGGGAACTTGCGACAGATAGGTGAGCGAACAGAAGCCGCCGAAGCTCTGGCCGAAGAGGTACCAGTCCGAGTCGTCGCCGTACAGCGTCGCGCGCAGACGGTCGGCGTCGCGGATGATCGAGTCCTGCCGGAAGTTGCGCAGGTATGCGGCGCACACGTCGGGGTCGGCGAACGGCAGCGCACGGGCGTCCAACGGCGTGCTCATGCCCGTGCCGCGCTGATCGAGCAGGAGCACGCGGTAACGGGTCAGCAGCTGCTCGAGCCAGCTCCCCCGATGATCAGGGAACGCTACCTCGTGACCGGGGCCTCCCTGGAACCAGACGATCGGGGGCAGGTGCGGATCGCCCGCCTTCTCCGCCGCGACGACCTCACGCGCATGCACGCTGATCTGCGGACCTGACGGCTCGTTCCAGTCGACCGGGACGCTGATCCGATGCGGCGTGACGATCATGCGGTCGACGGCGACGTGACTCGACATCACGTGATTGTCGCCGACGCGGGTACCCCGACTGACCTCAGGGGTGGAGGCGGAACTCTCTCCAGAAACCGGCCAACGAAGCTTCGTCGCCCTCGGGCTCGACGTCCTCAGGAAGCTGAGTCCGCCACGGGAGCATCAGGTCGAAGACGACCTCCTGGATCGTCCAGAGGATGTCCATGACCTCGGTGATCTTGACCTGACGGCGCGCCAGGGCAGTCTCGACAGTGGACATCGCATCGACGTCGCCTGTCTTCCTGACAGCTCCTTTTGCGAAGACGAACACCTTCCGCGCCCGTTCGGCGACGTCGGGTGGGACTTCCTTGATGCCCTGGAGGTGGGTTTCCTCGCAGAGCTCTATGGCGCTGTCGACCCGTTCAACCAGCCGCCGGAGTCGAGTACGCTCGACAACCTCGCGACGATGACGGCGGCGAGCGGCATGCACTTCTTCAGTGGCGCTCCCGATGAGAAGCCCCGGGTCGACTACCTGACCACGCTCCAGTACCACGGGTTCTCTTATCACGGCACCTAGCCTACCGGCTCGGGTCGTTGACATCAACAGCACATTTAGGGTGAGATTGATGCATGGATCGCATCAATGCCGACCTTCTCCGCACATTTGTCGAGGTTGCGAAGGTCGAACACCTCGGTAGAGCGGCCGAAGCGCTGCAAGCGGATCAATCAACCGTCTCTCGGAAGATAGCCCGCCTCGAGCAGGAAGTCGGTGTCCCACTCTTCGAGCGCATCGGCAGGAACATCCGTTTGACCCAGGCCGGGCGCCGGCTGGTCAGCCGCGCCGAGCGCATCCTCGACGACCTCCGGGATGCCATCGCCGAGGCCGAGGGCGCGGTTGCGGCGGAGAGCGGACGAGTGTGCGTCGCCTTCCTGCACACAGTGGGCGCCCGCTGGCTTCCCGAGCGCCTCGCCCGCTTCCTCGAGAGCTACCCGGCGGTGCGATTCACCCTCGAGGAGGGCACGACCGCCGAGGTGATGAGCGGCGTCCTGGGCGGCGATTACGACCTCGGCATCCTCGGGCCGCCGCCGACGGGCGTCGTCGATCTCGAGATCCACCCGCTGTTCCGCGAGCGCGTGGCGGTGGTCGTCCCGGTCAACCATCGTCTCGTCGGGCGCAGCTCCGTCACCCTCGAGGACCTGGCCGGCGAACCGCTGATCCTGCCCCGCTCGCGAAGCGGGCTTCGGCGGGTCATCGACGCGGCGTTCGCCGCGCAGGGCCTCACCACCCACGTCGCGTACGAAGGCGACGATTTCACCATCGTGCAAGGCCTCGTGGAAGCCGGCCTCGGAACGACGCTCATGCCGATGCCGCTCCCCGTTCCGAGCACGCGGGTGGCGGTCATCCCGCTTCGTGACCCGCCGATCGCGCGTACCATGGCCCTCTGCTGGGATCGGCGGCGAATCCTTCCACCAGCCGCCAATCTCTTTGCCCAGCGCCTGATCGCCGAGGCCAGCGAACCCTTCGACCTCCCGGTCAGCGCCTGAGCACCCGGCCGGCCCCCTTCCTCATATGAACATCGCAATCGTCCTGATCGTGATCGCTGCCCTCCTGGCAGCAGGCGGGATCGCAGCGCTTGTGTTCGGCACCCGCGGAAAGACGGCGTCGCCGTCGGTCGTGCCGGCGGTGAGTCAGACCCTTGCCGACGCGAACCAGCAGGCTGCCGCCGTGGTGGCCGAGGCACGAACGGCCGCGCTGCACTCGCACGAAGCGGCTATGGAGGAGGTTGCGGAGCGGCTGGCCTCGGTGGAGAGTCGCGAGGCGGTCATCGCCGAGCGCCACAAGCACCTCCGGGAGCGGCGCGAGGTGTTCGATGAGCGCCGTTTCGCGTATCGGAAGCGGCGAGACGAGATCGAGGAACGCCGCGTCACCGTCGCTGAGCAGCGCCAGGAGATCGCCGCGATCCTTCGCGCGAAAGCCGCTCTCGATCGTGACGCGGCTGCGGTGCTCGTCCTCGACCGCGTGGAGTCGGAGCTCGTGGCCGAGCGCGCCGCGCTCGTCGAGGCCACGGTCGCGGAGATCATCGGCGAGCGGGTCGAGACCAGTGCGAACGACCTGATCCTCCAGGCAGTCGAGCGTCAGGACGCTTCGAACGTCGACAACGCGCCGCGCATCTCGCCCTTCTCCCTCGAGGGGCTCGACGACCATGCCCAGGAGCGGGTGCTCTCGGCGCTCGCGGTCATCGCCGAACAGACCGGCGCCGAGCTCGGGATCGACACCGAGAAGCACCAGGCGACCCTCCGGAC
>Ga0307374_10005720_pt1 | contig 19958 bp, 12 predicted proteins | sample OX3MG_FD_202532 | JGI IMG/M metagenome (GOLD analysis project Ga0307374, IMG submission 202532) | Soil microbial communities from Risofladan, Vaasa, Finland - OX-3 | ecosystem: Environmental > Terrestrial > Soil > Coastal area > Acid sulfate soil | place: Finland: Risofladan, Vaasa | collected...
GGCTGCGTGTATCTGTTATCCTCACTGAGACGGTATTTGAAACGCTTATCTCTCCCGGGGTAACCGTTAGCATTACTGAAAGATTGCCCACCTGCTTTGTTTGCGTCGTGGACACATTGGAAAGTGCAACTACCTGATCATTGTAGGTACCATTCGTAAATGGGGAAACAATTGAGGATACAAAAAAGGTCGCAAGCGCCGCGCAGAGTAGGGCGGCGGCTCCCAGCCATGATTGAATGCTTAGGAGCTGTCGAAAGCTTCTGGTTGTCCGATCCAGCGCGGATTGACGAACCTGTCGCTCCGGTACTTCTGCATTGGTTGGTGGCAATGACGCTGTCTGTCTGATCAGCTTTGGGCGCAGCACGTAAAGCACATACGCACTGAATATGATCATTATCAAGATAAATAACCATTTGACAAGCAGCGCGCGCCCATAAGCTTCGGTAATGAATTGCTGGACATTGCCCAAATTGATCATGGTTAAGTAGAACTCGCTGACGATGAGTATGCAAATGTCAACGAGCACCAACGGATAAAAGCGCCGCAAAAGGATTGTAAGTGTTGCGGCTCCGCGATCTGGCTCGATCACTGGCAGCATAGGCAGTAACACATAGCCGAGGTAAGCTAACGCGCCGAACCAGACAGACAGTGCTATGAAGGAGATGCAATCCAGGATAATAGCATACATACGTAGCTGCATAGGTGGCAGCGCGACATCTCCTGAGAGTACATAGGCGATTGATATCAATCCTGCCAGGATCAACAACGCGATGGTAACAGGCCGTTTCTGCCGGTTGGTGAACCACCAGAGCAGCCCCAGCGAGCCGAGGATCAAGATTACCTGCGCAAACCAGAGGAAACTATAGCTTGATTGGAAAAGTATCTGGCCGAGCGCGACTAGATCGAACGGATTGCCGTTCTGCGATTGCGTGGATTGTGCTGTCCGGAGGATGAGGACGATGACCTCAGCTACGATCATTACCGACAAACATATCCATTGCAGAGGCTGCGCCTGCTTCCTGGAACGGGCGAGCAAGGCTGAAGGTTGCTTGTCGCCCTTGAATACAATACTTTCTATCACAAGTATCCCTATCCAGAACGCTAATGCCAGCGAGATCAGCCATTGCCAGGCAATCGCGAGCGTTCCGACCAGGTCGAGCGTGGAGAGGGTATTGCTGGCACTCACCATGCTATCGTCCTATTTTTAAATAAACCGGCGATACTTCAAACGAGGTCAAAGGTAGAACATTGATAAGACGCATACTTCACAATAAATAGTATACGCGATAGTAAGTAGTAAAACAACAATCTTTGTCCTATTCGCTTGCAATCTAACCTCCAATACGCTACTCTAGACTCTACCAGTAGGAGACATAGCCCAACGTAGCCAGGGAGAGGTATTAAGCACATTATGCAGATTACTGCTACTCACAAGAAGGCCGTTGACCAGTATTACCACGAGCTTGCGGCCTATCTTGAGCAAGATGTGACGCATGAAACAGCCGTCAGATCAGCTTTCCAGAACCTGCTAGCAGTTTACGCCCCGTCTGCCAATTGGATACTTATTCCAGAGGAGCCACTGGCCAACGGCAAGCGGCCTGATGGAACCATGCGCGACACCTTCAGGCTCCCACGTGGGTACTGGGAAGCCAAAGATAGCAGGGATGACCTGCTGACGGAGGTTCGGAAAAAGATCGGTATCGGCTACCCCACAATCAATACCATCTTTGAAGATACGCGCCGGGCCATCCTGTACCAGAACAACAAGATTGCGCTTGACGTAGACCTGACCAAACGCGATCAACTCATCGACCTCCTACGACAATTCTTCAGCTATACCGAGCCAGATATCGCCACTTTTGAAGCGGCGGTCGATGAATTCAAGCAGCGTATCCCCGACCTGGCAAAAGGTCTTTTGGAGCGCATCAAAGAGGAACACGCCAAAAACGCGAAGTTCGTCAATGCCTTTGCCACTTTTCTGGAGCTTTGCCGTACATCGCTCAACCCGCAGATAGGCCGCGAAGCTGTCGATGAAATGCTGGTGCAGCATCTCCTGACCGAGCGACTCTTTCGCACCATTTTCAACAACCCTGATTTCACGAACCGCAACGTGATTGCTGTCGAAATCGAAAAGGTCATTCAAGCCTTGACCAGCCGCGCCTTCAATCGCAACGACTTTGAACGGTCCTTAGACCGCTTCTACGTTGCCATCGAAGGAGCAGCGAAGACGCTGGACAACTGGACAGAGAAACAGCACTTCCTCGATACCGTCTACGAGCGTTTCTTTCAAGGCTTCTCTATAAAACAGGCCGACACACATGGCATCGTCTACACGCCCCAGGAAATAGTGGACTTCATGTGCGCGAGCGTGGAAGAGGTGCTACAGCGCGAATTTCAAACGTCACTATCTGCCCCAGGCGTCAAGGTGCTTGACCCATGCACCGGCACAGGCAACTTCGTTGTCAATATCCTGCGCCGCATCACCGGCAGCAACCTTGCCTACAAATATGCCAACGACCTCTTTTGCAATGAAATCATGCTGCTGCCCTACTACATTGCCTCGCTTAACATCGAACACGCCTACTATGAGCGCACTGGAGAATACAAATCGTTTGAAGGTATCTGTTTCGCGGACACGCTTGAACTGGCAGAAGGTCAGCAACCCTCGCTGTTTGTAGAGGAAAATACGGAGCGTATAGAACGCGAGAAAGCGGCTCCGATCATGGTAGTAATTGGCAACCCACCTTACAATGTAGGGCAGAAGAGCGAGAATGACAATAACAAGAACCACAAATATCCGGTGATCGATGAGCGAATTAAAGAAACATATGTGAGAGATTCCGATGCCACCTTAAAGACGCAACTGTATGATGCATATGTCAGATTCTTTCGTTGGGCTGCTGATCGCCTGCAAGGACGCGATGGCATCGTTTGTTATGTTTCTAACAACTCTTTTGTTGATCAGATTACCTTTGACGGTATGCGAAAGCACTTGCTACGCGATTTCACGCAGGTTTATCACCTCGATTTACATGGCAATGTACGCAAGAATCCAAAGCTTTCTGGAACAACACATAATGTCTTTGGCATTCAGATAGGCGTGGGTATTACCCTTGCGGTAAAAAGTTCAAAACATACCAGGAGGATCATCTACTATTACCGAGTTCCTGAATTCTGGCGCAGGACGGAAAAATTAACGTTTCTTGCCCAAAAAGGCGGCCTCAATAATGTAGATTGGACAGAATTGCAACCAAATGAGAAAGATAGTTGGATTACCGAGGGTCTTCGACCAGAATATTCGACCTTTTTGCCTCTACTAACTAAAGATATTGCTGATTTAGGCGTTAAGACAATGTCGAAGGTTTACTCGGTGGGTGTTCATACCGCTCGCGATAATGTAGTTTATGATTTTGACCTTGCCAAATTAACAGAAAGAATCAACAGATTTATTACGGATTACAATACGGAGATATTACGCTGGGTAGCGGCGGAACGTCCAAGCGACATTGATAGCTTTGTAAACTATAAATTAAAGTGGAGCGAGCATCTTAAAGGTGAGTTAAAGCGAGAGCGACGCGGACGATTAGAGTATGAACATTTTCGCCATACACTATACCGCCCTTTTTGCAAAAAATGGCTCTACTACGATACCCTACTCTGTGATCGTCCAAGTTTGTTTGATAAGATATTCCCTTTGCCATCAACTGAAATAGAAAACATAGTAATCTGTATTCCAGGTCTCGGAAATCGAAGAGAGAGCGGTTGTCTAGCGACCAACAGTATTCCCAGTATGGATTTAGCGTTTGAAAAAGCACGATCTATACCCTACTACACCTATGCCAAGGACGGGAGCAACCGCCGGGAGAACATTACCGATTGGGCATTAGCGCAATTCCAGGCAGCATACGGCGAGCAGGTGACAAAGCTGGACATCTTTCATTATGTCTATGCCATGCTGCATCATCCACAATATCGCGAGCGTTACGCTGAGAACCTCAAGCGCGAATTGCCACGTATTCCATTGCTCAAGGAGCGAGGAGCTTTTGACATATGCGTGCAAATTGGCAAACAATTGATGGAGCTTCACCTGCATTATGAGCAAGCACCGGAATACCCGCTCACGTGGCTTGAAAACAATGATGTTCCTGTCAACTGGTATGTGAAGAAGATGAAGTTGACGCCAGACAAGAGCGCGCTCGTGTACAACGAGTGGTTAACCCTCTCAGGCCTACCACAGGAGTGTTTTCAGTATCGCCTGGGCAACCGCTCGGCGCTTGAGTGGATCATCGACCAGTACCAGGTCAGCACCGATAAGCGGAGCGGGATTACCAGCGATCCCAACCGGCTCGACGAGGAGCAATATATTGTGCGACTGGTCGGGAAGGTGGTCACGGTGAGCGTGGAGACGGTGAGGCTGGTGGGAGAGTTGGCAAAGGATGTGAAGCAAGAGGAGTGGCTGGATTAGATAACTGAAGAGAACTAGAGTCTCAAAAAGAATATCTATTTTTGTGAGTTTAGGCTGTTTTTTGAAAAGGGTAGACGATTAGGTTGTATATAATGTAAAATAGAATGTAAAGTGAGAGCAAGAAAAGGGGGAACGGATTTGGAGACAGAGTTTGAAGCGTTTCAACTACCAGAAATGCCTCATGTTATATTCGAGCATCCACCACTTGTACTAGCACTTTGTCAGGTTCGTTATTCAAGTGTTCTTAATGTAACGAATGCGAGCTTTGTGGCACCATTCCAAGAAGCTATCAAAGACCACTATCCAATAGTGGCTGCGAATCCAATTCATGAGATTGGAGCGCAGTTTGGAAGTAGCCCAGGTGAAGCTAACATTCTACAAGGCAATCCGTCCATCCAATGGCAGTTTACTGATCAGGATGACAACTGGAAAATTGTACTTACACCGGACTTCTTCAGTATAGAAACACGTATCTACGAACATTTTAATGATTTTCTTGATCGCCTTCGCAAGGCTTTAAATGCTCTCATCCAACATATTAAACCTGTTAGCGGAATAAGGATCGGGCTACGCTATATCAATGAAATTCGGCCTGGTAATATCGACTGGCCTTATGTTATTCGCCGAGAATTGCTCGGGCCAATTATAGTTCCTGAACTCATTAATAATGCTACTCAGTTTACGGCGGTACAGCAAATACAACTTCGCTACCCAAATGAACAGGGAATTAATATTAACCATGGACTTCTTCCAAGCGGGACCATAGTTGCACCACGCCAGGGAGAAGAGAAACTATTAGATCGACCATTCTACTTACTCGACTTCGATGCTTTTCATGAATTTCCTCCCCCCAAGTCGTTTATAATGAACTCAGATGTGATCTGCCGTGATGTAAAAAAGTATCATCGAGACATTGGTAGATTGTTTAAGTGGTCTGTTACTGAGCAATACATGTCATCATTGGAGGTACGGCACCATGATACAAACTGATTCTCCAACATTGCTACGCAACCCAATCCAGCTGATACAGCAAATGCCATTAGTTAATCGGAAGGAGACATTACATCCGAATACAGGATGGGATACATCTCATCAAAAGCTTGCTTATGCAGTCTCTCAAATTACCGATCTTACGAATGATGGAGGAAGTAGGCTTCTTCTTGTCCCATCAAGGTTTAACTTAAATACTCGCCAACCTTCCCAACGTACTAATATGCCTTTTTATCTTGCATTTTTTGCTCTAGTTGCTGAAGTGATTGCAAAAACCAAAATCAATATGCTTACAAGGCAAGCATTGATTCCGAATGTCCATCCACAGAACTTACCCCATCTTGAGGCCATTGAATGGATGAAGGCAAATACATGTCTTAGGCAAGAGAGAATTGGAGAATTGCTTGGTGTTAGTCGTCAAACCATGCATCGATGGGAGAACGGGGAGCAGATTAAAGACGCTAACCGTCAACGCATTTATGCTGTACGGGATGTGCTAGAACGAGCAGCACGTCGGCACTCAACACCTGAGTTACTTACTGCCTGGCTTGATACACCGCGTGGGGCAGATGGACGTACGCCTGCAGAACTACTTGCAAACAACGAGATTAATCGAGCACGACTTCTTGCAGTTTCTTCTCCTTCGCAGAATCTTGTTCGTTCCCCTGCATGGGTAAAACAATCTATTCCAGAGGCATTCCGTGCCGGCGCAGAACATCGCCAGGAAGCTATACCACCTAATGTTGATGATGAATTAAGCCGTCTCATTGATGATGAGCAGAGTGGAACAGATGAAGATGGGAAGGTTTTTCCACTTACATGAATGATCGGGATAGTGAGAAACGAACTTTAGGAGAAGAACTTTTTGAAATGGGTTGGAAGCAGGGAACTTTGTTTGTAGCTCCTTCAGCATGCTTTTCCTGGAACAACCTCTCAGGAAATACCCCTGATAACTCAATAGTGCAGGAAACGCGAAAATTAGGGTCAAAAGAAAAGTTCGTACTTATTACTCAGGACTGTGATCTCATAGCTTCAGAAGCCGAAGAACCATATATCGAGGCTATACTTTGCAAAACCGACAAACCGCGGTTTGTCGGTAAAATCAATGCTAAAAGTGCCAGATGGTTCGTCGTTGATGCCCAGGCAGGACTTGTTGCTCATGCAAAGTACCGCACGCAATTTGACAAGAAGATATTGAGTTCATTCACACCTGAGCCTTGGCCTAATGGACCCAATAGACTTGATGAATTCGTTCGATGGTTAGCTAGACGCTATGATCGGCCTTCAATTCCAGATGCCATTGTTGATGCATTCCAAAGACCTCTTGATAAGAGGGTAGCAGAACTCAAACAAATGCACCCTACTATTTTCGCGGCCTTCAATGGGATTGTAAGTGATATACGCGTGAATCCTCCAGCCAGTGAAATCCCCCCATTTAATCTACAGCTTATTCTATTGATCAAATCAGAAGAACTTAGTGAAGAAGAAGCAAATGCAATGAGTTTTTTTGAACAAGCTGTACGAGAGAGCCTCGACACTACTCTTGTCAATCTGAACCCAGATATGCGCATCGTATCCGAAGAAGATATTTCAATGAAAGAATATTATGCCAGTAGGCCTATTTACCTTGGAGATTACACGTATAAAGGGGAGGAGATTGAAGGAGCAAGACCACATGAACGAGATTAACAATAACCATGCAATAGCACAATGACAGGTTAAAAACGCTTCAGCTTGTCAATTGCATGAAGCTTTACCTGCTGTTGACCGGCAGACTGTTCTTTTTAGTAACGTATCTTACAAACATGACGACGTTTATTGGCTTTGTAGAGATGATGAGATGATTGGCCTTAAGTGAAAAGCCCCTGGTTGTCAGCTCAATTTATCTTGACGAAACGAGTTAACTGCTCTACAATAAGTTCACTTATTAGCAAACAGTGAATCGCCCAGATGAATTCTGATTGCCTCAACGTGAAATGCTTCATTTCAGGGAGGATAGAGCTTTGTGAACAAATTTTACCTTTTCGTACCGCCGACAAGTGGACACCTCAGTTCAAATACGTTGGGAGAAAAGCCCGCAACGTTCCAATATGCCTCGACCGATTCCAGCCTTGATGTAAACGATCGGTTACTTTTGATCCACTCTAAAGGTGCTAATTATGAGGCTACTTCGCCCATTGTCACAAAAGTTGTTCAGATGAATCGCCAAACCGGGATCATTACGCTGGAAATTGAAAAAACGTACAACAAGGAAGTTCCAATTGATACGGTGAGAGGACTTCTCAATAGAATATTAGGAGCCGAAATTACTCCGCTCTCACAAAAAGAGTTTGACACCATTGTTGGACAAATGGGTGGTGTGAGACTCAAAGAAGATGAGTTATTACGCCATATCAAACGATACATTGCTGCCAAAGGATATTATTTCGATGACGAAACCCTGTACAACTATCATATTTGTTTGAAAACTCGTCCTTTCGTCATTCTCGCTGGTTTATCTGGTACGGGGAAATCAAAGCTCTCGCAGCTTTACGCCGAGGCAATAGGACATACCGTTCAAAACAAACGCTATTTGCGGTTAGCAGTGCGGCCTAGTTGGAATGATGATCGCTTTCTGCTTGGCTATCTCAATTCAATTACAGGTGAGTATATTACAGAACCCGCGATAGATTTCATTATCAGAGCAGAAGAAGACCGTGACAATCTGTACTTTTTTTGCCTTGACGAGATGAATCTGGCGCATGTCGAGTACTATTTCTCACAATTCCTCAGTGCATTGGAAGAAGAAGAGCCTGCAAACCGTCAAATACCGCTTCTAAGCGAGACAGTGCAGGCTCGCCTTGAAAAACAGGGCAAAAGTGTAGGTATTGCATCTTCGGTCATTGTTCCACCAAACTTGCTCTTTACTGGCACAATCAACGTGGACGAAACAACTCAACCTTTAAGTGATAAGGTCATAGACCGTGCCAACACCATAGAATTTTTTGCAGTAGAATTGGACAAGGTACCCGAACGTAAACCGTTACCTGATCAGTTAACCATTTCAGCCAGTACCTGGCAAAGCTATATTGCTCAAAAATCTGATAGCACGTATCGTTCTCAGGTCATTGAAATAGGGAAAATACTGAACAAGGCAGATTTAGGTCTGGGTTATCGCATTCTGCGTGATATTGAGATGTATACTGCGAACAGTAAGAATCTTCTTTCACCGCTTGTAGCTCTCGACTTACAGGTTAAACAACGAATTTTACCTCGTGTTCGCGGAACAGAGGCCATTCGTTCAACACTGGATGAATTATCGGCTTTTATGAAAAAGCATGATTTGACACGCTCAGAAAAGCGTCTGGAAGAAATGAAAATCAGGTTGAAGCGTGATGGTTACACCAGTTTCTGGCGTTAATACATGGTTGAAGCTCAACGGGCAACCATTGAGCTTTAATGACGACGAAGAGAACCTGGATGCGGGCGCGAAGGAAAACAGCAAAAACGCATTGCGGATTGCTTCATATGATGCACCAGATGATCTTCAAATAAGCGTAGATGACGAACCTATAGAGACCTATCGCTATGGGTACTGGGATTGGTATCCTCAAGATTATGCAGGACTATATCTCCTGCAAGTGAGTGCGCCTGGCTATCCACTCTTGACGGCAAAAGTACGGGTGCTTCCTGGTAAACTCTCCTACTCCCGTTATCAGGCAATGCTCAATGAAATCAGCGAGATTGCTGCGGATCTCCTTTTTAGTGTACATTCGCCGGTTGGCGAGCGAGTAATTGCTCAATTTGGATCAAAACCGGCATCGGCCCTACGCGAGTATCAGCTTATCCAACCAATCGTCTACCAAATAGGAGATACTATTGCACAGATTCGGCGTAATCCTCACCGGCAACTGCAAGAATCTACCGAACAGCGACTTTTATATGAAGTACGTCAGTTTTCGAGTGAAACGATTCCTGTCTCTGGAGCAGTTGTTGCGCTACCTGAAACTGTAGCATTTGCCTATGGCGTCGCATATTTACCGGAAAGCTGGTCTGTTCAAAGAAGTGCGCTAACATATGACGTGTATGAAAACCGACTACTCAAGCATTTTGTCCAACGCCAGCTCGTAACGAAACTCACAACCATTCTTGAAAGAGCTACTGCTGAATTAAAACGCAGAGAACAAAATCGGAAGATGGAACTGAGAAACAAGTGGGAAGATGATGAGACGCCAAAGATTGAAGAGCTAGAGATTGTTGTAGAAGAGTGCAAAAAGATGATCAAGTGGTGCATTGCCTGGAGCAGTGAGCCGTTTCTAAAACAGGTAAAGCCGCTGTCAATATCGGGCAAAGCAACGCAGGTACTCTTAAAAAATCCTTTCTATAGCCGTTTCCATCGTCTGTACTTACAATTTCAACAAGAGCTAAAAATCAGCCTGGATGCAGAAAAGTATCTTACCACGCTTGCATTACGCAAAATGAGCGATTTGTACGAAATCTGGTCGGTATTCCAAATAACAGAGGTGATATTGCAAAAGCTCACATCTGCTGATTACCAGATAATGTCCAATAGCCTCTTCTACGAGTTAGAACAGGATCAATTCCAATTCGATGTGCGAAAAAATGTCGCCAGTATTGTGCTGGCAAAAGACGATCTCAGGGTAGAGATGAAATACGAACCGCTCTACCCAAAACAGGTAAGTATTTTGAAAGGGCTGGTCTCCACAGATTATCAGCAGCTTACTCCTGATATGTCAGTTGAAATTTACCGACAGGAGAAGATCAAGCACGTAATCATTTTTGATGCCAAGTACAGGCATCAGGTGGACAGTGGGGAATACCGTCCTAAAGAAGACGACTTAAACAAAGTACGAAAGTACCGTGACCTGATTCGCAGTAAAGAATATAATCCCAGGAACCCGAATCAGAAGCCGCAAAAAATTGTATCGAGTGCCTACATCCTCTATCCCGGTACCATTTTAGATCACGATGAGGATGAACCGGAAATCGGTGCTTTACCTCTAGTACCTGAAATGATGCAAGATGATAGATTAGATATGGAAGATGCGGTAGAAGATATTTTGTGGTTTGCCGGGTTACTTTAAATGGTTAGAGTGCATTAAGGAATTATTATGGAAAGAAAACAAAATTCTGCCTTCCAATTTGGAAACAATACATCACCTCGGTACATTGAACCATTACTCATTCCACTACAATACGATCAATGGTATAGTAGAAAACAATTAATTGATTTGCTTAGAAATAGTGGATTGAATGTAGAGGGAGGCCATATTGTCTCCTATAATATACTTGCGTGGTCCCTCATAGGCTTGGGCGAATTAGAAAGACGAAAAGCTGGTGGTAGTACAAAGAGCTTGTTTAGACTTACTCAGCTAGGAAAGCAACTCATTGATACGTATAGCACAAACACAGAGTTATTCTATGATTTAATTCATTTTCTTTTCTATTCTACCTATAAAAGATCGCAAAGATCAAGCAATATAAAAAGTAATAGATTTTGGTTATATCCTGAAGTTTGCGATAGTTTATGGTTAGTTTCTCCAAGCTTAGTGGATACACTTTCATTAACTAACCAAATCCAAATTGAGTTTCGAGAAATGTTTTCAGAATATGATCCTGCATTTAATGATAGGTCTGTTGGTGGCGTTTTTCCCTGGCTACAAACCCTATCTCCTTCATTTCTTTCAAAGCCAGGTAAACACCAATTATTCTCGAAGCGTCGAAGTAATTGTACTCCGCAACTGTTTCATTTGGCGACCGATATGATTTACAACGTCATTGAAGGTGTGCAATATGGCTCCTCTCTGGCAATTAATGAGCAGCAGATAGAAGATATTTGTAAGGTGTGCCTTTTGGATCCCGAACGTTTTTGGAATATGGCAAATCTTACTGAGATGACCGTCAATGGATACGAAGTACATCAAGGCCAGTGGGGTACTTCAATTTTGCTAGCAGGGCCACCGAACTGGATTACATTGCCTAATTTTTCCAATGAACAAACAGCAGAAAACGAAGACGTGTTTGAACATGGAGGCGAAGAATGAGTGAGACGCTTGAAGCGCGTATCTATGATCGGTTGACGGTTGATTGGCTCACACCTTCACAAAAACATGTCTGGGAACAAGTCCAGCAATTCGACGGTCCACCGCATCGTGTGATTAATATTTATGGTGTTGAGGGAACCGGTAAAACGTTCCTGGGGCGACTTATGGAAAGGCTAAACTACTCGACTTACCATATATGGCCTCATATCCAGAAACCATTGCTTCCGAGGCTTACGCTTGACGATGTTATTGCTGACCGCTCCACCACGAGAAACTTACGTCCCCTGGTGGATAGCTATAGTATTCAGCAAATCATTATACTTTCACGTATGCGAGTAGACGAGAGAGCTATGCCCGCTTTTGAATTACAGGTGACAGAGATTGACATTGAGGTATTCCGTGCCAACTTGTACAGGCATTTACATTTAGAAGTTCCAGAAGAAGAGTATAGAAATTACAAAGTAGCGTTGGACACCGTGTCTTAGGAGGATACCGAACAGATGGACATCAAAAAACTTAATCCCATTCTAAACAAAGAATCAATTCTGAAAACTGCCAATGCTCGTGAACTTGCTGATAATCCACAGGATGTATTGGAGAGATACAGGACATATGCCCTTACGCATATACCGCTCGGAGACACAACAAAACAGTTAAAAGACCTTGAACGTGTGATCGTAGATAATAAACTTTGTGCAGTAGGTGCAATCGTTGGTGACTACGGTTATGGTAAAACCAGTACAGCAGTTCACTTGTGGAATGAGTTGCGAATACAGAAAATCCTGGCTATCCCACCATTTTTGTGGGTGAATCTCTCAGAACTTATGGATGCCGTCTATCACTGGCTCTATTTTGAGTTTTCACAGGGGCCAAAGGCTTTTTTAGAGCCATTGGAGAGCTTATATGAACAGTATCGTCAAAGCTACAAAGATGAAATCTTCCAAGAAATCGATCCCGAAGTTGCGCAAAGATTGCTTGATAGAGGATCATTATTGCTGGAAATCCGGCCTGACGACGTGATCAGATTTTTCGCAGAAGCAAGTGAGCTATGCGAAAAAGCTGGCTATAAGGGGATGGTCATATTCACTGATGAACTACAACAAACATTAGCACAATACAAACCTTCGCGTGACGAATTTTTTGCCCATATTTTTCAGATAGTCAAAGATGTTCAGGGTAGAGAAGGACATTGGGCATTAATCATTAGCATGGATAGAGATACTGAAGGTATTATTTCTCGGTTGCGTTCAGATATACTCGCTCGTATGCAACGTTCTGCCCTTTATTTTCGTGTGAAGGATGTTTATAATCGTCGCGAGTATCCTGCTGAACTATGGTCTGCCTTCGAGCAACGCTTTGGCTTCGATGGTCGTGAAGTCATAAGTGTATATACGTTAGACTCAATTGGACAAATCGCGGCCCGAAGTGATCTTGGTGCTGGTCCGCGTATGGTAACTCAAGCCTTTACATTGGCAATCAGAAGCTATGAAAAAACCGGACAAGCATACACACCGATACAGTTTGTAGATGATTTCCTCAATGGACAAGTGATATTTGATCAACAAGGTAAATTTCCTTCATCCGTGAAGAAAGCTTTGGAAAATGATCAGGTACGTTCCCTGGAAGCGAACAAAGAAGTAGTCAAGCTACTCGCCGCTTTTCCAATGGGGTGTGCAGATAGCACGTTAGATGCCTTTGGCTATGCAGAAAGTTTTCGTTCGTTTCCACCGCTTGCCCGCAGAGAATTGATTATGTCTATGTCAGGGGGTGATACCTTGCGCTACCTGGCAGAAGATATCATTATCAATGAGAATGTCGTACAACGTCTGACAACAGAATTTGCGAGTCGTTTTGCTCCTGGTAAGTCATACGCAATGCGAGCAGCAGAAGGATTCCTATCACAAGTAGTAGTCTCTCAAGTTTTTTCAGGATGGAAGGGCGATAAAATCAAGGAGACAGATGTTGGAGGCATCAAATACCAATCCGTCATACTACATGGAAGCCCGGACAACAATTATCCAGAACGAACAATTGCTGTAATGGTTACAGCCTTACCACATTCTGCTGCACCTGACTGGAAAAAAACCTTTGATCAGGCAGATATTGAGTTACGATTTGAATTGAATTATAGCGTATCTACTTCCGAACCAAGTCGTCTCATCATTGCGCCAGAACGCCCTGATATCGCCGTTTTTCAATTGAATATTTTGTCAGTCAACTCCAGTGAAGCAGGTAGAATTATTCCGAAGGTGTTTTTCGACTACTATATGCTTGATCGTTGGAGTCCACTGCTCACTTTGGCTCTTATGGATCACCTGTTTAAGAACAAGGGTGACTCAGTGGACGACCAGCAACGTATTACTGCTGTTATACAACCATTAAGACAATACTCTCTGCTTGTCTTGCTCGGAGAAAACCTTGAGACTACTCCTCAAGAATTTGCGAGCCGTATGGTTGGATTGGACCGCATTAAAGATTTGCTGAGGAAACAATGCCAACAACTATATCCAAAATACAAAACGCTCATCACAAACCCAAAATGGAAAGAGAATCTTCAACAGTATAAGCTTGCTCTCCAAAGGTTAATTTCTCAAAATGAGCTTTCGATAGCCAGAGGTCGTCGTCCATTTGTTGCTACAAAGGAAGAAGTAGCTGATACATTTGTTATTCCTGGGCGACGTCTAACAAATATAGAACCCCTGCTGGAAAATTTGAAAGATTTGATCGTCAAGGAAGAGTTTAGTGGACGTTCCGCGTCTAGCAAGGTAACATTACGTTTCCGTCTCCATCCGTTAGAAGAAGATTGGCTGAACCAACTAGATAATTCGTCGGAAAAAGTAAGACGCAACGGACTGGAAGTTCCAAGTTTACCTGCCGAACTACTATTACGTTATGCAAAGCAGGAAGGTTATACAGACCCCGAAATAGGTGAAATACTGTACTTACTTAAAGAACGGGGCTTTGTTGACCACGACCCGAAAAATAATCTGCTCACCAGGACTGTAGATGCAGTTGATGATTTACGCGAAGCTGTACAAGCACAAATGAAAACTCTTGAAGAAAGTGTCCAGGCATTAGTGGATGCATTACCTGATTTTGACGCGAATAGTTACCCTCTTAGCAAACTACGAACACAATTAGCAGAGGCAAAAGAGCGTGACCAGATTGAAACCGTAAAAGGAGATATTCGTCAGTACACGGTGAGGCTAAATAGTTTTGCTTCAAGTCGAATATCAGCTCTCAAGGAGAAATTACGCGAAGAGCGCGAGAAACTCCACGATCTGATCAGGAAAGGACTTCCAATTTGGCTCAAGACAACTTTTGAGTCGAGTCCCTTACAAGATTTGTTAGAAAAACAACGCTGCGATTTAGCTTCTGAATATCAGGCATTGCTGGATGAAATCCGCTTGCTTCACGAAACTTCTCTTGGGGCAACACGACCCACTTACAACTCTACCATTGAAGAACTTACAGTTACGTATGACGCACTAATAGAATTAACAAAGCAAAGTCAAAAGCTGACTACACGTTTAAAGAGTTATCAGGACCGACAGGAAGACTTTGACGCGTGGAGACGTGTCTCGAGGTCTGCTGTCGAGGTAAACTCAGAGGCTCTCAACGCCTATCAGAAGTTCAATTACCCACAATTCAAGGATGAGGTAGAACAGCTATGGGTTACTTTAAGAACCCGTTTTGAAGCACAGCCTCTGTCTTTTTTGAGCAGCCATCGAACTGTTAGTAAAGATATCGCGAAATACATGCAACAGATTGCTCGCTGGCTCGACGGAAGACGTGAAGATTTCGACGAGCAATGCCTGACCTATCAGCAACTCCTTGCAACAGCACATATACGAGCTGAGCTAAAAATACCTTTCGACAGAGAAAGGCCAACTGAGTCACAAACGGCCCTCATATCACAAGTTCAAGCTTTCCTTGAGAGATATTTTGTTCTGCTTGAATCAAAGTTGAAAAACTCTCTCCAGATTATCCGCTATGGAATACAGGTGCAAAGTTTGGCGCTTGAGCATGTGGAAAAGCAAGCGAAAGAAGCATTGGAGGAATTTGCACCACTTAAAGAGCAAATTAACACAGAAGTCATTGGTGATGTACTCAAATTCAAATCTAACATACTTAAACCTCTGATTGATCTTACTGAAGAAGAAAGAAGGCTCAAGTCAGAAGTACAGCAGGCTACACAAAAAAGACCAGCTCAAGGCACTGAACTCAAATTAATCGAATCTATTCGAGACAGTAATAGTGTTCAAGAAATTGACTTGCGAGAACTCATCATTCGGCTCATGGATCAAAAAGAGGGAATAGTCAACTTGAGTGCTTTAATGCATGATTTAGAGTCCTTGTTCCAAAAAAATCTGGTGGATATACGTATCAGATTATCACGCGGTGAACAATAATAGTTTTTCAAGTAAAGCGTTCTTGTTGTTTGTGATTTGGCAGGTTAAATGGCTCTTACGTAACCTCGATACTCCTCTGAAAAATAGACAAGGGCAAGGTATGGTATACCCCATCTGTCAAGACAATTTCAGGCCGAAAATAAGATAAACAGCCATCATGGATAACGTGTCACGAGAGCAAGCCCTGCTCTAAGAAATCCTTCCTTTCATTGGCCGCGCCAATGCGGTTTGCGCTTCTCCAGATATGCCTGCACGCCTTCAGCGAAATCGGAACTCCCGTAGACACGGGCCACTACGTCGTCGTAATCGATAGCCGCTGCTGCCGCGTGCAAACGCCGCTGCGCCTCCTTCGCCGACCAGAGCGTGAGAGGAGCCAGAGTACTCATCTGCTGAGCAAGCCCGGTAACATGCGTGATAAGCTGTTCTTCATCGACAATGGCGGTCAAAAAACCACAGTGCAAAGCGTCGCTAGCTGTGAGCAAACGCCCGGTAAAGAACATTTCCTTCGTCTTCATGACGCCAAATGCGTCTACCAGGTGCCGGTAGTTTTTCAGGCTCAGGCAATTGCCAAGCGTGCGCGCTATGGGGACGCCAAAGCGGGCAGCAGGAGTGCCGTAACGCAGATCGCATACGGAGGCAATGACGATGCCAGCGCCTACCGCGTATCCATGAATGGCAGCAATGGTCGGTTTGGTAATGGTGTAAAGACGCTCGATAATCGCTTCCATGGTATGCTCGTAAGCGATACCATCTGCACCTGTGAAGCCTTGAAATTGCTGGATATCCGTTCCTGCCGCAAATGCCTTGCCTGCGCCTGCAATAATGATGGCGCGCGTGCTATCATCAGTGGCGAGCTGCTCAAGGTGTGCTTCCAACTGCTGGTACATGCTCCACGTGAGCGCGTTGAGAGCGGCAGGGCGAGATAACGTGAGCGTCGCGACGGGTCCATTTTGTACGAGCAGCACCGCACCTTCATCATGCCGGTGAGCCGCGTTTCCGGTCGACATTGAAGCGCACCTCCTGATAGAGTCGTATTCGATCTGAAAATATCCCTTCATAGTATACAATAGGGTAGCGCATCGTAGTACACACAAATGCCAGCGTTTTGAGAAGGAAGGACAGTAAATTCATGCCAGCCGCGCTCGAAGGAATCCGTGTTTTAGACTTAACTCAAATCATGGCGGGTCCATTTTGTACCATGTTACTGGCCGACCTGGGAGCCGAGGTCATCAAAATCGAAAATCCGCGCGGTGGAGATGATTCACGACGCATGGCTCCGCCTTCCTATAACGGAGAATCGGCGGCATTCATGGCAATGAATCGCAACAAGTATGGCATCGCGGTTGATATTCGCACGCCAGGTGGAAAAGAGATACTATGGCGTTTGATCGAATCCGCCGATGTGCTGGTAGAGAATTTTCGGCCAGGAACGATGGCACGGCTGGGTTTCGGGTTCGAGGAGGTGCATGCTCGCTATCCCGCGCTGGTCTATTGTTCTATTTCTGGTTTTGGGCAGACGGGGCCATATCGAGAGCGCGGCGGGTTCGACCTGGTGGCCCAGGCGATGAGCGGAGTGCTATCGGTGACAGGCTCACCGCAAGAACCTGCCAAAGTGGGCGTGCCGATCAGTGATCTCAACGCGGGGCTGTATGCGAGCCACGCAATCCTGGCGTCGTTACTTTCGCGCGCGCGTACAGGAGAAGGGCAGTACATCGATACCTCACTTTTCGAAGCGGCGATGGCATATACCCTGTGGGAATCGAACGAATACTGGGCTACTGGAACTGATCCCCAACGCCTGGGAACTGCACACCGCCTGGCAGCTCCGTACCAGGTATTCGCGACGGCGAGCGGCTGGATTGCTATCGGAGCGGCGAACCAGCGTAACTGGGAACTGCTAGCCAGGGCGATGGATCGCGCTGACCTGCTGCAAGATGCCAGTTTTGCCAGCAATGCTGACCGCAGGGCAAATCTAGCGCGACTCGTGGAGACGCTTACGGCGACCCTGAAAACGCGCACCACCGAGGAATGGTTGCAAATATTTGACGAGGCCGGTGTGCCAGGCGGACCCGTACTCACGCTGAGCGAGGTCTATCAACATCCACAGGTACAAGCGCGCGCCATGGATATGGAGATACAGCATCCCATCGCGGGTGCTGTTCACGCGATCGGTTTTCCCGTGAAGTATTCCAGTACGCCCGGCCAAATGTACCGCCCGGCTCCAGTATTAGGCCAACATACGTTGGCGATACTGGAGTCGCTTGGCTATAGTTCTGAGCAAAGTCGTCAACTCGAAAGCGCTGGGATCATACTTGATGCACATTTGAAGATGGAATGATCCTGCCGTTTCAGGAAAGGCGTCCCACGTAGAGGTTTACGACCTCGTCATCCTCCAGTAGAGCCTGTCCCGTTCCTTCCAGCCTGTTCTGACCCAGCACCAGGACATAGGCCCACTGGGCATGACGCAGGGTTTCGCGTGTGTTCTGCTCGACGATGAGGACCGCGACGTTGGTCGCCCTGATCTGCTCGATGCGCTCCCAGATCAGCCCCTGGAATTTGGGTGACAGGCCGGCGCTCGGCTCGTCCAGGATCAGCACGGCAGGATCGACCATCAGGCCGCGCGCCAGGGCTAACATCGTGCGCTGGCCGCCGCTCAGCGTACTGGCGCGCCGGTGCGACGCTGCTTTGAGGTCAGGAAAGAGGAGGAACAGTTGCTCGATCCTCTCCCTGACGCCAGATTTGCGCACATAGCCGCCCATGTCGAGATTTTCCCTGATGGTGAGGTCGGGGAATACGTTCTCCACCTGGGGAACGTAGGCGATGCCACGCCTGACGAGCTTCTCTGCCGCCAGGCCGGTGACCTCCTTGCCTTCTACGAACACCCGGCCCGCCGTAGGCCGGATAAGCCCGGCCACCGCTTTCAGCAGCGTGGACTTGCCGGCCCCGTTCGGTCCCACGATGGCCGTGATCTGACCCCGGCGCGCCGTCAGGCTGACCTGGTCGATGATAGGCGGGCCACCGTAGCCGGCAGTAAGCCCCTGGATGCTGAGCGCTACTACTTCGTTACTCATACAGGCACCTCACCGAGATATGCATCTATCACACTCTGATTCGAGCGGAGAGACTCGAACGGCCCGGATGCGATCACCGCGCCTTGAGCCATGACGATCACTTGTTGAGCGACCCGTTCGATGAAGGGAAGGTTGTGCTCGACGATGATGACCGAGGTTCCAGAGGCGATAAACCCCTCAATGGCAGCCACTATGCGTTCGCCGAGCACGGGGTTCACGCCTCCCATCGGCTCATCGAGGATCACGAGCTGAGGCGCGGCCATGCGGATGCGGGCGAACTCGACGAGCCGCTTCTGGCCACCACTGAGTTTGCCCGCGCGCTCATTGACCAGCTTAGCGAGGCCAAACTCTGCCAGTATCTCGCGCGCTTTGTCTAGCTCCGACTTCGAGGCTGAGCGATGGGCTGGTCCAGGCCCGACCAGGCTGCGCCAGAGGCTCTCGCGTTCCGGGTCCCAGTGAGCCAGGAGAACGTTCTCCAGAACGGTCAGGCCGGACCATTCTCTGGGCGTCTGGAAGGTGCGGATCAAGCCGAGGCGGGAAATACGGTGAGGAGGCAGGCCCTGGATAGCCGCGCCCTCAAAGAAAACGGTACCCGCGTCGGCGAGCTTAAATCCCGATATGAGATCGATCGCCGTACTCTTGCCAGCGCCGTTGGGACCGATCAGCCCGGTCACCTGGCCCTTCGCAGCCCGGAACGAACAGCTATCCACGGCGGCCACACCGCCGAAGTGCTTGTACAGCCCTTCAACCACCAGGATCGCCGACGCGGGTGCCGAGACGACAGATCGGTTCTGAGCAAACGATGTGCTAACCTGCGCTCCAGCGGTAGCCGCTGGAACTGGCAGCGGAGCATCGGCGCTAGTAGCCGGAACCGGCAGAGGAGCATCGGCGCTAGTAGCGCGCCGGTTACGACCTCGCGTGAGTTGGGAAAGACGGCCAGATATGCCGGAAGCGCGGGAGGGATGCGCGTCGCTGG
>Ga0307374_10005721_pt1 | contig 19957 bp, 26 predicted proteins | sample OX3MG_FD_202532 | JGI IMG/M metagenome (GOLD analysis project Ga0307374, IMG submission 202532) | Soil microbial communities from Risofladan, Vaasa, Finland - OX-3 | ecosystem: Environmental > Terrestrial > Soil > Coastal area > Acid sulfate soil | place: Finland: Risofladan, Vaasa | collected...
GTCGTAGTTGTGTCCGACCGTATTGAGGTAGACCTCGGCCTTGAGTTGAGTGTGAGAGTAACTTGGATTGAGGCTCGCGTTGAACTCAGTCCAGTTGGCCCCGACCGTGATCGGCGTGTAGGTCAGCTCGACAGGCGCAGAACCTCCCTGTCCCCAAAGCTTCAGGGTCGCGCCGAGCGCCGTCCCGTCGTAGCTGTTCAGCCACACCGTGAAGGTGTAGCTCTGGCCCGGCTGAACTCCGGTGGTCACCGTTTGGGCCATCGAATAGCCTGCTGTTGTGGACGTGTTCATCTCCAGCAGCCAGTTGCCATCCATGGCGTCGCTCCGCTGGTAGACCGCATAGTTTGGTGACCCGTATCCTGGGCCCCAGGGACTTGCCTGCCCCTGCTCAAGACTGGAATTCGCGAAGAGATTGCTCATGCCACTGCCGCCTGGCGGTGGCACTGGATTGCTCGGGCGAAGCCAGCCTTCGATCGGATACCAGCTGCCTGACGACACGAGCCGATTCGGAACCCAATTGTTGGCCTGGATTGGAATCGTCACCAGGGCTGGACTTGATTCTTCCCAGTTCTGCTCAACGATTGACAGACTCGTGCCCAAATCGGAGACAACAACCGCGACATGGCCGGCAGGCCATTTGTTGTCCGGGTTGCCGCTCGAATCTACCGACGCGCCGAATACGAGGAGATCGCCAAATTGAGGTGGGCTGCTGTCACCGTTAGGATGCTGAAGCCATGGAAACGGCGTTTGACTCGGGCCGTTTGCATACATATCTTTCGCGTACAGAGTCCCGGCCCACGCGGTTTGGCCCGAAGTCCAGGCCGCGGTGTAATACCCAACCACATCCCATCGCGCAGCGAATTCCATGCACTGCCATTCCGTGCCTGTTGTGACGGCGACGCCAGGCGCATTGGTCGTGTTCCTTATACCGCTGTAGTAACCGGGTGTTCCGTTGCTGTAGACATTCAGGTCTCCTGCGTTGGCGTAAGTGCTGGCCCATGAAGCCCCAGACTGAATCATGTCACCAAAGGCAGCAAATGCCTGAGCAGGTTGGAGCCAACCTATTGCAAGCAAGAGCGCAGCGACAGCATGGGCGATCCGCCGGGGCGGGACGCCTAGCACAATGGCGGATTCGGATCGAAAATTGACGAGTTTGGCACGCCGGTACAAGAAATGTCCGAAACCAGCCATTGCCCAGACTGAGAAACTACCGTCAGATCAAAATGCGCCTGTGAGGACGACGCAGCTGCCGGCCCATTAGCGACTAGGACAACGTGAACGACAATCCCGTTCGCGCCGGGTTCTGCATCATAGGTTGCATTGGACCAAGGTGCCTGGCAACGACAGATGGGGTTAACGCCCTGGATTGGGGGATTGGCGAGCCGAGTAGTCATTTCCGATGTGAACGGACAGGAGCCGGAAGCACACGTGTCACCGTCCGGCTTCAGAGTCATGGTTGCCGTTTGCTGGGCTGCCGCCAGATCAGCCGGCGAATAAGACGGACTTGGGCTGGGTGTCGGACTAGCCTGGGCCGTGCCAGTTGCCGTGGTAGATGGGGAATCCGCTGCTGTCGTCAGCGTGGCTCTGCCACAAGCGCCTACGACCAGGGCCAAAGCAAGTGCAAGCGCGACTAGCGCCATCCGGCCACTGGCCCAACCGACGGACAACCTTAGGGAGTTCAACGTCGGCAGGATAGCCAGCACCTCAGCGCTCGTCAAGTCCACTTGAGGACAACCGTTCAGCCACCCACTTGATTACGCAGGCCTCGTGAAGCGAGTCTCGATTCTGGCTCGCTCCATCCCGGGGGCGCGCCAGGGGGTCGTCCCTGACACGGCGCACCTACCGAGCCTTGAGCGACCCGATCTCGTCAATCCCGTGCTGGCCGAGTTCCTCCTCGCACCGTAGTCCGTCCGTCTGTCGATCAGAGACGGGCGGCATCACGTTTGGGATCATGCGATCACCGCGATCTGGAACGTGGACTTGCCGGAACGGGCGCTGATGGTGCTGCGGGCCCTCCACCTTCCACAGCCACCGTGGGGCCACCGACGGATCCCTCACCCCGAGGTTTCAGCACGGCCAGCCAGCCGATGTCCGAACGAGCGATAAGGAAGCCTTCAATCCCTTCAAGTTTGTCGACATCCCCATTGGCAAATACTTCCTGCGGATCTTCGAGGTAAAAATCGAGGTCATCCACCTCCGCGCTGTTCGCCACGAATTGCGGGTGCCCTGTGAACGATCGATCACCTCGCGTCCATACCTGAATCCAATCGGACCTCGTGAGTACGGTGTCCCACGCGCGAAGGTCGGTACTCGCCTGAAGACGCACCCAACGACGCGCCGACCAGCGCCAAGCAACGCCTCCGATGACGCCGCCCACGACACCGACGAAGATGGCGGCCACCATGGACGAATCGCTGGCTCCCAGATAAGGAAGGCCAGCACGTGCCAGCCCGGTCGTTACTTGGGGTCCCAGGGCGAAACCAACCGCGGCAAGCGGCGCCGCGACGAGAAGGCTCCAAAGAGTCCAGTGGAAGTCGGAATGTCGGGCTCGGGGACCGAGGCGATAGAAGAACTGGAGGGCAACAAAGCCCGGCAGCAGCAGCCTGAGGGTATCCGCGACCGCTGAGGCGGTCAGGATCAACGGAGGCTACGGACGGCGCGCGGGCTCAGAGGACGGCCGCGGCGGCGGGTTCGTGGGACGAAGGACCACTGGGGCCGGCCGCGTCGTCGCCGGCTGCGGGACCACCCGGGTCTTGGTCTGGTCTGGCGTGACCACCTTGGTCGATCCGACGATCCCGCTCACGTCAATAGTCTACCCAGCCCTAACCCGTTTCGAACGGCGCTCGAGGCCGTCCGGCGATTCGCAGAAGACTATGGGCAAGTGCCGACCGAGGCCTCCTGGACGGCGGCCGGGATGAGCCCGTGCGAGCGGACCGTCCGTAAGAGGTTCGGCAGCTTTCGCGCCGCCGTGGCGGCGGCCGGAGTTGATCTCAGCGTCGATTAGCTATAGCTAGGGCCGGACCCCACGTCTGGGGCCCCGGCGTGGGGAAGGTCTAGCTACGTCCGAGGCGCGAGGGTGCCCGGCCGCCCACATCAAGACCGGCCCGTGGAACCTACGACGCCAGCGCGATAACTCCGCTCAATCCAGCACGCCGGGCAATATTCGCGAGCCCGGCGCGGGCCGAGCGACCCAGGCTCGGGGCTCGGCGTAATCGCGCCACACGGAACTCACTGATCGCCCTGAGGTTCCGGCCGTAGCGCGTACGGCCCTGCTTTCTTGAGGTCCTCCATGTTCCGGGCCGCTTGGTGGGCGGCCTCACGGACGAAGGGCCTCGCGACCGCGTCGGCCATCTTCCACTGTTCCTCGCTCGCTGCCTGGGGAGTGCTCCAATGTCCTTCGCCTTGGTAATCGACGTAGAAACCGCCGTTCTTACTTTCGTTGGCCAAGATCAGCCAGTCCAGGGCGACCAGTTCGGCATCAACCTTCGCGTCTGCGGCGATAATCGTCTCACCCTCAGACGCGAGCCATCTCCGTGCCTCCTGAGAGCTGCCTTGCATCCACACAACGAAATGGCGCAGCCTGTGGTTTCCTCTGAGCAATTGGTCATCGTCCCGGGGTCGAGGCCAAACTGGTCCCCATGCTTGGCGAAGCCGAACAGCGCCCGGGCCTTGACTGCCTCCTCGACCGCTAGGACCGCAAGGCCGATGGCGTGGCCAAGCCGCCCATTCGTCGCAAGAAGGCCGGCGCTATCCAATAGCCTCTCGGCATTCTCGGCGGCGAGCACACCCCATATTCGCGACTCGCCGTTGTCGGGCAGCTCGTTATTGGCTGTCATGTCGTCACATCCTCGGTCGTGGCGCGGCCCTCACTTCGGCTACGAGATCGCCAGGACTCCAGCGCACCCGCTTGATCTGGCGCTCAAGAACCTGGACCTGGCGGCGGAGCGCCAACACCTCAGCCTGGAGCTTGGCTTGGTCGCCGTGGCTGGTGGCGATCACGTCCAGCCAGAGGCGCACCAGCGAATACAGCAGCGAGCCCACCACCCCAGCGCGAAATCCGACACGGTCCTAGACTAGCCTTCGCGCGAAGTCATGCAGGGCCTTGAAGGGCGAGTAGACGACCACATGCCGGGCGCCCTTGATGAGCTCGACCTCGACCAGCTTGTATTGGGCGCGGACCTGGCCCGCCGGCGGGGCCAGCGTCCTGGGTGCCCGGGGCACCGGCAGTCCGGACTTGAAGGCGAGCTTGATGGCGTCGTCGCCCTCCTGGTCGGAGCGGTCACCGAGCGCCAGCACGTAGCCGAACCCGATCTCGGCGAGCGCGTCCAGGTTGGCGTCTCTGAACTGCCCTTGTCGCCCACCAGCACGGCCTCGGGCAGCCCGAAGGGCTCGCGCAGCTCTTGGGCGATGGGGGCCAGGGTGGTGGCGTCGTTGGTGTTGCCGGGGAAGACCCGCTGCATGATGGGCAGCCCCTCTTGGGTCACGGCCAGCCCCAGCACCACCTGGCGGCGGTCGTCGCGATGGTCGCGGGAATAGCCGAAACCGGCCAGCTCGCAGACCCCGTCGCCCTCGAAGTAGGTCGAGGTGAGGTCGAACAGGACCAGGTTCAAGGGCAGGCTGAAGATCTCGGTCACGCGCCCGAAGACCTGGTCCTCGATCTGCTGGCGGTGCGGATGCAGGAAGTCCATCGCCCGCAGGTAGTGGTGGTAGTCGAGTTCGCCCTTAGCCGACGGCCATTCGACCTCTCCCTGCCAGCCCCGATGCCGATTACCACGCTCGTCCGACCAGTCGACCAGGCCCAGCTTGGACTGCGGCTGGCAGAGCCGGTTGGCGACCATCCGGAAGACGGCCTCCTCAAGGTCCACGCTCTTGGGATGGGGAAGGCCGGCCAGCATCTGATCGAGACCAAGCTCCTGCCAGAGCTGGCGGGCGACGAGGACCGGTCCGTACTCGCGCACTTGCCTGAATCGCATCTCACCGAGCCGGATGCCGCGGCGACCCTCGGGCGAGGCGAGCTGGCGGAGGTGTTCGATGAGACCATCGACCTTGCGCGGGGAGAGCAGATCGCGGCGGCCGAGGCTGCCCAGCACCTGGCGCACGACCTTGCCCTGGACCTTGTGGTTCTCGACGATGTCGAGGTACTCGTAAACGCGATCTTCGTGCTTGCGGCGGCGCACCTTGATGAACACGGCTCGTGCCCACCGTAGCCACGTTCGCTCGGCGTGTCGAGACGGCTCTTATTCGCCCCTACCGTTTTCAGACTCAGAAAGTGCTCTTAGAGCAACCCTTAGAGCGGGTCCCCGAATACAACCGAGGTCGCCGCGGGCCCTTTCAGACCCGAAAAGTTGTCAAAGTCGGGCTAGGACTGTCGGGACCCGGATACGGGCGATCTGCGTCCACTGGTCATCGTGAGCGACAACGGGGCCGCCTTCAAGTCGGATCTCTTCTTCCGCTTCATCCTCGCCAGCTCGGCCTTCGGCCATGTCCGGACCCGCTACCGCGCGTCCCAGAACAACGGCGTCGTCGAACGCTGGACCGGAACGCTCAAATACGACCACCTCTACTGGATCGAGATCCGCAGGGGTCACGACCTGGCCGAGGAGTGCGAGCGCTACCGGCTGATCTACAACCAGGTTCGCCCTCACGAAGCGCTCGGTTTCGCTACTCCCTAGTCAACATGGAAGGGCCGGCAGCTCGTGCAAAGTCGTAGGTTGCGCGGGCGCCGCTGATGCGCTGATCCGCGTAGAGCTACATGCAGGAGGCCGGTCCCATGAATAACGGTACTACGAGGTTTCTCGGACTTGATGTCCACAAAGCAACGATAGCCGTCGCTATCGCCGACCCTGGCGCTCAGCCGACGCTCTACGGCACGATTGCCAACGACCCCAGCGCGGTGCGAAAGTTGGTCGGGAATCTGGGTCGGGAGACAAAGTTGGTTGCCGCCTATGAGGCGGGACCGACCGGGTATGCGTTGCACCGGCAGCTGACCGGACTCGGCGTCGAGTGCCAGGTGGTTGCGCCGGCGTTGATTCCTCGCCGCGCCGGCGACCGGGTCAAGACCGATGCCCGCGATGCCATCACCCTGGCCAGGCTGCTCAGGTCTGGCGACCTCACCCCGGTCTGGGTTCCGGGCGAGGAGGACGAGGCCCTGCGCGATCTGGTCCGCGCCCGCTACGACGCCAAGGCCGATGTCCTGCGCGCCAAGCACCGGCTCAGTAAGTTCCTCCTGCGACGTGGAGTCCAAGCTCCACACGGGGTCAAGGCGTGGACCCTCAAATACCAGGCTTGGCTCAGCCAGCTCACGTTTCCCCACGCCCCAGCGCAGGTTGTCTTCGACGACTATCGGGCGACGGTCCGCGCTGCCGATGAAAGGATTCGGCGCCTCGAGAGTGATCTGCACCGCTGTGCCGCGCACAGCACCCAGATCGGCGTGATCACCGCGCTCCAGGCGTTGCGCGGCATCGGTCCCCTGTCGGCGGTCACCATCGTGGCCGAGGTCGGAGACCTCCGGCGCTTCCCGAACGCGCCGGCCTTCATGAGCTTCACCGGGTTGACGAGCAGTGAGTACTCGAGTGGCAAGTCGCAGCACCGCGGCGCCATCACTCACACTGGCAACGCCAACATCCGTCACGTCTTGGTCCAAGCCGCTCACAACGCTCGCCATGCGCCGGCTGTCACTTGGGAGCGCAGGCAGCGTCAGGTCGGCCTTCCGCCGGACCTCATTGAGCTCGGTTGGAAATCTCAGATCCGCCTCCATCAGAGATACCGCCATCTCGTTGGCCGGCTCGGTCGCCCCAAGGCAGTCACCGCGGTCGCTCGCGAATTCGCCGGTTTCGTCTGGGCCGTCGGCCAGCGTAAGAACCAGGAGGTGGCGACGGCTTGATCCCAGTCGGTGGCGCAGGTCGCGGTCGAGGTCGGCAGCATCCGCCGGGAACCCTCGCAACTCCTATGCGATATCAACTCGCGACCCTAGTCCGAGGCAGCTCGGTGACGGCTCACTGTCTTGCGGCAACGGCTCTGCTGACCCGCGAATATCAGGGTGATCATCGTCGCCAGGACCTGATCTCGGCTGCGACCCGCGCCAACGACCCCCTTGACAAGTCCTTCCATATCTAGTCGGCCTACCTGGCCCCGCCCATCTCGCCGCCTCGGCCGTCGCAGGTTTCCCCGGCATCGCCCTGGTCGGCGACCTCGGCGTCATACCTGACAGCCATGTTGTCAGCGGGTCTAGCCTAATTCCGCCCGAATCCGTCAGGAACACTTGACTCGGGACACGTTGCCATCGCCGTCATAGCTGGTCGAGAGCGTCCGCTGCGAGCGGGTCCCGTAGCCGTCGATCTCGGCCGTGCGCTCACCGTGCCTCAGGTCTCCTGGACCTACTAGCTTTCTGTGTCGCTCTCGTCCGCAGGCAGTCCCAACTCACGTCTTCGCTTGCGCAGTCGCCTCTTGGCTTCGGCGGCGAGGGCCCTGTTCGTGCTCGTCATCGCACCTGGGCCCAGTCCCCTCCAGAAGGCCCACCCAATCAGCGCAAAGCCAGCCACGGCTAGGATGCCAATAAGGCCAAGGAACGCACCTAGCCAAGACGGCATCAGGAGGACGCCCTAGTCGGGTTGATCCAATTGTGGCTGAACCTGCCCGCGTCCGACTCCCCCCCGAGGTTCACCGGTCATTGCTCTTGTTCTCTTCGCCCCGCTGGATGATTCTCCGCGAACCAAGGAACCCAATACTCGTCAGCACGATTGCGATCAACATGACCACGAGAATCCAACTCGAGGTGACTCCTCGCCAAGTCGAAATGCTCAAGGTAGCTGCCATGACGACCTCCACTCCTAGGAGCAGCCGACTTCTACGCCGCAATGTGATCATCCGGCCCCACTTCGGGTCGATAGGCCTGTGGGCGGTCTGTTTGTTCCCCATCATCGCGACCGGCCTCTCTTTGGCCAAACTCGCGAGTAGCAAGCCGACGCTCCCATGAATCCGGCAGCGCCCGCGGTGGCCGCCCCGCCGACGGTTGCGAGCTCTAGGAGGCTTACGCCCCCCGTTTCAGGCGCTCCCGCCAAGGCCGTAATGGTCTCTACCGCCGCGACCGTGATGCCAACTACCCCGCCGATCAACAGAATGGTTCCAAACGTGAAGTTGACCGTCGAGTCGACGGAGTAGAAGGGATTGACGGCACCAAAATAGTTGCTGATCCCGGTCCAATCTTGCGAGGCGGCGTTTTCAACTCCGGCGGTTAGCGCTGACCATCCGGCCTGCCAGTCGGGCCAGAGTCCCGATGGATCACCTTGCGAGACCGGCGAGTCGTGCGCATAGCCGTATCGGGCGCGACTCAGGCGCGTCATTTGGTCCTGTGTTAGGAACTGTATTGAGACCGGATCGTAGAACCTGGCCCTGAGGTAGTAGAGGCCGCTGGCCGAGTCCAGGAACTGACCCTGGAACTGGAACGGGTTCGCGATCGACCCAATCGAGCTCGTCAGGTTGCCGTAGGGATCGTACCCGTAGCTCTGCACCATGCTCCCGGTAGAGTCGCTTATCGCAAGCGTGCTGCCGATCAGGTCCTGGTGGTAGTAGTAGCGAGTCCCGCCCGAGGTCACCTGCTCGAGCGGTAGCCCGTTCGGACCGTTGATGACGCTCCTCGTGCCCTCCTCGACGATCAGCGGCAAGGACGACGCCGGGTTCCAGACATCGTTAGTGCTCGCTCCCTGGCTCCTGCTCAGAGTCAGGAGGCCGTCTCCGATGTAGGCGTAGGAGGAACTCACTGGGGCGGACTGGAAGGCGGTCAGCCGGTTGGCCTGGTCGTAGGCGTTGTTGTGGTCAATCGACCGCGTACGATTCCCTTTGCGTCGTAGGCGTAGGTCAGATTCGACGCGCAGGGTGGCGCTATTCATCACGGTCAGGCTCTTGACCTCGTTGGCCACGTCGTAGCTCAGCGTCGTCGTGTTGCCGCCGCTGATCGCCTTCTGGGTGAACTCTCGGCGGCGTCGTAGGGGTAAATGGCAGAGTTGGCGCTTTTGACCCGGTTCAATGGTCGTAGCCACCCACCCTTGGGGTCGTCTCCGTGCAAGAGTGTGTGAATCCAGCCCGCGAAGTTCCGTCGCGCATCCCTCGGTTGTGTCCAAATAAGCGGAGCCTCGAGGAAGTCATTGCAGTTCTCCGCTCCAACGCCTCCAACGCCTTTCAACCCCAAAGCCCAGAACTGAGCACTCCCTGCCAACCGCACCGCCCGCAAATGATGCCCAAACCAGCTCCAGGCCAAGTTCCTTGAGGCGCTTCAACCAATTGCGCCGACCCGCATTTTGGACAACGCCGACCGGTTGGCGATTGCTGGTAGTTCACCGACTTCGCTCTCGTAGCCGCCGCATCTGTCGCGCCCTTGCGCTGAGCTATGCGTCGCCGTGCGTTGCGTCCCATTCCTCGTCCCGAAGTGTCTATATGTATCTGTGGTATAGAAGGAACACCGCCCCGATGACCACTGCCACAGTAATGAGAGTCCCAGTCGGTCGCGAAGGAATGAACAGGCAAATAGCCGCCACGACAAGCGCCGTCGCGAGCACCGCGCTTACAAGAGGTCTCTTGCTGCGAACCGACCGTCCACTTACAAGTCCGGCCGCGATGAGGATTCCAATCGCGTCCATCGTTGATGAAAAGACGTTGAGCGGCGCGATCGGCGTCAGAAGGATGCCCAGTGCTAGAAAGCACAGCGCGCCGACAGCGAGCCAAGGCGTGTGGTCGGCTAGAAAGTTGCCGGCAACCAGAAGTTGACCCTGCACGTATTTCCCCGGCCCAGATTGCGTCCTCATAGGTGCACCCAGCTCTATGGCGCCGGCCGAATGGCGGATTGAGGAGGGCCCATGTTGACAGGGGCAGGGCACGGCGAGGGACTTGGCGCAAGACTCGACCCAGGACCGTAGCCGGAGCCACAGGGCCCGAGGTAGCCGGAACTGTAGGGAGGCGAACAGTGAGGACCTGCGGTGGTGGACCGGGACGGGGCCGGCGTCGGAGTGCTGCCACCAGGTGGGGGTAATGTAAATTGCGGATTAGGTGGAACGCTGTCACCAGGCAAGTCACCACGTCCGTGATTGGGATCAAATATCTCTTTGAGAATCAGCGCCACAACCACGACGACGATGACAATTGCAACCCACCAAACTTGTCCGGAGGGATCTGCAACGTTCGCCGGATCATCCCAGGCAAACCCATAGTAGTGGCGCGTTATCATTACCAGAGGATCAACCGACATGAATTGCCCAGTAGTGGGGTCGTAGAACCGCGCTCGCAGGTAGTAGAGCCCGCTGACAGAGTCCAGATACTGGCCCTGGAACTGGAACGGGTTGGCGACCGAACCGCTGGAGCTGGTCAGGTTGCCATAGGGATCGTACCCGTAGGACTGCACCAAGGTCCCGGTAGAGTCGCTTATAGCCAGCATGCAGCCGATCTAGTCCTCATGGTAGGAGTAGCGACACCCGGTGACCTGAGAGACCCGAAATCGTGCCAACCGTCTGCAGGAGTATCAGCCTTGCCGGGTCCGCTCGAGCCGACGTATCCCCTGTTCAATGAGCGCCTTCATCAGGGATTGATACGGGACGCCTCGGTTCTCGGCAGCATGCTTGGTCCGCGTCAACAGTTCCTTCGGCACGCGCAATGAAATCTTGGCGGTGGCTTGATCCAATGACCGGAGAATCTCGCGCTCGAACTCCTCGTCGCTCAGACTGTCGAACGGGTCGTGAAACGGCTTACGAGTGGCCTTAGTCTTCATTGGTCAACCTCCTGATGAGTTTCTTCGCCGCCTGGCGGGCATGGATCGGGTACCGGCCCTCCTGGTCGTCAATCCACACGACCACTAGCCACCGGCCGGCCTTAGTTCGGCCGGTGACCTGGTAGGCCTCGCGATCCTTGATGTAGGACTCCAAGCGGTTGGCATCGCCAAGCACCTGCTCTATTTCCAGAAGCGAGATGCCTCGTTCGGGATGATCGGAGCCTAAGTGTTTCCTATTGCTCAGATCCCAGACGACCGATCGATCGTCCACCCGACAAGTATATACATGCTGGGTGGACAGACCAGACCGCTCGATTCCACCGTCGCCTTCGATCAGGCCAGCCACACCGCGTTTCAACAGCCTTCCAGAAGCGCAGGCCGTCGCAGGTCGAACCTGATGCTCCTACCATCGAAACCAGGTGGCACCACGGTTGCGATAAGCGACTCTACCGGGAGCATGGTGCAGAGCTACGGGTACGATCCCTACGGCACCCTGACGAGCTCGATTGGGTCGATCGCGAACCCCTTCCAGTTCCAGGGCCAGTTTCTGGACGCGGCCAGCGGTCTCTATTACCTTAGGGCGAGATTCTACGACTCTACGACCCTCCAGTTCACGTCACGCGACCCGCTGCAAGGCATCACCCGGCAGACGTACCAATACGTCGGGGACTCGCCTATTAACAGAGTCGATGCCGCTGGGCTCTGCTGGCCTTCATGGGCTTGTGGTGTCGAAAACTCAATTGGCCAAGCAGTGTCTGGCGCAGCGGCGTGGGCGAACGAGAACCAGGGGACCATAAGCACGATTGCAACCGTGCTGGCCGTGGTCGGCGTGGCTTGCGGTCTCGGCATTATTACGGCGGAGACGTCGTGCCTGATTGTCGGGATTGCCGCTTTAGGACTCGGAGCAGTCCTAATGGGAACCGACGCTGCGCACGGAGATTGGGGAATGCTTGCGATAGACACCTTTGGTGAATTCACAGGGCTCGCTGGGTTAAGAGCGTCGATGGGCAGTGCTAGGGCGGTATTTTGGGCATTCGCAAGTCTCTGCGATGCGCGGGCGCAATGGCAGGCCCCCACCGGCAAATGATGCGCTCATCAAGCGCTCCCGACTGCCTCGAGTTAAGGTCGTCGCCGCGCGTTCTGGCGCCCGACTGGGCAGAACGACTGAAAGCTATTCCAGGGCCAGCATGGCTTCTTGTGCTGGTGTTTCTGGTTGTACTTATCGCTCACGACCCGCGCGGAAATGCATGGGTCGCCGCGGTATCGGCGGTCGTAGTGCTCTTCTTCGGTCCCGTTGTGATGAAGGCCCTGAACACACGAGTCATCATCAAGACAGATTACGTCGAGTGCCGAGACGCCTTAAGGCGCGCACGTGGATGCAAGCGATCCGAGCTTGTCACCTTGCGAACGGTGCGGATCCAAGTGCTTGGACCGAGGTTTGGCCTGACCCGGGTGCTCATGCTTGATCGAGCCGGCAACGTACGCCTTCATCTGCAAGTCGACGCTTGGTCGGACGACCAACTTCATCGCATCTACGACGCCCTTGGACTGCCTCTGGTCGACACTCCACAGCCTCTCGGCCCAAGACAAGCCAACCAGGAGTACCCCGGATCTGCCTCCGTACTTCTGCGAGTATGGCCTCTTGTAGCGCTAGGCGCGTTCATCCTCACAGCGATTGGCCTTGGAGGCCTATCGTTGGTGCTTGGGAGATGAGGTCGGGATGGCCAACCAGTCCAACGTTAGGGTGCGGTAAGAGACAACATCTGATGGACAATTACAGGTCCTCTGGCCGACTTGGCAGCCTCCAGGAGCGATGTCCATTCAGCCACTCGGGATGACTTTGTCGGGCTGTGGGAAGTCTTGTGACATGCCAAACAGCGACAGCCTGGTGAATTCAGTGGGGTTTGAATCCAGGACTCCTGATGTAGTGCCGAAGTTCATGAAATGCTGGCCGGCTGCTTGACCGAGTAGCGGAGCTCGAGATCGGTGCCTGGGAAGGTGACCTGATGCTGGTTGAGAGTGCTGCAGAGAGCGGCGAGAGCACGGGTTCGCCGGGGAGCCGAGAGGGGATTGAGGCGGACCTCGAGGTGCCCGTTGAGGAGCTGCAGATCGCCGGCTGCACGGAAGACTTCCTGGAGCAGGGTGCGCGCCTCGTCGTCGGCACGAGCGTAGTGAGGAGCGAGAAGGCGGGCGAGGATGGACTCGGCGTTGTAGACGCTCATGCGGACGGCGTGGGTGAGCAGCTTGCTCTGCTCGTCGAGGAGCAAGGAGTCGGGGGCCAGCTCTCCGAGCGGGAGGCGGCTGGGGGTGGCCTTCAGGGCGGCCTCGAGCTGGGCGACCTCGAGGCGCGCGAGCCGGACAGCCGCTGCGGCTGGTCAGGATTTGAGTCTGGTGGACGCCGACCAGGCGGGTGACCTGGCGCACCTTGAGGGTCTTGGGGCGTCCTTTCCGGGCGGGCAGGCGGAGGCGGACACGGCGGTCGGCGAGCTCATATTCGAAGCCGCTTCCGGCCGGGTCCTGATAGCTCTGCCTACGGAAGCCGCGTGCCGGCTCCGGGCGGGAGCGGCCTTTGCGGTAGGTGAGGAAATCGAAGCCGGCCTGGGTGAGGTCGTAGAAGAGTTCGGGCGACCAGCCGCCGCGGTCGAAGCAGATCGTCAGCCGCCTTTCCCCGACCAGCTCCCGCAGTTCCGGCAGCAGCCGGCGCAGCTCGGTCACCATTCCCAGCGGCTCCCGGCTCGCTCGCGCCACTGGATCGCGACGGCCGCATCGCGGCCCTGCATGCCTCGATACGCCAAGTCGCCAACCGATACCTCGAGAGCGGGCACATGGAGGTTGCTATCTTCGAGGCGTTCAAAGCCGTCAACAACCGGGTCAAGGAAATGACCGGCCTCAACGCCGACGGTAATGACCTTATGGCACGGGCCTTCGGCGACGACCGGGATCCGAATCCACCGATCCGGCTGGCGGACGTTTCCAAGGAGACAGGCCGCAACATCCAGTCTGGGTTCAAGTTCATCTTCATGGGCTGCGTCAGGGGTATTCGGAACCCGGATGCGCACGAACTCTTCGAGCCCATCAGCGATGAGGAAGCGTTCGAAGAGCTGAGCTTGGCGAGCATGCTGATGCGCCGCCTCGACGACGTGATCGCACCGAGTGCTGGCGGGGCGGGCCGCTCACCGAGCCCGGCGGTGCCTCACAACTAGCCACGGTCGGCGCGTATTCGATTTGTGAATGTGCGGGCGGTCGACGCGTGGCTACGCCTCCAGGGCGTGGGCCTTCTGGATCTCGGCCGCCCGGGCGTGCTGGCCGGTCTCCAGGTAGGCCATCCGGAGCTTCCGAGCCATGTCCTCCCGATCGGGCTGCCGTTCGAGTGCCCTCTCCAGTAGCGGGATCGCTGCCGGCGCCTCGTGGCGAGCGAGGTGGTTCGCGGCCAGGGCGCCAAGGATCGTTACCCGGGCGTCCTCCGCCCGCTGGCGGAGTTCGCGGACGAACTCGCCGCCTGCGCCCCGAGCCCCATTTACGGTTTGCTCGAGGTCGTCCCAGATCGGCAGGACCTCTCCCTCGCACGAGGCAAGCAGCCCCTCCGCCTCGCTGGCCAGCTCGGGCGATAGGAGGCCGGCCTTGCCGGCGCATTCTTCCGCCAGGGCCAGCAGGCGTTTGTAGTCGATGGTCGTGGCGCTGAGATCGAGGGTGACCGCCTCCTCGCGGCCGGCCGTGATCCGGCTCACCAGCGCCGCCGGCAGCTCTGTCTTCATGTCGGTCAGCCGGTTCGTGAGGCGCTTTCGCTGCTTGTCGGCGGCAAGGCCCGGCGAGAGCTCGTCCGCCAATTCCGTCTTCGGCAACCGAAGCTTCGCGTTCAAGATCGTCCTCGCCAGCAGGTAGACCACGATGTACGCCGCGACCTGGTGCCGCAGGAGATCCGGCGTCAGGTCGACGCCGGCGGACGTGATCTCGAACCGGCCGATGATCGAGATGGACAACAAGCCAGGTTCGACCGCCGGCACCGGTGGCGTGACCACGGCACCCGCCGCCTCGACGATGTGCCCGTTCGTCGGGGGTCCGACTCCGTCCCCATTCGCCGTCACCTGCCGCGCCAACTCCTCCTTCTCGGCCCACCAGTCGATCGGGGTTGCCGGGCGCCGGGCGACCACCGTCGATCTCGCGTTCGCCGCCGGCGGCGGCAGGCCTCGCGCCGTGAGGTGGCGGGCGAGTTCCTCCTCCGAGATCGTCCCTGCCAGGTGGGCGCTGAGCAGAGCAGCCGCCGAGTTGCTCCAAGCGGCCGCTTCTTCCAGCGTGGCGCGGGCGGCGCGATCTTCGTAGAGCCGGGCCAGGAGCCAGACCGGCGCGCCGAGTTCGAGCAGTCGGTCGAGTTCTGAGAGCAGTCGAGCCCGGCGCGATGCCGGCGCTGCGGACCAATCAACCGGAGGCCTGTAGAGCCATCGCCGCCGACCAGCGGTGAGATCGTCGAGCCGTCCACGCAGGTCGGGGAGGCGACGTTTCGGCACCAGAAGCCCGAGCAGGACGCCGATCGCGATCGCGGAAGCCAAGACGCTCACGTCAGGCAGCATTGGCCGTCTCCTCGGGCAGGAGGTCGGGCATGAGCCCCCGCGCCAGATCCGCCAGGGCTCGGCGCGCCCTCGATTCCACGCGTAGCATCCACGGCTGCGCGGCCTCGTCCGCAGCCGCAACGACCGGGTCCTCCGGCAGCAGCGCCCAGTGCACGAAGGCTGCGCTCACCCACTGTGGCAGTCCGAATGTCCCAGGGACCCGATTGAGCAGGAGGCCAACCCGACCCTCCGCACCGCGGCTCCATGCCGCCTCGGCGGCGGCGAGGGCGGCCGATTCCGACCCCGGTCCTCCAACTAGGAGCGTGAAGGATGCGAGCCGACCGGCCGCTTCGGTCAGCCATGGGTCCGCTGTTGGGCAGTCGATCACGACCAGGTCGTAGTGGTCCCGGACTGCATCGACGAGCAGCCGCAACCGGTGGCCATGCAGCAAACCCGCGCCCAGGCACAGCACCTCGCAGCCGGCGGGGTGACGGGAGGCGAGGTCGACGATCGAGTCGTCAGCGCTCACCGGATGCGCCTCGAAGTAGGCGCGCAGAGGTTGCGGGTCGAGGCGCATCCGGCGCGACAGGTCGCCGTCCTGGAGGAGTACCAGCGCCCGGGGCCTACGGCGCCCGCCGACATCGATCACGCCTTGGCAGGCGACGTGAAGGCCGAGATTCAGTGCGATGGTGCTCGAGCCAGCGCCGGGCGCCAGCCCACATATAGCAAGGACGCGAGGGTGTCCGCGGCCTGCCGGGAGCTGCGGCGTCGGGAGCCACGGCTCCTCGGTAGTTGGCTCGCCGGGTAAGGGCGCCGGCCACCTGAACACAAACAACGCGGCGGCCACCAGCCCGATCAGGGTGATCAGAACGCCAGCCGCGACCAGCCCGGCCACATCCACCCATCGACCGAGGCCCGGCGCCGCCCGAACCCCGAACCAAATCGCTGCGCTGCCGGTCGCAACTCCGACCACGGTTGCGGCCAGCCGGATCACCGGCGCCCGCAGCGCCGGCCGGCTACTGGCCGTACGCGAACGTGGCACTTCTCACCTCCTTCAGAGTGGCGGTGCCGAGGACCAGCAGCGGCACCCGCAGCGTCCCGCTCACCGTGACTCGCTGCCCGGTCACGTCAACCTTCCAGTCGCCAAGGCCCGGCAACGAGGCGACCTGTAGCGAGTGGCCCGCGACCTGCTGCGCGCCCGATGCGTCGAGCACCACCGTCTCGCCGCCGCTGCTGCGGTACGCCGTCTCATCGATGGTGGAGGCGCCGTCCTCAGCAGCCGCCTGAAGGGTTTCGCCGAGCTGGGTGTAGCCGGAGGCGACCAGCGCGTCGTCGATGACGAACACGCACAGCGGCAGGAATAGGAAGGCCATCACCACCGCTGCGAGGACCATCATCTGCCCGCGCTCGCCGGACCGGCAAGAGAGCCTCATTGGCGGCTCCGGTAGGGCTCGATAAGCGCGTGCGAAGTCCAGATCAGCGGAACGCGCCGCCCGAGGACATCCGAGATGATCGGGAACGCCGCCAGGTTCACGTACGCGTGCGTGATCACCGTGAGTGTCCCGCCGCGCTGAAAGCCCGCTGCGTCGACGGTCACCTCGAAGTCCTGCAGCTGCGAGCCCTGCGTAGCCTGCATCGCGGCGTCATGTCCCGCCTTCTGGGCGGCCGAAGCGCTCGGAGCCCGAGCCGCTGCGTAGGCGGCCTGAGTCGCAGCGGCTCGCACCGCCATGTCCTCACCAACGATCTGGCCGACGGCGATGACCCCGAACGCGAACAGCATCAGCACGAAGGCGCTCAGGGCCCATTCAACAAGCGCCTGGCCGGCCTGTCTCTTCACGCCGTCGAACCCGGTTCGAAGCGTTCGATCGTGTGGACAGAGCGCGCATGCACCGCCATCCGCGTGAAGGGCGCCACCGGGACCGGCACCAACGCCGGGGCGTAGGCGTCGGCGGTGACGATGATCAGGTTGCCGTCCTGGGTGACGGTGATCATCGCTGGAGCGGCGCCGGGCTCGAGCTTCGACCAGAGGTCCGCCGTGGCGCTCTTCCCATCGGCGAGTCGGTGCCCGACCAGACTCGCCTGGAAGGCGCCCTCATTGGTGGCGAGGTCGAGGTTGGACCGGTAGTTCAGGAAGATCGCGACCTGCGCCGTTCCCACGACCAGGAACATGAGGGCCATGATCGTCATGCCGAACTCGACCATCGCCTGACCGCGCTGGCTCACAGCCGGCCCAGCGTCCCGAGCAGCGGAGTGAAGATCAGGTACATGACCAGCCCGAGCAGGGGGATGACGAAGAACACCAGCGCCGGCAGCAGCATTAGGACGGGGGCCCGCGTGATCCGCTCGCGATAGCGCGCGTGCCAGGCCTGTCGCATCCGCCGGCAGACGTCTGCCAGCAGCGCCGACATGCCGGTGCCGTAGCGCTGGCCGACGCGGAACGCGTCCGCCAGACGGTGGATCTCGTCATCCGCATACCTCTCGGCGACGTCGTCCAGAGCCGCCTCGAGGTCGAGCCGCCGCACCTCCCGGATTCGCAGCGCCTCGCGAAGGAGTTCCGAGGCATGGTCCTCGTACGCTGCCACCGCTGCGGCCAGTGCACCCTCGGGCGTGACTGCACCCGCTTCGAGCAGGACACGGGCGCCCGTGAGGACGCGCGGCAGGCGGCGCTCGATGGCCGAGCGAATCCGCATGGCGCCGCGCTTCCAGCCGTAGAGCTGCGCTACGGGCGTCACCACCGCGACGATCAGACCGACCACCGGCGCCATCGCGATCACCCATCCCGAGTGCGTGGCCGCCGCGAGAATCAGCATCACCACCAATCCCGCTGAGCCACCGGCCGCCGCAGCGATGCCGAGATGCCGGCCCAACCGCTCGGTCGGCACCGCCCGACCCAGCAGTTGCAAGAGGCGAAGGTCAGCGTCGGGCGCTGGAATCAGCTCACCGACGAGCTCATTCAGCCACGGCCGTCCCGCCGGCATCCAACGCTGCCCAGACGCCGCCGGTGCCGTAGCGACCCCGACCGTGGTCAGCGCCCTGCGATGGAACATCCACTCGTCGACCGTGAGCCGGCGCGGCCAGACTAGATACAGAGCAGCACTGCCCAGCCCGATCGCGGCCGAGAGCACCAGCGCCGTCACCAGGGGAGCCGTCACGCGGCCGCCTCGCGCAGTCGCAGGCGCTCCTCGCGCGGCGGCTCGGACATGCGGCCAAGAACTCCGAAGCCGATGGCCATCCAGCAGGCGGCGAGGCCGAACACGACCTCGCCGGCCGGTGTCCTGAGCGGCGCCAGCATCCCCGGCGCCAGAAGTTGCAGCGTGACGAGGAACACGAACGGCAGGAGCGCGAGAAGTACGACGGTCGCCTCGATGCCGGCGCGCATGGCCTTGGCGTCGCGCTGCAGGCTCAGCGTCTCCGACCAGTCCTCGACCAGCGCATCCAGGGCGGGCAGTAGCTTGCCGCCCTGCCGGAAGTGCAGCAGCAGCGCGAGCGAGAGGTCGTCGAAGAGCGGATCGGCGATCTGATCGCGCACCTCCTCGAGGGCCTTCGCGAAGGCGGTCCCGCCCGGACCGAGTCCGCCGGCGGCAACGATGCGCCCGAAGATCGGCCGCACCTGGTAGGGACCGTTCTCCGCCAGCGACTCCAGCATCTGGGTGGCGTTGCCGGCGCGGGACATGATCGCGATGCCGAAGCGGAGCGCATCCAGCAGGGCCTCCTGGCGGCGGGCCTCGACCTTGCGGCGCCGGATCTCCAGCGCTACCCCGAGCAGATGGTGGACCACGAGGAAGCCGATCAGCCCCAGGACCGGGAACCCGAACCAGACCCAGGCCGCGAGGCCGACCAGCACGGCAAGACCGATGCGGCTCGTGATCCAGGCGACGACCGGCATCGACCCCAGACCCGCCTGAGCCAGAACGTCTCGGGCGGCGTCAATCTTGAGCACGGAGCGACCCACGCCGATCAGGCGCAAGGCGATCGGCTTGAGGTCAGGCGCGGCCATCGCCAGGAGGAGGATCGCGGCGACCGCCAACGAGCCGAAGGCGAGTTCTCTAGCCACTGGCCAGCATCTCCCTGACCGTTCGCTCGGGGTCCTCGTCGGCAGCCTCGAGCTTGCGCCAGACCTTGGCGGGCATGTGCCGGAGATTCACCTCATTCCAGGTCCAGCCGTCGAGCTCGGGTCGATAGGTCGCGAGCTCGGCGACCACCGGAGTGCCATTGGGGTCCTCGGGGTTCTCGTCCACGAAGGCGAGGCCGGACAGGCGCCGCACCTTCTGCCGGCCGCGCGTGAAAACGCCGAGGTGCACGACCAGGTCGACGCCGCTGCCCACCATGCTGCGCACGACCTGCGGCGCAAGGTTGCTGTCCGCCGACATGGCCAGCATCTCCAGCCGGTGGAGCGCGGTGCGTGGGCCGCTCGCGTGAAGGGTGGTGAGACTTCCGTCGTGGCCCGACGTCATGGCGTGGATCATGTCCAGCGCCTCCTTGCCACGGACCTCACCGACGATGATCCGCTCCGGGCGCTGTCGCAGTGCGCCGCGCTGGAAGAGGTCCTGGAGGGTGATGCGGCCGCTGCCCTCGACGTTGGCGTCGCGCTCCTCGAGGCTGATGAAGTCCTCGCGCAGCTCATGAAGCCAGAGTTCGGTCTCGGTCTCGAGCA
>Ga0307374_10005722_pt1 | contig 19956 bp, 10 predicted proteins | sample OX3MG_FD_202532 | JGI IMG/M metagenome (GOLD analysis project Ga0307374, IMG submission 202532) | Soil microbial communities from Risofladan, Vaasa, Finland - OX-3 | ecosystem: Environmental > Terrestrial > Soil > Coastal area > Acid sulfate soil | place: Finland: Risofladan, Vaasa | collected...
GCCAGCCTGTTTCAGTTGGAAATCGATGTAGCGGCTCCTTTCTTCATGGAGTTGCTGTAACAGAAACACGATTTCGGGGATGGTCCGCTCTCGGGCACGCGTGCAGGCCTGGTCGAGCAGGGAGGCGTCCAGGCGCGCGAGACGATCATGAACCTTCTGCGGGGTTTCCAGTTCATCGGTGCGGAAGGAAGAGGCGCCGCCCAATCGACCGAGGTGCGAGGCCAAGTGGTTGATGAATTCCAAAAACGGCCAGCGACGCTGGCTGTGAGCGATCGCGGCCTGATAATCGATGCCGCTGCTGCGTTGGCGCAGGGACGGTCACGCTGGAGGAAGTACTTCAGTACCTGCTGCAAATCGACGCGGCGCGTGAAGGAGCAGCCTTGTTCATAGCGCAGCCGTGGGGGTTGATGGGTGTGGTCGTTAGGCCGCTGGTGATAGCTGACTTCGAGCCAGGCGGTCAAAGCCTGGTTGAGCTTGGCCAGCGTGAGTATCGTCCCGGCCCGAACCTCGGTTTCGAACTGTCCCTGGGCCGTTTCGAAAAAGCGCTCGATCAGGCCGCCCGGCGGTGGGTCTCCCACGCCGCGGTGCAACAGGCGAATGTTCAAGGCGGCACAGGCCCGCTTCAACGCCTGAGCGTGGTAAATCTTGGCATTGTCCAGATACAACTCGCGGCTGGCGCCGTGTAGCGACCAGGTCCTTCTTCAACTCGATTGCCTTGTCGACCATCGCTTTCGAGGCCTTGCGTGGTTTGCCACGGTCATTGCGACGGCGGCGCACCCGGCCCTCCAGGCCGCCGTTTTGGTGCTGCTTCCATTTCCGCCACAACGTGGCCCGCGATGGCTTACGGCGTTGCCCGTCCGGGAATTCGCACTCGGTTTGGGCCAGCTCGCGCAGAAAGCGACCGGCCTCCTTCTCGCGGATCATTTGCCGCGCGGCCCGAAACGTGTTGGGAAGTCCGTCGGCCAACCAAGACAACCAACGCCACGGCGTGCTGGGCGCCAGCGCTGCGCCCGCTTTGGCCAGTGGCCCGTCCTGTCGGTCGTCATACACCAGCGACTTTCCCTGGAACTGGCAGCTCCTGCGGTACGTCGACGTCTCGGAACCCAGAAAGTCCTGGGCCTTGTCCGGCAAAACCTGGCTCACGAAACGCTTGTGCGGCAAGGCAAACGAGGGTAATCCGTGAAGCGTTTCCCGCAGCCAGTGCAGTTCCAGCGCCAGAGGCCCGAGACCAGGACGCGGACCACGCCTTCGATGACCAGGCGAAACGTCCGCTGCCGACAGTCATGCACGCGAGCGGTGCCTTGCGCGGCGCACCCGGGGCAGGCCTGGCAATACTGAACTGGATCCCCGGCTTCCACACGCTGGGTGTGGGCCTTGATTTCATCCGCGAGAGACATCATTCTTAGAGGCTATCCGAAAACTCGTGAAAATCGACGATTTGCTCCCGTGGGACGGCCTTCCCAGGCCGTCCGTGGCCGATGACGGCCTGGGAAGGCCGTCCCACGGGGAGTTTTCGGATAGCCTCTTAAAGCCTTATTCGAGAGGGGGGGCGTGCCGCAGGCCGACCAACCGCGCCGCCCCCCACTTTTATCCCCCCAAGGATCCATCCACTCGCCACGACGCGCAAGCAAGGGGCGGGGTCTCATTTTCGGACAACGGGGCGGGGTTTCAAGCCCCCCAGGGCTGCCCAAGCGGCGGGGTATCGTCTCACCCAAATCGGGACTCAACCACCTCTTTCCGTCTCAAATAATGTGGGACGTAGCACTTGCGGGCGCGCATCCGTTTTGTGATACTGCTCTGACTCACTCGAAACCCTCCGTGCATGTTTGGGCAGACTTGATTTCCCCTACTTCATATTTGCCCAAAAACGCGGAAGGTTTCGAGTTTTTTTTCACCTCACTATGCCACGAGCGATTCCGGGTACGCTTGTTTAAGGTCTAGTAGCTCAAGCTTTCCGTTTCCGAGCAAATTGTCGATCATCAGGTGGAAAGGATTTGGGTCGAGAACCGTAGGACCGGGAACTCCCTGCATTATCATTGCAGCGGTAAGGTCCGTGTTTTCCGCCCCGTTGATTGGACCACCATGAAGGCCATCGCCGTGCTGGAAGTAATTGCGGAAACTGGTCAGGCTGCCTGCGAGTCCGGCTGGAATTCCCGCGTCCGTGATGGCGTACGAGGTTCCGGGTATGACGCCGTCGATCAGGATCAAGTGGATCTCCGGTATCTTCCCGTCGGCTGAGATCGCCGCTTGAAGCCGCACCGCTGCCACAATTGCGCTTGCGGCACCATAGCTGTAGCCGACAATGACAACGCGTACGGTATTGCCAGCATTCAGTTTCTCTAGGTTGAGTTTCTCCGCGATCTTGCCTACCTACGCTTCTGCCGACCCATTCCAAGGAAGCGGCTTTTCGTCGGGCACCTGCGCCGCCTTCGTGGCCGCGCGTGTGGCGGCCTTCCCCGTCAAACCCTCCTCCGCGATCTTGCCGGCCTCTTCGTTAATCCCCCGCTTGAGCGCGCCAAGCCCGTCCGTTCCGTCGTCCAATTTTCCAATTTTGTTTCCCTTGAACAAAAAGACAGCAACCTTTCCCTCTCGGGCGGCCAACGCCTTCGCGTAGTTAACCGCCATCTGCTTCATTCCAGTGCCGATGGCGCGCCCCGCCTGCTTGGCTATACCGGCGACTTTCCCGGCGAAATCTTTGATCCCAGCGCCAATGCCGGCGAGAGTGGCGTTGGCATCGCGGGGCACCGTGTTCGTTCGCACTTCGTCTTTGGCTGGCTCATTAACTTCAGGCAAGCGTGCCTGTCGATTCAGTGCGGCACTTGGGTCCGCGAAAACGAAACCCGCGGTCAACGGCGGTTGCCCGCCGCCGCCGTTGCCCCCGCCATTTCCCGTCCCGCCTGTTGTTGTCGCATAAATTCCCGGTCCCGCCCCGAACACGCTGCCGCCGCTACCGGTTTGGGCGGGGTTGGTCCAGGTGGCGCCGGCCATGCCACTGCCGGTCGAGCCGAGGCCCGGCAGCATGATCTGTGGCGGCGGATCGCTCGGTATCGCCAGGTATCCCAACAGCGCAGATCCGAGCTGCCCGCCGACGCCGCACAGCCACGAGCCCGACCAGGCGCCCATCCCCGCCCAGGCCGCGGAGCCTGTGCCGGCCGAAGGCTCGGAATCGGGCTGCGTGCTGAACATCAGGCCCATCACCGCGTCGATCGTGTCCGCCGTGTTGCCCACGCTGTGACCGCCGATGTCATGCACATGCCCGTAGTTCCCCGTCAACGTGATCGGCGTGTCCGCAGCGGGAGCCGTCAGCAAGTCGGACAACGTGGCGAAGTAGGCGTTCGACGCCGCTTGAGAGGCCAGCGCGCCGGCCTGCGCCACGGCCAAGGCGTCTTCGGCCTGGGCGCCGGCCACGGTTTGATCGTGCGCCGCCTGGTCCGCCGCGATCGTGAGCGCGGACTGCGCGTTGTTCTGCGCGATCTCCGCGTTCATCTGGGCGTCGGCGTTGGCCTGAACTCTTGCGAGTTCAGCTACGGCCGTGCCAAGCAACACCGGCGAGGCGGTCGTGCTGCCCACGATTCGGATCTCTTTCGCGTTGGCCTGCGCCGAAGCCTGGTCGGCCCAGGGGGCTGGGGTTCTGCTGGTCGAACGACTGGATCGCCGATGCCTGCGCCTGGGCGTCGGACGTTGCTTGTGTATCGAGGGCCTGCGCGTCGGCCTTTTGCTCGGCGTCGTAATCCGAAGACTCGGCGTTGAGATACGTGTCAGTACACTGGGCGCTCTGCTTCTGGATGTCGAGCAGCGCGTTGGCGGCGGCCTGAATTCTTGCGAATTCAGCTACGGCGTCGCCGGTGGTTTGCGCGGCCTGCGCGGCGCCCTCGGCCGAACTGTACGCCTGGTTGGCCGCCTGGTTCGCCGTGTTGAAGGCCGCGTTGGGGGCGTCGTAGTTGGTGCCGTCGTGCAGCGCCTGCGCCTGGCCGACGGTCTGGTCGTGCAGGGCCTGTGCCTCGGCGACCTGGTAGGCTTGCCAGGCCGTGGCGTCGGATTGCTCGAACGTGGTTTCGTCGCCGGCCAGCGTGCCGGCCTGCGCTTGGTTGGCGTCGGCCGCCGCGTTGGCGTCGGTTTTCCAGGCGGCGTCGGTCGATTGGACCATGGTTTGATACTGCGCGGCGTCGTTGGTGGCGTACGTCGTCTCGGCCGACCCGAGCGACTGAACATATTGTAGCAAGTCCGCCGCCTTCGTGGCGGCCGCGCCCGCCTTGGCCCCCGCCAGGCCCACCTCGAACGCCGCCCAGGGCGTGCCCAACGTCTGCGAAAAAGACCCCAGCGAGGTGGTCTCCTGGTTCGCTTCGGCGGTGCCGAAGTTGCCCGCGGCGGCGGCGTCGGCGTTTTGCTGGGCGACGTCGGCCGCGGCGCCGGCGACCATGTTCGCGGCTTGGGCCACCGCGCCGGCGTCGTTCTGGGCGGCCACGGCGGCGTCGTCGGCGTGGGCGAACTGGTCCACGGCCAGGGCTTGCGCCGTGATTTCGGCGTCCCAGTTCGTGGCGTCGCTGGTTGCGAAGGCGGCGTCGGCCGCAGCCTTGCTGGTGACCCAGGCCAGGGCGGCGTTGGCGTCGGCGTCGGCGTCGGCGTCGGTCAAGGCCAGCGTGGCGTTGGCCAGGGCCTGCACGCGCCCGGCTTGCGCGGCGTTATAGGCGGTGGGGTTGTTTTGCGCCACGAGCATCTGATAGGCCTTGTCGGATTGGGCCATGCTCAACGTAGCAGGCACACTCCGTGTGCCGTAGCTTTCCGCCCGCCGACGTCGACTCGCCGGAGGTTACGGCACACGGAGTGTGCCTACTACATTGCCCAAAAGTAGAATGTCCCCTTTGTGCGCTCCGGTTTGGGTCGCCGTCGGGCCATGTGATTTGCCTATCTTACCGCCGTTGTCCCCCGCCCTGCCTCTGGCCGAAAATGGATGGATGTCTTCGTCCCTCTCCGCACCCGAAGCTTGGCCAGTGTCTCGTCCAGGATCTCCTCGAAGGCTGCGTAATGTCGCAGCTTGTGGAACAGACGCATCCGCCCCACACCGCGATTCAGTACGTGGTAGATCAGGCCTCCAGGGGCAACTCGAGCGGTTCTGGGCATGAACTCATCATAACAAATCGCCCCCTACGCCTCAATATATGGACCTGTCCCCTTTATGCCTCTTTAGTGCCAATGCTTTACGCCGTCCGCTGATCGCCGAAGAAGGATGGGTGTCTTCGATTCACGATTCAGTCGCTTTCCTCCCCCCTTTTCCGTCCCAAAAGCAAAATGGACTAGAACCTTATCACCCATTGAAGGATGCCGTAAAAGCAGAGAGCGGCAAAAACACACCCGATGCGCCAACCCAGCAATTCCGCAGCCGCGAAGCCGAGGAACGCCGGAATACCTAGCATAACCAAAGCACTCCCAACACCGGGCCCTAGTACCGCGATTTTTCGCTCAAACACGTACCCCGCAACTACAAACGCTCCGCCGGCGCACGAGACCCATAGTACCGCACGTAACAACTGCGAAAGGCGGAACGACCGACGTATCATTGTACAAGGCGCCTAGAGCGTGGAGTTGTTTCAAAAGCAAAATACTCGTCATATGGCGCGCTGGCGCGCAGCGGCTGATTCTGTGCCGATTGCCACACCTTCTACAATCACTCATAGATCGGAGGCGTCTGGGTCGGAGCCGGAATGTCGGAACTCTCCTCGAATGGCGCCCCGACGCTTTCGACCTCGAAGGGCACTCCGTCGCAGGTAGCTGCGACGGCACCTGCTTGCGCGTTACGCCCTGACCACCCTTCATCCGGATGGTTTTCGAAATCAAAGGTGTCCGAGAAAGTCATCGTCCCAATATACGACCAGGTGCCATCAGCGTTCACAACCAGCGTGCCAGTGTGGTGAATCACAAATGTGCCGAGCGTCATACCCTCCGCAGCCTGCGTCTGCACCGTAACATCGATCGGGACCACCACCGCATGCCCGCTTTCGGCTGCTTCCTGCGCCGCCTGCTGAAGAGCGTCCTGGAACTCTGACGACTGCGTGGGAGACGGATTGGCTGGTCTCACATTCTCCATTTCCTGTTGGCTAAGCGTGTAGGTCGATCCCGTACCGCCTTCATAATGCTCCATCAATACCTCGGCTAAATCGTTCTGATTATTCCCAATCTCCTGCAGGATTGCGACGATGACGGTCCAGGGAACCACGGGCGCGGGCCCTACCGTTCCCATCGAGCCGACAACGCGTCCACCTTGGTAGAGCGGCACGCACGCAATACAGCCGCCGCCTGGAGAATCCGGATCGGCAACGAAATGCGGGTGGTTTGCCAGCGGGTTGGGAGCGGGTGCGCACGGCCCTGCCCGCTCAAATCCATTTTCGGCGAGGAATTGATCCAACTCGTCGTCGGCTACGCCATAGATGGTCTGTAGATCCTGGATTTCTGCATTCGACAAGGCCCTTGGCACCTTGTTCGTCGCCTCCGTGTCTCCCTCCAAGCGTGCCTGTCGATTCAGCGCGGCACCTGGGTCCGCAGCACCCGACGCGGCGGGCGGCGTCGACGCGGTCGTCCCCGCTCCGCTCGATCCCACTCCACCGCCCCCTGGCGTCTGCGCATAAATTCCCGGTCCCGCCCCGAACACGCTGCCTCCGCCGCCGGTCTGGGCGGGGTTGGTCCAGGTCGCGCCGGCTATGCCACTGCCGGTCGAGCCGAGGCCCGGCAGCATGATCCGCGGCGGCGGATCGCTCGGTATCGCCAGGTAGCCCAACAGCGCAGATCCGAACTGCCCGCCGACGCCGCCGCACAGCCACGAGCCCGACCAGCCACCCATCCCCGCCCAGGCTCCGGCGCCTGTGCCCGCCGAAGGCTCGGAATCGGGCTGCGTGCTGAACATCAGGCCCATCACCGCGTCGATCGTATCCGCCGTGTTGCCCACACTGTGACCGCCAATGTCGTGCATATGCCCGTAGTTCCCCGTCAACGTGATCGGCGTGTCGGCCGCCGGAGCCGTCAGCAGGTCGGGCAACGTGGCGAAGTAGGCGTTCGACGCCGCCTGAGTGGCCAACGCGCCGGCCTGCGCCGTGGCCAAGGCGTCTTCGGCCTGGGCGCCGGCCACGGTTTGATCGTGCGCGGCTTGGTCCGCCGCGATCGTGAGCGCGGACTGCGCGTCGTTCTGCGCGATTTCGGCGTTCATCTGGGCGTCGGCGTTGGCCTGAACTCTTGCGAGTTCAGCTACGGCCGTGCCAAGCAACACCGGCGAGGCGGTGGTGCTGCCGACGATTTGGATCTCCGCCGCGTTGGCCTGCGCCGAAGCCTGGTCGGCCCAGGGACTCGGGTTTTGCTGGTCGAACGACTGGATCGCGGAAGCTTGCGCCTGGGCGTCGGACGTTTGTCGCGTGTCGAGCGCCTGCGCGTCGGCCTTTTGCTCGGCGTCGTAATCCGTCGACTCCGCGTTGAGATACACGTCGGTCAATTGGGCGCTCTGCTTCTGGATGTCGAGCAGCGCGTTGGCGGCGGCCTGAATTCTTGCGAATTCAGCTACGGCGTCGCCGGTGGTTTGCGCGGCCTGCGCCGCGCCTTCGGCCGCACTGTAAGCCTGGTTCGCCGCCTGGTTCGCGGTGTTGAAGGCCGCATTGGGGGCGTCGTAGTTTGTGCCGTCGCGCAGCGCCTGCGCCTGGCCGACGGTCTGGTCGTGCAGCGCCTGGGCCTCCGCGACCTGGTAGGCTTGCCAAGCCGTGGCGTCGGATTGCTCGAACGTGGTTTCGTCGCCGGCCAGCGTGCCGGCCTGCGCTTGGTTGGCGTCGGCCGCCGCGTTGGCGTCGGTTTTCCAGGCGGCGTCCGTCGATTGGACCATGGTTTGATACTGCGCGGCGTCGTTGGCGGCGTACGTCGTCTCGGCCGACCCGAGCGACTGAACATATTGTAGCAAGTCCGCCGCCTTCGTGGCGGCCGCGCCCGCCTTCGCCCCCGCCAGGCCGACCTCGAACGCCGCCCAAGGCGTACCCAACGTCTGCGAAAAAGACCCCAGCGAGGTGGTCTCTTGGTTGGCTTGGGCGGTGCCGAAGTTGCCTTCGGCGGCCGCGTCGGCGTTTTGCTGGGCGACGTCGGCCGCCGCGCCGGCCACCATGCTCGCGGCTTGGGCGATTGCGGAGGCGTCGTTCTCGGCGGCCACGGCGGCGTCGTCCGCGTGCGCGAACTGGTCCACGGCCAGGGCTTGCGCGGTGATTTCGGCGTCCCAGTTCGTGGCGTCGCTGGTTGCGAAGGCGGCGTCGGCTTGCGACTTGCTCGTGACCCAGGCCAGGGCGGCGTTGGCGTCGGCGTCGGTCAAGGCCAGCGTGGCGTCCTTCAGGGCCTGCACCCGCCCGGCTTGCGCGGCGTTATAGGCGGTGGGGTTGTTTTGCGCCACGAGCATCTGGTAGGCCTTGTCGGATTGGGCCATGCTCAAGGTGTAGGCGGCGTCGGCCGTGCTCACCGATACCAGGTCGGTCGCGTCGGCGGCGGCCGTGGCCACGGCGTCGATGCCCACGCCCGACACGGCCTGCACAGCGTAGGCGTCTTGCGCCGCGGCCAGCGACTCCGCTTCGCTCGCCGCGGCCGGCGCGTCGGCCGTGACGAATTGCGTTTGCGCGGCGGCGCCGGCGTTGGCCAGGTTGACGGCGGCGGTGGTCAGGGCGGTTTGATGTTGCGCGTCGTCCTGGGCCACGGTGGTCGAGTCGCTGACGAACGTCGATTGCAATTGGCTCACCCAATTGGCCTCGGATTGCAGGTAGGCGGCCTGCTCCGCGGCGGCGCCGGAAGACGGATTGGCCTGGGCAAACGCCTGCGCGGCGGCCGACTGGGCGGCGACCGTGCCGCCGGCGTAGACGCCGTCGGCCGTGGCCACGCCGCCCGCGTCGCTGACTTCGGCGGTGCCCAGGGCGCTTTGGTAGGCCACGTCGGCCGTGCCGGCGGCCTGAATTCTTGCGAATTCAGCTACGGCCACGGTTTCGGAGAACGTCGCGCCGTCGCCTACCGCCGTGCCGACGAACGTGGTATCGGCCGATTGCTGCTGGCCGGCCAGCGTGTTGGCCGCGCTGGCAAGGCCCGCCGCCAAGGCGCTTCCGGCGCCGCCTACGCCGCCCGACTCGACGACTTGGGCCTGGCCGACGCTGCCCGCCTCGGCGATCTCGCTGTCGCCGATCGCGCCGGCGCGCGTGACGTTGGCGGCCGTGATCGCGCTGGTCTGCGCGCTCGTGGCGGCCTGCAGGGCCGTGCTGTAGGCGGCGCCGTTGACGTAACAGCTTAGGTACAGGGCCGACAGGGCGGGCGCCATGCTCGCGACGTAGGCCACCTGGGCGGTGGCCACGGCGTTGTCGTAATTCGTCTCGGCCGTGACGTTGGCCGTGCCGTCGCCGGCGATGGCGCCGGCGGCGGAATTGATGAACTGCCCCTGCGCCTGCGCGGCGGCCTCGGCGGCGCTGGCCAGGTCGCCGGCCGCGGCGGTCGCGGCGGCGGCCACGGCCGGCGCCAGCGTATCGACCTGGGCCGTGCCGGCCGCGGCAATGCCGTCGACCAGGGCGACCAACGACGATTCGACGCCGTTGCTTTGGGCGACGTCGGCGCTGCTGATCGCCTGCTCGGCCGTCACCAGCGCCGTGCCGTCGGCCGCGGCCAGCGTGGCGCCGTCGGTGGCGACGGTCGCGTCATACGTCGCGGTGTTGTACACGGCGGGGGGCGTGTTGGCCGAGTTGGCCGCCGTCTGCAACAGGCTGGCCGCGTTCTGCGCGGCGCTGGTGGCGGCGGTCGATTGGGCCTGCGCGTAGCCGACCGTGTCGGCGGCGCCGGCCGCGGCGTCGGTCTGCGCCTTGGCGCTGTCGGCCGACATGCCGGCGTCGGTAAGCTGCTGGCTGACGGCGGCCAGGGCTTGGGAGAACGTGGCGGCGTCGCCGGCCACGCTGCCGGCCAGCGCGGCGGCGGCGTTGTCGACGGTCGTGGTCTGGGCCTCGGCGTCCGTCAGCAAGGTCGAGACCAGCGTGGTCTCGGCGGCGCCGTCGCTGACCGACCAGGCCACCTTGGCCGTGCCCACCTGGCTGATCTCGGTCTGACGCAGGCCGGCCACGGCCAAGGCCCAGGCGACGTTGGCCGGGGCCACGGCCGCGCGCTCGACGGCCAGGGCCGTCTCGACGTCGCTGGCATACTGCGCCGGCGACTCGCCGCCCATCGCCACGGCCAGCTTCAAGTCGGCCAGCGTACCCAGGAAGACCCACTGCGCCGCGTCCACCGCGTCCTGCAAGATCTTCTGTTGGCCCGACTCGGCGTCGCGCTCGGTTTGGGCCGCGGCCACCGCTTGGTCGTCGTAGCTCTCGGCGCCGGCCGAGGCGGCGCCAATCTCTTTCACCACCGCCGGATCGTTGGCGTTGGCGGCGCTGACGCTCGCGGCCGCCTGAATACTTGTGAATTGAACGGCCGCGGCCGCGTCGCCGCTGGTTTCGGCCACCTGGGCCGTATCGACGTTTTGCGTCCAGGTGACCTGCGCGGCGTCGCTGGCGGTGACGTCGGCCGTCTCGGCGGCGGCCACCGTGCTGGTCCAGGCGGCGTCGGCCGCGGCGAAGGCCGACTGCTCGACCGCGTAGGGCGCGTTGGGGGTTTGCGACTGGGTTTGAGCCCAGGCCCGCACCGCCGCGGCGTAGCCGTTGGCCGTCGTGTCTTCAAACGTCTGTTGCGCGCCGGCGTCGGACGTGTCTCGCGTCTGGCTGAACGCGGCCACGGAATCGAAGTAGGTTTTCTGGGCGGCGGCGACGCTGTTTGCCTGGGTCGCCAAGGCGCCGGCGCGCGCATTGGCGTCGGCGGCGGCGGCGGCCGTGTCGTTCTCGTCTTGCGTGGCGGCGGTCTGGGCGAAGGCCTTTTTCAGCACCGTGTCGAGCCCCTCGATGGTGCCCGACCAGGCGGCCTCGTCGGCGTGGTAGCCCACCTGGTACGTCTGGGCGTAGCCGGTCTTGCTCGAGGCGCGTACCGACATGGCGCCGATGTCGGCGTGCGTGAAGACATTCGCGTTTCCGGCCAGGCCCTGATCGCGCGCTTTCACGTCGGCGGCCACCGCGACGACGTAGGCCGTGTAGCCTCCGCCGCAGGCGAAATCGTGGCGCGCGTTGGCCATCGCGTCGCCGAAGCCCTGGAGCGTGGTCGAGTTGGCGTAGGCCAGCGTCTTGGCGGCGGCGGCGTTGGCCAACGCGTAGACGTTGTCGGCGGCGGACGAGGCGTCTTGCTCGACTTGCCAGAGCGCCGCGTCGGCGTCGGCCCGCGTCTTGGCGGCCGCCGCCTTGTTGACGGCGAACTGGTCCTGCGCCGCCGACTGGCTTTGGGCGGCGGCCATGCGGTCGGCGGCCAGCGCCGCGGCCAGCGCCTGGTCGGCCGCGCCGGCCGCCTGGCTGGCCGCGAGTTGGGCCAGGTCTTGCGCATGGGCCAGCGCGTCGGCGGCGGGCGCGGCGCCGGCCTGGTAGGCCGCGGCGTCGCCGGCCAGCGCCGCCTGGTACGTGGCCCAGGGCGTGCTTTCCACCTGCGCCCAGGTCGTGCGTTTGCAGGGCCGGGGCCGGCGCCGGCCACCATGTTCGCGGCTTCGGCGGCGGCCATTCGGTTTTTTCCACGCGCCCACAGCCTACAGGGGCGGCATCCTAGGGGGGCGACATCGCAATTCCTACCTCGTGAAGTGCCGCGGCTTTCCCCACGCGAACCAGCAACGCGCGAAGTTCGTTCTCGTCACGCGTGGCCCGAATCGCACGCTGAGCGGCGCGCGGCACCCGGCCAAACTTGTCTCGCATCATATCCAAAATCCCCTCTTGCAGCGCGCGGGTTGCCCCTTCCTCGCGCCCTTCCTCGCGCCCTTCCTCGCGCCCTTCCTCGCGCCCTTCCTCGCGCCCTTCCTCGCGCCCTTCCTCGCGGAGGGCTTCCGCGCCTGATCGGAACATGGCTTCCACCTCTCTTCTACGTTTGTCGGTATGCACGGACGCCAGAATCAACTCTCGCAGCCCCTCCTGCTCCGACTCCTCCCGGTCATGATATACCATCACCCGGATGTAGGACAACAGCTCCAGCCAGCGCGCTCGCTCACGCGCCGGCATCCGCTCCAGGCGCTCGACGGCCCGCGCCACCAAGGACCGGAACTCATCCGGCCGGGTCCGGCGCTGTTGGATCAGCTCAAGGACATGGCCCAGGGGACCGGACTGCTCCAACCGATCCGAGGGCACGTCGGGCAAGTTCACGAACAGCGGGTCGATCTGAGGAATCGCGTCCCCAAACTCATCCCCCAGCTTGACCATGTCCGCCAGTCGAGGCAACCGCGGCCATGAAGTGATTCCGGTATACAACACGATGGGGAGCACCGGTTCCAGCTTGAACTCCTTCCGCGGCGCCTGCCGTGAAAGCCGCTCGCGGAGTTGCCGCTTATAGATCTGCGCGACGTAATCGAGCACCCGCAAACGCATGAAGACGTCGGGCTCCGACTGGTGCTCGATCAGGATGTACAACGTGATCGACTCCCCGCCCCGACCAGTACGGAACGGAACCTCGATCACCAGGTCGCACGCAAGGTGCCGGTAGTCCGCCGCGATGTACGTCGTCGGATCGATCCTCATGCGGGCAAAGTCCATTCGGTCCAGCAGGCGCGTGGCCGTCAGGCCCAGCAACTCCTGGGCGTTGGCCGGCTGTTCCAGTAGGAGTTTAAGGCCGTTTTCGCGAAAGTGGCGGACAATCTGTTCAATGCGAGACTGAGCCATTGGATCACCCTTCAATGCACTGCCGGTCGTCACCGATTTCCGGCCCCAAGCATAGCGGCCCGGCCGAAGGGGGGAAACTGGTCGCTCGCAGGCGTTCGGCGCGAGTGGTGAGTGGTGAACGGTGACGAGCGGCCGTTCGCGGTCGTCGCCGACGGCGCGTAGGCTTGAATGCGGGTGCAATCCATACTCCGATCCTTCAAGACGGCACGCATGACACTCCTCACCTCGATCGGCCCGTTCGTCGCCGCTCAACTCGCGGCGAAACTCGCGCAGTCCGCGACCGCGCCGCCCGCGGCGTCGGCCGCGGAACACACTAACCCGCAGCGCAAGCTCCGGGGGTCCGCCGCGCGGCCCACGAAACGGTAGGGATCATTTTCGACCATAAAGCACGCTCGTTGCGCAGCAACGAACGTGCCAAAAACGAAACCGCAACGAAGCGAAAAAAAACGACTTCCGAATACCCCATGACGTCTGAGCAAGCCGCGTAAGCGGCATCCAATTGCCTCCACTCCCTTCGCCTGACCCCACGATCCTTTGGATCTCTTGGGGAGGGGTTTCGGAATCGTTTTTTTTCGCGAAGTGGCGCGGCTATTACCGCGACCGCGTCGGCGAGACGCGAGCCGACGCCCATCTTTGGTGCGACGCGTCCACCGGCGGAATGGGCGGTGCCCGCGCTCGGCGCGGCGACGAACGCGCATATTCGCGCAGGCGGCACGGTGAAGGTCCATCTACTGTTCAAGTATGCGCGTCTGTGCGGTTGGTGCCTGTACGGTTGGTCGCTACAATTTCGCGCAACCCGTCAAAATGTGCTGGCGCCCAAATACGGTTGGCCAGTACCGAGCAACCGTACACATCGGAATTTCAAATGCGCGCATCTTGTTGCCGCAACACGGGATGCGCGCTTTTACGTACGTGTACGGTTGGGAGCAGGTTTGGGGTGGTTTGAAAATGATCCAGGAAGCAAGGTGCCGACCACACGCCTTGCGAAAGGAAGCGGCAGGCAAGGCAGGCAGGCAAGGCAGGCAGGCAGGCAAGAAGGCAGGCAAGAAGGCAGGCAAAGGCAGGCAGGCAGGCAAAGAGGCAGGCAAAGGCAGGCAAAGGCAGGCAAAGACACCCAGAAAAATCATGGCGAGGAGCTTGACGCGGTGCCCAACCGCTATATACTGCTCATACGTCTCGTTACTGGTCATCAGCTCATGGAGTCCATTTCATGCCCGCCTACGCCCGAAAAGAGATCGTCGATGAGTCCGATGTTGGTGCGTACCATTGCGTTGCGCGCTGTGTACGGCGTGCATTTCTCTGCGGCGTCGACCTCTACAGCGGCAAGAACTTCGACCACCGCAAAGTCTGGGTGCGCGACCGCCTCGAAGAATTGGCGGGCATTTTCGCGATCGACATCCTTGGGTTCTCGGTGATGTCGAACCACATCCATGTGCTCTTGAGGAACCGGCCCGACGTCTCCCATGACTGGAGCGATGAAGACGTTGCTCGGCGTTGGTATCGATTGCACCCCTGCCGGCGCAATGAGGACGGCACGCCCGCCGAACCGGAGCCCTGCGAGTTGGCGGCAATCCAAGCCGAGCCGGAAAGAGTCGCCCTGTTGCGGCGGCGGTTGGCGAGCCTGTCCTGGCTCATGGGATCCTTGTGCGAGCCGATTGCGCGCCGCGCCAACCGAGAAGACCGCTGCACGGGCAGGTTTTTCGAGGGGCGATTCAAGAGCCAGGCCATCGTCGATGAAACAGCATTGTTGGCTTGCAGCATTTACGTGGATCTCAATCCGATCCGCGCCTGCGTGGCGCCGACGCCCGAGACATCGGAGTTCACGGCGGCATTCGAGAGAATCGCCGCACGGCGAGAGGCCTCGCCTGTCGTTGCGGATTCGGTGATGACGGAGGAGAACGTCGTCGCGGCCAAACCGCCGCCCGCGCGCGATGCGTGGCTCAGCCCGGTTGCCGATGCCGATGCACCGCGCGAGGCCAAGAAATCGTCGCCAAAGGCTGCGGGAAATCGCGCGTCGGATCGCGGTTTTCCGCCCCTGACGCTCGATGAGTATTTGCAACTGCTCGACTGGACTGGTCGAGCGATCCGCGCCGATAAACGCGGCGCGATTCCGGCCGACTTGCGGCCGATCCTCGAACGGTTGCAAGTCAACGCCGACGCCTGGGTCGATACCGTCGACCGCTACGGCCGCATTTTTCGGCGCGCGGTCGGGCGCGTATCGAGCCTCGCCGCGTTGGCCGCCCGTCGCGGCAAGTGCTGGTATCAGGGCGTGACGGCCAGCAAGCTGGCCTTTGGCTGACGCGAGGCATCGCCTCAGCCGCCGCGGATCATGGTCGCCGATGGATTGGCCGTTCGGCGCTGCGCGCCGGTCCCACTTTTCGCCGGCCCGCGATGCTCGCGATGACGATCTTGCGCCGCCGCACCCGCTCCCATGTCTTCCTAGGCCGCCGTCCGGACACTTGATTTGCCTATCTTAACGCCGTTGTCGTCTGCCCCGCCTTCGCCACAAAAGGATGGATGTCTTCTTCCCGCTGTTCTTCCCGCTTGTGAAATTGCGAAATTCGGTCGGGGTCAGGCCCGTCTCCCGCCGGAAGGCGGTCGAAAGGTGCTTCGCCTCCGAGAATCCCGAGCTTTTCGAAACCTGAGCGATCGGCATCTCGGTCCCTGAGAGCAGTTCCTTGGCCTTATCCATGCGGACTCGGCAGATCTCCTCGCCCAGGCCACGCCCCAGGATCGCCCGGAACCGCCGTTCAAGCGAACTCCGTGAGACAGCGACGGCTTCCAGCACGTCAGGGACGCCGATTGGATCAAGCGCGTGCGTCCGGATGAACCGAACGGCAGTCGCCACGTCCGGATCCTCGACCGCCAAAACGCTCGTGGAATGCCTTGTCATCACGCCAGGCGAGGGCAAGAGGACCATCCGGGTACGTGAGTGTCTTCCTCGGTGGGACAGCAATCCCTTCAGCATCCGGGCGGCTTCGAAACCAATCCGCTCGCCTGGAAGCGCGACGCTGGACAAGGGCGGACGGGCCAGCTTGCAAAACAGGTCGTCGTCATCCACGCCCAGCAGCGCTACGTCATCCGGCACACTTAGTCCAACTCGGTGGCAGACTTCCGAGAGTTGAACGCCCTGAATGTCGTGGCTGCACAGTACTCCCACCGGCCTGGGCAGTCCGATGAGCCAGTGTTGAAGTTCGTCGTCCCACCGCCAGAGGCCCGTCGGCTCCGGGTGCAGCGGATCATCCGAGAGATACTTGGATACCCTGAACCCCGCCCGCTCGATCTCGCGGCGGAAGCCCAGCTCCCGTCCCTTCGAGAAGGCGTGATTCGTGTAGCCGAAGAATCCGAAATGGCGAAGCCCACGGTCGAGGAAGTGCTCCGCAGCCAAGCGGCCCACCTGCTCGTGATCCGCCATCACCCGGGGAATCTTCAATTCCGGCAGGACACCCGAGACGTTAACCACCGGCTTGCGGAGTCGAAGAAGTGCCTCGGCCAGATCGCGGGTGAAGATGTGGGCGATCAATCCATTGAGATTCAGGGGACGGATCGACTGGATGGCATCGGGGTCGGGGGCGATGGGCGTGAAGGTCCACCGGGGACTCGACTCGGCGAACACACGGACGCCTCGCACGATGTCCCGGTAATAGGACAGGCTGTAACTGAAAACCAGGCCGATTCGGATTAGGTCGTTGCTCATGCTCCCAGAATAACAAGTGACGCAATTTCGGAAAAGATTTCCGCAATTGAGGATGGCAATCCCGGCTCGCCAAGCGTCAAATAGGCTGAGTCCCCGATGATGACGATCAGCCGCCTCTCCGGCATGCACGCTGAGTCGAACCTTTACTCTAAGAGTCCATCATGAAAAAACAGACCGTTCGACCAACGCTCGTCGCCCTGACAATGCTCCTCGCCTGTGCATTGTGTCTTGCCGGACCGCCAGCCTCCCACGCGGCGCACTGGAGGGCCCGGACGACCGACTGGTCCGAGAACTCGAATCCGGTCCTCGGTGACTGGGGCTTCGATCGGCCGGGCTACCCGCCGGGACTCTATATTCACGGCGTCACCGTCAAGGATGGCGAATCGGTGACCAACCCGGTCATTTACGACAACGATGTGTACGACGACGTCTTTGACGACGAGTGGGCCTTCGCGATGGCCAGCCTCGGAAAGATGCGACTCGCCGGGCTGATCGTCACGCCAGTCCTGACCGATGGCTGGGGGTTTTCCCACCCGGATTGGATCAAGACGGCGACCGAAGCCCGCGACCGCGCCCAAGTTTCGGGGATGCGTATGGATCGGATCCCATCGATCACGATCGGCACTGAGGCCGACAGTGAGAAGACTGGTGAGCGTAAGGATTCGGCCGGAGCGAGGCTGTACGTGCGCCTCATCAGCGAGCAATATCGGAAGGAGCCCGCACTGCCGGTGCTCGTCAACATCGGAGGCCAGTCGGCCACACTCGCGTCGGCGTACGGTCTCGACCCCTCGATCGCGGAAAAATGCGTCGTCTATTACACCGACCTGCGCGTTTATAACGGGCATTACGAATGGGCGTCGAAGCTCGTGGCGAAGCACTTCCGAGTGGTCAGTTGGGGTGACGACAACTGGTGGATCAACAAACGTTGTCAGAACGAGTGGCATGTCCTGCCCAGACCCGAGAAGTGCGAGGGGAAAGACAACGGCACCGAGAGCGGCGAATGGCGGCTCCTGACTGAGAAGCACGTTCCGGTCTTCGACCACATGGTCCACCAGTTCCAAACGCGCGGAGAATACTGCCAGGGCGAGCGGAAGGGCGATGGCTACCTGGATGGGACGTTTTTCCACGCCTGGTTGCCGGGGATCTTCGCTGACGCGGCACTCAGAGACGTCCGCGGTTCGGAAGTCCTGCACGTCACGAAGTTCATGCCCGAGAACGAGCGACGAGTCAAGGACTTCACGCTGAAGATCCTGCTGAACTCGCAGGCCTACGGGCAAGAGGCTCAAATTGGAGTAAGACGATGAGATTATTGACCTGCTTGTTGACTCTCGGATTTGCGGCTTCGTCAATCGACGCCACAGACCTTCCGAAACTGCGGGTAAGTGACAACAAGCGGTTCGTCGTCACGACCGACGGAAAACCGTTCTTCTACCTAGGCGAGACCGCGTGGGAGCTGTTCCACCGGTTGAACAAGCCCGATGCAGACGAGTACCTGGAGAAGCGTGCCAATCAAGGTTTCTCTGTTATCCAGGCCGTAGCGATCGCGGAATGCGACGGGCACACAGTTCCGAACGCCTACAACCATTTGCCCTTCACCAACCTCGACCCGGCAAAACCTGCGGTCAAGGACGGGCCGGACAACGACTACTGGGACCACGTCGATTACATCGTGGATAAAGCGAACGCGAACGGACTGTACGTTGGGTTCCTTCCGACGTGGGGCCGGTACTGGCACGATAAGGTCCAGGGCGACAAACCACTGTTTAACAGAGAAAACGCAGAAGCATACGGCGAGTGGCTTGGCCAACGATATCGGGATAAGGGGCTGATTTGGATTCTCGGTGGGGACCGAAGTGTGGACACAGATGAGCAAAAGGATGTCATTCGCGCGATGGCTCGGGGCCTCCGAAAGGGTGATGGAGGCAATCACTTGATGACGTTCCACCCACCAGGAGGCGCAGGTTCCGCTCAGTGGTTCCACGACGACGACTGGCTCTCCTTCAACATGCGACAGAACGGCCACGATGCGGAATACACCGGCCGCTACGACCAGACCCTCGCCGACTACGACCGTAAGCCGGTGAAGCCAGTGCTCGATGGCGAGCCGATCTACGAAGGTCACCCGCTCTCTTTCAATGCGAAGAATCAGGGGCACTCCGTGGCGGCCGATGTGCGCCGCCCACTTTACTGGGACTTGTTCAACGGGGCCTGCGGGCACACCTACGGCCACCACTCGGTCTGGCAAATGTGGAAGCCGGGGCGAGATCCGATTAACGACCCGCTCATGCCCTGGACCGAAGCCATCAACGCACCCGGTGCCAATCAGATGATCCACGGCCGCCGGCTCATCGAATCGCGACCTTTCCTCACGCGGATTCCCGATGATTCCGTGCTGGTAACGGATCGAGTGGCTACCTCGGTTCCCGGTGCCGGTCGCTACCGGTTTGTTGCCACGCGGGACTCGGCTGGAAGTTATGCGATGGTGTACGCGCCGATTGGCCGGGCGTTCAAGGTGCGCATGGACAAGCTCACGGGTGAAAAAGTGAAAGCGTGGTGGTTCAATCCCCGCACGGGCAAGGCCACCGAGATCGGCGAATTCGCCAACACGGGTGAACGTGAGTTTGTTCCGCCCGATCCAGGTGAGCAACTGGATTGGGTGTTGGTTCTCGACGATGCGGCCAAGACCTATCCGCCTCCTGGGCAAACGGGTCAACTCCAATCTTCGACCAAACAACGAGCCTTGTTAGTGACTTCGGTTCGCACGGGGGATACCGAGATCTTCGTCGTCAATCCGGACACAGGAGATGCACGAAATCTGTCGCGTAGCCCCAAATCTGAGGATCGCTATCCGTGTTGGTCGCCGGATGGCAAGCATGTCGCTTTCACGTCCAATCGCGACGGGCCTTACAACCTCTATGTCATGGACACCGACGGTGAGAACGTAAAACGGCTCGTCAAATCGGAGGCCGTCTGCTACATGCCCAGCTGGCAACGAACGCCTGATGGTGAACGCATCGTCTTTGGCATTCACGGCGACAAACCGGAAATGGGCAGCATCCAGCCGGACGGCACCGATCTCAAGATACTCGGTGAAGGGCACGACCCGACCATCTCCCCGAACGGCAAAAGCATCTGCTACACCGGCCACGCCGATGGCGGGGTGAGCGTGTTCGTCATGAACCCGGATGGCAACGATAAAAAGCAAATCGTGAAAGAAGTCAGCAAAGTCGGCGCGACCTTTCCGAACTGGTCGCCCGACAGCAAGGAGATTGTATATTCCTTCCCCGTCGGCGAAGCGCTGGAATTGTTCGTGGTCAATGCCGACGGGACAAAAAATCGGCAGCTCACGAAGTTGCAGAAGGTGGCTACCCCGGCTGACCAGGGCCAGCGCTCACTAAGTCGTTATTCCAGTGAGGGTTTCGACGAGGAATTCGTCGTTCCATCCGCAGGAACGGCGTTTCATGACCAAGCTGTCTTTGCCTGGATGTTGTTTCAATAGGGATA
>Ga0307374_10005723_pt1 | contig 19955 bp, 30 predicted proteins | sample OX3MG_FD_202532 | JGI IMG/M metagenome (GOLD analysis project Ga0307374, IMG submission 202532) | Soil microbial communities from Risofladan, Vaasa, Finland - OX-3 | ecosystem: Environmental > Terrestrial > Soil > Coastal area > Acid sulfate soil | place: Finland: Risofladan, Vaasa | collected...
ACCTCCTGGGGTTGGCCAATCACAGGCCATCATGCTACACAGCATAGTGAAGCATCATTGCTTCTAAACAGGCCGCCTACACAGTCAAGACATCGCATAGATGCAGGCAGACAACATAGACAACATCGAACAATAGACATACACGAAAGCCCGCCAGAGGAAGTCAGGCGGGCCTTGACCTTAGTACATTACTTTCAGTATACCATCTACAACAGGCGACTTTCAAGTTTTGCCCCTGCCCCACTCACTGGCTCAATGTTGCAGCAGGTAAACCTCCGACCAGTCGCCAAAGTACAGGCCGGTATTATTCAGGCTGATACCGTGAACCCAGGAGGGAATTACGGCAGCCATCGCCTGGTGATCGACGGGAAGCCACCCCACATCGGTGATGGCTAGCTGTTCGGCCTGGTTGTACATCTGGATACGTGTCTGGCCTGTAATCTTTTCGGCCTGCGCTATAAGCTGGTCGAACTGCGTATTCTTCCAGTCACCACTATTGTTACTGGCCGTCGAGAGGAGATTGAGCGCCAGCCAGTCGTAGGGATCGGGGTAGTCAGCAGTCCACTGCGTAAAACCAAACTGAATAACAGGCGGTTGAGTAGCCGTTTCCTGATTATAGGCGGTCAGTTCTACCGCGTTCAGTTTGACCTGAACGCCCAGCGCATCCTGCCACATCTGTTGCAATACCTGGGCTTCGAGAGGGGAGACCTGCGAGTTCGGATACGAAAAAGTGACGGTAGGTACCTTACTTACATCGGGATACACCGATTTCAGAAGACTTAATGCTTTCGTCTTATCGAAGGGCAAACCCGCGAAGTTGGGTTGGTAGCCAGGCATACCTGGCGGGATGATGGTCGGGGCAGCTATCGCACCGCCTTTGAAGACGGCGTTGACCAGTGTAGTTTTGTCGATGGCATAGGCGAAGGCCTGGCGCACTGCCATGTTGTTGAAAGGAGGTTTGGTGTTATCGAAGAAAAGCAAATCGGTCTGTAACAACGATTGATTGGTGTAACCTGACATGTTTTTAGCGGTAGGCAAATCTTGCGGGGTGATGTTCCAGTCGAAAGCATACTGACCAGCCTGATATGCCCGGAAAGCTGTAGAGGGATCGTTGACGAAAATCATGTCTACTTCCGTCAATTTTGTCTTTGCGCCATACCAGTTCGGATTGGGAACGAGCACCATTTTGACGTTGTGATCCCACGCCTTGACCATGAAAGGGCCGGTGCCAACCCCATTGCCGGCCACATTGTTGGCCCACTTCGTCTGGCCATACTGATTGATCACCTTTTGATTGAGAGGAAAGGCTACCGAGTTTGCCATGATATCCAGGAAATACTCGGTGGGCTGCGTCAGCGTGATTTGCAGGGTCAAATCATCCACGGCCTGCACGCCTTTCAGCACCTTCGTCTTGCCGCTGGCGACATCGCTGGCCCCGACAATGTTCCCCAGAAAGAAGCTTCCAATGGGTGAATTGACTTCCGGCAGCAGCGCGCGGGTCAGGGTGTAGACGTAGGTCTGCGCCGTCACCGGCGTGCCATCCGAGAACATGATGCCGGGTTTCAAAGTAAAGGTGTAGGTTTTGTGATCAGGTGAAATAGACCAGGTAGCCTGATCCGGTATAACGTTCAGGTTTTTGTCAAACTTTACCAGTCCGGTATAGACCATACCCACCGCAATGGCAGAGTTGGCATCTGGCCCCTGGGCCGGGTCCATCACCCCGATATCGGCTGTGCCGACATTGGGAAAAGTTAGCACCTGGTTGGTAGCCAGAGTAGAAGTTGAGGTTGAGCCGGGCGTGGGTGTCGTTGTCGTGCTGCCTCCACACGCAGCCAGAATGAGCATGAACGTGCTCAAAATAACCAGAGGGAAACGTCTGGCGCGCTTAAACCGACAATAGAGCGAGTGTTGACTCACGAATCGCCTCACTTTCTGCGTGAAGTTAACTGGAGAAACTGCAAGGGAGGTAAGTCCTTGTAGACCACCCTGTCAACTTTGACAAGATGCAAGGGTATTCTTACAGCGTACTGTATCTTTTTGCCAGTAATGCAGGCAGCCAGAATACATTCACTAAAAGTACGTTCGTTTATTAGCATTCTTCACATTGGCTTGCTGGCTAATGCGCCTGATTGACTCTCGACAAGCGCCGGGCTAAAGACTATAATGAGGTAAAAGGAGTTAAAGATGGACGCAAAACAACTTTTCATGCATGGTGAATTTATACCTGTCGAGCAAGGGGTCATTTCTGTACGCACACACGGTTTTGCCTATGGAACTGGCTGCTTTGAGGGCATACGCGGCTACTGGAACGAGGAAGAGCAGCAAATTTACCTGTTCCGGTTGCGCGAACACTACCAGAGATTGCACAACTCCTGCAAAATTCTGCAAATCTCGCTCCCCTACACGGTCGATCAACTGATGGAGATCACGATCGAGCTGGTCAGGCGCAACGAACAGAAACAGAACATCTACCTGCGGCCTATGGCCTACAAGAAAGACCAGGTTATCGGCGTGCGCCTGCACGGCCTTCAGGATGACTTCATTCTCACGTCAGAACCCATGGGCGACTATATTGATACAGGCGGCCTGAACTGCGGAGTTTCTTCGTGGAGACGCATCGATGATAACGCCATACCCGCGCGCGCTAAGATCACCGGAGCTTACGTCAATTCCGCCTTTGCCAAGAGTGAAGCCATGCAAAACGGCTTCGACGAGGCCATCATGCTGACGAACGAGGGACATGTCTCCGAGGGGAGCGCGGAAAACATCTTCCTGGTCATCGACGGCGAGCTAGTCACACCACCGCCAAGCGAGAATATCCTGCTCGGCATCACACGCGACTCCATCATGGAACTGGCCTTACGCGAGCTTGGACACATTACGCGCGAGCGCCAGATCGACCGCACGGAGCTTTACATAGCGGACGAAATCTTCCTCTGTGGCACAGGCGCGCAGATCGCCCCTGTCGTGATGATCGATCATCGCCCCATCGGCGACGGCAAAATCGGGCAGATTAGCAGCGCCCTGCAAAAGCTCTACTCCGACGTGGTAAGAGGACGCTCACCCGAATATCGCGCTCAGTGGTGTACGCCTGTCTATGCCGAGGTGCCACAGAAGGCACAATAGACCACTGAATGGTCTTCCCTACATCACTCAGCATCAGTTTCTGTACTATTTCATGGTACTAAAAGACTGGTCAGGACGTGTAAGGAGTGTTGACCCATGCAAAGGGATAGGACTATTCTGCGCGCAGAATAGTCCTATCCCTGCAAATCCACCTTTCACCAGACGTGTTGTTAGTAGGATTGGATTATTTCGAGGGTTTGCGCGTTGCTGGCAAGTCAACATTTATACCAACAAAGAGCAGCGAGCATTCACAGGGAAAGGGATACATACACTCGATGATAGGCGAAGATCGTATTGCAGAACAGTTAAGTTTCACAACTCTCCCCATTATACCCATTACCAGCAACAAACATTACGAGGATGCCTCAGTCTTTTCGCCTGAAAGCCTGCTGCGCGGGGCCAGGAGACAAAAGAGATTGACCAGAAGGAAAGTTCCTTCCATTTGCGTGCTGGACCCGGATGGCGACCTGGTAGATCATCTCAACGCGACAGAGCAGGCACGCCTGCATCCCGACTGGGCTTGCTATCACACGTCGCTGCATACCTTCACACGCGACGAAATCGAATTTGGCATTATCGGGCGCGTGGTCGGTGCCTCATTCTCCGTACTCGTCGCGGAAGAACTGTTCGCCTCTGGCTGCAAACTGCTGATCAGCATTACGTCGGCGGGGCAGATTGTTTCACTCGGTCAGCCACCCTACGTGGTACTGATCGAGAAAGCACTGCGCGACGAGGGAACGAGTTATCACTATTTGCCGCCCGCGCCCTACAGTCACCTGCACCCTACTTTCAAGGAGTGTATACCCGCCGGCTGGGATCATCTGCAGGTTTTGCTCTACGCAGGGGCCAGTTGGACAACCGACGCGCCCTTTCGCGAGACTGAAGCCATGATCGATTGGTGCCGGGAGCGTGGCATCCTGACGGTAGAGATGGAGGCGGCAGCGCTGTACGCGCTGGCCCAGGCAAAAGCATACGACATTATCTGCTTCGCCCATGTGACGAACCAGATGGGGCAGACGGAGGGAGATTTTGAGAAAGGTGAGGCGGCGGGGAGCCATGCCGCGCTGCATATCATCGGGCAGACAGCGCGTCTCTGGCTAGAGCAGCGGAATAGCATGTAGAGAGGCGACAGAACGAAAGGCGAGAGTAATCGCAAGGATCGCTCTCGTCTTTTATATTGCTTATGCAGGGCTGTACAAGATTAGCGTTTCGTGTACTGTGGAGCCTTGCGGGCGCGCTTGAGGCCAGGCTTTTTGCGTTCTTTCATACGCGGATCGCGTGTGAGAAAGCCAGCTTTGCGCAGGGCCTGTTTCCATTCAGGGTTGACGCGCAGGAGCGCGCGGGCCACGCCGTGACGAATCGCGCCGGCCTGTCCGCTGGTGCCGCCGCCGACGACACGCACCGTCATAGTATAGGCGTCGTCCAATTCGAGCAGGCGCAAGGGGGCAATCAGAGCGGCAGCCACGGACTCGCGCTGACCGAAGTACTGACGCGCGCTCTTGCCATTCACAACGATGCTGCCATCGCCATTGGGGAAGAGACGCACGCGAGCTACAGACGTCTTGCGCCGTCCCATGCCATAGTAGTACTCGCCTTTAATGGTATCGACCACTGTAGATTCTCCTCTTCTTTACTCTTCAGCCGCGTTCTCAGCGCCTTGCGCGGCTTGCTGCCGCTTCAACAAAGCCTCCGGGCCGGTCCAGGGAATAGGCTTCTGCGCCTGGTGGGGGTGATCCGGGCCAGCGTAAATCTTGAGGCGCGACATAATATCCGCGCCGAGGCTGTTATGCATGACCATGCCGCGCACCGCGTGCTGCAAAGCGCGTTCGGGATATTTGCCCTCCAGGACCTTGCGCAGGCTGGTCGTCTTCAAACCGCCGGGATACTGGCTGTGGCGATAATACATTTTCTGTTCCATACGCCTGCCCGTCACTGCGATCTTCTCCGCGTTGATTACGACGACAAAGTCGCCGGTAAGCATATGCGTCGTAAATGTTGGCTTATGCTTGCCGCGCAAAATTTGCGCGATCTGCGATGCCAGACGGCCCAGAACCTGACCTTCGGCATCGATGACATACCACTGCGGGTTCAGTTCACCGGCCTTCGCGCTATAAGTCTTCATCATTGTCCATTTTCTCCATTTGTAATAATCCGTCAGGATACGTAACCCCTACCAGGCATAGCCCGTGTGATGGAGCCGCTGAACCAGGGTGCGTCTTCTCAGCGCGTTGCACGATAGAGGCAAATTCATCGAGGCTCAGTCGTTTCTGCCCCACAAGCAACAGCGTTCCAACTATTCTGCGAACCATCCCCGTAAGGAAGGCGTCCGCTGTAAAATCACAATAGATAAGTGCGTCTTGACGCTGGCAAGTAGCCTTAAACATGGTTCGCACACGTGAATGTGGCCCTGGTTTCAAAGGGTTGGTATCATCGGGGCTGCGCCCAAATGCTCCAAAGTCTTTGCGTCCCAGTAAAAACCTGCATGCCTCATCCATCAAATCCACCGCTAGCGCCTGCGAGCGATGATAACTATACCGCGCAAAGAGAGGCTTTTTCGTCCTCTCATTCCAGATCGTGTAACGATAGGAACGGCTCAACGCGCTGTAACGAGCATGAAAGCTGTCGGCAGCCTGGCATATCCAGCGAACCGCGACACTCTGCGGCAAGACGGCATTGAGAGCCGCTAACCACTGCTGTAGGGTCAGGCTGGCCCCGCTGCTAAAGTGGATTACTTGCCCGCTGGCATGCACACCTGCATCGGTTCGACCCGCGCCATAGACGACAGACATTTCGCCGGAGATACGCGCGATAGCCGTTTCCAGCGCCCCCTGTACGGTTGGCCCGTGGGCTTCCGACTGCCGCTGGAAGCCATGATAATCAGTACCGTCGTACTCGATGCCACACGCGAATTTCATCACTCTATGGATGCGGGGCGGAGACCCTTGCGGTCGCCCTCGTATCCTCTCCTGATTGTCGCATCCTATTGTCAAATCCCATAATCGTGTGCGTCCCTACACCAGGGAGATTTGTGCCATATCAGAGGCATCGCCCAGGCGTTTGCCAAGCTTGGTAATACGGGTATAACCGCCAGGACGCCCGGCATAGCGCGGGACAAGCTCGTCAAAAATCTTCTTGACGACCAGTTCATCGGGCAATGACTTCAAAACCTCACGGCGCGCGTGCAGTTCGATTACCATCGCCTGGTATGCAGCGGCCAGAGCCTTCTCCGCGTCATCCTGGTCCGAGATGATGCGCAGCAGTTCCTCGCGGCGCTCCTTCAGCTTTTTCTCTGTGAATTTGCGCCCCTTATCGGTCAGAGGAGGTTGGCCGACCTCGGCGCGCTCCTCGTTGGTGTAGACCTCTTTAGCAAGCGAGAAACGGCCCTTACGCGCGAATGCGAGCATAGCCGCCGCCTTCTCTTCATCAGAGACGACAGAGGCCAGGTATTCGCGAGCGGCGGTTTGCCCGTTGACTGCAATCGTGATCAGTTTTTCAGCTTCACCGCGAATGGCGCGGGCGCGCGCCTCGGTGGTTTTTATTCGATCGTAACGGAAGAGGCCAGCCATCATGTTGCGACGCGCGGAGCGCCGGCGTGGCTCAGGCATACTCATCCGATTACCGGCAATTCGGTGCCTCAACTCATTCCTCCATTTCGTGGTCGCCGTCCAAATCGGCCCCAACTGTACTGGTACGCGGGTTCGGCAGGAAGCTGCGCAACAGCAATTTTTCACGTAGTTCCTGTAGGCTCTTTTCGCCGAAGTTGCGCACCCCAAGCAGGTCATCCTCATTCATTGAAAGCACCTGGCCAACCTTGGTGATGTTGCTGCGCTTGAGACAGTTATAGGCACGTACCGACAGATCAAGTTCCTCGATGGGAGTTTCGTAAATCTTAGGCGGTATGGGCATACTGCTCAACGGGGCCTTCTCAGGCTCAACCAGAATGGCGCGATAATTGGCAAGCTGTGTGAAGTGGCGTACCAGGATATCGGCACTCTGTCGCAAGGCCTCATCGGGAGTGACAGTGCCATCAGTCCACATTTCAAGAACAATTTTATCGTAGTTCGTTATCTGCCCGACGCGGGTATGCTCAACGGTATAATTGACTTTTTGCACGGGCGTGTAAATGGCATCAACCGGTATCACGCCGATGGGCTGATCTTCTTTAGAGTCGGCGGGCACATAGCCTTTGCCGGTCTCGACGACCAGCTCCATTTCAAGGCGAGCATCATCATTATCCAGAGTGGCAATATAGAGGTCGGGGTTGACAATCTCAACAGTGCTGGGAGCCATAATATCCGCAGCAGTCACAATACGCTCACCACTTACCTCCAGGCGCATTGATACTGGATGATCCGAAAAGGAGCGCAAGCGCAGCTTTTTGATGTTCAGGACGATTTCAGTCACGTCTTCCTTGACATTGGGAACATCCTGAAACTCATGTTGCACGCCATCAATGCGAATAGAGGTCACCGCCGCACCAGGTAGCGAGGAGAGCAAGACGCGCCGTAGCGCATTGCCCAGAGTCATGCCATACCCCGCCTCTAAAGGCTCAATATCATAGCTCGCATAGTTTCCCTGGGTTTTTGTATTTTTAATGCGAGGCAGAGTAATTTCTAGCAAGGTCAAACCTGCCTTTCTTTCCTTTCGCCGCTTCCAGGTTTATTTGTACGCACGCGCCAATTAGCGCTGATAGTACTCAACCACCTTCTGTTCTTCAAAGGGCAGTTCAAGCTCCGTGCGCGAAGGCAACGACATGACACGACCACTCAGAGCATTGGTATCCAGACTCAGCCAGGCAGGAATGCCTTTTTGCGCTAGCATCAAGGCGCGAGTCTTGAAGTACTCCAGTCCTTTGCTGCGCTCACGTACAGAAATCACGTCATTGGGTTTTACGATAAACGAGGCAATGTCCGTTTTGCGTCCATTGACAGCAAAATGCCCGTGGTTGACCAACTGGCGAGCCTGCGCGCGCGAGTCAGCAAAGCCGAAACGGTACACCAGGTTATCCAGGCGCATCTCAAGAATCTGAAGCAGGTTCTCGCTGGTGCGTCCAGTCTTACGCGCGGCGGTATCGAAGTGCTTGCGGAACTGACGCTCCAACAAGCCGTAGGTGCGGCGCACCTTTTGCTTTTCGCGCAACTGTAAGGCATACCCGGAAGGTTTGCGCGAACGTCCCGTCCCATGCTGTCCGGGGCGGGTATTGCGGCGCTCAAGCGTGCATTTCATCATGCACTTGTCGCCTTTGAGAAACAGTTTTACCCCCTCACGCCTGCATAGTCTGCAGACGGGGCCGGTATAACGCGCCATTTAGTGACTCCTCCTCACACGCACATCACGGGTTACACGCGACGCCTCTTGGGCGGTCGGCAGCCATTGTGCGGAATAGGTGTTACATCAGTAATCGAAGTGATATTGAGTCCCGCGGACTGCAATGAACGAATAGCCGCCTCACGACCAGAGCCTGGGCCTTTCACGTACACTTCGATCTGTTTCAGACCATGCTCCATTGCCTTACGCGCCGCCGTTTCGGCGGTGACCTGCGCGGCATAGGGGGTGCTCTTACGCGAGCCTTTGAAGCCCTGCCCACCGGCGCTTCCCCAGGAGATGACGTTGCCATTGGGGTCGGTCAAGGTAACAATCGTGTTATTAAAAGTTGCCTGAATGTGAGCCTGGCCGCGCGGAATCGATTTGCGTTCACGCCGCCTGGGCTTGCCTGTCGGTTTCTTTTTGTCTCCAGCCATAGTTGTGCAATTCCTCCCCGGCGTTACTTCTTAGCGGTTGCTCTTTTCTTGCCGGCCACTGTTCTTTTCGGACCGCGACGTGTGCGCGCATTGGTGCGTGTGCGCTGCCCCCGCACTGGAAGGTTGCGGCGATGGCGCATACCACGATAACAGCCGATTTCAATAAGCCGCTTAATGTTCATGTCCACTTCGCGGCGCAGGTCGCCTTCCACCTTGTATTCGCGATCAATCATTTCGCGCAGGCGGTTGACCTCTTCTTCCGTCAGATTCTTTACCCGCGTATCCGGGCTGATGCGTGCTCGCTCCAGGATCTTCTTGCTTGTCGTTGGGCCGATCCCGAAGATATATGTCAGCGAAATCTCCACGCGCTTATCGCGTGGAATGTCAACGCCGGCAATTCTAGCCATCTTTTCCTCCAGTTTTGCAGCCTGCAAGGCCATCTAAGTGGGCAGGGACAAGCCCAGCCCCTACAGAGACCCTTGCAGGTGTTTAGCCCTGCTTCTGTTTATGCTTTGGGTCTTTACTACAGATGATCATGACCACGCGATTGCGCCTGATCACTTTACAGTGCTCACAGCGTGGTTTCACCGATGCGCGTACTTTCACGGTTTGCCCTCCTCATAGGTGCGCAAAAAACAAAGATGTTCGCGAGAGGTGATAAAGAACGAAGAACGAGTGGTTACACCGTTTCTACTTCCCTGTCCGCGATCCGTCACAACGATGCTCATTAGAAGGATTGGAAGAGTGAAAGAGAGGAGACCACCAACCTCACGATTTCACGCGCCATGTGATACGACCTCTCGTCAGATCGTAGGGCGATAACACAACTTTCACCTTGTCCCCCGGTACGATGCGCACAAAGTTCATGCGAATGCGCCCCGATAGAATAGCCAGCACCTGGTGTTGTTCGTCTATTTCGACCTTAAACATGGCATTAGGGAGGGCTTCGAGAACCTTACCCTCTACTTCAATTTCATCCTTCTTTGGCATAGCATCCTTTCTCGAATGATGACTGTTTCAATGATGATTCCGAGATAAAACGGTGCAGCAGTTGGTCACTGCTGCAGCCAACTGTGAATTATAACACACATATTCAACTTTGTCGAGAGGGAATTTTCTCCCTCTCTAAACCCCGCTTATGCACGACTTCATCGTTTACAGACGTACAGAGTGATGCAAGGTAACTATTCCACGCGCGTATATAGCCCAAAGAGCTAGAACGCGCGTCCCTCCAGTGATCGGATGCTCTTCAACAACGTTGCCTGTACTTGCTCGATGGGCTGGTTGCCGTCTACCGTCTCCAGTTTTTGCTGATTGCGGTAGAAATCAAGTAGTAGGATGGTTTCGCTGAAAAAGATATCCAATCGCCGCTGTACCGCCTCGCCTGTGTCATCAGAGCGCTGGTACAGAAGGCTTCCATCAAGGTCACACACACCCGGCGTCTTTGGCAGGCGCGTATTGATGTTATAAACGTGCTGGTTTGCTCTACAGATATAGCGGCCTGAAAGCCTTTTCAGCAGTTCCTGTCGAGGAACCTCCAGGTAAAGCGCCAGGTCGATATGTTTGCCGACTGACTGTAATCCCACGTCGAGAGCCTGTGCTTGCGCTATAGTGCGCGGAAAGCCGTCAAGTATCACCCCTGGTGAGCAATCCGGCATTGCCAGGCGACCGAGTATCATGGCAACCGTGATATCATCGGGAACCAGTTCCCCGCGATCCAGGTAGACCCTGGCGCGAAGCCCCAACTCTGTCTTCTCATCCATCGCTTTACGAAACAGGTCGCCACTGGCAACATGGGGTAGGCCTAGCGAAACAGAAAGCAAATCGGCCTGAGTCCCCTTGCCTGATCCCTGAGCACCGATCAGGATAAGATTCACGTTTAACCTCCGGTAGTGCAAAGACTCAACGTCGAGTCCCCAACTGACTTAACTGAGGAAGCCCGAATAATTACGCATGACCATCTGCGCTTCGACTTGCCTGACAGTATCCAGCACCACCCCTACCACGATCAGGAGAGCCGCGCTGCTCAACAACTGGTTGCCGCCAACCCTGGCGAGGAAAGGCAGAATTGCCACCACGCCCAGGAATAGGGCGCCGCCCAACGTTATGCGTCTGAGGATGTCTTCCAGATATTTACGAGTAGTCTCGCCGGGACGATACCCTGGAATATGCGCACCCTGCTTCTGTAAGTTTTCTGGTATATTCTGTTGTTGCCACACCACATAGGCGTAGAAGTATGTAAATGCGACCACCAGTACAAAGAAAATGATCCAGTACCACCAGAGTGTCGGGTTAATCAGGTAGTTAGAAATCCAGAGTGAAGCCGATGCCAACCAGCTGGTACTGCTGTTTCCCAGGTAGGTTGCAAGTACCGATGGGAAGATCAGCATTGACTGGGCAAAGATGAGCGGGATCATACCAGCGCTATTGACCTGCATGGGTATGTAGGTGCGCTGCGCAGTCCCAACCAGCATTCCACGCCCAACCATACGCTTGGTTGGATATTCTATAGGTACGCGGCGCTGCCCCTGATAAACATACACGATGCCCAGAATGGTAATCAGGCCGATTATCAGGAAAATGCCGATACTGACGATGCCACCCGTTGAGGCAGAGGTATAGCCCTGCTGGATGAAACCAGGGATGCGGCTCACGATGCCGCCAAAGATGATGATAGAGATACCGTTGCCGATACCTTTCTCAGTCACCAGTTCGCCGATCCAGACAAGGATCATGGTGCCGGCAGTCAGCGAGAGCAGGATTGCCAGGGACTCTAACCAGGTACTGCCATTAAACAGGTTGAAATTGGTCAAGACATTATATTTTACAAAGAGAGCCGCGCTACCGATAGCCTGCAAGAACGCCAGTGGCACTGATACAATACGAGTGATCTGGCTAAAGCGCATACGCCCGGCCTCGCCCTCGCGCATCATATTGTCCAATGCAGGAATGATAGGCTGCAACAATTGCATAACGATGGTCGCCGTAATATAAGGATAGACCCCCAGCGCCACTATAGAGAACTGTTGCAACGACCCGCCGGAGAAGACATCAAGCAGACCGAGCAACTGCGTCAGGCTTTGATTCCCATTAGACGCAAAGAGGTTGTTCAGGTTTTGCAGTTCCGTGCGAGTCAAAGGCACAGTGATATGAGCGAGAACGCGGAAAACCAGTAACATCGCCAGGGTGAAGAGAATCTTTTTGCGTAGATCAGGAACCGTCCAGATACTGCGCAGTCGTTCCCACATGGGAGTCTCCTTTCACGAGTCAGGTCAGCACACTTCACAGAGGAGCCAGTTATTGGCAAACAGGCTGGCTCCTACTAGAGTAGAACGCTGAATTATGCCTTAGGGTTCTGCCACTGCGGCGGTGGGACTTTTTTCCCGTTTTCGTCCTTACGTCTCTTCGTTTTCTCGTACACTTTGGTTGGAATGATTTCGATAGCGCCGCCAGCCTCTTCGATTTTTGTGCGCGCGCTCTCCGAGAACTTGTGAGCGCGCACGGTCAGCGCGCGATCGAGTTCGCCATCGCCCAGAACTTTCACCAGGCCTTCGCTATCAGTCGAGGTCATCAACCCGCTCAGCGCCATTTCCGCGGGTGTTACCCGCGTTCCCGCATCAAAGTGTGCCAGGTCAGCCACGTTCACTATGGCGAAGTTCTTGCGAAACGCGTAGTTGCTGTTGCCGAGGCCGCGCAGGAACGGCAAACGCTTGGACAGGCGAGTCTGGCCGCCATCGAAGGCGCGATGAATCTTCCCACCGGTGCGAGCTTTCTGGCCTTTGGTACCACGACCGGCGGTTTTACCGCGCCCGGAGCCGTGTCCGCGCCCAAGTCGCTTCTCAGTTTTGTGCGAACCAGGAGCTGGCCGCAAATCAGACAGTTTCATGTATTACTTCCTCTACCTGTACCAGGTGAATCACTTTTCTAATCATGCCGCGCACGGCGGGATTATCTTCGTGTTCAACCGTCTGCTGTAACTTGCGTAATCCCAGGCCGCGAATGGTAGCCTTCTGGTCTTTGGGATACCCAATCGAGCTTCTCACATATTTTACACGCAATGTAGCCATATTATACTCCTTCCAGGGCGACCACAAGGGTACGCCCCTACCACCAGGGCGACCAAAGCAACGCATCTATGATCTACGACCACCGCCACCACCGCCGCGCCGATCTCCGCCGCCGCCACCGCGTCGATCACCACCACCGCCACCACCACGTCGATCTCCGCCGCGATCTCCACCGTCGCGACCGCCCCTGCCGCGCCCACCGGAGCCGGGCCGGTTGTCGCGCGACTCCTCTTCACGAGCGGAGCGCGCATGTGCGGCCTGTTCAGCGGCAGTTGCAGCGGCAATAGCCAGGCGTTCGGCCTGTTTCTTGCCAACGATCTCGGAGACTTGTTTACCACGCAGCGCGGCCTCGGCTTCGGCGGAACGCAGTTCGCGCAGCCCTTCCACGCAAGCCTGCAAAGTATTAGCAGGGTTGGTGCTTCCCAGTGACTTGGTGAGGACATCGCGAATACCAACGGCCTCGACAACGGCGCGCACTGCTCCACCGGCAATCACCCCGGTACCAGGAGCTGCCGGTTTGAGCAGCACCTCCGAGGCACCGAAGCGATGTTTGACCATGAAAGGGATGGTCGCGCCTACCATCGGGACCTCGATCAGGTGCTTCTTAGCATCCTCGACACCCTTGCGGATCGCTTCGGTATACTCGGCAGCCTTACCCAGGCCAAAACCGACATGACCACTGTGGTCTCCAACAACCACGAGTGCGCGAATGCTAAAACGGCGACCGCCTTTGACGACTTTGGAAACGCGGCGTACCTGCACGACAGTCTCTTCAAGATTCAGTTTTGACGCATCTATTTTTGGCATCTTATCTCCTCGTGGCCTAGAATTCCAGGCCTACTTCACGAGCGCCTTCTGCAAGCGCAGCCACGCGCCCATGATAGGCGTAGCCTCCACGATCAAAGACGACCCGGCTGACACCCTTTTCTTTGGCGCGTTGGGCAACCAGCTTGCCGACTTCACGCGCCAACGCCACTTTGCGGTTGTCCGCGATGGGCACGAGAGCCTCTACCGGCGTTTTTCTTTCGCCCTTCTGCGCGCTGGGAAGCACGGTTTTACTCTGAGTTCCGGGTTTGCCGCCTTTGCCCTGCTGTCCTTTTTGGGACTGAGCACCTTTGGCGGGCGCTTTTTCTACCTTCGCGCCTTTGCCTTTAACGGGAGCGGCCTCGGCTGCAACTTCGACCGCCTGGGCTTCCTCTTGCTCGGCAGCTTTCGACTGCGCAGCAGGAGCCTCTTTCTTGACTAGCTTGAAGTCGCGCAGCGTCCCATCCAGCGATGAGGCGGAGGCCAGCGTCTGGCCCGTCGTATCATCAATGACTTGAGCGTAGATATGCGAGCCGCCGCGGAAAATGCTCAAGCGAGGGCGAGTCGTGGTGCCTTCCATGCGGCTCCTCATGCGACGATGTCGCTTGAGTCTCGCTTTATTCGAGTTAAACTTTTTAATCATTTCTTCTTACCACCAACTTTTCCAGCTTTGCCGGCCTTGCGGCGGATCGCCTCACCCGTGTAACGTATGCCCTTGCCTTTATAAGGTTCGGGTTTGCGAACACGGCGGATTTGCGCGGCTATCTCACCGACCAGTTGCTTATCAATGCCACTGACGCTCACTCTCGTCGCCTTGGTGGCCGGGTCTACGCCATCAATGCTGAACGATATGCCACTGGGCGGCTGCACCTCGACGGGGTGGGAATAGCCAACCTGGATAACCAGGTTCTCTCCCACTTTCGCGGCGCGGTAGCCAACACCGTGGATTTCAAGTTGTTTGGTATAGCCCTTAGTTACGCCCTCCACCATATTGTTGACGAGGGTGCGATAGAGGCCATGAATTGATTTATGGTCTTTACTATCCGATGGGCGCGATACGGTCAGCGTTCCATCTTCGAGTTTCAAGGTCAAGGCAGGGTCAACCTGAGATGATAATTCACCTTTGGGACCTTTGACCGTTACATAGTTCTCATCGGTCCAGGTCACATGCACCTTCGGCGGCACAGAGATTGGAGCGCGTCCAATACGAGACATGTTATTCCTCCTGCCTACCAGACGTAGCAAACGACTTCGCCGCCGAGACCCTGCATGTAGGCGCGATGGCCCGTCATGAGACCCTGTGGCGTTGAAAGTATGGTGATACCCAGCCCGCCACGAACGCGGGGGATAGTTGCCCGTTTGGTATAAACACGCAGCCCAGGCTTGCTGACACGTTTCAAATGCGTCAACACCGGCTGTTTATCAACATAGCGCAGCGTCAGGCGAATCGTTCCCTGTGGGTTGTCCTTCAGGATTTCTATATCTTTGATATATCCTTCTTCCTTCAGGACACGAGCAATCGCCAGCTTCATTTTCGAGGCCGGGATCGAAACGCGATTATGCCGCGCTGCAACCGCATTGCGAATACGAGTAAGCATATCCGCGACGGGATCAGTCATGTTCATGAAACATCATCCTCCGATTACCAGCTCGACTTCGTTACGCCAGGTAGCTCACCGCGCAAAGCTCTTTCGCGGAAGCAGATACGGCAGAGGCCGAATTTACGCATATAGGCACGCGGCCGCCCGCACACGTGGCAGCGATTATGCTGCTGCACTTTGTACTTGGGCTTGCGCTGCGACTTCACGATCATTGAGGTTTTTGCCATTACACTCTCCAGCGTTATTTCTTAAAGGGCATGCCCATCAACTTGAGCAGCCGTCGCCCCTCTTCATCGGTGCGAGCCGTCGTCACAATACTTACTTCCATACCGCGCACTTTATCGACCTTGTCGTAGTCGATTTCGGGGAAGACGAGTTGTTCCTTCAACCCCAGTGTGTAATTGCCGCGACCATCGAATGCGTCAGCCGAGACACCCTGGAAGTCGCGCAAGCGCGGCAGAGCGACGTTAATCAGTTTATCAAGAAACTGGTACATGTGGTCGCCGCGCAACGTGACCATACAGCCAATCTGCATCCCTTCGCGCAGCTTGAAAGTGGCGACGGAGCGTTTGGCGCGCGTGATTACCGGGCGCTGGCCAGTGATAGTAGCCAGATCCGAAACGGCGGCGTCCATGGCTTTGGCGTTCTGGATGGCCTCGCCCATACCAATATTGATTACGACCTTGTGGACGGTCGGCACCTGCATCGGATTCGCGTAGCTAAACTCCTTTTGCAGGGCTGGCACGACCTCTTCCTGGTACTTTTCTTTTAGTCTAGATGCCATCGTTTAACTACTCCTCGTCCGATCCTCAATGACCTTCGAACACTTCTTGCAGACGCGCACAACGCGCACTTTCTGATCCACGCCCACCGGTCGGCGTTCATGAGCGACGCGCGTGGGGATGCCACATTCCGTGCAGATCAGCATAGTGTTCGAAACCTGTAGCGGCATTGCCTTTTCGATCACACCGCCCTGGCGAGTCTGGCCCTGGGGCTTGACATGCTTTTTCGCTATGTTCATGCCTTCAACAATGACTTTGTTGACCTGCGGCATCGCCCTTGAAACCGTTCCTCGCTTCCCCTTGTCTTTACCAGTGGTAATCAAGACGGTATCACCCTTCTTGATATTCATCTTGGCAAGATGGAGAGGCTTTTTCTCTTTTTGTTTAATTGCTGCCATACTTTCCCTCTTACGTTTGTCTTTGTCGCACTCACGGAACGACAAACTTCAACGCAGAACCACCAACAATATGTAATTTCGGCCCTGATGGACGCGAATCCGGGCGGACGCGATAAATCGCGTCCCTACAATACTTCGGGCGCGAGCGAGATGATCTTCATAAAGTTTCGTTCGCGCAATTCGCGGGCCACCGGTCCAAAGATGCGGGTGCCACGCGGGTTGTTGCCAGCCGCGATAATGACGGCGGCGTTCTCATCAAAACGGATGTGCGAGCCATCGGCGCGCGCATATTCCTTTGCCACGCGCACAACCACGGCGTTGACCACTTCTCCCTTTTTTACCTGCCCGTTGGGAGCCGCCTGCTTGACCGAGGCTTTGATGATATCCCCGACTTCAGCATAGCGTTTGGCAGAACCGCTCATGACGCGGATGCACATGATTTCTTTCGCGCCGGTGTTATCGGCGACTTTTAAGCGAGTCTGTGGCTGAATCATGCCGGTTTCTCCTTATGCTTCTTCGTCGCCAGCGTCCTCATCAGACTCTTCGGACGTGAGGTCTGGATCAACCCCGGCCAACAATTCATTCACCGGGACGACGCCGCTGCCGAGCTTGATTATTTCAACAAGCCGCCAGCGTTTCAACTTGCTCAGCGGGCGCGTCTCTTCGATACGCACCTGATCGCCGATCTGACAGGCATTCTCTGCATCGTGCGCGTAGAAGTGTTTGGTCTGCTTATACGTGCGCTTGTAGATACGATGTCTTTTCAACGATACGACAGCAACGACAATGGTTTTGTCCATTTTATTGCTGATAACGACGCCGACCTTTTGCTGGTGGCGCGCCTGCGGCTTCGCAGTTTGTTCTGCTTGCTGTGTCATACCTCGGCCTCCAACTGTGTCAAGCGGTGCAGCACACGAGCAATATCTTTGCGCGTCTGCGTAAACACACGGTTATTCTTGACCTCACCACGCTGCTGTTGTAGGCGAAGGTTAAACAGCTTCATACGCAAATCTTTCAGCTCGCGCTGCGCCTCGCCAACGTTAAATTCAGCAATCTGTTTGCTACGCTCTTTAGCCTTCGGCACTTTCGGCCTCCCCTCGTGTTAAGAAGCGCGTTTTGACGGGCAGTTTGTGACTTGCCAGGCGGACCGCTTCTTTCGCGACCTCTTCGCTCACGCCGCCGATTTCAAAGATGATGCGTCCGGGCTTGACGACCGCGACGTAGTGATCGACCGCGCCTTTACCGCTACCCATGCGGGTCTCGGCAGGTTTGGCGGAAATCGGCTTGTCAGGAAAGACGCGGATCCACACTTTGCCACCGCGCTTCATGAAGCGGGTGAGCGCAATACGCGCAGCTTCGATCTGGCGTGCCTCTAACCAGCATGGCTCCAGCGACTGTAACCCGAACTCGCCAAAGGCAAGCGAGTTACCACGCTGGGCTGTTCCTCTCATACGACCGCGATGCTGCTTGCGGTACTTATATCGTGACGGTGCCAGTAACATGGCTTCGATTCTCCTCTACTCGCTCTCGCTCGCGCCTGTCTCTGGTGTCTGCGTAACCTGTGGCTCCGGCAGAGTCTGCTGTGCCTGGATTTCCGGCTCAGATACGGGAGCCTGTGGTGCCTGTGGTACCTGCGGCACCTGTGCTACTACCGGTTCGGACTTCTCAACGGTGCGTGTTGGCCGTGCCGTTCGCTCGCCCTGGGGTCGTGCTGGACGATCACCCTGTGGACGAGGCGCGCGGTCGATGCGCGGACCACGCTCACCCTGTGGACGATCGGTGCGCGGACCACGCTCACCCTGTGGACGATCGGTGCGCGGACCACGCTCACCCTGTGGACGGTCGGTGCGCGGGCCACGCTCGCCCTGCGGACGGTCGCCGCGTGGCGCTCCACGCTGGGGACGACGGTCGCCCCGGCGGTCGCCTTCGCCACGCTCGTTCGTCGTGAAAGAAGAAGGCGTCTCGGATGGAGCCTCGGTCATTTCGCGGCGTTTATTGGGAAGCACATCGCCTTTATAAATCCAGACTTTGATCCCAATAACACCAAAGGTGGTGCGCGCTTCCACCAGGCCATAATCAATGTCGGCGCGCAATGTATGCAGGGGAATTTTCCCCTCGATCTCTTTCTCGGTGCGGGCAATTTCCGCGCCGCCCAGTCTTCCCCCGCACACAATGCGAATGCCTTTCGCGTTAGCGCGCATGGTTCGCTGTACCGCCTGTTTCATGGCGCGGCGGAAAGAGACACGCTTCTCCAGTTGTTCAGCGATGCTGCGGCCAACCAGGTAAGCATCCAGTTCCGGTTGACGGATCTCGATGATGTTCAAGCGTACGCGCTTCCTGGTTAATTTTTCAAGTGTGGCGCGCAGCCTGTCCACTTTTTCACCGCTCTTGCCAATCACGATGCCCGGCTTGGCGGTATGAATAATAATGGTGACCTGGTTGGCGGCGGCGCGTTCAATCTCAATTCTGGAGATCGACGCGTTCGATAGTTCCTTCTGGATAAGCTTGCGCAGCTTGAAATCTTCCGCCAGCAGGTCCTTATAATCACGTTCGGCGTACCAGCGAGATTGCCAGCCTTTTACGACGCCGAGCCTGAAACCTATGGGATGCACTTTGTGTCCCAAAAGTGTCCTCCTTTTAGCGTCCCCTGTTGCCGGCGTCTGCCGGGTCGTTTGAGACAATCACTGTAACATGGCAGAAGCGGCGCAGGATACGCGCTGCCCGGCCATGCGGACGCGCTTTAATGCGCTTGACCCGGAACGAGTCATCCGCCACAATATTGAGAATATAGAGATCATCGGGGTCCAGATTATAGTTGTTTTCCGCGTTTGCTGCTGCTGACGCCACAACCTTACTGACAGGCTGCGCGCCCGCGTTGGGCATAAATTGAAGATACGCTAGAGCCTCATTGACGCGAAGCCCTTTCACCGCATTAGTGACCAGACGCATCTTGCGCGGCGGAATTCCGATGTCTTTAGCAATAGCCCTGACTTGCATCTTTCACCTCAGCGGACCGACGTGGTCTTTTCACTCTTACCGCCCGCGTGACCCCGGAAGTGTCGCGTGGGGGCAAACTCACCCAACTTATGACCCACCATATTTTCAGTAATATAGATAGGCACATGCGTTTTGCCGTTATGGACGCCAATAGTCATCCCCACCATCTGGGGGAAGATCGTAGAAGCGCGCGACCAGGTCTTGATGACGCGGCGGTCGCCGCTTTTAATGATGGCCAGCACTTTCTTACGAAGCGATTCGTGAATGTACGGCCCCTTTTTTCTTGAACGAGACATATGCTACTTCCTCCTACCAGCATTGCGACGGCGCACAATGTACTTGTCGGTGCGTTTATTGTTACGCGTCTTATAGCCCAGCGCAGGTTTGCCCCAGGGCGTCTGTGGCTGGCCGCCGATAGGAGCGCGTCCCTCACCACCAC
>Ga0307374_10005728_pt1 | contig 19945 bp, 20 predicted proteins | sample OX3MG_FD_202532 | JGI IMG/M metagenome (GOLD analysis project Ga0307374, IMG submission 202532) | Soil microbial communities from Risofladan, Vaasa, Finland - OX-3 | ecosystem: Environmental > Terrestrial > Soil > Coastal area > Acid sulfate soil | place: Finland: Risofladan, Vaasa | collected...
CTCTTGATGCCAGATTTCGACTTCTATCGCGCTCCACTTGCAGCTCAGCCTTGCTTCACGCGCCCAACCGCCCACCCAGACGGCGTCACATCCCCGGCGTGGGGACGTTCGGTGGATTGGGGCTAAGGTCTCGCCCACGACCTCCAGGCGGTAGAGCAGCTCCAGGTCCTGCCGCCGCGGGTGGGAGGCGATGACCTCCCTCATCTCCCAGGCCTCGTCTTCATCGCCGGCCCCCATCGAGGCCCCCTCGCCGATGTCGACCCCGCCGCCATGGCGCGCCTCGCGCTCCAGCCAGCGAGAGATGCGGCGGCGGACCTCTCCCACCAGCCAGGGCTTGATGAAACGCCCGCCCTGGAGCGGGATCGAGCCCGCCGCACGCAGCGCCTCGAGCGCGACCTGCTGCTGGAGATCGTCGGCGTCCACTGCCGGGGGATTGGGGTCAAGGCCCGATGTGATCTCCACCAGCGCGGGCGCCAGCAGTTCCAGCACCAGGGGAGCCCATGCCGCCCGCGGGCCACGGCGATAGGAGCGCAGAATCGCAGCCCAGATCCGGTCCTGGTCTTGGAAAGCGAGCTCGCCATCGCGCACCAGGCGGCGGAGCTCCGGCAGCGACAGCCCGGCGAGCGCCGGCTCGGCGCGACCTGCCTCTGCGCGATGCGTTTCCGACGTCGGGTCCAGCTCGCCCAGACCACGGCTCAACTGCACGGAGAAACTCTCGAGGCCCATCGGACCACCTCCTCAAAGGGGATGGGGCGAGCCTATGAGGGGGTCGTCCTCCGGCTATCCTCTGGCGGCGCTCCCGGTCAATTCGAGCGCGCCAAGAATCGTCCTTCAACCAGTGACCGCTGTCCTTTGTTGTGGACGGCGAGTGGGAGGTCGCTGGTCGCTGGTTCAGAGCGGGGGCTGGATACGCCTTGACCGCCGCGGGGACTGCGCATATCATCGGTCTGTCAGACAAGCAGACGGCCTTCTGGCCGCCGACCGGGAGGTAGGCTGCAGTTGGAGAGTGATCTCGCGTTGGAAGTCCCGCGTTTCGCTCCAGTGGAGCGGAGGAACGTCTACGAACTCGTTGTGGAGAACTTGATCCGCGAGATCGTGGCGGGTCGGCTCAGGGCGGGCGAAGTGCTTCCCACGGAGAGAGAGCTGACGGAAGCCTACCGTGTGGGTCGGTCCTCAGTCAGAGAGGCGCTAAGGATCCTGGAGACACGCGGGCTGATCCAGGCGGCAGGGCGCGGTGCCTTCTCGGTCAGCATCGGTGGTGACCTCTTCAAAACCCCCCTACAGATGCTGCTCACCTTGGAGCAGGCGGACTTGCGCGAGCTCTTCGAGGTCCGGCGGATCCTGGAGGCTGAGACCGCCAGCTTGGCGGCGCTCCGCCGCGACCACGGCGACATCAGCGAACTCGGTAAGTGGGTCGAGCGGATGGAGAGGGCGCTGGGATCGTCAAAAGACTACGTCGAAGCCGACCTGCGCTTCCACCTCGCGATCGGGCACGCAACCGGCAACCGGATGGCAGGCTACCTCATGAATTCCATCCGGCAGGCGCTCCAGCAGACGCTCATGAGCATCTTCTTGATTCCCGGTAGCCCCGAGCGCTCCCTGGATCAGCATCGTCTCATCCTGGAGGCGATCGCTGGCGGTGATGCAGGCGAGGCCCGGCGGCACATGCTGGAGCACCTGGGGCGGGTGGAGGCGGAGGTCGAAGCCGCCATCCAGGGCTCGCCCGCGGAGGTGCCGACTGGCGGACGGGTGGTGAGGCCGCCAGGCTGATGCGGATCGGGTTCGTGGGACTTGGCAACATGGGGAGCCGGATCGCCGGCCGCATGCTGGAGGGCGGCCACGAACTGGTTGTCCACAACCGAACGCGCGCCAAAGCCGAGCCGCTGATCGCCTGCGGTGCGCAGTGGCGGAACAGTCCGCGCGAAGTGGCTGCGGAGGCTGAGGCGGTTTTCACCATGGTCTCGGAACCCGCCGCGCTGGCGGCGGTCACTGATGGACCGGACGGCATTCTCGCCGGTATCAGAGGCGGGTCCGTCTACGTGGACTTGAGCACGGTCAGCCCGATGGTCAGTCGCCGGCTGGCCGAGCGCGTGCGCGAAAAGGGAGCGGACATGCTGGACGCTCCGGTGTCTGGCAGCCCGGTCAGCATAGAGGAGGGAAAACTCTCCTTCATGGTGGGGGGCAAGGTGGAGGTGCTGGAGCGCGTGCGCCCCGTGTTGGAGTCACTCGGATCGGCCGTGACGCATGTAGGCGGCAACGGCCAGGGCAGCCTAATGAAGCTGGCCACCAACCTCAGCATCGCTGTCCAGTTCATGGTTTTTTGCGAGGGCGTGGTGTTGGCCGAGAAGGGCGGCATCCCGAGGGACAGGGCACTCCAGGTCCTTTTGAACAGTGCCATGGCGTCGCCCATGCTCAAGTACCGGGGACCGATGGTGATCAAGGGCTACGACCCCGGCATCTTCGACGTGAACATGATGCAGAAGGACCTGAACCTGGCCCTGGAGGTTGCCCGGACCCTCGACGTGCCCCTGCCCACAACGGCGGCCACGAACGAGGTGCTTACCGCAACTCGGGCGCTGGGGATGGCCGACAAGGACTTCGCGGCCATGTTCGAAACCCTGTCAATGATGGCGGGAATGAGAAGTAGGTCATGAGCGACACCACGGCCGCCCCTGCCCAGCTGGAGCGTGAGCAACTCGTCGTGATGTACCGGAAGATGATCACCATCCGGCACTTCGAGGAGCAGGTCGATGACCTGTACCGGAGGGCGAAGATGCCGGGGCTTGCCCACCTGTACGCCGGCGAGGAGGCGGTTGCGGTTGGCGTCTGCGCCGCGCTCCGCGATGACGACTACATCACCAGCACCCATCGCGGCCACGGCCACTGCCTGGCCAAGGGCGCGTCCCCGGACCGGATGTTCGCGGAGCTCCTGGGCAAGGAGGCCGGATACTGCCGGGGCAAGGGCGGGTCGATGCACATCGCCGACCAGGAGCGGGGCAACCTGGGCGCCAACGCGATCGTGGGTGGCTCAGCCGGAATCGCGACCGGGGCCGCGCTCTCGGCTAAAAAGCGGGGCACTGATCAGGTCGCGGTCTGTTTCTTCGGGGACGGGGCCTTGGGTCAGGGGCTCATCTACGAGACCATGAACATGGCCTCTCTCTGGACTCTGCCGGTGGTGTACGTATGCGAGAACAACCTCTACAACGAGTACACGCACAACTCCGAGACCACAGCGGGCGAGATGGCGGCCCGCCCGGCCGCCTTCGGCATCCCGGTAGAGGAGGTGGACGGCCAGGACCTGGCAGCCGTTTATGGAGCCGCTGTGAGGGCGGTGGCGAGAGCGCGCGCCGGCGGCGGCCCCACCTTCCTGCTCTGCCACACCTACCGCTTCCATGGCCACCACGTGGGCGACGTCGATCGCTCCTACTACCGATCCAAGGAGGAGGAGCGGGAGTGGCGTGATCATCGGGACCCGATCCGGCTGGCCGCCCAGGCGATGATCGAGGCGGGGATCGCCGATCCCGCATCGCTTGACCGCATGGACGAGGAGGGGGCCACAGCCGTCAAGGCCGGGGTGGAGTTCGCCCTGGCGGCGCCCTATCCGGACCCGAGCGAGGTGGACCAGGATGTCCACGCCTAGTCCCGCCGGGGTCGCGCCGGATCCGACGCAGGTGCGGACGATCACGTTCGGCCAAGCGATTCGGGAGGCACTCGCCGAGGAGATGCGCGCCGATCCGACCGTGTTCGTGCTGGGCGAGGACGTGGCCGAGGCCGGTACCCCCTTCAAGGTCCTGAGCGGCCTGGTCCAGGAGTTCGGGCCGGAGCGGGTGATGGACACCCCCATCTCCGAGCCCGGCTTCACGGGGATCGGGTTGGGCGCCGCCATGACCGGCATGCGGCCGGTGGTGGACATCATGTTCGGCGACTTCCTCGGGCTCGTCATGGATCAGGTCGCCAACCAGGCGGCCAAGGTGCACTACATGTCGGGCGGCAAGCTCAAGGCTCCGCTTGTGATCAGGACCACGCTCGGCGCCTCGCGCCGCTCGGGTGCCCAGCACAGTCAGAGCCTGCACGCCTGGGTCAGCCACATACCCGGCCTCAAGGTGGCCCTCCCCAGCACGCCCTACGACGCCAAGGGGCTGCTCAAGACCGCGATAAGAGACGACAGTCCGGTCGTCTTCTTCGAGGACAAGATGAACTACGGAGTGACCGGCCCGGTGCCCGAGGAGGAGTACACGATCCCCTTTGGGGTCGCCGATGTGAAGCGGGTGGGCGAGGACGTCACCATCGTCGCCACCAGCAGCATGGTGTATGTGGCTCTGGAGGTCGCCGAGATCCTCGCCGCCGAGGGGATCAGCGTCGAGGTGATCGATCCTCGCACGACCGTCCCCCTCGACATCGAGACCCTGGTCCGGTCGGCACGGAAGACCTCGCGGGCACTTGTGGTCGATGAGGGCCACCGAAGCTACGGCGTCAGCGCCGAGATCGCCTCGGTGATATCCGAGGGTGCCTTCTATCATCTCGACGCTCCGGTCAGACGACTGGCCGCCAGGGATGTGCCGGTGCCATTCTCCCCGGCGCTGGAGGACCTCACCGTCCCCACTAAGGAGACGGTGGCCGCGGCTGCCCGGGGGCTGTGTGGGAGGAGCTGAACGATGGGAATGAAGACCAGGACGTTCGGGCTAAACGGCACCGACTGGGAGGCGCGAGTCGACTACGACCGGCTCCGGCGGGAGCGGCTCGCCCGTATCAAGGAGATGCTCAGGGCCTCCGAGATGGGGTCGCTGCTCTGCTTCGACATGAACAACATCCGCTACGTCACCGCCACCCACATCGGGACCTGGGCGATGGACAAGCTGGCCCGATTCAGCCTCCTCCCGCAGGGCGACGAGCCGATCATGTGGGATTTCGGATCGGCCGCCCGCCACCACAAGCTGTACTGCCCCTGGCTGGGGGAGGAGAGGTCGCGAGCCGGGATCTCGACCATGCGGGGCGCCTTCGCGCCTGCGGCCGGCCGGGCCGAGGACGTGGCCCGGAAGGTGCGCTCAGAACTCGAGGCGAGGGGCCTGGCCGACGAGCCGGTGGGGGTGGATGTGGTCGAGCCGCCGGTCCTCTTCGCCCTCCAAGCGGCCGGCCTGCGGGTGGTGGACGGTCAGCAGCTGATGCAGCAGGCGCGCCTGATTAAGACCGAGGACGAGATCACGCTGCTCAGCACCGCCTGCATGATGGTGGACGCCGCCTACGACCACCTCTACGAACAGCTGAGACCCGGCGTCCGCGAGAACGAGTGTGTGGGGCTGGTGGCAAAAGTTCTCTACGACCTCGGGTCGGAGCACGTGGAGGGCGTCAACGCCATCTCCGGCGAGAGGTGCAGCCCCCACCCGCACGTCTACACGGACCGTGCGTTGAGACCGGGCGACCCAGCCTACTTCGACATCCTGCACAGCTTCAACGGCTACCGAACGTGCTATTACCGGACTTTCGCCGTGGGCAGCGCATCACCCGCGCTGGTCGACGCCTACAAGCGCTGCCGGTTCCTTCTCGATGAGGCGATCAGCCGGATCCGGCCCGGCGTCACCACCGCGGAGGTGGTGAGCGTCTGGCCGCCTGCCCAGGATTTTGGATTCGCCGATGAGGAGGCCGCCTTCGCGTTGCAGTTCGGGCACGGCGTCGGGCTGTCGATCTGGGAGAAGCCGATCTTCAGCCGGCTCGTGTCGCTCGACCACCCGGAGGTGATCGAAGAGGGGATGGTCTTCGCCCTGGAGACGTTCTGGCCCGCTACCGACGGCTGGTCGGCGGCCCGGATCGAAGAGCAGCTGGTGGTGACGAAGGATGGCTGCGAGGTGATCACGCGCTTCCCGGCCGAGCAGCTGCTCATCTCCGGCCAGCGCTACTACTCGGCCAGCGGTCCGCTCGAAACCACGCGGGAGGTGGAATCGCACCTGAATCGCAATGACATCGGCGATCCGGCCGGCGCGGTAGTCGCGTCCGCCGGCGCCGAGGGCGCCCGCTCGGGGCAATGAGATGCCCACTGACATCGTGATGCCCGCCATGGGCATGAGCCAGGACGTCGGAAAGCTGGTCTGCTGGCGCAAGAAGCAGGGGGAGGAGATCGTCAAGGGCGAGCCGCTGATGGACGTCGAGACCGACAAGGCGGTGGTCGAGGTGGAGTCACCGGCCAGCGGCCTCATCGGCCGGCTGCTAATCCAGCAGGGCGACAGCGTGCCTGTGGGAGAGGTGATCGGCCACATCCTGGCGCCAGGCGAGGAACCAGCGGCGCTGGCGGTCAATTCCGTAGCTGCTTCCAGATCTCCAGTTGCCCCTGCGATACCATCCCGCCCAGCTCCGGTGGCCACGGCAGGCCCCGCGGATGCGGCGAGCGAGGTCGCAAGCCTGGACCGGGTGGCCGCGTCGCCCAAGGCTCGACGACTTGCGGCCGAGAAGGGCCTGGACCTGGGCTCGGTGCGAGGCCGCGGTCCCGACGGGGCTGTCCTGGCCGTTGACCTGGAGCTGGCGGCGACGGCCGCGGTTCCAACCCCGCCCCCAAGCCCTGTGGACACGGGCAGCCGAGTTTGGCGGCTGATGGCGGAGCGCACCACCGCGAGCTGGACCACCGCTCCCCACTTCTTCCTGACGCGGGAGGTGGACGCCGGTCGGCTCATCGCTTGGCGCAGCGTGATCAAGCGCACCGGGCTGGACGTTACCTACAGCGACCTCTTGGTCTACCTGGTGGCCGAGGCCTTGCGCCAGCACCCGGCCATGAACTCGACCTGGCGCGAGGGGCAGGGAGTGAGGCACCGGGAGATCAGCGTTTGCCTGGCCATGGCGGTCGACAACGGCCTGGTGGCGCCGGTCATCGCCTTTTCCGCCAAGCCCACGCTGGCAAGCGTCGTTCAAGCCCGCGCCCGGCTGGTGGAAAAGGCCCGGGCGGGCCGACTCCAGCCGTCGGACCTGGAGGGTGGCACCTTCACGATCAGCAACCTGGGCATGTACGGAGTGGACTCCTTCCACGCGGTCCTGAACGGTTCCCAGGCGGGGATCCTGGCGGTGGGACGGATCGTGGACGCCGTCGTGGCGGTGGAGGGACGGATCGAGTTGAGACCGCGGATTGCGCTCAGCCTGTCCTGCGATCACCGCCTGGTGGACGGGGCGCGAGCTGCTCGGTTCCTTGAGACCCTGGCAGCCCTGGTGGAGGAGCCGCTGGCACTGTTCGCCAGTGGCGGGCCGACGAGCGCCCCAAGCAGAGCAGAAGCGGAATAAGGAGGTAGACGCAGTGGTATCCAGGCTCCGCAGCAAGCTGCTGGTGGCAGCTATCCTCGTGCCCCTGGTCCTGGTGGCCTGTGGCGGAGGTGGTGCCAGCAACACCCAGCAGGCTTCGACCAAACCGATCGTCATCGGCGGCACGCTCGGCCTGACCGGCGCCTTCGCCGGACCGTCGGTCGAGTACAACGCCGTTTACAACTACTGGCTTCAGCAGGTGAACGCCAAGGGCGGGCTCTTGGGTCGCAAGGTCGAGATGAAGATCTTCAATGACGAGAGCACTCCGACGACCGCCCAGCAGCTCTACAACCAGCTCATCAACGGCGACAAGGTGGATCTGCTCCTAGCGCCCTTCGCGACTCCGATCGGCGGCGCCATTGTGCCGATCGTCGAGCAGCACCACATTCTGCTCTTCAACGGTGGCTTTGTGGGCATCAACATCTTCAACAACGCTGACGGATGGGTGATCGGCAGCTACACCTACCAGGAGCCGGACTACACGAAGGGCCTCTTCCAGCTGATCAATACCCTGCCTTCAGACCAGAGGCCGACCAAGGTCGCCATTTTCACGGCCCAGAACCCTTTCACCTTGGTGGACCGTGACGGATTGAACGGTCAGGGTGGCGCGCTCCAGTACGCCAAGCAGGCGGGACTGAAGGTGGTGGTCAACGAGCAGTACCCATCCACCACCACGGACTTCACGGGCCTGGTCCAAAAGGCGAAGAGCGCCGGGGCCGATCTCGTCCTCGAACTTGGCACCCCTAACGACTCGATTCAGGTCGCTCGTACGGTGAACCAACTCGGATACAAGCCCAAGATCTTCTGTACCTGCGGGTCGCAGGCGACCACGCTTCCCGCCTGGCCCCAACTGGGGGCCGCCGGCGAGGGAGTCGTAGGTACGACCGTCTCCTGGCCAAATCAGGGATTCCCCGGACTTTCGAACCTGCAGCAGTTCTTCAAGCAGCGCAACGAACAGGACATCCCCACCTATGGAGTCGTCGCGTACGCCATCCTTCAAGTCCTCCAGCAAGCGGTGGAGGGAGCCAAGACTACGGACCAGACCAAGCTCAGGCACTACATTCTGAGCGGCCACGTCTTCCGCACCGCAGCGGGCGACATCAAGTACCAGTCCAACGGAACCCCTACCTACAGCCAGATCGTCCTGCAGTACATCAACGGCCAGAACCAGGTCGTCTGGCCGGAGAAGGTGGCCACCGGCAAGCTCGTGGTTCCCCTGTCTTAGAAGGCAAGGAGCGGAGGACCGGCGGTGAGAGAGGTTCGGCATTTGCGCGTCCATGACGTCACCAAGCGATTCGGAGGCCTGGTGGCGGTGGACCGGGCCAGCCTCGAGGTGCCGCCGGCCTCCGTCGTCGGCCTGATCGGCCCCAACGGCTCCGGCAAGACCACTCTGCTCAACATCATTAACGGCGTGTACCGGCCGGATGGGGGAACGATCACCTTGGGCGAGCTCGAGATCGCCGGTCACCCATCCTACGAATTGGTCCGACTGGGCGTCTCCCGAACCTTCCAGAATGCGCGCGTCTTCAAGACCCTGACCACCTTCCAGAACATGCTCGTGCCGATGCTCCACCAGCGCGGCGACGCCCGTGCCCGCACCCGGCGGGCCGAGGAACTGCTCGAACTGGTGCGGTTGACAAGCCACCACGACCAGCCAGCTAGCGAGCTATCGGGTGGACAGCAGAAGCTACTCGAGTTCGCCCGCGCACTTATGGCACGGCCCAGCGTGGTCCTGATGGACGAGCCCTTTGCGGGCGTCCATCCAGAGATCAAGTCGCTCCTGATCCAACGCATCAAAGAGGCGACGTCCGGTTCGGGGACCTCGTTCCTGATCGTCAGTCATGAGATCCCGGACCTGATGAACCTGTCCGGCTTCATGGTCTGCCTGGCCCAGGGCCACTGTCTCGCCAGCGGACTCCCCGCCGACGTGGCGCGGGACGACCGCGTGGTGGAGGCCTATCTCGGGCACACGGTCGCGAACTCGTGAGCGCCACCGCGCAGGTGCCCGCCCAGGGCGCTGCCGGACTTCGGGTGGAGGCCGTTGTGGCGGGATACTACAGCGGCCAGACGGTGCTAAAGGGCGTGACTCTGGATGCCCGGCCAGGCCAGCTGACGGTCGTGCTCGGCCCCAATGGAGCTGGGAAGTCCACCATCCTGCGCGTGCTGGCCGGGTACTTGAGGCCGGAGGCCGGACGCGTGCTGCTGGACGAGCGCGACATCACCCGCGTACCCCCACACCGGAGGCTCGACCTGGGAGTGGCATTCCTGCCCCAGGGCCGCTCGGTCTTTCCGAATCTCACCGTGGCCCAGAACGTGGAGCTCGGCGGATGGATCCATCGCCGCGACCATGTCCGGCTGCGCCGAGCCGTGGAGACCGTCTACCAACGATACCCGACAGTACGGCAACTCCGAGGGCGCCCGGCGGGCAGCCTCTCGGGCGGCCAGCAACGGTCGGTGGAGATCGCCCGCATGATGGTCGCTGACCCGAGCGTGATCCTGATCGACGAGCCGTCGGCGGGGCTTGCCCCCATCCTGGCCGACGAGATCTATCAGGAGTTGGCGGCGCTGAAAATGGAGGGGCGGACGATCCTGCTTGTGGACCAAAACGTGCGTGCGGCTGTTGACATCGCGGACTACGTGTACACGCTGGAATCGGGGTTAAATCATCTGGATGGCGACCGTTCTCGCTTCGAGGGGGATCTGGGTGCGCTGATCCGTGGCTGGCTCGGGGTGGTCTAGCAGGCCGGCAATGCTGAACCTTCTCCTCCAGGCCGCCGTCGACGGGATCCTGATCGGGCTCGTCTACGCGGTCATGTCGGTCGGACTTTCGCTCTCGATGGGCATCCTGGGGGTGCTCAACGTCTCCCACAGTGCCTTCATCATGCTGGGTTCCTTCTTCGCGCTCGGCATGCTGGTCTTCCTTCATCTGGACCCAGTGATCGCCTTCGTGCTGGCCGTGCCCCTATTTTTCGTGGTGGGTGCGGCAGTTCATCGGCTGCTCATCCGGCGAGTCGAACGGGCGCCCGCCACGATCGGGATCCTGATCCTTTTCGGCCTGATGGTGGTCATCGAAACCGGCGGGATCCTGGCCTGGACCACAGACACACGCGTCCTCACGACCGGCTACACCAACCTTCACTTCGCCCTCGGACCGCTCACGATCGGCTGGGTTCAGGTGCTCGCGGGGCTGCTAGCCCTGGCGCTGACCGGGGCGATCTACGCCTTCCTCCGCTTCACCATGAACGGCCGCGCCATCCTTGCCATGGCCCAGAACCGCGATGCTGCCGCCATGCTGGGGATGGATACCGACCGGCTGGCCATGATCGTGTTCGGGATTGGTATCGGCGCCGCCGGAGCTGGCGGGGTGGCGATCGCGATGATCTTTCCATTCGACCCTCAAGACCAGATCCAGTGGCTGTCCTGGGCCTTCCTGGTGGTCGTCCTGGGCGGCCTGGGGCGGGTCGAGAACACGCTTCTGGCAGGTCTGGTGATCGGGCTCATCCAGAGCCTGGCGGGCACGCTGCTGCCCTTTAGATACGTCTACCTCATCCTTTACCTGCTGCTCTTTGCGATCCTGGTCGTCCGCGGCGAGGGCCTGAGCGGCGTCCGCCGGAGGGCGCTATGAACGCGCCTGCCAAGGGTCGACCGGCGCGGGCGCTTCTGGCGGTCTGGACCGACCTGGCCCGGCTGCGGCAGCGCGTCTGGCTTCCGCTCGGCATGCTGCTCCTTGCAGTGCTGCTCGCTTTTGGAGTCTGGAGTTCGGATCTCAGCAGCATCGATGCCGTGGCGACCATCCTCATGTACGTGACTTTGGTCCAGGGCTGGAACGTCCTGGGTGGCTATGGCGGCTACATGAATTTCGGGATGGCCGCGTTTTTCGGGGTGGGCGCCTACACCTCGGCCATCTTGGCTCAGCTGGGCTGGGCGTCACCCTTCCTGGCCGTTCTGGCGGCGGGTCTTGTGGGGGCACTCTTCGGCCTCGTGCTGGGCGCTCTCACCCTGAGGTTGCGAGGCGCCTATTTCGCCATCGCCACGCTGATAGCCACCTTCGCTGTCCAGCTGGCGGTCCTCAACGCCAGCTTCACCGGCGGTTCGATGGGGCTCTACCTCAAGCTGTTGCCGTTTGGGCCAGCGCAGACCGAGCAGCTCTTCTTCTTCGTGTTCCTGGCTCTTGCGGTGGCGGCCACAGCCGTCCTGTACCTGATCGAGCATTCCAACTTCGGGTGGGCTCTGGTCGCGATCCGGGAAGACGAAGACGCGGCTGAGGTGCTCGGGGTCAAGACCACACAGGTCAAGATCTCCGGCCTCGTCCTCGGTGCGCTGATGGCGGGACTGGTCGGTGGAATCTACTCCTACCGAGTGCTCTTTATTGAGACCAGCGGGACCTTCAGTCTTGACATCTCGCTCGATGTGGTTCTGATGGCGGTCCTGGGTGGCGCCGGCTACTGGCAGGGAGCCCTGATCGGGACTCCGATCCTGATGCTCATCGCCGACGTGCTTCGGGTCGGGATCGCGGCGGCCGTGAATCGGGTCATCTTCGGAGCGTTGTTGATCGTGATCGCCATCTTCGTCCCCAACGGGGTCATGGGGCTGATCCGTCGCGTGCGTGGCCGGAGGTTCATGGTCTGATGCGCGCTGCCGTCTACCATGGGCGTGGAGACGTTCGGATCGAGGAGGTGGCCGACGCGCGGTGGCCGGGTCCAGGCGAGGTCCGGCTCCGGGTGCTTGCCGCCTCCGTCTGCGGGACCGACGTGGCGGAGTACGACCGAGGTCCGCACCTTATCCCGATCGTGCGTCGTCACCTGGGCAGCGGCCATCTGGGTCCCGTGATCCTCGGACATGAGATGGTAGGCGTGGTCGAGCAGGCGGGTCCGGGGGTTGAGCTCAAGCCTGGACAGCGGGTCGTACCTGGATGTGGCGCTTGGTGCGGTGACTGCGGGTGGTGCCGCACCGGCCGTCCCAACCTCTGCGCTCGGTACTACACGTTTGGGCTTCAGGCCGACGGGGGGCTGGCCGAGATGGTGACAGTCCCCGCTTACATGTGCCGACCGGTACCGCAGCGGCTTCGGGACGAGCACGCTCCCCTCGCCCAACCCATGTCGATCGCCCTCCACGCCGTTCGCCGCGCGGGTGGACAGCCTGGAGAGCCGGTGCTCCTGATCGGCGCCGGCGGGATCGGCGCTTTCATCCTCGCGGCTCTCCAGGCCCGCGGCCTGGGTCCGCTTCTGGTGGCGGACATCTCGGTCGAGCGCCTCCGGCGCGCAGGCCGCATCGCTCCCGCCCAGCATCTGGACGCTTCCGGGATGGGCGCCGCCGACGCGGTCCTGGAGGCCACCGCAGGCGAAGGGGCGGCCCTGGTGGTGGAAGCCTCGGGCTCGCCGGCCGGCCTGCGATTGGCTCTGGGGTCGGTGCGGCGCGGCGGCCGGGTAGCGCTGGTTGGGCTGCAGACGGAGTCCCCGGCGCTGGACCTGCATGACTTGGTCATTCGTGAGGTGGACTTGGTCACCTCCAATGCCCACATTTGCGAGCAGGACCTGCCCGAGGCGCTGGACGTGCTGGCTGCCTCAGGCCTGGGCGATGTCGTGATGGACAGGATGATCAGACTCGACCGGCTGGTCCCAGACGGCCTCCAGGCGATGGCAGAAGGGCGCGTGAACGGCAAGGTCGTCGTCCGCCTCACACAGTAGGAGAGAAAACAGTATGCACAGCGTCCGAACGATCACCGAGATTCCATTTCAGGAGCCGGAGGGCTGGGTCGGGCATTGCCGCGGATACTCGCGCGCGTCCGTGGTGGACGCCGCCACAGAGGCCGTGCACAGTGGCCTCGGCGTCTGCAGACTCGAGGCCGCCGGCTGGCTGAACCCTCACGTGCACTCCCATGAGGAGGCCTTCTTCGTGCTGGAGGGGAGGGTATTGCTGAGCCTCGACGGCCGTGCCTACGAGCTCGGGCCGCAAGACTATGGGATAATTCAGGTCGGCGCCGCGCATGGCTGGCGCGCTGTCGGGTCCGGCGCCCGCTGGTTCGAGATCAACTCGCCCCAGCCGCGAGTCGAGCCCCAGGACACCTTCTTCTTCAAGGCAGAGCCGCCAGTGTCAGGTGAGCGGCCGGACTTCGCCGATCCCACCCAGCGCTGGCTGGGACATTTCGACGACATCCAGATGCCTCCGCCCAGTCATCTGCAGATGGATGGCTACAGCGGCGGGAATGTGGAGGGCATCTCCCTCAAGATGATGGTGGACCGGGTGCTTGGCGCTCAGCACCTGACCATGTTCATGGTCGAGTTCCAGCCCGGAGGCGCCGGGAACGTGCACGACCACCCGCTGGAGGAGTGCTACTTCCTGCTCGCGGGGGAGGCCGACGCGCTGCTGGACGGGGAGCGCTATCACGTCAGGGCGGGCGACGTCGTCTGGACCAGCGTGGGCGGCACCCACGGTTTCTTCAACACGGGCAGCGTGCCCGTCCGCTGGATCGAGACCCAAGCCCCCCAACCCCCGGGTCAGCAGGCATTCCGCTTCGCCCGCGACTGGGAGCACCTCGCCCAAAAGCTTACGGAGAAGAGCCCGGGGTAGTCCGGGTCGGGGCAGCCGACTCGCCGTGCGGTCCGGAGTCTGCCGGAGTGCCGATGCCGCCTCGGTCCACGATCACTGAGACGGCTCTGGCCGCCGCTTTTCCCTCGTTCATGAGCCGGTGCGGTAGGCTGGCGTCGAAGGCGATAGAGTCGCCCAGCTTGAGGCGCCGTGCTCGCCCCTCCAACTCCAGGGTGAGGATGCCGTCAGTCACCAGTAGGTAGTCTCGACCTGGATGCTGGTGTGGCATCGGGGAGGAGACCGCCCCCGATGGGAAGGTGACCTCAAGGAACTCGAGACCCTCTTCCTCCCCGGGCGTGAGACGCTCCCAGACGATGCCCTGGGCCAGCTCGATGCGGGACCGCGCTGAGGGTTCGAGCACCGGGGACGCTTCCGGCCGGCCGCGGTGGTCCATCCCGAAGAAGGAGTCCGTCGAAGCGTTGAGGGCCTGCGCCAGCCTGAACAGCGTGTCCACCGAGGGCCGCGCAGTACCCCTCTCGATCTGTGAGAGTAGGCTGGCAGTGACGCCGACCTGCCGGGCCAGCTCACGCACCCCGCGCCCGCGGGCTCCCCGGAGAAGGCGCAGTTGTTGCCCGATGGAATCGACGGACCCGCTCGCGGGATGGCTCGACGCGTGTTCGCTGCCAGCGATGCAAAAACTATACAGACTGCCCCGCAGCTCCGCGGTGGGCGGGACGCTGAACCTAAGCTGACACAGGCGGGTGCGTGTAGTACCATTAAACAGCCGGTAAAGCTGTCCGGGTCTGTGTTTCAGAGGAAGCAAATGAGCCGATTCGATTACGCCAGCTACTTTCAGCGGATCCGCGAGTTGGAGCGGCTGGTGGTGGCCCCAGAAGAAGTCACTTGGACCGAGACCTACAAGCGGCCGGAGAAAGAGACGGACGTACTGCTCTACCTCGGCTGTAACGTGCTCATCACGCCGCACTTGGCCCGGGAGGTGATCGCGGTCTTCCAGGCACTTGGCATTCGCTTCGAGGCCGTGGGCGGCCCCCAGTTCTGCTGCGGGATCGTGCATCACGGTCAGGGCGATGTGGAAGCGGGTCGGCGCTTGGCCGCGGCAAGCGTAGCCAAGCTTGAGTCGTACGGGGCGCCGCTGGTAGTCATGTGGTGCCCGTCGTGCAACCTGCACTTCGATGAGGTGGTTCTCAAGGAGGTGGCGCCCGGCTTTGGGCCCGCCGTCACCCACGCCACTCGCTTCCTCGCCGACAGGGCCAAGGAGCTGCCATTCCGCGTGCCGGTGAGGAGGCGAGCGGTTGTGCACACGCACATCGGACGCGCGCAGCAGGAGTCTGACGCCGCAGCATGCCGCGAGCTGCTCGCCGTCGTGCCCGGTCTGGAGCTGGTGGGAAGCGTGTCCTCGCCCGATCTCGGCTATCACTGCGCGACGCCGACCTCCGAGTCCGCTCGGAGGGCCTTCATGCAGGTTCGCGGAAGGCTTCTCAATGAGGCCCGATCCCTCGGCGCCGACACTCTGATCACCATCTATCACTCCTGCCAACGGGAGTGGTGTGAAGCCGAGGAGCCGGACCTCGAAATCCGCAACTACATCTCGCTGGTGGCTGAGTCGCTGGGCTGCGGGGCAGATGACAGATACAAGCGGCTGCGGAACGAACCTGAACTGGATCGGGCGGTGGCGGGATCGGCTGAGCGCTGGAGCGGGTACGGCTGGGATGCAAAGCGCGCCGAGGAAGTGATTCAGCGTCATCTACGGCCCTCTGGCTCTCAGGCAACGGACAACGGCTGAGTCAGGCAAGGAGGACAATCGATGGAGTGGAGCAAGCAGCTTGTCCGGGTGCCCGAACTGTTCGACTCGCACAACCACAACGCGTACGAGCAGTGCATCAAGGCGGGCCCGCTGATCTTCGTGGCGGGCCAGGTGGGCTGGGACAAGGAGCGTGGCATCGCCTCGCTGGAGTTCGGCCCCCAGGCTCGGCAGGCGTTCGAGAACATCAGGTTGGCGCTCCAGGCCGCCGGAGCGGGCCTCGCGGATCTGGTGGCCATGACCGTCTTCCTGACCGACGCGCGGTATGGACAGGAGTTCCTCGAGATCCGCAAGGAGGTTCTGGCGGGCAGCTTCCCGACCAGCGCGCTGATCACCGTGGACAAGCTGTACGATCCCCGGCTGCTGGTCGAGATCCAGGCCACCGCCGTGCAGCCGGGCTGGCCCCGATGAACCGCGTGGCTCGCGGAGGCATGAGGACTTCGGGGTTCCGCAAGACGATTCTTCAGTACCAGGAGGGCCAGAACCAGTGCTCTGGCCGCAACAGTTCGCCGCTGCCAGATTGGTGGCGACGATGCCCTGAGCGGGGCAGCAAGGAGGAGTGCAGATGAGAGACAGCTTCAAGGAGGAGTGCAGATGAGAGACAGCTTCAAGATTGCGGCCGTGCAACCCAACAGCGTGTGGGGCGAGGACGAGTGGAAGAATGCCCAGACGGCGTTTGACGCCGTTGAGGAGGCGGCCGGTCAGGGAGCCGAGCTGATCACCTTCCCTGAGGGATTCCCAGGGCCCTGCAACGGACCCTTGGACAGCGGCCACCGCCTCTCTGAGCCACCAATCGAGAACCTGAAGCGGCTGGCCAGGAAGCATGGGGTCTACATCGTGGCCAGCAATCTGGAGCCGAACTCCGAGATCTCGGACAGCTACTTTCTCACCCTCAAGCTGATCAATCGGTCGGGGGAGGTCCAGGCCAATTACCGCCGCGTGCAGCCAGACCACCAGTACCTGAACGCCTACTTGCACGGCGGACGATCGCACGTGCTACCAGGGCAGGAGTTGATCACCGTGGAGACGGACCTGGCCCGCATCGGGCTCTTGATCTGCTCGGAACTCTGGGTGCCGGAGCTGGCGAGAGTGTCGATGCTGATGGGCGCGGAACTGATCATCGCACCCGTCAACGGACGCCACTCCGAGACCCGCTTCGGCCCTCACCTGTGGGAGCAGTGGCGTTGCCTCGCCAGGACACGCGCGGCCGAAAACCTCAACTACGTCGTTGTGACGCAGAACGTCTACGTCCCGGGCTCCAACGGGATCGGGATCATCGCCGGCCCGGATGGTCCAGTGGCGACCCTGGACGGGGCTGGCATCCTCTACGGGGAGATCGACATGGTCCGACTGGCATGGTTGCGGACCCACTATTACGAGCCCGTGCTGTTCGAAGCGCCGGAGTCGCCGGAGGAGCCGGAGTTCAGTTGCCGGCCTGGCCAGATGCATGACCGCCGACCGGACCTGTACGGCAAGCTTGTGGAACCGCAACCCGACGCCTTCAACTACTTCTACTACCGTGAGTCGCTGGATGCCTGGGAGAAGGAGTTCGAGCGCGTGCACGGGTTCGCTCCGGACCGCTACGCACCTCACGCCGACAAGCCGGTCTGGCGTCCCAAACAGCATGTCTAGGAACTCGAGTCCGTAGCGGAGGTGAACGAAGACCCGCGTCGGGGCGCCCGATCTGTTTGAGGAACACAAGCGCAGTCGCGCTTGAACAGCAAAACGGTGCGAGTGAACTGCGGCGAGTAGTGGCTGGGTCGCGTCTGGGCGGCTGGGGAGACGCGATCTCGGCGATCGCATCGAACGGTGATGCGCTCGGCTCCATCGCTGCAATCTCGTTCAATACGTTGTTGCCAGGCATGACCAGAAGGAGGCGTGGGGTGTGACGTTCAGGCTGTGCTCCATGCGGCGGTACCGGGTGCCGGGAAGGAGCGGAAGCAGGAGCGAGGCGAGATGAGGATCGATTACGGGAGGGTCATGTCCCACGCCCGGGACGCAATGATAGAACCTTACCCGTGCCATTAAGATCGAGTGCTACACGCCGCCCTGCACGATCATGCTGGCGTCGCCCCCCCTTAGGGCTCGGAGCGCCCCGTGCAACGAGGAGGATGCGAACTTCTGCAGCCCGCCGGCGAGGCTGATCCGGGCGACACCGAGCTCTTGTAGTCGTTGCAGCGTCGGCGTGCCTGACCGCAGCCAGATGTTGACCGGCCCGCCCATGGATTTGACCAGCTCCTCGATGTCGCGTTCATCACTCACCCCGATGGGATAGATGCAGGCTGCCCCGGCAGCGAGGTAGGTGCGGCCTCGCCGGAGCGTCTCCGCGACGCGCGATTCAGGAGCCCCGACGCTGCGGATGAATACGTCGACACGCGCATTTACGATGATGGGGACGCCAGCCGCCTCGGCCGCGGTACACAGACCTTCAATGCGGTTCGCCTGAGCGGAGGCGTCGATGAGGACGGACGAGCCGTGGTGGTCGCTGTCCTCAAGATTACAGCCGACCGCCCCCGCTGCAAGGAGCCGGTCGACGAGCTCGGATGGCTTCAGGCCGTAGCCGGCCTCGATGTCCGCGCTGAGAGGAAGCGGGACTGCCCTGGCAATGCGGGCGAGGACCTCGAAGGCCAGCTCAGGCCCCATCGCCTCGCCGTCTTCGACGCCGAGGCTGGCTGCGATCGCGGACGACGAGGTGGCGATGGCGGGGAATCCGACGGCACCGACGAGGCGGGCTGACTCGACATCCCAAACATTGGGCAGCACCAGCGCACCGGGTGCATGATGCAGACGGCGGAGGATCTCAGCGCGGTTACGAAGGACGTCGGCGTGTATCGCCGCTGGAGGTCCGGGCTCACCCATTGTCGAACTGGCCCGCCCGGTAGTTGCCGACCGGAGGCTGGCCGACGACGTTGAGCCGGTTCCACACGTTGATAGCGGCGATGGCGTACATCAGCCGTGCGATCTCTGCATCGTCGAAGTGCTGGCGGGCTTCGGAGATGACTGCGTCGTCTACGCCACCGTGGCCGAGCACGGTGACCGCCTCGGTGAGGGCGAGCGCAGCGCGTTCGGCGGGCGCGAAGCATGGTGCTTCCCGCCATGCGGCCAACAGGTGCAGGCGTTGGGAGTCCTCGGCGGCGGCAAGGAGGTCCTTCACGTGCATGTCGAGACAAAACGGCTCCTTTCCATATCAAGTGGGTAAGCCGAAGTCGAGCTTGCCAGCGGTGAGGTAGACGACGGCGATCAGGTTCTCGGTGGTGCGATAGCCACGGGCCCGACGCTTGGCTGCTTGGACCAGGCTTGAGATCGCCTCCAGCACCCCGTTGCTGATTCGGCTGTGGATCCAGCGCACGACCCCGTCCCAATGCTCGGCAATGCTGCAGGCGAAATCGGCGATGGGCTCCAGTCCGCTCTTGATCGCCATCTCGATCCAGTCCGCCAGGTAGAGCTCGGCTTCGCTCGCCGGCTGCAGGTAGAACTCCTGGAAGGAGAGCTTTAAGCGGTAGGCCTCGGCGGTCTGGGAGTGCTCCCGGCGCAGCCGGGTGAGGTGGCGACGCTGGCCGGCACTCAGCCGGCCGGGGTTCATGAGCCACAGATAGCGGCTGCGCTTGAGCTCGGAGGCGTTCTCCTGCTCCTGACGGCGGACTTGGTCCACGGCCCGATTCAAGTTCTGCATCAGGTGGTAGCGGTCGAACGTGATCGGCACCCTGGGGAAGTAGCGCTCGGCGCCCTTGCGGTAGGCCGGCGCCATGTCGGCGCAGAGTTCGCTCAGCTGCTCGGCCCGGCCCCCGTGAGCCTCGAGATCGGCTTTGAATCGGCCCAGGCTCTCGGCATCGCGGCCGGGGCTGGCGAAGAGAACCTTGACTCGATCCAGGTCGACGAACATCGAGACGTAGTGGTGCCCGTGCCGGCGGCTGGTCTCGTCCATGCCGGCCCGGTGCACTCCGCTCCAGTCCTCCCTGGCTCGCACCCGCTCAACGTGGAAGTGGACGATGCGCCAGATCCGGTTGTCGGCTCTCCGAAGAGCCGGCCGATGGCGTGGACCGGCATCTCCCGCGCCAGCACCAAGACCAGGGCTTCGAACAGGACCGTGAAGCCGCTGCCCAGCCTCGCCCATGGCGCCTCCACCTGCCGAATGCCGTCGCTCTCGCACTCGACGCGAGGCAGCCGGGCATGGATCAGGGTGCGGTACTGAAAGAAGTTCAGGTGGCGCCAACTCTTGTCCTCGGTGTCGTAGACCGGGCAGGGATTCCCGCAGGCTGGACAGGCGAAGCGGGCGCCGCGCGGGAAGTCGATCTGAAGGTCGAGCTGGCCGGCCTT
>Ga0307374_10005729_pt1 | contig 19943 bp, 19 predicted proteins | sample OX3MG_FD_202532 | JGI IMG/M metagenome (GOLD analysis project Ga0307374, IMG submission 202532) | Soil microbial communities from Risofladan, Vaasa, Finland - OX-3 | ecosystem: Environmental > Terrestrial > Soil > Coastal area > Acid sulfate soil | place: Finland: Risofladan, Vaasa | collected...
TAATTGGCGGCTCTCTCTTCCAAGGTGAGGTGTTGGTCAATCTCTTCTAAGCGATGGACGTGGAAGATTCGATTGAAGACCATCAACTTGAGCACCCAAAAGATCCCGAAGCACACGAGATTGGCCCCGGCCACGAGGCCGGTGTTCGTGAGATGGCTCCAGTGGTGCACGGCCACCTCGTGCCTGGCCCACCAGGCGCCGAGCTGGGAAAAAGCGATACCGAACGCGGACATCGCGAGGAACGGGGCGATCTCGGTACGAAGACTGCTGCGCCCGCGCTTGTTCCACGTCCAACGACGGTTCAAGTTGTACGCCGGCACCGTGCCCACGAGGTTGCCGGCCAATGTCGCCCAGATCACGCTCGGAATAATTCGAAAGCCGTAGAAGGCGGCGACGGCACTAAAGGAGATGACGGTGGTGATGCCCGACGTGAGCGTGTATCGAACGACTTTCTTGCCCTGGTGCGTGTGCGACCACGCCACCAACGAGCGCGGAGAGAATTCCATCACGTCAAACCTACAGCGCTCGCCAAAATGGGCCCAGGCGTCGCGATCAGCTCGCGGTCGTCTCTTCAAGGCTGAGGTGCTCGTCAATCTGTTCAAGTTTGTTGACGTGGAAGATCCGGTTAAAGACCATCAACTTCAACAAGAAGAAGACGGCGAAACACGCCAGGTTGGTCCCCGTGACGAGGGCCGTGTCCGCCAGGCGACTCCAGGCGTGGGAGTGCACCTCGTGGCGAGCCCAGAACGCGCCGAGCATCGAAAAGGAGATGCCGAGAAAAGACATCGACCAAAACGGAACGATCTCTCGGCGAAAGTGGCTGCGGCCGCGCTTGCCCCAGGTCCACGTGCGATTCAAGTGGTACGCGGGCAACGTCGCGATCAAGTTGCCGGCCAAGGTGGCCCATATCACGCCCGGAATGATGCGAAAGCCGTAGAGGATGGCGATGGAGGAGAACGAGACGCCCGTGGTGACGACTGAGCCCAAGACGTAGCGCACCATTTTCTTGCCCTGGTGCGTGTGCGACCACACAACAAAAGAGCGCAGCCGTTCAATCATCGAGTCAAGTCTACTTGGCGCGTCTCTAAGCAACGTGACGTCAAGTGCCACAATGGTCACATGTCTGAAGCCCTGGAGTTCCTCGTGCAACTCCTCGACCTCGAGTCCATTGAAGTAAACGTCTACCGAGGCGTTCATCCCAAAGAGGAGCGCCAGCGCACCTTCGGCGGCCAAGTGGCCGCCCAGTCGTTGATGGCGGCGGGGCGAACGGTCAGCCAGGGACGCGTGCACTCACTGCACTCGTACTTTCTTCGCCCGGGCGATCCCACGACGCCCATTCTCTACGAAGTTGACCGCATCCGTGACGGCAAGAGCTTCACCACGCGGCGCGTCGTGGCCATCCAACACGGGCGCGCGATCTACAACATGCAGGCGAGCTTTCACTCCGACGAGGTCAGCATCAGCCACCAGGTGTCCATGCCCGAAGTTCCCGGCCCCGAGACCATCGCGTCACTGGCGGACCGCGTCCAAGGGGAGTTCGGCGAGATCGACGAGTGGTTCAAGCGCCAACACCCTATCGACCAGCGGTTCATCGGCGAACTGCCCTGGAGTAAGAACCGCTCGAAGGACCCCCACCAACGGCTGTGGATCAAGGCCGACGGCACCTTGCCCCAGGACCCGCTGCTCCACGCCTGCGTCGTCACCTACGCCAGCGACATGAGCCTCTTTGACGCAATACTCAAGCCACACTCGATCCAGTGGGACAACGGCAGCTTCATGGGCGCGAGCCTCGATCACTGCATGTGGTTCCACCACGACCTGCGCGCCGACGAGTGGTTGCTCTACGACACCGAGTCGCCGATTGCCTACGGCGGACGGGGCCTAGCGCGAGGCTTCTTGTTCTCGCGAGACGGCGAACTCAAGGTCTCGATGGTCCAAGAGGGGCTGACGCGGATCGTCAAGCCCCGCGCGACCGAGGGATAGGCCGTGGACGCCAAGGGCTGGGCTCGCGAGTACCAAGGGGCGACCGAGGAGTTCTTCGGGGCCGTCGCGTTGCTCACGCCCGACACCCTTGATCGCCCCGTCGCGGGCGCGCGAACGGCGCGCCAACTCGTCCACTATCTGACCGACGCCCAGGCCCAGGGCTACGTGCGCCTGGTGCGCCTACTGGCCGAACCGCCCGGTTCGCTCCTCGCGGGATACGACGACGCGGCGTGGGCCAACTCGCCCATCACCGGTTACGGCGTGCTCCCGATCGAGCACGCCGTGGCGCTCTTTGGCGCCCTTCGCCAACGCGCGCTCGATCTCTTGGTGCGCCTCGACGACGGCGATCTTCTCCGGTACGCCGATCACGCCGAGACCGGCCGCTACACCCTGGTCACGTGGCTTGAGAACTACACCCACCACCCGCGCGAATACGCCGCGCAGTTGCGCGAGGCGCACAGCGCCTAAGGATCAGGGTCGCTTCTTCATCGGCACGAAGTCGCGCGCGTCCGAGCCGATGTAGAGCTGACGCGGACGAGCGATCTTGGTGTCTTGTTCGAGCAGTTCTTGGTAGTGGCTCAGCCAGCCCGAGGTGCGCGGGATGGCGAAGAGCACCGTGAACATCTCCATGGGAAAGCCCATTGCCTGGTAGATGAGGCCCGAGTAGAAGTCCACGTTGGGATAGAGACGCCGCGAGATGAAGTAGTCGTCGGCCAGGGCGACCTCTTCGAGCTTCAAGGCGATGTCCAACAGGGGGTTCTTGCCGGTGACGCTAAAGACCTCGTCCGCAATCTTCTTGATGATCGTGGCCCGGGGGTCGAAGTTCTTGTAGACCCGGTGGCCGAATCCCTCGAGCAGGGCGTTGCCCTCCTTCACGGTATTGACGTAGGCCGGCACGTTCTCAATGCTGCCAATCTTGCTCAGCATCCGTATCACCGCTTCGTTGGCGCCGCCGTGGCGCGGCCCGTAGAGCGCCGCCGTGGCGGCCGCGGTGGCGGAGTAGGGGTCGGCGTGTGAAGAGCCCACGACCCGCATCGCCGTGGTCCCGCAGTTCTGCTCGTGATCGGCGTGCAAGATAAAGAGCACGTCGAGCGCGTGGGACAAGATGGGATCGGGCTCGTAGCGCGGCTCGGCCACCTTCCACATCATGGACAGGAAGTTCTGGGCGTAGCCCATGGAGTTGTCGGGGTAGACGAAGGGCATGCCCACCGAGAAACGGTGCGCCGCGGCGGCCAAGGTCGGCATCTTCGCGATGAGCCGAACGATCTGGCGGTGCAAGACCTCGGGGTCGGAGAGGTTCTTGGCGTCCTTGTAGTACGTCGAGAGCGCCGCGATCGCCGACACCAACATGCCCATCGGGTGCGCGTCGTAGTTGAAGCCCTCTAAGAAGCGCTTACGGACGTTCTCGTGGATATACGTGTGGTAGGTGATCTCTTTTTGCCACTCCGCGGCCTGCTTGGCGTTGGGCAGTTCCCCGTGCAACAAGAGATACGCCACCTCGACGTAGGTCGAATGTTCCGCGAGCTGCTCGATCGGGTATCCGCGATAGCGCAAGATACCCGCGTCACCGTCGATGAAGGTGATAGAGGACTCCGCCATCGCGGTCGACATAAAGCCCGGGTCGTAGAACCACACTCCGGGCAAGATCTTGGAGAACTCGCTGGCGGCCACGCCACCGTGTTCAATGGGGATCTCTAAGGATTCACCATTGCGATTGTCGGTGACGGTAATGGACTGCGTCACGGTTCCTCGTTTCAATTTTGGGTGCGTGCCCATCGTAGGCGAACCGGCCAGTAACTCAATCTCTCTATGAGATTCCCGACGGCGACATTTCCAATTGATAGGTCTCGGCGGTGACCATGCCCGCAGCGGTCGGCGCGCCCGAGAGGGTGACGACGATCCGGGCGCGTTCGCTCGCCGCGGTGCGCAACGCGCGCGGCACGAAGGCGTAGGCCCCCAATGGTCCGAGCGTGGCGCTCAGGGTCTGGGTGTAGGAAGCGCCTCTCGCGTTTAACGGCGACACCCGTATTGTCAAGGTGACGGGTTGGTCGACGTAACTGACGTTCAGTACCGAAACGCCGAGGCGCACCGACGTCACCGGTGGCAAGAGCAAGACCCCCGGGCTCGCGGGCAGCGGCGACGGGGACACCCGTAGCGCCGCGATACCGATCCCCCGGTGCAAGGTGAGGGCCGGCGCGTGCACCAGCGCCGCCACGCCGTTTTGCGCGAAGTACACCGCGCTCAACGAGCTCGTCGCCGTCAAGCGCACCCCACCGGGCTCTTTGACCAGCGCGAAACGATCGACGTTCCATTGTTGCGACGTCGTCTCGAGTGACGCCGCGGGATTCGCCACCACCTCCGCCGGACCCGAGTTCCAGGGCAACGTGAGCGCGTGCGCGACGTAGCGAAGGAGGGCCTGGTAGGCCGCGACCCGCTCTTGGGTCAACTGATCGAGTGAATCGTTGACGTTGTGATCTAAGACCGGACGACGAAGCTGGTCGGCCGCCGTGCTCCAGTCCGGTAACTGTTGGTCGAGCTGAGCCAGGCGCGCCGCGAACACGACTCGTTGGAGCGTGCCTCCGTGCGACAAGAGAGACTCGAGACGCACGTCGAAGTTGTTCTCGCTGGCGATCAGCGCGTTGGCGAGCGCGCCGAAGCTGCGATCTTCGCTTCGCCGCGACGTCGCGGACCCGTGCGCGGACCTCGAAACGTCGCGCGCGAAGAGCAAGACCACCAGGGTCACCGCGAGGGCGAGCGTGATCAGCAACGTGCGCCGGCGACGTTGCGCGCGAGTTCGGGCCACGCTGAAAGAACTTACTCGTCCGAGATTTTTAGTTCGACTCCTCGACGCCGTCCAACTCGATGATCTCTGAGGCGCCCTCGGGCAAGGAGTGCTCGGCGTCCACGCCCCACTTCGTCTCGTCGAGACGAGCGGCGAGTCGTTCGACCTGGCCCAACTCGGGCAGCTCCTTCGCGCGCGCCGCACCCCCGAGGTTCTGCAGACCCCGGGCGCTCACAATCAAGCGGGTCTCAAAAGAGGTGATCATGCTGTTGTACTCCTTGACCTGCACGTCCAGGGCCCTGCCCATGCGAGCCACCGGCTCGGCCACCAATCGAATGCGATCGAAGATGGTCTCGGCGACCTTGTAGATCTCCTCGGCGTTCATCGCCAGCTTTTGTTGACGCACCACCATCACGACCGACCACAAGAGCGACAACAGATTGGTCGGTCCCACGATGAGGACGCGCTCCTTGGCGGCGTAGGTGAGCAGATCGGGGTCGGCGTCGAAGGCGACGCTGACCGCGACGTCGCTGGGCACGAAGCAGGCGACGAACTCCGGCGCCGGCGAGATCGACTCCCAGTACGCCTTCTCTCGTAGGGTCTTGACGTGCGCTCGCAGGTCTTTGGCGTGCTTGACTTCCAGCGACTTGCGTTCCTGGGCGTCGTCCGTGCCGAGCGCGGCCTCGAAGGCGTCGAAGGGAAACTTCGCGTCGATCGCGACACGTGATCCGTTGGGCATGTTCACTACGCAGTCCGGGCGCTGTGCGCGACCCGAGTCACTCGTCGAGGTCACCTGAAGTTCGTAGTCGATGTGTAGTTGGAGTCCCGACGCCTCGAGGACGTTGGCCAATTGAATCTCGCCCCAACGACCACGATGATCACTTCGCCCCAGAAGTTGATTAAGCCGGCGAGTCTCGTCTTGACTACGACGTTGTTCGGTGAGTAACTCATCAGCCCGGCTCTTCACTTCACCCAGTGCACCGACGTGTTGCTTATCGAACTCCGCGAGGTTTCGCTTGTACTCATCGAGCAGATCCGCCAGCGGCTTGAGCGTTCGATCGAGCGTCGTCTCGCGTTCCTTCATGACCTGTTCTTGGGACTGATTGAACTGAAGGACCGTCTGGGCCAGCACGCGATTGGAGAGATTCTCAAAGACGCCTTCCATGTTCTTGAGCGACGCGTCGTACTCCTCACGAGTTCGTTCGAGGTTGGACGTCGCCGCGGACAGTTCGGACTCGCGAACCGCGAGATCGGCTTTAGCCTGGACCAGGGCGTCGCGATGATGTTGCGCGCGACGAGTCGCGAGCGACCAGGCCACCACGCCTCCGACGGCGAGTCCGATAACACCTGAGAGTGCCGCGATCATGTTCGTTCCCTTCGATCGACTGTCTCCACCCTAGAGACGCGTTGTCACTCGCCACTAACCTTTTGCTATGCGCCGGCTCTTTCGCTCCGACACCCCAACGGAGGAGGACGTCGAGCCCGTGTCGCGCCTCGAGGACGATCTGCGCCCTCAAACGGTGCGCATCTTCGCGCTGGTGGGCGAAGCCATGGCGGGCGCCACGCACGCCTTGCTCTCCAACGATCGAGAGCTGGCCAAGCGCGTGGTCGATCAGGACATCGTGATCGACAATCTGGTCAATGACCTGGTCTTCACCGCGGAATCGCGACTTCTAAAAAGCGACGGGCTCGACATCGAGGGGCGGCGTGAACTCCTCACTTTGTTGAGAATCTTGCCCGAGATCGAGCGAAACGGGGACCTCGCCGAGCACGTGGCGCGTCGCGCGGCCCGTGGCCTGGGCAGCGAGATGTCGCCGCGCTCGCGCGGTCTCATCGAACGTATGGGCGAAGTGGCCTCGACCATCTGGCGCGAAGCCACCGACGTGATCATCGACGGCAAAGCCGAGGCCCTGGGGGTGATCGAGGAGATTGACGATGAACTCGACGATCTGCACATCTCGCTGACGGCCGAGTTGACGTCGGGCTCGATGGCGGTGCCGGTGGCGGTGGAAGTCGCGTTGATGGCTCGCTTTTATGAACGTTTTGGCGATCACTGCGTGAACTTAGCGAGGCGCCAAGTCGGGCGAGACGGCGCCGACTAGCGAAGCTCGAGGAGTGCTTCGGCGATCTGCACGGCGTTCAGCGCCGCGCCCTTTCGAAGATTGTCACCACTGACGAACAACGACAGGCCATTGGTGAGCGTCTCGGCCCGACGGATCCGACCGACGTAACTGGGGTCCCGGCCCGTCACCAACAACGGCATCGGTAAATCGTGAAGGACCACGCCCGGAGCGTGCGAGAGAATCTCCGTCGCCTCCTCGGGCGAGAGGGGGCGCTGAAAACTCAAGGTCAGTGAGAGCGAGTGACCCGTGAAGACCGGTACGCGAACACACGTGGCGCTCACTTGAAGATTCGCGATCTCGAGAATCTTTCGACTCTCGTCACGTAGTTTCTTCTCTTCTCCCGTCTCGCGCGACCCGTCATCAACAATGTTGCCGGCGAGTGGAATCACGTTGTGCGCGATGGTCGCTGGAAAGATGACGCCCTCGTCAAGGGGGAACGCCGCGCCGTCAAAAGCCAACACTCGCACGTCGTCCGGGCCCGACTTTTCCAATTGCCGCGCGAGTTCATCGACGCCGTCGCGACCGGCCCCGCTGACCGCTTGATACGTCGAGACAATCATCGTGGTAAGCCCCGCGGCCACGTGCAGGGGTTTTAGAACCGGCATCGCGGTCATGGTGGTGCAGTTGGGATTCGCCACGATGCCCTTGGCGATGGTGATCAGCGCGTGGGCATTCACCTCGGGCACGACCAGGGGAACGTCGGGGTCCATTCGCCACGCCGAAGAGTTGTCGATCACGATGGCGCCCGCTTCGGCCAGTCGCGGCGACAAGACTCTCGACGACGTCGCGCCCGACGAGGCCAGCGCGATGTCGATGCCTGAGAAATCCGCGGTCGCGGCGTCTTCGACTTCGATGGCCCGACCGTTCCACTCAATCGTCGATCCGGCCGATCGCGATGACGCGAAGAAGCGAATCTCATCGATTGGAAAGTTTCGTTCGAGCAAGATCGCGCGCATCACCGTGCCGACTTGGCCAGTCGCTCCAACTATGGCAACACGCATGGAGAAAGTTTAAGTCACTCGGCGTCGAGGCCGAAGGCGCTATGCAGGAAACGAACAGCGTCGTTGACGCGCTCCGCGCGGATCACGCACGAGAGACGGATGGAACTCGTCGAAATCATTTCGATGTTGATCCCGTGCGATGAGAGCGTCTCGAACATCAGGGCCGTGACCCCGGGGCTCGACTTCATGCCCCCGCCCACGATCGTGACGCGCCCGATGCCGGCATCGCTCGACACCGTGGCGGCGCCAATGGGACCCTGCACCCGTCGACAGGCCGCCAGCGCCACCTCGAGGTCGGTCTTGGCCACGGTGAAGGAGATGTCAGTGACCGCGTGGGCGCTGGTGTTCTGCACGATCATGTCGACGTTGATGCCCGCGTCGGCCAACTCGCGAAAGAGCGCCGCCGCGATGCCCGGTCGGTCGGGTACGCCCGCCACGGTGATCTTCGCCTCCGACGTGTCGTCGGTAATGGCCGAAACGATGGCCTCTTCCATAGTGGGGTCCTCCTCCACGATCCAGGTGCCTGGCTGCCAAGTGAAACTCGAACGAACGTGCATGGGCACGTGGTGTCGGCGCGCGAACTCCACCGAGCGAAGCATCAAGACGCGTCCGCCGGTCGCCGATATCTCCATCATCTCGTCGAAGGAGAGCTTGTCGAGACGCCGGGCCCTGGGCACGACGTGCGGATCCGCGCTAAACACCCCGGCGACGTCGGTGTAGATCTCGCATACGTCCGCCTTCAGCGCCGCCGCGAGCGCGACCGCGGTCACGTCCGAGCCGCCCCGGCCCAGGGTGGTGATATCTCGTTCGGTCGACACACCCTGAAAGCCCGCCACGACGGGCACCAGTCCGTCGTCGAGGGCCTCGCGAATGCGATCGGGTCGCATCTCTAAGATCTTGGCCCGGGTGTGTCGGGTGTCGGTGATGATGCCCGCCTGGCTGCCAGTAAAGGAAGCGGACTCGACGCCAATCGCCCCCAGGGCCATGCTCATCAGCGCCATGGAGATGCGCTCACCCGCGGTGAGCAACATATCCATCTCGCGCGCCGTACGGGTCGGCGAAACACCGTCCGCCAACTGGATCAGGTCGTCGGTGAACTGGCCCATCGCCGAGACCACCACGACCACTTCGTTGCCGGCGGCTCGGGTCGAGGCCACGTGGTCGGCCACCGATCGAATGCGCTGGGCGTCGCCCACCGACGTGCCACCAAACTTTTGCACGATGAGCGCCATGCGCACCAAGGATAGTTGAGCGTTTCGTAGCCATTCGAGTGGCCTACTAAAGTCGCAACCATGGCAACTTCTAAACGCGAACGGCAAAAAGCGGCCCGCCGCGAGAAACTTGAACGAATGCAGCGCTACGACAAGCGGCGAAAGACTCTTCGTCGCTCCGTCATCGTCGGTGTCATCGCCGTGCTCGTCATCGGCACCGGCGCACTGCTCTTCACCGGCGGCAAGTCGCCAACGACGACGACCACGACCACGACCAGTTCGACGACGGCGACGAGTTCGACAACGATCTCGACCACCACCACAGTGCCCGTGGCCGGCCAGATGACGCAGGCCCAAGCCAACGCCGTGGCCGTGGCCGCCGGATGTCCGGCCTCCACCGCCACGAGGGTGAATACGCTCACCTGGAGCAAAGCACCCGCGATGACCATCAACAAGTCCAAGACGTACTACGCCCACTTCTCCACCACGGCGGGAAGCTTCGTCGTCAAACTCGACGCCGCGACCGCACCGATAACGACGAATAACTTTGTCTTTTTGGCGAACCACAACTTCTACAAGTGCGTCATTTTTCACCGCACCATCCCTGGCTTCATGATTCAAGGGGGCGACCCCACGGGCACGGGCTCGGGCGGCCCGGGCTACACCATCGCCGACGAGTACCCAAAAGTCGGTAATCCGACCTACCCGCTCTACTCCATCGCCATGGCGAACGAGACCGCGCCCCACACCGGCGGAAGCCAGTTCTTCATCGTCACGGGTGCCGAAGGTGAGACCCTTGGCGCGACCTATTCACTGTTTGGTCAAGTCATCAGTGGCTTTAAGGCCGTCAAGATCATCCAAGACGCCGGCAACCCGAACCCGACCGCGAGCGGCGTCCCTCCACTCGTCACCCACCGAATTTTGAACGTCACGATCAGTGAGTCATAGCGCGTGGCTACTCCTCTCCCCAACCCCGATGGTTCGAGCCCTCAGCGTCAGCGCTTTGACGCCGCGCCCGAGATGATCATCGATCCCACCAAGACCTATAACGCGACGATGGTCACGTCCAAGGGCACGATGGAGCTTCTCCTTGATCCGCTCGGCGCGCCCCTTGCGGTGAACAGCTTCGTGTACTTAGCGCGTTGGCACTACTTCGACGGCATCGTGTTTCACCGAATCATTCCCGGCTTTGTCTTGCAGGGCGGCGACCCCACGGGAAGCGGTTCGGGCGGGCCCGGCTACCGCTTCAACGACGAATTGCCTAAGCCCGGTCGCTACGAGCTGGGCTCCTTGGCCATGGCGAACGCGGGGCCGCACACCAACGGCTCTCAGTTCTTTGTCATCTCTGGTCCCGACGGGGTGCGACTTCCGCCGCTGTACTCGCACTTCGGCAAAGTCGTCAAGGGCTTGGACGTGGTGGCCGCGATCAACGAGCTGGGCACGCCGTCGGGCAAACCGCGCGAAAACGTCGTCATCGAATCGGTCACCATCACCGAAAGCTAGAGCTCGACGATCTCGTGCCCGCGCGTGACGACCACGTCGTCACTCCCTTGACGCCAGTTCGAGCCATCAAAGTGCACCACGCCTCGCGGGCCAAGGACGGCCAGCGTGACCTCAGGCCCCAGCAACGTCCTCGTACGGGTGAGCTGGTTCTCGCTGGCGTCGACGCCAACGGCGAGACCCGATCGGTAACCGAGTCCGGTCGTGGGCGCGCCCCCCCTTGGGTCGATCATGACCTCGCCGAGCACCGACGCGCACGCGCCCACAGCAACGAGCCGAGGGGCCTCGCGAATCGCCTCGCCAACGGGCGTCGCGTGCCACGCGCTCTTGGCGTGCAGCGCCGAGCCGTCACTGAGCACCACCAGCGCCGCGCTCTTGATTCGCTCGACGAAGTACGGATCGAAACTCGCGGTCCGCTCGGCGATCATCAGCACCTCGACTCGTGCGCCCGAGGCCTCGAACACCGTGGCGAGCTCGAGGGTCGCTTGGGTGAGTCCAGTGAAGGCCGCGCCCGTGGGCACGACGACGACGTCGGTGTCGAGAGTAACGACGAGCAGTTCGCCCTTCGCGAGCACCACGCGCAGGGCCTCATGAGAGCCCACGAGAACCGTTCTCACCTGCATCTGTCGGTTGTGGCCTAGTTTGCCTTTAGAGGCCTTCCCACTTGTCACAGGTGCACCCTACATTTCGAGCGTGGCCCCAGACAGATGGCGATGTCGCACCTATCAATACCGTTTGCACCCGACGACGCGCCAGACCCGGGCGCTCCTCCTTCAACTCGACTATCAGCGCGAGCTTTACAACGCTGCCCTCGAAGAGCGTGTCGGCGCCTGGAAGTGGGAGCGACGCTCGGTCAGCTTCTTCGACCAGTGTCGTACCCTGACGGGTCTGGCCGAGATTCGACCTGAGGTTGTCGCGTCGGGTGTTGTCTTGTGCCGTGGCACTCTGAAGCGCCTCGATCGGGCCTTCGCCGCCTTTTATCGCCGTGTGAAGACCGGCGAGACACCGGGGTACCCTCGGTTCAAGTCAGCAAGTCGCTTTCACTCCTTGCAGTGGGAAGACACCAATGGCTGGAAGGTGAAGAGTGAAGCTCGACGGCTCTACTTGCTCGGCATTGGAGAAATAAAAGCCAACTACCACCGTCCGCTTCTCGGCACCCCTAAGGCCATCACGGTCAAGCGTGAGGGCGCTACGTGGTGGGTCGGCGTGCGTTGTGTGGACGTACCCGCAACTCCGTTGGCTTCCACTGGCCGTGAGGTGGGGCTTGATCTCGGGGTCATCAATCTCGTCGCCACAAGCGAAGGGGAGTTGATTGTCGGCGAGCACTTTGGCTCTCAAGCTCGGGCGCAACTGACGTTTGCCCAACAGAGACTCGCGACCAAGCAGCGCGGATCAAACCGACGTCGCCGCCAAGTCGACGTTGTGGCGAGACTCCATCGCAAGGTCGCCAATCAGCGTCGCAATGCCGCCCACCAACTGAGTCGTCGACTCGTGAACGACTACGACCTCATCGTGTTGGAGGACCTCGCCATTACCAATATGGTGTGTGCACCCAAGGCGAAGCCCGATCCGGAAGTGCCCGGCGCGTTCCTGCTGAACGGCGCCAAAGCTAAGACCGGGCTCAATCGTTCTATTCACGACGCGGGGTGGGGAACCCTAGCGTCACTGCTCTCCTACAAGGCTGAAAGCGCCGGTCGGATCGTAGTGACGGTTGATCCTCGCCACACCAGTCAGATGTGTGCCAAGTGCGGCCATGTCGAAGCGGGTAACCGGGTCAACCAAGCGGAGTTTTGTTGTCTCGCCTGTGGGCACCGTGTCCACGCCGACGTCAACGCCGCGCGTAACATCCTTCGGGCCGGTAGAGCCCGGCAGGCTTTGGCCTGCGTTGGTCGAATTTAGGCCACTACCCAACGGTAGTGTTCGCACATGAGCTTTCAAATGATCGGCGTCGTAGGTTCGGGCATTATGGGTGGCGGCGTCGCCGAGGCGTGCGCCGGAACTGGCGCGACCGTGATCGTACGAGCCCGCACCGAAGCCAGCGCCGACGCCCTCTTGGTCCAACTGGACCGCTCGCTCGCCAAACAGGTGGAGAAGGAGAAACGCACGCCCGAAGACGCCGCGGCGCTTCGCCAGCGCGTCACCGTCACCGCCAACCTGGCCGATCTCGCCGACTGCGATCTCGTGATCGAGACGGTCGTGGAGGATCTCGAGGTGAAGATGGAACTCTTTCGAGCGCTCGACGGCGTGGTCAGTCCCAAAGCCATTATCGCGACGTGTACCTCGACGTTGCCCATCATCGATCTCGCCATGCAGGTCTCGAACCCCGAACGCGTCTGTGGCGTGCATTTCTTCAACCCCGTGCCGACCATGGCCCTGGTCGAGGTCGTGCGCCCGCTGAGCGCCAGCGACGAAACCATTGAAGCCGTAACTGAGTTCGTGCTGGCGTGCGACAAAGAGCCCATTGAAGTCAAGGACCAGGCGGGCTTCATCGTGAACGCCCTGCTCTTTCCCTACCTCAACAACGCCGTTCGACTCTTAGAGCACGGCGTGGCGACCAAAGAGGGCATCGACGCGGCGATGAAGGGTGGCTGTGGTTTCCCGATGGGTCCCTTCGCTCTGCTCGACCTCGTGGGTCTGGACACGTCGCTCGCCATCCTCGACGCGCTCTACGTGGAGTACGCGGACGCGAACTACGCCCCCGTGCCCTTACTGCGCCGCATGGTGAGCGCCGGGCTACTCGGGAGAAAGTCGGGCGAGGGCTTCTATCAGTACAGCCACTAACCCCCAACGGGAGAAAATGTGAAGGATCGTTCCAAGGCGTGGGTGATGAGGACCTACTCGGGTCACTCGAACGCCACGAAGTCGAACGAGCTCTACCGAGGGAACCTGGCCAAGGGCCAGACCGGCCTCTCCATCGCCTTTGACCTGCCCACCCAGACCGGCTACGACCCCGACGATCCCTGCGCCGCGGGTGAGGTCGGCAAGGTGGGCGTACCGGTGGCGCACCTGGGTCATATGCGCCAACTCTTCGAAGGGCTGCCCTTGGACGAGATGAACACCTCGATGACCATTAACGCAACGGCCGCGTGGCTGTGGGGCCTGTACCTCGCCCTGGCCGAAGAAGACGGCGTCGACGTGGCCACCCTCCAGGGCACCACCCAGAACGACATCGTCAAGGAGTACCTAAGTCGCGGGACCTACATCTTCGCGCCCGAGCCCTCCAAGCGTGTCATTGTCGACATGATCGCGTACGGCATCCACCACGTCGCCAAGTGGAACCCGGTCAACGTCTGCAGCTACCACCTCCAAGAGGCCGGCGCGACCCCGGCTCAAGAGATCGCCTACGCGCTGGCCACGGCCATTGACGTCTTGGACGCGGTCCGCGATTCGGGCAAAGTCGAAGCCGAGCTCATGCCCGAGGTCGTGGGGCGAATCTCGTTCTTCGTCAACGCCGGGGTGCGATTCATCGAAGAGGTCGCCAAGATGCGCGCCTTCACCGCGATGTGGGACGTGATCTGTCGCACCCGCTACGGCGTGGACGATCCCTCGCTGCGTCGCTTTCGCTACGGCGTGCAGGTGAACTCACTCGGCCTCACCGAACAACAGCCCGAAAACAACGTCCAGCGCATCGTGCTCGAGATGCTCGGCGTCACGCTTTCGGCCGACGCGAGGGCCCGGGCCATCCAGCTGCCCGCGTGGAACGAAGCGCTCGGACTCCCGCGCCCCTGGGATCAACAGTGGAGCCTTCGGATCCAGCAGGTCCTGGCCTACGAGAGCGATCTTTTGGAGTACCCCGACATCTTCGCGGGCTCACAAGTCATGGACGCCCTCGTCCATCAGTTGACAGAAGACGCACAGAGCGAACTCGACGACGTGCTCGCCCTGGGTGGCGCCTTTAGCGCCATCGAGGAGTTAAAGAGCCGACTTGTGGCCAGTCAGACGGCCCGGGTCGAGCGCATCGAGTCCGGCGAGCAGGTCGTGGTGGGTGTGAATCGCTTTCTCGAAACCACCGCGTCGCCCCTCACCAATGACGCGTCACTCGAGGCGATCATGGTGGTGGATCCAAAAATCGAACAAGAGATGATCGACGACGTGGTGGCGTGGCGCGCCAGACGCGACCCCCTCGCCGTCGAGGCGGCTCTGGGCGAGCTGCGCCGGGTCGTGGCGAGCGGCGACGTGCGCGACAACGTCATGGTGCCGACCATCGCGCTGGCCAAAGCCGGCGGCACCACCGGGGAGTGGGCCAACGCGCTGCGCGACGTCTTTGGCGAGTACCGCGCGCCCACGGGCGTGCGGGCTCGCGCCAGCACACGCGGCGCCAACTTCAGTGAACTCGTGGCTCGCTCGAGGGCCTTAGGCGAACGACGTGGCACACCCCCGCGGCTGCTCGTCGCCAAACCCGGTCTCGACGGACACTCCAACGGCGCCGAACAGATCGCCGTGGCCGCGCGCGACGCCGGTTTTGAAGTTATTTACCAGGGCATACGCTTGACGCCCGAAGAGATCGTCGCGGCTGCGCGCGACGAGGACGTGGACGTGGTGGGCCTGTCGGTGCTCTCGGGCTCGCACCTAGCCCTCGTGCCACGGGTCCTCCAAGGGCTCGTAGACGCCCACGTCGAGGCGAAGGTGGTCGTGGGTGGCATCGTGCCCGACGACGACGCGCGCGCACTGCGCGCGATGGGCGTGGCCGCCATCTACACGCCCAAGGACTACTCAATGGGCGCGATTATGGACGACTTGTTGGGCCTGATCGAATCGGCTAGTTCGCGTGATGCGGGCGACGTAGCGTGAAGGGTCCGGCGTTGAACCACCGTCCGGAAAAGCGCCACGTGGGCGGCTTGTCTTTCACGCGTTGACCTTCAGACTTGAGCAACTCTTCGGCGACCGCCACCACGGCGGCCATCTCATCGGGGGCCAGCCCCGGTCGGGGCGCCAGTCCGTAGTTCACAGCGGCACGTTCCCGTGCTTGCGCTTCGGCAGATCTTCGCGCTTGCCTCGCAACAGGTCCAGCGAGCGCGCCAGAATTCGACGGGTGTCGGCGGGATCGATGACGTCGTCGATGAAACCCCGCTCGGCCGCGACGTAGGGGTTGGCGTAGCGCTCCTCGTAGTCCTCGATCAGTTGCGCGCGCAGCGCCTCGGGATCGCTCGACTCGCCAATGTCACGTCGGTACACGATGCCCACGGCGCCCGCGGCGCCCATGACCGCGAGCTCGGCCGTCGGCCACGCGAAGGCCAGGTCCGCGCCGATGGACTTGGAGTTCATCACCACGTACGCCCCCCCGTAGGCCTTTCGGGTAATGACCGAGATGCGCGGCACCGTCGCCTCGCAAAAGGCGTAGAGCAACTGGGCGCCGTGACGGATGATGCCGCCGTACTCCTGCTCGACCCCGGGCATGAAGCCCGGCACGTCCACGAACGTGACGATGGGCACGTTGAAGGCGTCACAGGTGCGCACGAAGCGCGCGGCCTTCTCGCTGGACTCGATGTCGAGGACCCCGGCGAGGATCTGGGGCTGGTTCGAGATGAGCCCGATGGTGTGTCCGTCCAAACGCGCGAAGCCACAGGTCACCTGTTGGGCGTACGTGGCGTGCACCTCCATGTAGTCCCCGCCGTCCACCACCGAGGTGATGACCTTTTTCATGTCGTAGGGCTGATTCGGTGAGTCGGGCAGTAGTTCGCGCAGGTCCTCACAGAGCCGTTCGGGGTCGTCACCGGTCATGATGCGCGGCGGCTCTTCCATGTTGTTCGAGGGCAGGAACGACAACAGGTAGCGGACCTCGTCGAGCACGCTCTTTTCGTCGGGCAGCACAAAGCTGGCCACGCCCGACTTGGTCGCGTGGGTCTGGGCACCGCCCAACTCTTCGAGCGTCACGTCCTGGCCCGTGACCGACTTCACCACGTCGGGACCAGTGATGAACATGTGACTCGTGTCCTTCACCATGAAGATGAAATCCGTCAGGGCCGGCGAGTAGACCGCGCCCCCGGCGCAGGGGCCCAGGATGACCGAGATCTGGGGCACCACGCCCGAAGCGCGCGCGTTGCGCTTGAAGATGCCCCCGTAGGCGTGCAGTCCCGCGACGCCCTCTTGAATTCGAGCGCCGGCCCCGTCGTTGAGACCGATGATGGGCAGTCCCATCGTGGTCGCGAGGTCCATAATCTTTTGAATCTTCTCGCCGTGGGTCTCACCGAGCGCCCCGCCAAAGACGGTGAAGTCTTGGGAGTATACGCAGACCTTGCGCCCGTCGATCTTGCCGTAGCCGGTGATGACGCCGTCGGAGTAGGGTCGTGAATCCTCGAGACCCATTCCCGAGGTCACGTGACGGTTCAACATATCGAACTCTTGGAAGGAATCTTCGTCGAGGAGGTACTCCAGACGTTCCCGGGCGGTCATTCGACCCTTGGCGCGTTGACGCTCGATCGCCTTTTCACCCCCAGCGACAAGGGCTTCAGCTTTTAAGGCCTCTAACTCCTTGAGACGCTCCGCCATCGAATGCACCATATGAAGCCAGGCTAGCCAAGACGCACCGCCGCGTCATTTGGGGGCCACGACCCACCAGCACCAAATCGAGCAACGTAGAGACACCCCAAGCGTTACCGCGAAGTAGGAATTTCTTGTTACCCGTAAGTAGGAAAAATGGGCAGCACTGGTACGTGCGTGGCGCGCGAGGAACTAGTGGTTGACCTGAACGAGCTCAATTAGCGTGCCAAACGACGCCTTGGGATGAATGAACGCCACGGTCGTGCCGCGCGAACCCGGCCGAGGAGTTTGATCGATGGCGCGCGCACCCGACGCTTTCACCGCGTCGAGTGCTTCGGCGCAGTTCGCCACGCGATAGGCCACGTGATGGAGACCTTCGCCCTTGGTCGCTAAGTACTTCGCGACGGGCGAATCGTCGCGAGTGGGCGTCAGCAGTTGCACGTAGGAGTCAGCGACGCGCACCAATGCTTCTTCCACGCCGTCGGACTCGACGATCTCTCGGTGTTCCACCGTCGCGCCAAAGACCTGTGCGTACCAGTCAATCGCCGCTTCTAAATCGCGCACGGCGATGGCGACGTGGTCGATCTCGGTGAGGCTCGAATCCATCATCAACCCCCGATGGGATTGGCGACATTGACCGTCAGGGGAATCGGGGGCAAGTTCGGTGCCGCAGATGTCACACCTGGTGCGTAGCGTCGTTCCATGACCGATGATCGATTTCGTCGTGGTCCAGATGGTATGAACTCACCCGGACTACCCATGGTCTGGTGTCCAAAATGCCGCAAGGGCATCCTCCTTGGTCTGATAGCAAAGCGATTGGACGCGCTGCTTCGCGAAATTGCCGACGAGCGCGGTTGGAACGTCGTTGCCTCCGAAGTGATGCCTGACAACGTGCACATCTTTGTGAGAGTCGGCCCCGCCGACTCTCCCGCTGAGGTGGCGAGGGTACTGGGTTCGGCATTCCTAGGACTTCGAGTCCAAAGTGTGTTGTGGTCGAAGTCGTACTTCGTCACGTCGGTCGGGGAAGTGTGCGAGCAAAACGTTCGGCGAGTCATCGAGCACCAGTGGGACCGGGCTGCGTGAGACGCACCTACAAGTTCCGACTTCGCCCCACTGCGAAACAGCACGTCGCCCTGGGCCAGTGCCTCGACGCCCACCGCAGTCTCTACAACGCCGCGCTCCAGGAGCGCCGTGACGCCTATGAACTCGTCGTGCGTCGCTCGCCCCACTACTTCTCGGCCCGACGTCCCCAAGGGGTTGTCAACTACGGACGCCAGTCGGCACAACTGAAAGAGATCCGCGGCCTCGTGCCCGCCCAGGCAACGTGGTCCTTCTCCTCCCAGCAGGCCACGCTGCGCCAATTGAACAAGGCCTTCGAATCGTTCTTTCGCAGGGTAAAAGCCGGCGAGACGCCGGGGCACCCTCGGTTCAAGTCCGTCGACCGCTTTGACTCGGTGCTGTGGCCCAAGGACGGTGATGGTTGCCGGTGGCACCCCGAGACTAGACGCGTGTACCTCAAGGGCATCGGTCACGTGCGAGTCACCCAACACCGAAAGGTCGAGGGCACCCTCAAGACCATCCAGGTCAAGCGCGAGGGCCGACACTGGCACCTCGTCTTGTCGTGCGATGGGGTAGCCACCAAGCATCTGCCCCGCACGGGCGCGGTCGTGGGTCTCGACGTCGGAATTGCGAGTTTCCTCGTGACCTCGGACGCGGAGTCGGTCGACAATCCCCGCTATGCCAGAGCCGGCGCCGAGGGGCTGGCCAGCGCCCAACGGATGCTCGCGCGCAAACAGCGTGGATCGAACAACCGTCGGGCCGCCCGCGAGAGTGTCATGAACCGACACCGGAAGGTCGCCAATAAACGTCGCCACTTCCACTACCAGGTGGCGCGCCAACTGGTCGCTCAGTACGACCTCTTGGTCGTGGAAGACCTCAAAGTCAAGAACATGACCAGGCGAGCCAAGGCGAAGGCCGACATCGAGAGTGTTGGGCAGTTCCTGCCCAACGGCGCGGCCGCCAAGACCGGACTCAATCGAAGCATCAACGACGCGGGCTGGGCTCAGTTCCGCTCGATCCTGGACGCCAAAGCGGAAGAAGCTGGGCGGACGGTATTGGGCGTGAACCCTCGGCACACCAGTCAGACCTGTCACGAGTGTGGACACGTCAAGCTTGGCAACCGCGTCACTCAGGCGGAGTTCCGCTGTCGGAGGTGCGGCCACGAGGCGCACGCCGACGTGAACGCCGCTCGCAACATCCTCGGGGCTGGACTGGCCCTTCTGGCCGCGCAAGCGACCTGAAAAGAAGCGGGCGGCTTTAGCCGCCTGAGAAGTCACCGTTACACCTTGTCGTGGCGACGAAAGATCGTCAGTCGATCCTCGCCCACGCGAGCTCGAAGTTCAGGGTCGGTCACACCAAGTCCCTCCCTCGGCGCCGCGCACAGGATGCCGATCTTCCCTTCGTGACGGTTGTGGTGCACCTCGTAGGCGGCCTCACCGGTCTCTTCTAGGGGAAAAACCGCCGAAAGCGGCGGCACGACGTTGCCGTCGATGATGGTCTGATTGGCGGCCCACGCCTCGCGGTAGTTCGAAAAGTGCGACCCTCGGATGGTCTTAAGTTTCATCCATAGGTGGCGATTGTCATATTCGACCAGGTAGCCACTCGTCGCGGCACAGGTGACAATGATGCCACCTCGTTTGGCGACGAACACGCTGGCGCCCATGGTCGAGCGACCGGGATGCTCAAAGACGATGCCCGGATCATCCCCGGCGAGTAAACGGATGTCCTTGCCCAGTCGGCGCCACTCGCTCTCGTCTTGGGTGTGCTCGTCCTTCCAAAACTTGTAGTTCTTCTCCTCGCGATT
>Ga0307374_10005730_pt1 | contig 19943 bp, 19 predicted proteins | sample OX3MG_FD_202532 | JGI IMG/M metagenome (GOLD analysis project Ga0307374, IMG submission 202532) | Soil microbial communities from Risofladan, Vaasa, Finland - OX-3 | ecosystem: Environmental > Terrestrial > Soil > Coastal area > Acid sulfate soil | place: Finland: Risofladan, Vaasa | collected...
CGTGGTGCTGTTCGAGCAGCGCAATCCGTATGTCGCGCTGTTGCGTTGCGTGCTGCTGGTGCGTCCCTACTGGTGGAAGACCTTGGCGGCACTGGTCATCGCGGTGCTGGTAGTGCTGGTATTTCTGCTGGCGTTCGGCGCCGTTCTGGGCATCCTGTCGGCCGTGCTGAGCGGACCGGCCTTCCAGGCGATTGCCACGGCCTGCTCGATCGCTTTCTTCGCGATGGTGGGCGTGTTCTTCAGTGCGTTGGTGCTGACGCTTCATTCGGCGGCGGCGAGCAGCTCGGCCTGATATTCCTGCTCGAGCGCCGATAGCAGCTCGTTCAGATCCCCCTGCATGACTTCGGGCAGGCGGTAGAGCGTCAGGTTGATGCGGTGGTCGGTAACGCGGCCCTGCGGGAAATTATAAGTCCGGATGCGCTCGGAGCGCTCGGCGCTGCCGACCTGCAGCTTGCGCGAGCGAGCCTGCGCGGAGAGCTGCTTTGCCTGCTCGGCCGCCAGCAGCCGGGCGGCCAGCAGCGCCATCGCGCGCGAGCGGTTTTTGTGTTGGGAGCGCTCATCCTGGCATTCGACCACGATCCCGCTGGGCAGGTGCGTGATGCGCACCGCGGAGTCGGTCTTGTTCACGTGCTGGCCGCCGGCGCCCGAGGAGCGATAGGTATCGACCCTCAGCTCAGCGGGATTGATCGCCACCTTTTCGACCTCCTCCAGCTCCGGCAGGATGGCCACCGTCACGGTCGAGGTATGAATGCGGCCCTGGGCCTCGGTGGCCGGGACGCGCTGCACGCGGTGGGTGCCGGACTCGAATTTCAATCGCGAGAACACACCGCGGCCGACCACGCGGCAGATGATCTCGCGATAGCCGCCGTGCTCCCCGGGGCTCTCGCTCAGGGTCTCGATCTGCCAGCCCTGCAATTGCGCATAACGGGCATACATGCGCAACAGATCGCCGGCAAAAATGGCCGCCTCATCGCCGCCCGTACCCGCGCGTATCTCGAGGAATATGTTGCGTTCGTCGCGCTCGTCACGCGGCAGCAGCAGCTGTTGCAGCGAGCGCTCGTGCTGCTCGAGGCTGCCCGTGAGTACGGCGGCTTCCTCGGCTCCGAGGGCCCGGATGTCGGAATCCGCGTCACTGCGCATGTCCTGGGCAGCCGCTAGCTCCTGCTCCAGGCGCCTATAGTGCGCGAAGGCGGCGACGGTAGGCTGGAGGCGTGCATATTCGACCGATAAGTCCCGGAATTTCTGGAGATTCTCCAGTACATCGGGGTCGGCCAGCAGGTGCTGGAGCTCCTCGGCACGCTGTTCAGCCGTTTCGAACTTTTGACGGATCGACGTTTTCATATTCAGCTATAGTCTAATAGTCATGACACGCAGCATGCTGACGAGCGATCCCTGTTCAACGCCCCGCAGCCGTTGCCGGGTGCCGCGCGGATCCCTCGCCGCCGTGGTTGCGCTCTCGACCGGCGCCCTGCTGATCGCCGGCGTCAAGCCCGCCAGCGCTGCGCCGCGGGCGGTGGATCAGGCCGATTCCAATGCACTGGTGATGACGGCAGAGATCGCGCTGAAGCGCGACGATTGCGGGCGTGCGGCTGCTGATTACACCGCGGCGGCGCGGCGAGTGAGCGATGCGCGCGTGGCCGAGCGTGCGGCCGATGTGGCGCTGGGCTGCGGACAATACCAACTGGCCGAGCAGGCGGCGGCGCGTTGGCAGCAGCTTACGCCGAAGGACCCGGCGCCGCTGCATGCGACGATGCGGGCAGCGCTCGGTCTCTACCAGATCGACGCGGCGCGCACGGCATTCGAACATTGGCTGCAGCGCAGTGTCGCCATCGCGGCCAAGGACACCGGCCGGGCCGGGCAGCCAGGGCGCTCCGGGCAGGTGACGGCGGGCAACGGCGGCGGTTCAGCCAGCATTGCGCAGCAGCTGCAGCAGGTTGCCGATGAGAGTGGCGTGGCGCCGACGCTGGCGATGCTGCGCGGCGTACGTGCCCCGCCGCTGCAGACGGCGCCGGGGCAGCTGGCCCTGGCGGACCTGGCGCTGGATGGCTGGAATTACCGCGAGGCGTTGCAGTATGCGCAGCATGCCCTGAGCGCGGGGGCCGCCCGCGCGAGCGCGCAGATGGTGATCGCGCGTGCGCAGGCTGGCCTGGGGGATGCGCGGCAGGCTGAGGCGGCTGCCACGGCTGCGCGTGCGGCGGCGCCGAAGCAGCAGAGTTTTGCCTATGCCGACGTGCTGCTGCTGCTCGGACACGAGCGCGAGGCCCAGCAGGCGATCGAGGCGCTGTTGGCGGCCGATCCGGCGCTGAAGTCTCAGGCGCAGCGGCGCCTGGGCCTGATCGCCTTCGATAGCGGCGACTACGATACGGCGCAAAAGCACTTTGCCGCCTTGCTGAGCGACAGCGATTCGGCGGCGATCGCGGTCTATTATTTATCGGCCATCGCCGAGCGGCGCGATGAGGAGCGTACCGCGCTGCGCGGCTACCAGCTGCTGGCCGGTACGTCCCTTGAATCGGTGGCGCGGATGCGCGCGGCGACCCTGCTGTTCAAGAATGGAGAGCATGATGCGGCGTTGCAGCTGCTCGCCGCCCGCAACGGCGCCGATCCGGCCGCGCGCGTGCAATCCGAGATCGCGCAGGCGCAGCTGCTGTCCGACGGCGGGGAGGCCGATCAGGCCCTGGCGCGGATCAACGATGCGCTGGCGCGCTCGCCCGGACACCCCGACCTGCTCTATCAGAAAGCCATCGTGCTGGAGAAGAGCGGGCACACGGATGCGGCCATCGCGCAGCTCGAGACTCTCTACAAGGCCCGGCCCCAGGACGGCTCGATTGCCAACGCCCTGGGATACATCCTGGCCGACCACGATCGCGATCTGGCGCGCGCGCAACGGCTCATCAGCGCAGCGTTGCGGGCCGAGCCCGACAATCCGGTCATTCTCGATAGCATGGCTTGGCTGGATTATCGCCGCGGCATGGCGCGCACGGCGCTGCCGCTGCTGGAGCGCGCCTTCAGGCTGGACCAGGATGGCGACATCGGTGCGCACTGGGGCGAGGTACTGTGGGCGCTGGGAGAGAAGGGCAAGGCTCGCGAGGCCTGGAGCCGCGCGCTGATCGCCGATCCCGATAACGCTTCGGTCAAATCTGCCGAGCAACGCCTCGGGGCACCGCAACTGTTGACGCCGGGGTCGGGCACGTCGATCTGAAGCGCGGGCAGGTCGAACGGCAGTTTATGGCTACCATCCGCACGCGCATGCCGCCGGCCTGCGCGCTGCCGGCGGTCACGCTGCTACTCACGTTGCTGCTGGCAGCCTGCGCTACGGTGCCCCCACCACGAGCACCCACGCTGCCCACGGTACCCTGGCCGCAGCACCTGCAGCGGCTGCGTGCGATTCGCGGCTTCAGCTTGCGCGGCCGGGTCGCCGCCAATCATGGCAACGAAGGTTTCTCCGCCGGCCTGCGCTGGCGGCAGCGCGCCGATGCGGCCGACCTTACGCTGACCGGACCGCTGGGTTTCGGTGCCGCGCACATCCAGCTGGCCGGGCAGCAGCTATCCATGACCACCGGCAAGGGAGTGCACCTCGACGGCACGGCGGCCGCCGCGCAGCTGGCTGCGACGCTGGGCTTCCACCCACCGCTCTCGAGCCTGCGCTACTGGGTGCTGGGGGAGAGCGATCCGGCGAGCGCTGGCGAGCAGCGGCTCGATGACCGGCAGCGCCTGGCCCAGCTGCTTCAGGGCGGATGGCAGATCGACTATGACGAGTACACCGCGGTGCAGCCCTCCCCAGGGCGGCCCTTATGGTTGCCACGGCGCCTGACCGTCAGGCGTGGCGATCTGAGGCTGAAGCTCGTCATCGACGCCTGGCAGTTGTAGGGATGGGGCGAGCCATGCAGTTGAGGCGAGCTGTGGAAATGCGTCGATGAACATGCCGATGAGCGGTCCGAATGCGGCCCAGGCGCTGACCTGGTGGCCTGCGCCGGCCAAGCTGAACCTGTTCCTACAGGTGACGGGCCGGGCCGCGGACGGCTATCACCGATTGCAGACGCTGTTCCAGCTGATCGATCACTGTGACCGGATCGGCGTGGGCGTGCGCACGGACGGGCGCATCGAGCGGCCCGCGGGGCCCGCGGGCGTCGCCCCGGAGCAGGACCTGGCGGTGCGGGCCGCATCGCTGCTGAAGCGGCACTGCGGCGTGGCGCTCGGTGCGGACCTACGCGTGGTCAAGCGCATTCCCGCCGGTGGCGGACTGGGCGGAGGCAGCTCGGATGCCGCCACGGTGCTGCTGGCACTCAACCAGCAGTGGGATACGGGGTTGACCGTCCCGCAGCTCGCGGTGCTCGGGCTCGAGCTGGGAGCCGACGTGCCGTTGTTCGTTCACGGCAGTAGCGCCTGGGGGGAGGGCCGCGGGGAGCGGCTCGCGCCGATGCACCTGCCGCAGTGCTGGTTCCTGGTCATTCACCCCGGCATCGCCGTGAGCACCGCGGAAGTTTTCCAGGCCCCTGAATTGACACGAAATTCTCCGATCATCACAATACCCGCCTTTTCGGCGGTCCGCGTCGGCAATGCCTGTGAGCCGGTGGTGCGGGCGCGCTATCCCGAAGTGGCAGAGGCGCTGGATTGGCTTGCGGGGCAGCTGGATGCATCCGCGCCGGACTCGCGCGCCCGCATGACCGGCACGGGTAGTTGTATCTTTGCCGGCTTCGAGCGCGCCGAGGATGCCGAGCGCGTCGCCGCGCGGGTGCCGGATCGGTGGCGCTGCTTCGTTGCGCGCGGATTGGACCGCTCTCCGGTGCATGCGTTGTTGGAAGGAAGGGACGATTGGGGTGTCGCCAAGTGGTAAGGCAGCGGGTTTTGATCCCGCCATACGCAGGTTCGAATCCTGCCACCCCAGCCAATTTCCTGAGCACGGCTGCCTGCGCTTTTTCTTCGAAGAGCAACCGCTTGCCGGCATGGTAGCAGCCGCTGCCGGCACCTTCGGCAGTGAGTGCCTTGTTCAACTAGCGTAGCCCGTATGAAAGGCGAAGGGCAAGCCATTGGAGTACCCCACGAGCAGATCGGTCTGAGCGGGTTCGCCGATTGCTTGATCGTAGCCCACAATCGGCAGCTGGGCTGCCGCTCGACGGCCACTTTCGACGCGGGTGCCGCGCGCCTGCCTGGCGCGCACTGACTCGCGCCCGCTGTGTGGCGAGCGTTGCAATGTGCTGTCGCAGGTACCCGCATACTTGACCAGCTCCGCCATGCGCCTGCGGCGGTTGAAGTCCTGAATCGCCACCACGATTGCCTCACGCTTGGTCCTGGCGCGCGCGCTCGCGCAGGCCAAGCCTGAGGGGCAAGGATCCTGTATCATCCGCCGCCGCATCGAGGGGCTGGTCGAACTGACGAGGACCACTGATCGTGCAATCGGAAACGCTGGCGCTGTTCACCGGCAACGCCAATCCCACGCTGGCGCAGGAGATCGCGCGGCATCTGCACGTGCCGGTCGGGCGCGCGACCGTCGGGCGCTTCAGCGATGGGGAGGTCAATGTCGAGATCATGGAGAATGTGCGCGGGCGCGACGTATTCATCGTGCAGCCCACCTGTCCGCCGACCAATGACAATCTGATGGAACTGCTGGTGATGGTCGATGCCTGTCGGCGCGCCTCATCCGGCCGGGTCACCGCGGTGGTGCCGTATTTCGGCTACGCCCGCCAGGACCGGCGCCCGCGCGCGACCCGCTCGGCCATCACCGCCAAGCTGGTCGCCGACATGATCACTCATGCCGGCGTGGACCGGCTGCTGACGCTGGATCTGCATTCCGACCAGACGCAGGGGTTTTTCGCGATTCCGGTGGATAATGTCTACGGCTCGCCGGTGCTGCTGGGCGACATCTGGCGGCAGCGCTATCCGAAGCTGATCGTGGTTTCACCTGACGTGGGCGGCGCCGAGCGTGCGCGTGCTTTTGCCAAGCGTCTCGATGATGCGGAGCTCGCCGTGATCGACAAGCGCCGGCCGCGGCCCAACGAATCCAAGGTGATGAACATCATCGGCCAGGTCGACGGCAGGACCTGCGTGCTGGTGGACGACATGATCGATACCGCCGGTACTCTGTGCCAGGCGGCGCAGGCGCTCAAGGACGAGGGCGCGATCAAGGTCGTGGCTTATATCACGCACGCGGTGCTGTCCGGTGCCGCGGTGGAGCGCGTGGCGGGCTCGGCGCTCGATGAGCTGGTGGTCACCGACACGATTCCGCTGTCCGCGCCGGCACGTGCATGTGGGCGCATCCGGCAGTTGTCGGTCGCGTCGCTGCTGGCCGAAACCATCCGCCGCATTCGCGATGAGGATTCGGTCAGCTCGCTGTACATCGATTAACCTTTTGATCACGAGTTGAGGTGCCGGCGCGCTGGTCGCGGTGCGCCTGCTGTCGTTCCATCAATCACAGGAGTCCCGTTACATGCCTAGCACATTTCAAGTCGGCGCGGACCCGCGTCACGACCAGGGCAAGGGTGCGAGCCGCCGCCTGCGTCGTGCCGGCAAAGTCCCCGCCATTCTCTACGGCGGCCAGGGTGGCGCGTCGAACCTGGTGCTCGATCACCAGCAACTGCTGACGCTGATCGATAAGGAACAGTTCTACTCGTCGATCATCGATCTGAAGATGCAGTCGCAGTCGCAGCGGGCCATCGTGCGCGACGTGCAGATGCACCCGGCGCGCAATGCGGTCGTGCACGTGGACCTGCAACGGGTGATCGAGAGCGAGCCGCTCAAGATCCGTCTGCCGATCCACTTCAAGGGCGCAGCGGTGTCACCGGGCGTCAAGACCCAGGGCGGCCTGGTGCATCACCTGATCCAGGACGTGGAGATCAGCTGCCTGCCGGCCCACTTGCCGCAATTCCTGGAGCTGGACCTTTCAAACATGAACCTTAACGACACGCTCTACCTGGCAGACCTGCCATTGCCCGCCGGCGTGACGATTCCGCGGCTCAAGCACGGCAACCCCCCGGTGGTCTCGGTGCACAGCCCGCGCGTAGTGGAGGCGGAGACGGAGACTGCGGCGGCCGAGGGCGTGGCTGCGGCTGCGGTACCGGCGAGCGAGGAGGCAAAGAAGGACGAGGCCAAGAAGGAAGAGCCCAAGAAGGAGGGCGCGAAGAAGGAGGACACCAAGGCGGCGCCCAAGAAGAAATAGCTCGGAAGCAAGCCTCAGCTCTTCAGCCTTCCTGACGCAGCGTGGTCGCGGCGGGGTTACCGCTCAAACTGCTGGTCGGTCTCGGCAATCCCGGGGCCGAGTATGCGCGTACACGTCACAACGTCGGCTGGTGGTTCGTCGATGCGCTGGCCGTGCAGTACGGCGGCCGTTGGCGCCGCGAAGCCGCGCAGCAGGCGCAGCTGGCGCGCATCCGCATCGACGAGAGCGAGCTGTGGCTGCTGAAGCCGACCGGCTTCATGAACCGCAGCGGGGCCCCGGTGGCGGCAGTGGCGAATTTCTACCGCCTCGCCGCGGCCGAAGTGCTGGTGGCGCATGATGACATCGATCTGCCACCGGGCGTGTGCCGGCTCAAGGAGGGCGGCGGACATGGCGGACACAATGGCCTGCGCGACGTCATTGCCCACATCGGCGCGGCGTTCTGGCGGCTGCGCTTCGGGGTGGGTCATCCTGGCGCCAGGGACCTGGTGCTCGATGCGGTGCTGGGGCGCCCGTCGGCGGCCGAGCAGTCACTGATCGATGCGGCGCTCGCGCGCGCGCGCGCAATTGTGCCGGTGCTGTTGAGCGCCGGCGCACAGCGCGCCACGCACACGCTGCACAACGGCAACCCGCGGGCCGAGCCTGCACGGGAGCCCGAGGACCCCGGGGCAGGATGACCAGGTATCGCCGCGCGACCCCTTGACCGTGAAGGAAGCTAACGACGCGAGATATGGTTAACTGTGCCTGAGGCTAACGGAGCGCCACCCAGCGGCTTCATCATGATGAAGCCGCTGGGTGGCGCTCCGTCAGCCTTGTAGCCCACTGACCATTTTGCGCCGTTTATTCAGTTCGTTCCCTGGAGCTGCTTCATGCCCATTCAATGCGGCATCGTCGGACTGCCGAATGTCGGCAAGTCGACGCTGTTCAATGCGCTGACCCGCGCGCAGATCGCGGCTGAGAATTATCCGTTCTGCACCATCGACCCGAATGTCGGCGTGGTGGCGGTGCCGGATGCGCGGCTCGCGGCGCTGGCGTCCATCGCGCACCCGGACAAGATCGTGCCCACCGCGGTCGAATTCGTCGACATCGCCGGGCTGGTGGCGGGTGCCTCGACCGGAGAGGGGCTGGGCAACCAGTTCCTCGGACACATCCGCGAGGTCGATGCAATCGCGCATGTGGTTCGTTGCTTCGAGAGCGGCGACGTGGTGCACGTGGCCGGCCGCGTGGACCCGCTGACCGATGTCGATACGATCAACACCGAACTGGCGCTGGCGGACCTGGCCTCGGTCGACAAGGCGGTGGACCGGGCCGGCAAGGCCGCCAAGAGCGGTGACAAGGAAGCGCTGCGCCGGCATGCGCTCTACGAGCGCGTGCGCGTCTGGCTGAACGAGGGTAGGCCGGTGCGTGCGGCGGCGCTGAGCGATGAGGAACGGCGCGAGTTGCGCGAGCTGCACCTGCTGACCGCAAAGCCCGTGATGTATGTTGCTAACGTCGATGAGGCGGGGCTCACCGGCGGCAGCCCGCAGCAGGCGGCGCTGCGTGCGCGCGCTGTGAGCGAGCACGCAGTGGTGGTACCGGTGTGCGCGGCGATTGAGGCGGAAATCGCGCAACTGGAGGAGGCCGAGCGCGCCGAATTCCTGCAGTCGCTCGGGGTCGAGGAGCCGGGCTTGAACCGCGTGATCCGCGGCGCCTACGAGTTGCTCGGACTGCTGACCTACTTTACCGCCGGGCCGAAGGAGGTGCGCGCCTGGACCGTGCGCGCCGGCAGCACCGCGCCGCAGGCGGCCGGCGCGATCCACACCGACTTCGAGCGCGGCTTCATCCGTGCCGAGGTCATCGCCTACGACGACTACATCCGCCATCACGGCGAGGCCGGTGCGCGCGAAGCCGGGCGGCTGCGGCTGGAAGGCAAGGAGTACATCGTGCGCGAGGGCGACGTGATGCACTTCCGGTTCAATGTCTGAAGGGCAGGGCAGAGAGATCACTGTACGCGCCATGAAGAAGATCGGTTTTCTTTCCTTTGGACACTGGACGCCTTCGCCTCAATCGCAGACACGCTCGGCGGCTGATGCATTGCTGCAGTCGATCGATCTTGCGGTGGCAGCCGAGGCGCTGGGGGCGGATGGCGCCTTTTTCCGCGTTCATCACTTCGCCCGCCAGCTCTCCTCTCCGTTCCCGCTGCTGGCCGCCGTGGGCGCCAGGACCCGCCGTATCGAGATCGGTACCGCGGTGATCGATATGCGTTACGAGAACCCGCTGTACATGGCCGAGGATGCGGGCGCGGCGGACCTGATCGCCGGCGGGCGTCTGCAATTGGGAATCAGCCGTGGCTCGCCCGAGCAGGTGATCGATGGCTGGCGCTACTTCGGCTACCAGCCCTCCGAGGGCGAGAGTGATGCGGATATGGGCCGCCGTCACGCGAAGGTGCTGCTCGACACGCTGGGCGGTGAGGGCTTCGCACAGCCGAGTCCGCGGCCAATGTTTCCCAACCCGCCCGGTCTGTTGAGACTCGAACCTCATTCGCAGGGGCTGCGCGGACGTATTTGGTGGGGTGCCGGCTCCAACGCCACCGCGGTGTGGGCGGCGAAGCTCGGAATGCACCTGCAAAGCTCCACATTGAAGAATGACGAGACCGGGGAGCCGTTCCACATCCAGCAGGCGGCCCAGATCCGTGCCTATCGCGCCGCGTGGAGGGAGGCCGGCCATACGCGGGCGCCACGGGTTTCAGTCAGCCGCAGCATCTTCCCCCTCATGAATGATCAGGATCGGGCCTATTTCGGGCGCGACGGCCACGAGCAGGACCAGATCGGCTTCATCGACGAGGCGACGCGGGCGATCTTCGGGCGCAGCTACGCCGCGGAACCTGATGCCCTGATCGAGCAGCTCCGTCAGGACCAAGCCATCGCGGAGGCCGACACTCTGCTGCTCACGGTCCCGAACCAGCTGGGAGTCGCCTACAACGCACACGTCATCGAGGCGATTCTGACGCACGTCGCACCCGCCCTCGGGTGGCGCTGACAGCGCCGCCAGCGGCGCGCTGTCCGTCACTGCCTCCCGCCGCGGCTACGCGCCTCCGATCTGCAACTCGCCTTCGCGTATCGTGGCCTCGAATTTGACCTTTCCGTCCTGGCCGCGCTCGAACAACAGGTCCACGCGCGCGCTGCCGACCTGTACCTGGGTCAAGGCGAGGCGGCCGAGCCAGTCCGGTAGACAGGGGTCCACGATCTCGAGGCGCTGATTGAGCGCGTCGGCTTGCAGTCCCAGCAGGCTGGTCAGGGCGTAGGGGATGGAGCCGGCGGCCCAGGCCTGCGGGCTGCAGGCCACCGGGTAGAGGGGATGGGCTGGCTCTCCTCAGCGCTGCGCCGTTGCCGTGATAGCGGCTTCAGCTCGAACACGTCGCGGTCCTCGTCCAGGCGGCTTGGAGCCGGTGCGAAGCGCAGCGTCGTCGTGCGTTCCAGTCCGTCATCGCCGGCCGTGCGGTAGCGGCGCACGGACAGGGTATGAGGAGCGCTGTGCGCGACATCGCCCTGGTCCGCGGGTTCCTCCAGCGCCTCATTCTCCAATCCCTGCCCGCGGCCCTGCGCGCCACAGATATCGCCGGCGGCATCGGCGACCAGGAACGTGTCGTCGAATTTGAGGACGATGTCGTCGCCGCCGGTGCGGGTACGCGCGGCATGGTGCTGTGTCAGGCTGCGCTCGCGGGCGCGATGCTGGCTGGGGGTCAGATCCGCACCGCGGCCACCTGCGGACGTGGTGTCATTCATGCATGGCCTGCGCCGGGGTGGCGAGCACGCCGCGCACGCCGCGTGGCGATGCCCGCCAGCGCCAGACCCGCCAACGCGGCGGTGAGCACCCAGTGCCGGTGCGTCGTGAGCCACAGCTGGGTGCTGCGCGGGCAGGAGCCGGCGCTGAAGCGCCCGCGCACCGCGTGGTCCCCCGGCGCCGGCTCGAACAGATTATCGGGGCGGTCCGCCCGGACCGGCTCATTGGATATCTGCGCCCCGTAGGCGGTGCGCGCCAAGTAGCGATCCAGCAGCGGGGCGAGCAGGCGGTTGCCCCAGATGGCGGCGACAGTGCTGGCGCCGACGAACAACTCGCGCCGGCGATGGCGCGCGGACCAGTAGATTGCGCGTGCGGCGATCTCGGGGTCGAACACCGGCGGCACCGGACGCGGGCGGCCGGTAAGTCTGGTGCGGCACCAGTTGAACTGCGGCGTGTTCAGCGCGGGCATCTGTACCATGGTCACATGTACACGGCTGCCCGAATGCAGCAGCTCGGTGCGCAGCGCCGAGGTGAAACCGCGGATTGCGAACTTGGCGCCGCAGTAGGCGGCCTGCAGCGGGATCGCGCGGTACGAGAGCGCCGAGCCCACCTGAACGATGACGCCGCGGTCGCGTTCGAGCATGCGCTTGAGCGCCGCCAGTGTGCCGTACACGGTCCCCAGATAGGTGACCTCCGTCACCCGCCGCACTTCATCCGGCTGCAGCATCGCAACCGGCGAGAACACCGTGACCATGGCATCGTTGACCCACACGTCGATGGGTCCGAGCTGCGCCTCGACGGTCTGCGCGGCGCGCTCGAGCGCCTCGGCATCGGCCACGTCGAGCGGTAGCACCAGCGCGCGCACGCCGTACATTTGCGCCTCCAGGCGCGTCGCCTCGAGCGCCTCACGCTCGCGCGCGATCAGCGCCACGTCGGATCCGTGGCGCGCGAAATGCAGCGCCGCGGCGCGCCCGACGCCGGCGCTGGCGCCGGTGATGACGACCACACGCGGCTTGGGCATCAGGAGTGCTCCCGGATGGTTTTGCGGATTGCGAACAGACGGGCCTGTACGGCCGCGGCGGGTGAGTCGGCCGGATCGCGGCTGGGCGCGATGCGATGGCGTAGCGCCAGCAGGATGCCGCCCCACAGTGCCAGCGCGAGCAGCACGCCGTTCAGGCACAGCATCGCGCCGACGGCCGGGAAGTACCAATCCGAGGCGCGGCCGTAAGGCAGGAACATCAGGCCGCCAACGAGCGTGGCGATTCCAAGTGCCAGCATCACCGAGCCGCAGATGAAGCGGGCGGACCAGAAATAGTCGGCCATACCTGGTTCACGAGCATGATGCGTGCCAGCGACGCTGCGCTGCGCTACCGCGCCGGTGCTACATCGGGGCAGACACCGACGGCAGGGCCTGAAACGGGGACCGATCCATTCGCCGCGTCAGGAAGTCATTGAAGCTCAGGGACACCAGGATGAACAGGAAGAAAACGGCCACGAACGCTGCAATTCTTACCGCGACCGGGCTGGTGCTCAGATTCATCCAAAGAAATGCCAGCAGCGCGAGGATGCAGGCCGCGGCGCCAAATTGGACCCACGGGCGATAGTCCCCGAGCGGCAGATAATCGGTGGCCGCAATGACGGCCAGCGGGGCCAGCATCACGATCCAGGTCAGCAGCAGCTGGCGGATGCTGGCGGGAGCGGGGCTCATCGCGCGCTCAGCACGTAGATCAACGTGTACAGCAGCACCCACGCCGGCGGCACCGCCACCACGAAGCTCAGGATCGAGAATACATCGCTGGCGAAGCTCGACTGGCCGGAGACGAACATGTGATGGCCCCAAACCAGGAAGCCAATCACCCCGATGCCGATCATCGCGTAAGCCATCGCATCTCGACCGAGGTGTGGCAGTAGCGGCAATCGATCCCATCCTGGCCGACGTGACCAGCGCAGAGAGCTTCAACGCCAGCACGAGGCCGCGATCGACTACCTGTGCCATGAGCGGCGCAATTCATGTAAAGCCGAGGCCAGCGGCGCCGGAGCGGGGCGAGGCGCGACGTAATGGGGCTGATACAGCCACGGACGCGGGCTTTGACGTGGCGCTGCGCCGGACGGCGCGCGTGAGCGTGCAGGCGTGCGTGCGTGCGGCGCGCGCGCCGTGTAAGCGGGGGAACGCGGGAGGATTCCAGCAATTTTTACAGCCGGGCGGGCGCGGGGCGTTTACCGGCCAGGTGAGGCCCCTTACAATGCGCACCCGCGATGGCTAGGTAGCTCAGCTGGTTAGAGCACGGCACTCATAATGCCGGGGTCGAGGGTTCGAGTCCCTCCCTAGCCACCAAATATTTCGTCCAGCAACATCCGAGGACATCCAAGAATGTCCAAAGAGACCAATAAGTCATTCAAATCGAAGTTCGAGGACGTCCGGCAACTGCGGTTGACAGCTGGGGCATGAGGGGGCGTTTTTTGGGCATATGGGGTCCACCACAGAGGAGGTGCCCCCAAGATGTCTCTCACCGACTTAGCGGTGCGAGCTGCCCGCCCAGGCGACAATCCTCAGCGTATGTTTGACGGCGGCGGCCTCTACCTGGAGGTGGCTCCGAGCGGCTCGGGCTCGAGGTCGTGCTCTGCGCCAAGGAGCCAGATTTTCCGCTGCGCCAGGGGGTCGTAGCGGATGGGCTGAGCATGGTCGTACTCAAAATGGGTTCGATCTAACCCAAGATGGGAGCGGGGCGATCGCCTGCGAACAGGAACCATCGTGGGCATTGCACGCGCGTCGGTAGCCGTTGACCCGCCGAGTCCGTCCGTCAACGCGTAAGTTCATGTCTCCGGTCCCGCGCTGCCCGCGCTGCCCGCGCATGCTCGACCATGAAGGTGCGGATGTGCGCACGTTCGGTCCGGGGCTGGGGAAGCAGCACGGCAGCGAGGGCCTGGAGCGATGGAGGCGCTGCTGCGGAACCCTGGTTGAGCGCTCGCGCGATCTGGTTGAGATTGCGGCCGATGGCGCCGAGTTCCGCGACCGCCGCGCTCACCGCGAGCGGCTCCGATGCCGGCAGGGGCGCCAAGTCGCGAAGATGGGATCGCGCCAGCACCGCCAGGTACGTGGCAGCTGCGATGTCGCGCGCAGCGGCGCGCTCTGCCAGCAGTTGCCGATCTGCCGGATGCAGTCGCACGTAGACGCAAGCGGCGCGTGGGGAGCGCGGAGGTTGAGCGTCGACGGACACCTGTGGGTTCGGGGCGAAATTGAGATGCCTTCGAGCAATCGCTTCAGCACGGCGGATTCGCTCAGATGCTGATGCGCTGCCAGCGTGCGCAGTCTCGAGCGAGACACGAGCAGCAATGAAGCAATCAGCGTTCACGATGTAGATTGATTAACAACAGCTGCCGCAAGGCAATCCTGTGTTCCTATCATTTTGCACCAGAAACAGAACAACCAGCGCCGAGCATTGAACGACAGTCAGCATAAATGCCGTGCTACAAACAAACAACAAACGTCCTTGAACATATGTGGACGCTGGAGGACCTGCGAGGACGTGCGCGGACGAATAAATATATTTGGAGATTAGAGAGGCTGGCAGACCCCTTCCGGCATTATCTGAAGGGGCGCCTGAGACGCACCGGTGCCGTCATCTACCGACGTCGTGACTAATGGCGGCGTATCCGATCGAGGGGAACGCGAGTTCGAGGTGATGCACTCATGCGGCGGCTGTGCCGGTACGGGGCGGCTTTGGGCAGCAGTGAACGGGCGTTGGAGTGCGGCGCCCAGCGTGCGCAAATGCACAGCAGCCGCGGTGCTGTGCTGGCTGCAATGGGGGCGGGATCCGCGATGCGCGGGGTTTCGCGGTTAGGGGAAGTGACGAGCGCCGCGTCTCGGGAAGGAAGATCGTATAGCGCTACATCTGGCCTTTTTCTAAGGCCACTATTATAATTATCTAGCCTTGATAGAAGGCCACAATTGCGCGAAGCCTGAGTAGGCATGCCTCTTCACCCAGTACTTGAAGAGCGTTTGAACGCGGCACTCACACCGAGCCCTCCGATACCTTTCACGGCGCGGGATGCCCGCCTGCCGGCGGTACCCGGAAAGGCGCACGCAGTGATTGGCATGCGCCGTTCGGGCAAGACCACATTTCTCCGCCAGCTGCTCGTGGAGCGACGGGCGAGCCTGCCTGCGGAAACGGCGCTGTACTTGAGCTTCGACGACGACCGGCTGGCCGGGATCGGCGTCGAACAGCTCGGCTTCCTGCTCGAGGAATTCTACCGACGATATCCGGCCCTGCGTTGCAGACAACCGGTGCTGTGGCTACTCGATGAGGTTCAGCTCGTGCCCGGTTGGGAGCGATTTGTTCGGCGCGCCATGGATTCCGAGCGAACGGAGTTCGTTGTATCCGGCTCCTCCGCGCGAATGCTTTCGCGCGAAGTGCACACGTCTCTGCGCGGTCGCGGCATGGAGACCGTGATCCGACCGTTCAGTTTCCGGGAATTTCTGCGGCACAGGGCCGAAGAGCCCACCAAGCCACCGCGGCAATGGACCGCGGCCGAGCGTTCCCTCGTTGAAAAGCGCCATCGGGAATTCCTCGTGGAGGGTGGCTTTCCGGAAGCCCAGGGGCTACCAAGCATGCTCAGGATCGAATTGCTGCAGGGCTATGTGGACACCGTACTTTTCCGCGACGTGGTAGAGCGGTTTGAGGTCCCGCAGGTGACGGCTTTGCGGTGGTTGGTGCGCCAGTGTCTGCGCAATCCGGCAGGAAGGTTCAGCGTCCACCGCTTGACGCAGGATCTGAAATCGCAAGGCCATGGAGTAGCGCGTGATGCGGTCAGCGCCATGCTGGACCATCTCACGGATGCGTTCCTGCTGAGCACGGTACCGCTTGCGACCGACTCGGAACGCAAACGCAACAGCAACCCGCGCAAGATCTATCCTGCCGACCCCGGCCTCATTTCAGCGTTCGATACAAGCGGACGCGCGAACTTAGGCCACTCGCTCGAAACGGCGGTATTCAATGAGCTCGAGCGGCGGCGGGCCGAAGTGGGCTACGTCAAGACCGCCGACGGACTTGAAGTTGACTTTCTGGTCCGGTATCGAAGTGGCGCACAGGAACTCATACAGGTATGCGCGAGTTTGAAAGCACCCGAGACGGTTGAACGCGAGTTGCGGGCGCTCGCCGCCGCCGCCGGGGAGTATCCGCGCGCCAGGCGACGACTGCTCGTGCTTGACCGTGACGCGGCAGGGGAGATTGAGGCGCCCGGGGTCGAGGTGCTCTCGACATACGATTGGATGCTCGCAGAGCCCGAGTGAATTCGCGACGCGCGGATGGAGCAGTGAGATCGATCTTGTCCCGGAAGGGCCGCAGAGCGCTCAGCAGCCTTCCCCGGACTGGTCGGCGTGACAGGATTTGCGCCAATAGAGATGAAGTCGACGATGATGAGCGGCTCGCGAACTCGATGGCACTCTTCCTTGGCCTGGCAAGAAGCGCCGAAGGTAGCCGGTGACCGCCCGTTACAACTGAGGCCCGCGAATTCCAGTAACGTCCTGGCTTGTCCTACTGCAGCCAGCATTTAAGGGGGCACTACAGGGGGACGCGATTGCTTCTCGAATAAATCCGCACATATTGTATTGCCGATACACGCCAACGTCTAGGCGGAGTCTTGAACTACTAATGCCGCGCGGCCGCGTGATGAATCGAAAATTTGTACACTACGGGATATCGAGAAACTTGGCCTAACAAGGTGGAGACATTGATTACTCTTGTCGAACGGGTAAAAAGCATCTTGCTCCAGCCCGCGTCTGCGTGGGACGTAATTTGCGCCGAATCAAGTTCCACGGCCAGTCTATATCAGGGATACATCATGCCGCTGGCAGCAATTGGCCCACTGGCCTCCATAATAGGCATGTCGTTGTTTGGTATTTCGATGCCCTTGGGCGGGACATTACGAGTCTCGCTGACGAATGCTGTTGGCAATGCGATCACCAGTTATGCATTGACCTTGGTCGGGGTGTTTGTCATAGCGCTTATCATTGATGCGCTGGCGCCCAACTTTGGCGGTGAAAAGGACTCCGTCCAAGCCCTCAAAGTTGCAACATATGCTTCGACGCCAGGTTGGGTCGCAGGAATCTTGATGCTGGTTCCAGCCCTTGGATCTTTGGTCTTGCCAGCATCACTTTACGGTCTATACATCCTGTACTTGGGGCTGCCGAAACTGATGAAGACTCCACAGGACAAATCCCTTGCCTATACGGGTGTGGTTGTCGTAGCGGCTTTGGTGGTGATGGTGGTCATCGAGGCGGTGGGTCGCCTGTTCATGCCCTAACCATCAAAGAGGCTGCGTTCTCCTTTGCTGCCCTTGCGCCCGGCGCTGCCTGTAGGTAATCAGCAGGGCGTCGGCTCTACCTTACCGGAGATGATTGTGGCGAAAGGCAGCAGTGAGGTTGCCGCCACCGACGCCCGTCAACAGCTGACCTTCGAGGTCCGCCCAGCAGATCATTTCTAGCGGCTGGCATCTTCGGTGCGACCGTGATGATGCAAACTGCCTGCTGGCGCAAGTGGCCTCACGCCCTCCGAGCCCATTCGGGGAAATGATGCCACTACCCCATTAGCTCGCTCATGGCTTGCCGGTGCGGCTCACGGCTATGGCCCAGGGATCCGTTCCGACGGTAATGGTAGGAGAGATGGCGCCGGTGGAGCTGTTTATCTCCAATACGGCGTTGCCCCCGGCATTGGCCACCCATACCTTGCCGGAGGCGTCAACGGCTATGGCGCCGCCGATTCCGACGGGAATGGTACGCGAGACGATTCCGGTGGAACCGTGGATCTCTGATACGGTTTGGCTAGCGTAATTGGACACCCATACATTGCCGGAGGAGTCCACGGCTATGGCGCCGGGATTGTTTCCGACGTTAATGGTATGGGAAACGGACCCGCTGGAGCCGTTGATCTGCGTTACGGTGCCGCTTTGGGAATTGGCCACCCATACGTTGCCGGAGGAACCCATAGCTATGGCGCCGGGATTCCTTCCGACGGCAATGGTGCGAGAGACGGTGCCGGTGGAGCCGTTTACCTCCGATACGGTGTCGTCACCCTCGTTGACCACCCAGACGTTACCGGACGAGTCCGTTGCCATGGCCTGGGGGTACTCTCCAACGGCAATCGAGCGAGAGACGGTGCCGGTGGAGCTGTTGATCTCCGATACGGTGCCTTTCCAATCGTTGGCGGCCACCCATACGTTGCCGGAGGAGTCCACGGCTACGGCGCTGGGATCCCTTCCGACGGTAATGGTGCGAGAGACGGTGCCGGTGGAGCTGTTGATCTCCGATACGGTGCCGTGAATGGTCCCCTTTTCGGAATTGACCACCCATACGTTGCCGGCGTGACCTACGGCTATGGCATCGGGACTATCTCCGACGGTAATGGTGCGAGAGATGGCTTTGGTGGAGTCGTTTATCTCCGATACGGTGTTGCTAATGTTATTGACCACCCATACGCTGGCGGAAGAGGATGAGGTCGCGGTTGTCCCGGAACGTTTTTCGCCGCCAATAGTGTGAGAGACGGCGCCGGAGAAGCCCACCGCTATGACTTGGGGCAACGATCCGACTTTGATAGTTTCGGAGACAGTGCCGGTGGAGCCATTGATCTCCGATACGCTGTTGCTTTGGGAATTGGCCACCCATACGGTGCCGGCGGAGTCCAGGGCAATGGCGTAGGGACCGATTCCGACGTAGATGGTACGGGTGACGGCGCCGGTCGAGCCCTTGATCTCCGTTACGGTGTTGCTAGCGTAATTTGCCACCCATACGTTGCCAGATGAGTCCGCGGCGACGGCCCGGGGCCCTCCGCCGACTATAATGGTGCGAGAGACGGCGCCGGTCGAGCCGTTGATCTCCGATACGGAGAAGCCACCCTCATTGGCCACCCATGCGTTGCCGGCGGAATCCACGGCGATGGCTTTTGGAGCATTTCCGACCGTAATGGTATGGGAGACGGTTCCTGTGGAGCCGTTGATCTCCGTTACGGTGTTGCTACCGTAATTGGCCACCCATAGGTTGCCGGAGGAGTCCACGGCCATGGCGTCGGGTTCCTCTCCGACGGTAATGGTATGGGAGACAGTTCCGGTAGAGTCGTTGATCTCCGTTACGGAGTTACCACTGTAGCTGGCCACCCATACCTTGCCGGAGGGGTCCACGGCAAGGGCGCTGGGCTCTCCTCCGACGTTAATGGTGCGAGAGACGGTTCCGGTGGAGCCGTTGATCTCCGATACGGTGCCGTTGGCCACCCATACGTTGCCGCCGGAGTCCACGGCCATGGGCCCTCCTCCGACGTTAATGGTGCGAGAGACGACACCGGTCGAGCCGTTTATCTCCGATACGGTGCCAACGGCATTGACCACCCATGCATTGCCGGAGAGGTCCACGGCAATCCGACCGCCTCCGACGGAAAAGGTGTGAGACACGGTGCCGGTGGCGCCGTTGATTTCCGATACGGTGCCGCTGCTCTGATTGACCACCCATATGGTGGCGGGAGTAGGTGAGATCGCAGCGGGGCCGGAACTTGCATGGGGATTGTTGCTGTTCGAACTATTCGAGTTGCGGCTCTCGGCTCCTTTTTCTCCCCTGCTACAGCCGGACAGCGCAAAGACCGGCAAGAAAAGGACAATAATGAACGTAACTAAAAGGGGTCTGCCGCGCCTAAGCATCTCTTCTCCCCCATTATTAAAGATTGAATCGCGCTCTGTCCGAAAACTCAGATTGTCAATTCGGAGGGCCCGCCGACAGCATAGCGCTGGAACGCTTCGCATAGATAACTTCATCGCTCCGCTCTCTGGAAGCATTTCCGCCTGGCTGGAACGACAGGCCGCCGCTCGGATCGAGTATCTGAAGGTGGAAAACCGTGCTTTGCGGAGCCGATTTGGCCGATCAGCGTATCATTATTTACCGACGCGGAACGCCGGACTTCGGGAGCTATCGCGAAGCGTCTGGACCGAAAGGCGCTTCGCGATCTCGATCCCATCGTCACCCCGGCCACTCTGCTGCGTTGGCGCGGAG
>Ga0307374_10005732_pt1 | contig 19942 bp, 21 predicted proteins | sample OX3MG_FD_202532 | JGI IMG/M metagenome (GOLD analysis project Ga0307374, IMG submission 202532) | Soil microbial communities from Risofladan, Vaasa, Finland - OX-3 | ecosystem: Environmental > Terrestrial > Soil > Coastal area > Acid sulfate soil | place: Finland: Risofladan, Vaasa | collected...
GGCGGTGCGCGACGTGTGCGCGAGCGCGCCGTGCACGCCGACGGCGAGGCCGGCGGCTGCGAGCAGGAGGGCGGATGCGCGTCTCATCTCCCTCCGGTATACCCACCGTCGCTGAGAGAGCACTAAGAGGTGAACGGAGCGGCGCCAGAGTCGAACTGACCTAGCGGTGGGTTACACCGCCGTACCGGTTTTGAAGACCAGCTGGGCCACCGGGCCCGGCCGCTCCGGCGCGAAACCTAGCTTTCCAGGTACCCCGTGTCCCAGCCGCCCTCGTAGGCGGCGCCGGGCTTGCTCCCGATCGAGAGCACGACCGTGTCCGGTTCCTGCGCGACTGCGACGCGCTCGGCGCCGATATCGCTGATGCAGATGCATGTCCCCGCGGGCGCGTCGAGCTCGTCGCCGCCGACGGTGAACGTGGCGTGCCCGCTGAGCACGAGATACAGCTCCTCGTGGCCGTGCTCGCTCTCGTCGTGCCGCTTGATCACCTCGTCGCCGGGGCCGCCGCGCCACGCGTTGATCCCGAAGGCGCTGATGCCGAAATGATGGCGGATCGGCGCCCAGTACGGCCACTGCTCCGCCGCGATGTCGTCGATGTGGGTCGCCTGCCAGCCGGCCACGGGGCGATCTTCGCTCACGGGAAGCGCGCGAGCAAGGCGGCGGGGGAGAGATCCGCGAGCGAGTCGAGCACGAGGTCGGCGTCGTCGAGGCCGAGGCTGCGGGTTACGTCGTTCGGGATGCCGACGCAGAAGATGCCCGCCGCGCGCGCGGCCCGGACGCCGTTCGGTGAGTCCTCGAAGGCGATCGCCTCGGCCGGCGGGACGCCGAGCAGGTCGCAGGCCTCGAGGTAGAGATCCGGTCTCGGCTTCGCGCGGGCGACGTCGTGGTTCGCGGCGACGATCGCGTCCCAGCCGACGTCGCGCTCGAGGCGGGAGAGGTGCATGTCGATCCAGCGGTTGCTCGAGCTGGAGACGATCGCGCGCTTCAGGCCGCGACGCTCCGCCTCGGCGAGATAGTCGGAGATACCGGGCCGGAGCTCCTCCGTCTCGAGCAGCGTGAGCTCATGCGCACGGCGCAGCTCGTTCAGCTCCTCCTGCTCGAGCGGTGCGCCGACGAGCTCCTCCAGGTGCCGCATCGGCTCCCACGGCGCGCCGATCGTGCCGATGAGCGTCGCCCACTGGTCCTCCGGCAGCTCGAAGCCGTGCTTCCGGTACAGCCACGCCCAGCCCTCGCGCGACGCCGACTCGGTGTCGATGATGAGGCCGTCGAAGTCGAAGAGGAAGGCGCGGATCGGCACGGCGATGCAGAGTACGCGCGTGGCGATCCTGGGCGTCGACGTGGGCGGGACGTTCACGGATGCGGTGCTGCTCGACGGCGGCCGCGTGCGCACGGCGAAGGTGCCGACCGCGGAACGCCAGGAGGAATCCGTGCTCGCCGCCGCGCGCGCGGTCGGTGCACAGGACGTCGAGCGCTTCGCGCACGGGACGACGACGGCGACGAACGCGCTCCTCGAACGGCGCGGCGGACGCACGGCGTTCGTCGGCAACGCGGGCTTCGAGCATCTCCTGCACGTGCGCCGGCAGACGCGCGCGCATCTGTACCGGCTGTGTGCGCAGCATCCCGAGCCGCTCGTCCCGCTCGAGCGCTGCCACGGCGTGCGCGGAAGGCTTGGACCTGCAGGTGAGTTGGAGCCGCTCGGAGAGATCCCCGACGTCGGCGACGTGGACGCCGTCGCCGTCTGTCTCCTGTTCTCGTTTCGCGATGCGTCCCACGAGCGCGCCGTCGCGGACGAGCTGCGTCGGAATCACCCCGGCGTGCACGTCGTCGCGTCCCACGAGCTCGCGCCCGAGTTCCGCGAGTACGAGCGCGCGTCGACCGTGGCTGCAGATGCGTATCTCGCTCCCGTCGCGGCGCGCTACCTCTCCGCGCTCGCGGACGCCGCTGGATCAGCAGGTCTTCCGGAACCGCTCGTGATGCTCTCGTCGGGTGGGGTGGCCACGCTCGCCGAGGCGGCGGCGCACCCGGCGACGATCCTCGTCTCCGGCCCGGCCGCCGGCGTGGTCGGCGCCGGCCTCGTCGCGCGTCGCGCCGGCTTCGCCGACGCGATCGCGTTCGACATGGGCGGGACCTCGACCGACGTCTGCCTCCTGCCCGGCGGCCGCGCGGCGCGCGTGGCGGAGCGAGACGTCGGCGGCCTGCCGATTCGCCTGCAGTCGGTGGACCTGCACACGGTCGGTGCCGGAGGAGGGTCGCTCGTGCGCATCGACGCCGGCGGCGCCATCCATGTCGGGCCGGAGAGCGCAGGCGCACGTCCCGGGCCTGCGTGTTACGGCGCAGGCGGCGGGGCGACCGTCACCGACGCGAACCTCCTGCTCGGCCGCCTTCCTGCCGAGCTGCCGGGCGGTCTCGTCCTCGATCGCGACGCTGCCGCGGCCGCGCTCGCGGGCATCGATCCGGCAGCGGTGGTCGAAGTCGTGAACGCCGAGATGTTGCGTGCGCTGCGCGTCGTGTCCGTCGAGCGCGGCCACGACCCGCGTGATTTCGCGCTCGTCGCGTTCGGCGGCGCGGGGCCGCTGCATGCGTGCGCACTCGCCGAGGAGCTCGGGATCGCGACCGTGCTCGTGCCCGAGGCGGCCGGTGTGCTGTCGGCGCTCGGTCTCGTCGCCGGCGACGAGCGTCGCGATCACGTCGTCTCGCACGTGCGGCCGCTCGCCGAGGTGCCGGACCTCCCGCGGCAGGGCGAGGCGGACCTCCGCTACCGCGGCCAGTCGTTCGAGCTGACCGTGCCGTTGCAGCCCGACCTCGCGGACGCGTTCCACCGTGCGCACGCGGACCGATACGGGTACAGCGACGCGTCGCGGGAGATCGAGCTCGTCGCCGTGCGCACCGCCGACGTCGTCGCAGGCCCCGCGATCGACCTGCAAGTGACACGTTGTTACAAGGTGGCTGGGCCGGAGCTGGTGGAGCTCTCGGGCTCCACGTGCTGGGTCCCCGGCGGCTGGAGCGGCGAGACGAACGACGACGGGACGTTGGTGTTGAGCCGGTGAACGTCGAGCTGCAGGTAATCGGGAGCTCGCTCCGGGCGGTCGCGGAGGAGATGGGCGCGGTCCTCATCCGCTCCGCGTTCTCCGCGAACATCAAGGAGCGGCGCGACTGCTCGACGGCGCTCTTCGACGAGCGCGGGCGCATGGTCGTCCAGGCCGAGCACATCCCCGTCCACCTCGGCGCGATGCCCGATGCGGTCGCCGCCGTCATGACGCTGCCCGGCGAGCGCTGGATCCTCAACGACCCGTACACGGGCGGCACGCACCTGCCCGACGTCACGCTCGTGTCGCGTACGGCACTCGGCTATGCGGTCTCGCGCGCGCATCACGCCGACGTCGGCGGGATGGAGCCCGCGAGCCTGCCTGCCTTCTCGCGCGAGCTGTACCAGGAGGGGCTCATCATTCCCCCGACGCCGCTCACCGATGAGGTGATCGACCTCTTCGTCGCGAACGCGCGCAATCCCGCCGAGCGGCGCGGCGACCTGCGCGCGCAGATCGCGGCACACCGGCTCGCGGAGGCGCGCATCGACGAGCTCTGCCGTCGTCGTGGGCGCGAGCGCGTGGCGGCGGCGATGGACGAGCTGTACGCGTACTCGGAGCGCATGGTGCGCGCCGCGATCGCGCGCCTGCCGGACGGGACGCGCTCCGCCGAGGACGTCGTCGAAGCGGTCGACTGCGAGCTGACCATTCGCGCGACTGTCGAGATCGACGGCGAGGAGATCCGCATCGACTTCGCCGGGACGAGCGCCCAGGACGGGTACAACCTCAACTGTCCGCTCGCGGTGACGAAGTCGGCGTGCTACTTCGTCGTCCGCTGCCTGACCGAGCCTGACCTGGCGGCATCCGGCGGCGCATTCGCGCCCGTGACGGTGACCGCGCCGGAAGCATGTCTCGTCAACGCGCGGCGTCCTGCGGCGGTCGTCGCCGGGAACACCGAGACGTCGTCGCGCATCGTCGATGTCGTGTTCGCAGCCTTCGGCGACTACGCGCAGGGACAGGGGACGATGAACAACGTCGCGCTCGGGAACGATCGCTTCACCTACTACGAGACGATCGGCGGCGGCCAGGGCGCGTGCGCGGACGGAGACGGGCCGAGCGGCGTGCACGTCGCCATGTCGAACACGCTCATCACGCCGGTCGAGGCGCTCGAGCTCTCGTATCCGCTGCGCGTGGAGCGCTGGCATCTGCGCGAGGGATCAGGCGGCGCCGGCGCGCACCGCGGTGGCGACGGCGTCGTACGCGAGCTGCGCGTGCTCGAGGATTGCCGCCTCTCGGTGCTCGCGGAGCGACGCGCGCACGGGCCGCGCGGCGCCGTTGGAGGCGCCGACGGCGCCCCGGGCCGCACGCTCGTCAACGGGGAGGAGCAGCCGGCGAAGGTGACGAAGGCGCTGCGGGCAGGCGATCTCGTCCGGATCGAGACGCCGGGCGGGGGCGGATTCGGCCGAGCGAAGCCGCCTGGACGATGAGCGCGGCTGCGACCGCGCTCGCGAACGCGCCCGCCGTCCCGACACGCGGAAGCACGAGTCCGAGCACCGAGTAGAACGCCGTGAAGGAGAAGAGGCCGACGAGGAGCCCGCGGAGCAGGCCGACGGCCGCGGCGCGTCCTTCGAGCCGGTGCGCGAACGCGGCGAGCACCGCCGAGTAGAGCGGATACACCGCGAGCAGTCCCGTGAGGCGTGCGCCGATCGTCGTTGCCGACGCGGTGAGGATGAGGACGACGCCGGTCGCAACGACCGCACGCGCGGGCAGATCCCAGCGCGGCGCGCGCACGGAGGTCTCCGTCCGCGCCGGGAACGGTGGCAACACGAGCAGCGCGAGCACGAGCGCGACCGGAACGAGCCCGAGCAGGAGCGCGAGCGGGGCGGCGTGCACGGCCGCCGCTGCAGCGGCGAAACCGAGTGTCGCCCACACGAGCGGGAAGCGGCCGCCGAGCGCATAGCCGACGCAGAACGCCGCCTCTGCGATCGCGCCCGAGAGCGACCCGACCGCGGTTCGCGTAGCGAAGTGCCGGCCGTGCTCGAGCGTGAGCAGAAAGACGAGCGGCCCCGACGTCAGCGGCAGTCCGATGAGCCAGCCCGAGATCGCTCCGCCCCATCGGCGCCCGGCGAGCGTCGCGCCGATCATGACGGCAGGCGTGAGCGTGAGCTTCAGGGCCAGGACCACTAGGGTTCAAGTATGGAGCGCGCCGTCACCGTCGCCTGCGTGCAGGCGGAGCCGGTCATCCTCGATCGCGAGCGCACGCTCGACAAGCTCGAGGGCCTCGCGGCGGAGGCTGCCGGACAGGGCGCCGAGCTCGTCGTCTTCCCCGAGACGTTCGTTCCGGTGTATCCGTCGTCGCGCTGGGCGAAGGCGTTCGCCGGCTGGGAGAACGCCGGCGCGAAGGAGACGTTCGCGCGCATCGCGCAGAACTCCGTCGCCGTCGGTTCGCCGGCCGAACAGCGGCTCGCCGCATGCGCGCGCGAGCTCGGGATCTGGCTCGTCACCGGCGTGAACGAGGTCGAGACCGAGCGCCCGGGGACGATCTACAACGCGCTCCTCTACCACGCACCCGACGGCTCGCTGGCGCTCCATCACCGCAAGCTCGTCCCGACGAACCACGAGCGGCTCATCTGGGGACAGGGCGACGGGCGCGGCCTCAACGCGGTCGAAACCGGCTTCGGCCGAATCGGAGGGCTCATCTGCTGGGAGAACTACATGCCGCTCGCGCGGTTCGCGCTGTACGAGTCAGGCGTCGAGATCTACATCGCGTCCACCGCCGACGACGGCGACGCCTGGCAGTCGACGCTCGTGCACATCGCGCGCGAGAGCCGGTCGTACGTCGTCTCGCCGTGCGCGTTCCAGCTCGCGTCCTCGTATCCCGACGACTTCCCGCTCCGGGCGGAGCTCGACGGCGCCGGCGTGCTCGGCCGCGGCGGCAGCGCGATCCTCGCGCCCGACGGCTCCTATCTCGCCGGTCCGCTGTACGACGAAGAGGGGATCCTGTACGCCGAGCTCGACCCGGGCCGGCTGCTTGCGGAGCGCCAGCGCTTCGACCCGGTCGGCCACTACCACCGGCCGGACGTGCTCCGGCTCGGCGTCAGTCCTTCGGCGCGCGCGGGCGATGTGACGCCGAGTACACGTCCTTTCGCCTGATCAGCCCGTCCTCGATCGGGAAGACGTCGACGCCGTCCCACTCGACGCCGCGGGCGCTCGCTGTCCACTCGCACACGGCGAAGTCGTCGCCGACGCGCAGGCTGACCGTCGAGAACGTGAGGTCGGGGTTGTTGCGGAAGATCGCCGCGATGTGCTCGCGCACGACGTCGGCGCCTTCGGCGCGCTCGTCGGCGGTGTGGTTGTGGAACACGACGTCGGGATGGTGCATCGACGAGATCGCGTCGAGGTCATGCGCGTTCCAGGCGTTGTTGTAGAGCTCGATCAGTTCTTGGACGTTCATCGGCGTCGCCGCAGAACCCTCTCATCCCCGACGCGGCGTGTCACGCCGTCGGTGTCGAACCGTTCCAGAAGCATCTGCGCGGTCTTGCGTCCGACTCCGAGCGCGTCGCGGAACTGCGCGAGCGTGATCCCGTCCACGAGAACGTCGCGCGCCTGCTCGTACGCTGCGGGCGAGATCGCGAAGCCGACGCCGACGCGGACGAGGCGGCCCTCGTCCTCGAGGAAGCGCGCGAGCACCGGGTCGTCGACCTTCACGGGCTCGAGGCCGAGCTGCGCCTCGAGCGCGGCGGCCGCGGCCGTCCGCTCGCCGAGCTCCGCGGCTGCTCCGGGCCGGTAGAGCTTCGCTCCGCGCCGCTCGAGACCGAGGTGAGGCTCGACGGCCTTCACCCACGGCTCGGCCGGAATCGCGACGCCGGGATCGAGTGGATCGGCTGCGCCGATCGCGTGCTCGAGGTGCGTGCGCAGCTCATCGAGCCACTCCTGCGACCAGACCCACTCGCCGTCCACACGCACAGGCGCGTACACGAGCGAGTCCCCGCGCTCGACCGCTTCCATCCGCTCGACGCTCGTGTGCCGTGGCGGATGCGGATCGAGGACGACTCCGCCGCCGACGGTCGTTCTCGCACGCAGGACGACGCGGTCCCCGCGCGCGGCGACGATGGGAGCTGCGAGCCGCAGCTGCGCGAAGCGGTCGCCCACGGGCGCGACGCGCGCGAGCACGTCGGCCGTCCCGTGATGCACGTGGACTCGCGCAGGAATCTCGGCGAGGGGCTCGAGGGCGATGTCGAGCCGGTAGGTCGGCCGGTACGCGCCGGTTGCGACCAGCGCGTCGCCGCGCCGCACGTCGCTGCGCTCGACCCCGGGAAGGGCGACCGCGACGCGCTGGCCCGCGTCGGCGCGATCGACCGGACGGTCGTGCACCTGGACGCTCCGCACGCGGACGTTCCGCCCGCTCGGCTCGATGCGCAGCTCGTCGCCTTCGCCGATCGATCCCGACCACAGCGTTCCCGTCACGACGGTGCCGATGCCGCGCAGCGTGAACGAGCGGTCGACGTACAACCGCGTCGGCGCGTCCTCGCGGCCGCGCTCGGTCGCGATTGCGGCCAGAGCAGCGCGGAGCTCGTCGAGGCCCGCGCCGGTTCGCCCACTCACGGCGACGACCGTCGCGCCCGGGACGAGCTCCTCCGCCTCCGCGCGTGCGAGCTCGACGGTCTCCGCGTCGGCGACGTCGGACTTCGTCAGCGCGACGACGCCGCGGTCGACGCCGAGCAGACGGAGCACGGCGAGGTGCTCGTGCGTCTGCGGCCGCGCGCCCTCGTTCGCGTCGATGACGAGCAGGAAGAGGTCGACGCCGGTCGCGCCGGCGACCATTGTCCGCACGAATCGCTCGTGGCCGGGAACGTCGACGACGGAGAGCTGCGTGCCGTCCGGCAGCTCGAGCGGCGCGTAGCCGAGGTCGATGGAGATGCCCCGCGCCTGCTCCTCGGGGAGCCGGTCGGTGTTCTTGCCCGTGAGCGCCTCGACGAGGGTCGTCTTGCCGTGGTCGATGTGGCCCGCGGTGGCCACCGTCAGTGGCACGGTGTCCCTCGGCTGTCATCGCCCGTCACGTAACTAAGGGCCGTAGACCTGGCATAGGTGCACTGCGGCTGCGACCTCGTCCAGCTCGCCGTCGGCGAGCGTGCGGCAGTCGAGCAGCAGCTTCCCGTCGCGGACGATGCCGACCACCGGGGGCTCGCCGACGCGCAGAGGCGCCGCCAGCGACTCGTCGAGCGCGCACGCGAAACTCGGCAGCTCCGCGAGCGGAAGCGCGCCGCCGCCGACGCGTGCGGTCGTCTCTTCGACGGTGCCGCCGGTCAGCTCGGCGAGCCGCTCGGCGCGCGCGCGGACGATGCTTGCGTCCTCTCCGAGCATGCGCAGGACCGGGATGCGCGCCGGAGCTTCGAGGTGCAGCTGCAGCGTGCCTTCGAGCGCCGCGAGGTTCAGCTTGTCCACGCGCACCGCCCGTTGCAGCGGGTGGCGCCGCAGCCGCTCGACGAGATCGGCCCGGCCCGCGACGATGCCGGCCTGCGGGCCGCCGAGCAGCTTGTCGCCGGAGAAGCAGACGAGATCGGCGCCGGCGGCCAGCGACTCGCGGACGGACGGCTCCCCGGGAACGGCGCCGAGCGCGCCGGAGCCGAGGTCGTCCACGAGCGGAAGGTCGTGCCGGTGCGCGACCGCGGCCACTTCCGCGAGCTTCGGCAGCTCGGTGAAGCCGACGACACGGAAGTTCGACTGGTGCACGCGCAGGACGAGCGCGGTCTCCGGGCCGATCGCACGCTCGTAGTCGGCGGCGCGCGTTCGGTTCGTCGTCCCGACCTCGACGAGACGGGCACCGGAGCGCGCGAGCACCTCGGGGATGCGGAAGCCGTCGCCGATCTCGAGCAGCTCGCCGCGCGAAACGACAACCTCTCGGCCTTCCGCGAGCGCAGCAAGCGCGAGCAGCACGGCGGCGGCGTTGTTGTTGACGACGAGCGCCGACTCCACGCCGGTGAGGCGGCGCAGCAGTGGGGCAAGATGGTCCTGGCGCGATCCGCGCTCACCTTCTTCGAGGTCGAGCTCGAGGTTGGAGTAGCCGCGCCCCGCGTCCTGCACGCGCGCGAGCGCCTCGGGTGCGAGCGGGGCGCGGCCGAGGTTCGTGTGGACGATGACGCCGGTCGCGTTCAGGACCCGGCGCAGGCTCGGCCTGCGGGCGGCCTCGAGCTCGCGCGTCAACCTCGTGGCGAGGTCACCCGGATCGATGCCTGCCTGTATTTCTTCACGCGCGCGCGAGAGAACCAGGCGTGCGGCATCGACGGCGAGCGGGTCGCCGATATCCCGTACGAGCTCGTCCACCGACGGCAGATCGCGCAAGTCCATGCGTCAAACGTTACTGACGCTGCGCTGCTCGTACCGCTCGAGCACCAGGCGCACGGCGTCGGCGGGATCGTCCGTCAAGGTCAGCAGCTCCAGGTCGCTGGGTGAGACGGTTCCCTCCGGCAGGGCGCGGTCGCGAATCCACATGAGCAGCGGCGACCAGTACTCCGACCCGAACAGGATGACCGGGAAGTCGAGCACCTTGCCGGTCTGGATGAGCGTGAGCGACTCGAACAGCTCGTCGGCGGTCCCGAACCCACCCGGGAAGACGACGAAGCCCTCGGCCGCCTTCACGAACATCGTCTTGCGCGCATAGAAGTGGCGGAACGTCAGGCCGACGTCGATGTAGGGATTCGATCCTTGCTCGTGCGGCAGCTCGATGTTGAAGCCGACCGACAGGCCGCCGCCCTCGCGGCAGCCGCGGTTCGCCGCCTCCATCACGCCTGGGCCGCCGCCGGTCACGACCGCCCACCCGGCTTTGCCGAAGAGCGTCGCGGTCGCCCGCGCCTCGTCGTACGCGAACGACCCTTCGCCGACGCGTGCAGACCCGAAGATCGAGACGGCCGGGCGGTCGATGGTGTCGACGACGCCGAAGCCGGCGAGGAACTCCGCACCGATCCTCTCCGCGTGCTCGAACTCTTCGTCGGGCGACCAGTGCGCCTGGAGCATCCGGCGGTCGTCGGTGCTCACAGGAACGCTCCGTTCGGTCGCGTCGCAAGGAGGCACAACACGGTCGCCGCCGCGAGCCCGGCGTAGAGCGCAAAGAGCTGCACGGCACGGACGCGATCCGGAGCGAATGCCTGCATCGGCACGCCGCCGTCGAAACGGATGACAGGCATGCGCCACGCCTCGCGGATCGACCCGGCGATGTGGCCGCCGTCGAGGAAGCCGACCGGGAGCAAGTTGAAGGCGTTGAGCAGGAAGCCGATGTTCGCGAGCACCTGGAGTTGCGCCGAGCCCTGGACCGAGCTCGCGACCCACACGGCCGCCGCACCGATCGAGCCCACGAACGGTCCGGCGAGCGAGATGAGCCCGCTGCGCAGCGGCGTGAGACCGGCGCGCTGGATGGTCACGTACGCACCGAAGAACGGAATGAACATCGGCCACGAGACGTGCAGGCCCTGACGTCGCGCCTCGAGCACGTGGCCGAGCTCGTGCACGAGGATCAGCACGGCGAGGCCGACGCCGAACGTCCAGCTGTGGAACCAGAACGAGTACGCGGCCGCCGAGATGAAGAAGCCGAAGAACTTCGCAAAGACGAAGCCCCATTTCAGCGCGGTGCCGCCGATGACGACCGCCCCGCCCGCGAGTCGTTCCAGGCTCCGTTTCACGATCCCCTCCCGATCCATTCCTCGCCGTCGGCGTAGAACTCCTTCTTCCACAGCGGGATGGTCTCCTTCAACGTGTCGATCGCCTCGCGGCACGCCTCCAGTGCGGCGGCGCGGTGCGGGGCGGAGACGGCGATGATGACGCTCGCCTCGCCGATGTCCACGGCGCCGACGCGGTGGTGGATCGCGACCTCGCACAGCCCATGCTTCTCCTTCAGCTCGTCCGCGAGCCCCCGGAGCATCGGTTCCGCCATCTCCTCGAAGGCCTCGTACTCGAGCCGCACGACGTCCCGGCCGCGCGAGTGGCGCCGCACGGTCCCGACGAAGGTCGCCACCGCGCCTGCGTCCTCGCTCGCCGCCTCGGCCACCACCCGGCCGAGATCGAGCGGCTCGGAGCTGAGCACGAACGCGCCGCCGGAGACGGGCGGGATCACCGCCACCTCGTCGCCGTCGGCGAGCGCGGCGTCGCGCGCGACGTACGTGCGGTTCACCGCGTACAGGAGGCCGCCGGGCTCGTCGCCCAGGCCGAGGCGCGACCAGACGTCGGCGACCCGCTCGACGCCGTCGAGCTCGAGGCGCCCGGTGCCGGCACGCTCACGCAGGCCGGCGAAGAGTCTGACGGTAACGCGCACGTCCTCGATCATGCACTACGGCGTCGCTTGCGATGCCGACTCAGAGCGCGCGGGTCTCCCGCGCGCTCGTCTGCGCGCCGGACTCACTCGCGGGCTGCCGAGCCACCACACCACGACGTACCCTGAGTCGCGATGGGGATGTTCTTCCACTCGTCCGAGGCACCGCCCGATCGGCCCATGGACCCGGCCGTCCGTCGCGCGAACTTGCGCCGCATCGGACCGCTCTTCAAGCCGTACTGGCGGCGCCTGTCCGGCCTGCTCGGACTGATCGTCGTCAGCGCCGCGCTCGGGGTCGTCCCGGCGTTCCTCCTGCGCCGCGTCCTGAACGCGATCTACCACCACGACAACGCGGCGATCTCATGGAACGCCGGCGGCATGATCGCGATCGCGATCGTCACGGGCGTTCTCGGTGTCATCCAGACGCTGGTCTCGAACCAGGTGGGCCAGCGCGTCATGCACGACCTGCGCGCGGCCGTTTTCCGCCACCTCCAGCGACTGTCGCTCGCGTTCTTCACGCGGACGAGAACAGGCGAGGTTCAGTCGCGGATCAACAACGACATCGGCGGCGTCCAGAACGTCGTGACGAACACCGCGACGAGCATCACGCAGAGCGTGACGACCGTCATCGCGACGATGGTCGGCATGCTGCTGCTGAGCTGGCAGCTCTCGCTGTTTGCGTTCGCTCTCATTCCGATCTTCGCCATTCTCACGCGGCGTGTCGGGAACGAGCGGCGGAGGATCGCGAAGTCGACGCAGGAGTCGCTCGCCGACATCTCCAGCCTCGTGCAGGAGTCGCTCTCGGTCAGCGGGATCCTCCTCGGGAAGACGATGGGCCGCTCGCGCGAGCTTGCCGACCGCTTCGAGTCGGAGTCGCTGAACCTCGCCGACCTCGAGGTGCGCCAGCGGATGGCGGGACGCTGGGTGATGGCGTCGATCCAGACGAGCTTCTCGATCATGCCCGCGGCGGTGTACTGGCTCGGAGGCCTCACGAGCGTCGTCGGGATCACGACGATCATCGCGTTCACGACGCTGCAGACGCGGCTGTTCTTCCCGGTCGGGGCGCTCCTCGGCGTCAGTCTCGACATCCAGACGTCGCTCGCGCTCTTCGACCGTATCTTCGAGTACCTCGACCAACCGGTCGACATCGACGAAAAGCCGGACGCTGTGGTCGAGGGCATCGCCGGTGACGTCGTGTACGACGACGTGTCCTTCAGCTATGGCGGGAGCGACTGGGCGCTCGACAACGTGTCGTTCGTCGTGCCTGCGGGGACGACGACGGCAATCGTCGGCGAGACCGGCTCTGGCAAGACGACGCTCGGCTATCTCGCGGCGCGCCTGTACGACGTCACGTCGGGCCGCCTGACGATCGGCGGCGTCGACATCCGCGATCTCAGCTTCCAGGCGCTCTCGGATCTCGTCGGCGTCGTCTCGCAGGAGACGTATCTCTTCCACGCGAGCGTGCGCGAGAACCTCCGCTTCGCGAAGCCGGATGCGACCGACGAGGAGGTCGAGGCGGCCGCGGAGGCGGCGCGCATCCACCACGTCATCGCTGCGCTTCCGGACGGCTACGACACGATGGTGGGCGAGCGCGGCTACCGCTTCTCCGGCGGCGAGAAGCAGCGCATCGCGATTGCGCGCACCGTGCTGCGCAACCCGCCGATCCTCGTCCTCGACGAGGCGACGAGCTCGCTCGACACGGAGACGGAACGGCTCGTGCAGGAAGCGCTCGACAAACTGTCGGAGGGACGGACGACGATCGCGATCGCGCACCGCCTGTCGACGATTCGCGACGCCGACCAGATCGTCGTCCTCGACAAGGGCCGCGTCGTCGAGATCGGGCGGCATGACGACCTCGTGCGAGCGGGCGGGCGCTACGCGACGCTCGTGAATCGCGACGCGGAGCTCGAGCTCAGCGCCTGACGGTGTACGGCCACGTGGTATGACGGACTCGCCGTCCGGCGAGCACGTGACCGAGCCGAACGACCGTGCCGAGTCGGGGACGAGCGTGCGCGCCTTTCAGTCGGGCCCGGGATTCCCGGCCACGCGACCACGGCCTACGATTACCACGTGGCGGCGACCGACGACCGTGAGACCGAGTCCGGCATTCCCGTGAAGCCTCTGTACACGGCAGCCGACGCGCCCGCCTCGCTCGAGCCGCCTGGGACGTATCCGTTCACACGCGGGCCGTATCCGGACATGTACCGCGGCCGGCCGTGGACGATGCGGCAGTACGCGGGCTTCGCGTCGGCGGAGGAGTCGAACGCGCGCTACCGGTACCTGCTCGCGCACGGCCAGACGGGACTCTCGATCGCGTTCGATCTGCCGACGCAGCTCGGGTACGACTCCGACGACGCGCGGGCGCTGGGCGAGGTCGGCCGGACCGGCGTCGCGATCGACTCCATGGCCGACATGGAGATCCTGCTCGGCGGCATCCCGCTCGGCGAGGTGTCGACGTCGATGACGATCAACGCGCCGGCCTCGCTCCTGCTGCTCCTGTACGAGCTTGTCGCCGAGGATCAGGGCGTCGCTGCCGACTCGCTGCGCGGGACGGTGCAGAACGACATCCTCAAGGAGTACGTCGCGCGCGGGAACTACATCTTCCCGCCGAAGCCGTCGATGCGGTTGACGACGGATCTGTTCTCGTACTGCGCCGAACGGATCCCGCGCTGGAACACCATCTCGATCTCCGGATACCACATCCGCGAGGCGGGAGCGACGGCGGTACAGGAGCTTGCGTTCACGCTCGCCAACGGCATCGCTTATTGCCGCGCCGCGGTCGACGCCGGGCTCTCACCGGACGAGTTCGGCGAGCGGCTGTCGTTCTTCTTCAACGCGCACAACGATTTCTTCCAGGAGGTGGCGAAGTTCCGCGCCGCGCGCCGCCTCTGGGCGCGGATCATGAAGGAGCGCTTCGGCGCGACGAATCCGAAGGCGCAGGCGCTGCGCTTCCACGCGCAGACCGGCGGATCGACGCTGACCGCGCAGCAGCCCGAGAACAACATCGTGCGCGTCGCCATCCAGGCGCTGTCAGCCGTGGCCGGCGGCGCGCAATCGCTGCACACGAACGCGTTCGACGAAGCGCTCGCGCTGCCGACCGAGCACTCGGCGCGGATCGCCCTGCGCACGCAGCAGATCCTCGCCTCCGAGGGCGGCACGCTCGACACGGCCGATCCGCTCGGCGGCTCGTACTACATCGAGGCGCTCACCTCCGAGCTGGAGGCGCGCGCCTGGGAGCTGATCGAGCGCGTCGATGAGCTCGGCGGCGCGGTGGACGCGATCGAGCAGGGCTTCGTGCAGTCGGAGATCGAGCAGGCGGCGTTCGACTGGCAGCAGCAGGTCGAGCGCGGCGAGCGCGTCATCGTCGGTGTCAACCGCTACCAGGAGGACGAGCCTAAGCACGTCGAGCTGCACCGCCTCGATCCGGAGTCGGAGCGGCGCCAGATCGCCCGCACGGCCCGCGTCCGCGCGGAGCGCAACGCCGACGAGGCCGCACGCACGCTCGAGGGCGTGCGCGACGCGGCGGGCGGCGAGGCGAACCTGCTCCCGATCATGCGCGAGGCGCTGCGTGCGCGGTGCACGATCGGCGAGATCTGCGAGGCGCTGCGCGCCGAGTGGGGGATGTACGACGCGCTACGCGCTCGCCCCTGATCCGTGCGCATCCTCCTCGTCTCGCAGATGTATCCCGGTCCGGACGCGCCCGACCTCGGGCCGTTCGTCGCGCAGCTCGAGCGTGAGCTCGTCGCGCGCGGGAACGAAGTCGACCGCGCGGTGCTGGACACGCGCACGGGCGGCAAGCTCCGCTACCTGACGCTTGCGCGGCGAGCGCTGCGTGCGCGTCGCCCGGACGTCGTGTACGCGCACTTCCTCGTCCCGAGCGGGCTGATCGCGGCGGTCGCCGGCCGTGCCCCGCTCGTCGTCACCGCGCACGGCCGCGACGTGCGCAACGTCGACGCCATCCCTGGCATAGCCGCCGCGACGCGCTTCGTCGTGCGCCGCGCGTCCACGGTCGTGTGTGTGTCGGAGTATCTGCGCCGCGAGCTGGAGGCCAAGATTCCCGAGGCGCACGGCAAGACCGAGGTCGTCTCGAGCGGCGTCGACCTCGACCGATTTGCAGTCGAGCCGGAGCCGGACGGCCCGCCGCGCTTCCTCTGCGCCGGCGCGCTGACAGCGCGGAAGAACGTCGTGCGCCTCGCCGACGCCTTCGCACTCTTGGGCGAGGGGACGCTGACGTTCGCCGGCGACGGGCCGTTGCGCGCGCAGCTCGAAGGTCACGAGCGCGTGCAGCTCCTCGGCCGCGTTTCGCACGACGAGATCCCGCGTCTGCTCGCGGACAGTCACGTGCTGTGCCAGCCGAGCCTGCTCGAGCCGCTCGGCCAGGCGCTGCTCGAGGCGCTGGCGTGCGGACGCTCGGTCGTCGGCACGCGGATCGGCGGGCCCCCGGAGTTCGTGCCGCCTGAGGCGGGCATCCTCGTCGACCCGCTCGACGTCGACGCGATCGCAGCCGCGATGCGCCGGGCGGCGGGCTTTCCCCGCCCGAACCCGGCCGCGCGCGAGGCCGCGGCCGCGCACGATGTGCGCCGTCAGGCGGAGCGGGTGGAGGAGATTCTCAGTCGGGCGGCGGCAGGTCGGCGAGCCTGATCTCGACGAGCGGGCGGATCGTCTCCTCGAGGCCTGCCTCGCGGGCGAGCGCGAGCGCCTGCTCCCAGCTCTCGCGTGCCTTCTCCGGGTCGACTCCCTGCTTGAGCCGGTTGTCGCCGGTCAGGATCAGCTTCTGGATGCGGGCGTGCGCGTCCTCGCTCTTCACAAAGGGACCGTAACAATCCAGAGTGTGGGCCATGGGGGTCCGCGTGCTCATCGCCGACGATCATCGGCTGTTCGCCGAGGCGCTCGAGGCGATCCTGTCCGGTGATGACCGCATCGAGCTCGTCGGCCTCGCCGGAGACGGCGAGGAGGCGGTGCGGCTCGCCGGGGAGCGGCGCCCCGACGTGGTCCTCATGGACATCAGCATGCCGCTCATGGATGGGATCGAGGCGGCAAAGGCGATCAAGGCGGCCGACGGCGACGTGAGCATCCTCATGCTCACCGGCTCGAACACGCGCACCGACGTCGACCGCGCGCGGCAGGCAGGCGCGGCCGGCTACGTGACCAAGGATCGGATCGCGGCAGAGCTCGTCGAAGCCATCATCGAGGTGGCAGGGCGCTAGCTACCCTGTCCCGGTGAGCAGTTTCCTCGCCGTCACCCAGGTGCTGCTCGTGTTCGTGCTCGTCTCGCTCGTGCTCATGCACAGCGGGCGCGATGCCGGAATGGGCGGGCTCGGCTTCACGCCGGCCTCGCAGGGCGGCACGCACATCGTCGAGCGGAACCTCACCCGCCTGACGATCGTGGTGGCGGTGCTGTTCTTCGTGAACAGCGTCGCGCTCTTCCACTACCTCAAGTAGGCCGGGCTACACTACGCCCGCCCTTGCGCTGGTGGCGGAATTGGTAGACGCGCTAGGTTGAGGGCCTAGTGGCCGAATAGGCCGTGGAGGTTCAAGTCCTCTCCAGCGCATACCTCAGGGGCCGTCCTTCGGGACGGCCCTTTTGAGTTGCGGGAATCTCCCCATGACGCGCCGGCCGAGGGCTTCTAGGCTCGGAGAGATGGCGTACGCGATCGTCGGACAACCGGCCGAGGGGTCGCTCAGCGGCTTCGCCGCCGCGCTTCGACTCGCCCTCGAGCGGCACGGCTTCGAGCCGGCCCTTCCCGAGGAGGCGGCGCTCGTCCTGAACATCGTCGACCGCGGGCGCCCGCGCCCGTTCCGCCGTCGCTCGCGGGGAACGTTCGTCGCCGCCCTGCATGCGCTCGAGGAATCTCCTCCCGACCCCTTGCGGGAGGGGTACCCCGTGCTCGTCCGTGCGCTCGCGAACGTCTCGCTCGCATATGTGCCCGGCACGGGAGTCTGGTTCACGACCCTCGAGCGAGGCAGCTACCTCGTCCCCTGCGACGACGGCCTGCACACGCTCGCCCGCAGGGTGGTGGATCGCCTGGAGCCCCTCGCGCGCTCGCGCCTCGTCATCGACAACGAGTTCCGCCCCGATCTCGAGCCGGAGCTCTGGGGGGGCGATGCGATCACGGAGTCGATCGCCGACGCGGGCCGGCGGCTCGACACGCTCGGCCTTTTGCCTGCGCCGTTCCCGGTCGAGGACCTCGTGGACGCGAACGACCTGCGCCACATCAAGCGGCTGTACGGGATCGGCGGCCTCTCGTACGGCAACCTGTCCGCGCGCAAGGACGAGACGCGCTTCTGGATGAGCGCGAGCGGGGTCGACAAGGCGAAGCTCGAGATTCCCGGCCGCGACATCCTGCTCGTCTCCGGCTACGACGCGGAGGCCGCCCGGATCGTGCTCAGCGTGCCGCCCGGAATCGAGCCGCGCCGCGTCTCCGTGGATGCGATCGAGCACTGGCGCATCTACCGGGAGCACCCCGACGTCGGCGCGATCCTGCACGTGCATGCGTGGCTGGAGGGCGTCCCGGCCACCGAGGTGAACTACCCGTGCGGGACCGAGGAGCTGGCCGCGAACGTCGCCGAGCTGCTCGCCGCCGAGCCCGATCCCGGCCATGCGGTCATCGGCCTGCGCAACCACGGCATCACCGCCACCGGCGCGACCCTCGAGGAGATCCTCGACCGCGTGGCTCCGCGCCTCCTGGCGCAAGTGCCGATGTCTTGACGCCGTCCGGAGGAGTCTCTACCCTCCTGTCGAACACACGTTCGACCCGACCCCTCGCCAGGAGGCCTTGAAGTGGAGCTCACCGGACGCCAGCAGGAGATCTGGACCTTTCTCGTCGACTACGTCGACCGGCACGGCTACCCGCCGACCGTGCGCGAGATCGGCGAGGCCGTCGGGCTCGCCTCGCCGTCCACCGTGCACGCCCACCTGGCGAACCTCGAGCGGGCGGGGCTCCTCCGCCGCGACCCGACGAAGCCGCGCGCGCTCGAGCTCATGGGCCGCGAGATCCAGGCGACGGCGACGCTGCCGAAGCTCCCGCTTCTGGGCCAGATCGCGGCCGGCTCGCCGCTGCTCGCCGACGAGAACGTCGAGGGCGCGATCGCCGTGCCCGAGACGCTGCGCGGAGACTTCCTCCTGCGCGTGAAAGGCGAGTCGATGATCGAGGCCGGCATCCTCGACGGCGACATCGTCGTCGTGCAGCGGGCGCAGGACGCGCGGAACGGCGAGATCGTCGTGGCGCTCGCCGGCGACGACGAGTCGGCCGACGAGGCGACCGTGAAGACGTTCTACCGCGAGCGTGGCCGGATCCGACTCCAGCCGGAGAACAGCACCCTCGAGCCGATCTACGCCGATTACGTGCAGATCCTGGGCAAGGTCGTGGGAGTGTTCCGCGAGCTATGACCGTCGCCCCGCTGCACCGGACGCTCGAGCAGGAGCTCTTCGCGCTGCTGCGCGGAGCCTCGCTCGAGTGCCCCGTGTGCGGCGAGTTCGTCCTCCACGAGGGGGCGTCCGTCCGCTGCCCGGAATGCGAGACGGTCCTCCACGGACGCCTCGATTCCGCGGCAGTCCAGGTAGAATTCGGGTCGCAGGCCGGGTGACCGCGGGCCTTTCGGGGCTCGAGGAAAGTCCGGACACCGCAGGGCAGGACGCTCCCGAGAGGGAGGCGGCGAAAGCCGACGGACAGTGGCACAGAAAGCAGACCGCCGACAGCGCATCTCCGGAGACGCTGACGGTAAGGGTGAAACGGTGGGGTAAGAGCCCACCAGCGGCCGTGGCGACACGACCGGCTCGCCAAACCCCGTCCGGTGCAAGGTGAACAGGCTCCGCCGAGGCGGCCCGCCGAGGAGCCGGGTAACCGCATAGATGGATGGTCACCCTCGACAAAATCCGGCTTATATGACCTGCTACGGGAAAAGCCCTGGAAACGGGGCTTTTCCTATTGGGGCCAGTTCGCCGGAGGACTCGACACGTTTCGCCCTGACGGGTAGCACGCGGCGGTCTCGTTTGAACCGCTCGGCCCGGGCGCCCGGCCTGCGCCTCTCGGCTGTACCGGCAACGCTTCGAACCGCGTCGACACCGTACCAGCCGTCGCCGATGTCTTGCTCCGGCCCAGCCGTCCTACGGCAAAACCGTACTGATCGCGGTACGCTTCTGCCAGATAATAGCCCGATTTGGTGGATGAGTGCCAGAGGCGTACCAAAAACGGTACGGTTTTGGCTATAATGCCACTATGGCAGTGAAAGAGACATATCGCCGCAAGCTCTACGGGCGGGCACTCGACCAGTACGGCTATGTCACCACGCAGGACGCGGAGGATCTCGGCGTCCCCCCGGTGGAGCTGCGCAAGCTGCACCAACGCGGTGGCCTCGAGCACGTCGGACAGGGCCTCTACCGCTTCGAGGACATCCCGCCCACCCCCAAGGACGAGTTCATGGAGGCGGTGCTCCGCGTCGGCGAGGACGCCGTCCTCGCCGGAGACGCCGTGCTCGCCCTGCACGACCTCGGGCTTGCAAACCCGCGGCGCATCCGCGTCGCGACGCCGCGCCGCGTCCGGCGCCGCCTACCCCCGTTCATCAAGGTCGAGCAGCGCGCAGTGCCGCGGGCGGAAAGGACCGCCTACGAGGGGATGCC
>Ga0307374_10005733_pt1 | contig 19939 bp, 19 predicted proteins | sample OX3MG_FD_202532 | JGI IMG/M metagenome (GOLD analysis project Ga0307374, IMG submission 202532) | Soil microbial communities from Risofladan, Vaasa, Finland - OX-3 | ecosystem: Environmental > Terrestrial > Soil > Coastal area > Acid sulfate soil | place: Finland: Risofladan, Vaasa | collected...
GGCAGCGGCACGACCGAACCCGTCTCCGAAGGAGTCCCGGCATGAGTAACGCCCACCTCGACCCGGCCGTCCGGCACGACATCGTCCTGCTCTTCGACGTCACCGACGGCAATCCCAACGGCGATCCCGACGCAGGGAACCAGCCCCGCACCGATGACGAGACCGGCCAGGGCCTGGTCACCGACGTCGCGCTCAAGCGGAAGATCCGGGACGTCGTGCCGCAGATCCAGCCAGACCCGCAGCGGTACAGCATCTTCGTCGAGGCCGGCCACGCACTGAACCCCCGCATCGACGAGGCCAAGGACGCCCGGCCCGGCTCGGTGGAGGAACAGCAGCGCTGGCTGTGCGCCCGTTACTTCGACATCCGGATGTTCGGCGCCGTGCTCAGCACCGGCAAGAAAGAAGAAGGCAGCAAGACGGCCGGAGCGGGACAGATCCGCGGTCCCCTGCAGCTCACCTTCGCGCGCAGCGAGGACCCGGTGCTGCCCAGCGATCACGCGATCACCCGGGTAGCGCCCACCCGCCAGGAAGACCTGGCGGCAGGCAAGCAGACCGAGATGGGCTCGAAATGGACGCTGCCTTACGGCCTGTACCGGGCGCACGCCTACTACTCCGCCGCGCGCGCGGCGAAGACGGGCGTGACCGGCGAGGACCTGGAAACCCTGTGGACCGCGCTGGCGATGATGTTCGACCACGACCGGTCGGCGGCACGCGGCGAGATGAAGATGTGCGGCCTGTACGTCTACAGCCACTCCGACGCGTTCGGCCGGGCGCCGGCCGCCAGCCTGACCAGCCGGGTCCGGCTCACCCGTGACGACGCCGACAAGCCGCCACGCCACCACACCGACTACATGCGTCTCATCGCGAACGACGACCTGCCTGACGGCGTGACGTTCTGGCGCGGCATCGACCTGTGGCCGTAGCAGGCGCGCCCGAGGACGGGTTCCCGGGCTCTGCCGGGGAGCCGGAGGTCAGCGTCATGCTGTCCGCGCTGGAGCACGTCGCCTACTGCGAGCGCCAGGCGGCCCTGATCCACGTCGAGGCCGCCTGGTCCGACAGCGCTGACACGGTCCGAGGTGACCTCGCGCACCGGGCCGTTGACCTGCCGGGAACCCGGCGCCGCCGCGGCCTGACCACGATCCGGGCCCTGCCCGTGCACAGCCGCCGCCATGGCCTGCACGGGATCTGCGACCTCGTCGAGATCACCGGGACCACCGCGGTCCCGGTCGAGTACAAGGTCGGCCCCTACCACCCCGGCGGCCCGGCCGACCTGCAGGTCGCCGGCCAGGCCATCTGCCTCGCCGAGGCCGGCTACCAGGTCCCCGGCGGCTGCGTGTACTCAGCCGCGGACCGGCGGCGGCACGACGTACCGATCACGGCCGACCTGGTCGCCCGTACGCTCGCCGCCGCCGCCCAGATGCGGGTCCTGCTTGTCCAGGACCGCATGCCCGCTGCCTGCAACGACCGCCGCTGCCGCCGTTGCTCGCTCCGAGATGACTGTCTCCCGGAAATCACCTGCGCCCCCAGCCATCCAGGTGACCTGTTCGCTGCCCGGCCGCTCGGGACGTGGCATGACTGAGCTCCTGAACACCCTCTACGTGCAGACGCCAGGTACCAGCCTGCACCTGGAGGGCGACACCGTCCGCGTCGTCCATCCCGAGCAGCCCGGCCGCAAGATCCTGCCCCTGGCGCGCATCGATCATGTCGTGCTGTTCGGCGGCGTGACCATCACCGATGACCTGCTGCTCCGGTGCGCCGACGACCGCCGGACCGTGAGCTGGCTCACCGGCCTCGGGCGCTTCCGGGCGCGGCTCGACGGCCCCACCGCCGGGAACCCGCTGCTCCGCCGGTCCCAGCACCGCGCCCACGAGGACCAGGGCCGCCGGCTGGCCATCGCCCAGCGCATGATTGCCGGGAAGATCCACAACAGCCGACAGGTCCTGCTCCGCGCCGCACGAGACGCCACCGGCCAGAAGCAGGCGACCCTGCGGGCAGCCGCCGACCGGCACGCGCAACTCCTCCCCGCAACCGGGAAGGCAGCAGACCCCGAGTTCCTGATGGGGATCGAGGGAACGGCAGCCCGCGACTACTTCGCGGCGTTCCCGGCTATGTGCCTTAGCTCGCCTGACCCGTTCGAGCGGACCCGCAGGCCCCCAGCCGACCCGGTCAACTGCCTGCTGTCATTTCTCTACGGCATGCTCCGCGTCACCGTGCACGGCGCCCTCGAACAGGCCGGGCTCGATCCCTACATCGGCTACCTGCACGGCGTCCGGCCCGGCAAGCCCGCCCTCGCCCTGGATCTGATGGAGGAATTCCGGCCACTTCTCGCTGACAGGCTCACGATCACCCTGCTCAACCGCAGGGAACTAGCCGACAACGATTTCCAGTACCTCCCCGGGCCAGCGGTCCGCCTGACCGACGACGCCCGGCGCACCGTACTCAACGCGTGGCAGCGCAGCCGCGAACGCGCCTGGCCGCACCCCCACCTCGGCCGCGAAGTTCCGGCTGCCCTGCTGCCCCTCATCCAGGCCAGGCTGCTGGCCAGGCACCTGCGCGGAGACCTCGATGACTACCTGCCCTGGACCGTGAACTGACGTGGACCTCCTGATTGCCTACGACGTGGAGACCGTGACCCCCGCCGGCCGGAACCGGCTGCGCCGCGTCGCGAAGATCTGCGAAGCCTACGGTCACCGGGTACAGAAATCAGTCTTCGAAGTCGTCTGCCGCGACGCGGACAAGCCCCGCCTGATCGCGGCCCTCAGCAACGCGATCGATCATGACCGCGACAGCGTCCGCATGTACCGGCTCCCCGCCCGCGCACTCGACGACATCGAGTACCTGGGTACCCCCCGGCAGATCGACCCGCGAGGCCCTATCGTGATCTAGGAACCCTTAGCACTCACGCGACACGCGACCAGCTCCCACCCGCAAACAGGACCAGGCACGGACAAACCGCGCCCACGGCCAGCTCCCCATAAGCCACTTCAACCTGAAATCCCAGCTCAAGAACCCCAGCACCGGCCCTCCGGGGCCGGCGAGGATCGCAACACGTGGAACATGCATAACCACAGCCCGGTCCCCGGTCACCAGCACCGGCCCTCCGGGGCCGGCGAGGATCGCAACACGTGGAACATGCATAACCACAGCCCGGTCCCCGGCCAGCACCGGCCCTCCGGGGCCGGCGAGGATCGCAACGCCCGGTGACGGCAATTAATTACGGATATCCTCCAGGTGCCAGCACCGGCCCTCCGGGGCCGGCGAGGATCGCAACACGAAACCCTGCGCCCCGGGGTCACCAGCGGTCCAGACCCAGCACCGGCCCTCCGGGGCCGGCGAGGATCGCAACGCCGAGTGCGGCGCGGGCCACACGGTCACGGTCACCGTCCCAGCACCGGCCCTCCGGGGCCGGCGAGGATCGCAACATGAGCACCGTCATGCCGGTGTGGGTCAGCGCCGCCGGCCAGCACCGGCCCTCCGGGGCCGGCGAGGATCGCAACCTTTCCGAGTACGAGGGCACCGAGCGGGTGGACCTCGGCCCCAGCACCGGCCCTCCGGGGCCGGCGAGGATCGCAACTCCGTGCGTAATCTGATAGAGGGGTCGTGGTCAGGGAGACCAGCACCGGCCCTCCGGGGCCGGCGAGGATCGCAACATCTCGGCGGCGCCGTGCGTCCCGTCTGACGGGCTCTCGACCAGCACCGGCCCTCCGGGGCCGGCGAGGATCGCAACCTGAACGTTTACTGGGATTATGCGCCCGGTGAGCATGTCCCAGCACCGGCCCTCCGGGGCCGGCGAGGATCGCAACCCTGTGGCGCAGGGCACCCCGTATGTCACGCAGGCCGTCCAGCACCGGCCCTCCGGGGCCGGCGAGGATCGCAACGGCGTGAGCATGCGGACGGCACAGCGATGGAAAAAGGCCAGCACCGGCCCTCCGGGGCCGGCGAGGATCGCAACCCTGCCAGGAGGGCCGCCCGTGCTAGATGCCGTCGACGCCAGCACCGGCCCTCCGGGGCCGGCGAGGATCGCAACAGGGCCTGCCGTTTAACTGGCTGACCAGGGACGACCTGCCAGCACCGGCCCTCCGGGGCCGGCGAGGATCGCAACCGCCAGCGGCCGAGACCGTCATGTACAGATTTCCGCCAGCACCGGCCCTCCGGGGCCGGCGAGGATCGCAACCCGTGGCTGTCGACCTGGCGGCCGTCTACCCGGTCCGTGCCAGCACCGGCCCTCCGGGGCCGGCGAGGATCGCAACCCGGCCTGCTGCGTCGGACCGAAAAACGCGACGTGATCCAGCACCGGCCCTCCGGGGCCGGCGAGGATCGCAACCGGCACATGGCCTCCCAGATGGCTCTCCCCGCGGCGGCCAGCACCGGCCCTCCGGGGCCGGCGAGGATCGCAACACGAGCTCGGACAGGTCATACGAGTACAGGCCGGTGCCAGCACCGGCCCTCCGGGGCCGGCGAGGATCGCAACGTTTACACGATCGCTCGCGAGGCGGACCTCGACATCCCAGCACCGGCCCTCCGGGGCCGGCGAGGATCGCAACATCAGCGGCCGGCCGCATTCCGGGCAGAACGGGGCCGCCAGCACCGGCCCTCCGGGGCCGGCGAGGATCGCAACCCCGATGTCATCGACACGGTCCTCGAGGCGTTCATCCAGCACCGGCCCTCCGGGGCCGGCGAGGATCGCAACTCGCCGGCGCTGATGATGGGCACCCGCGACAAGCAGGTGCCAGCACCGGCCCTCCGGGGCCGGCGAGGATCGCAACACGTGGAACATGCATGTCATCCCCCCGATCCTGTTTCCCAGCACCGGCCCTCCGGGGCCGGCGAGGATCGCAACACCAGCGGCCAGGTCCCCCCCCCGGGGACGCTGCGCGGCAGCACCGGCCCTCCGGGGCCGGCGAGGATCGCAACATCAATAGAGCGCCCGTAGCGATGGCGGTACTGGACTCAGCACCGGCCCTCCGGGGCCGGCGAGGATCGCAACGTTTGCGGGTCCCTGCTGATCCGCGACGCCTACGACAGCACCGGCCCTCCGGGGCCGGCGAGGATCGCAACGCCGCCGTAGGCGACAGCCCATTCGATGCGCCCCTCCCAGCACCGGCCCTCCGGGGCCGGCGAGGATCGCAACGGTGGTGGCTGGCTGCTGGAACAGGACGGCCCCTGCGGCCAGCACCGGCCCTCCGGGGCCGGCGAGGATCGCAACTGGCGGCACCAGGTGCAGGGGGCGGCCTGGATGGGGCCAGCACCGGCCCTCCGGGGCCGGCGAGGATCGCAACAATAAGTACCGCGTCGATCCAGAATTCCGCTGGCCAGCCAGCACCGGCCCTCCGGGGCCGGCGAGGATCGCAACCGGATAGCTCTTCGGAGGTAATCTGCCGGGTGCCCGCCTCCAGCACCGGCCCTCCGGGGCCGGCGAGGATCGCAACCCTGGATCGGGATCCTTTAGCCAGTGGCTCTGGTACAGGCCAGCACCGGCCCTCCGGGGCCGGCGAGGATCGCAACCGGTAATCGCGGGGCCGTGCCTACATTCTGGGCTGAAGCCAGCACCGGCCCTCCGGGGCCGGCGAGGATCGCAACCTGGTCTGGCTCGGATATGTGCCTGATAGGCGATTACCAGCACCGGCCCTCCGGGGCCGGCGAGGATCGCAACATCCGGGATGCCTCCAGCACGGGATGGTTCGCGCTGGCCAGCACCGGCCCTCCGGGGCCGGCGAGGATCGCAACCAGCTCTCGACCAGCCCGGGGAGCGCTACCATCCACACCAGCACCGGCCCTCCGGGGCCGGCGAGGATCGCAACTGGGGCACCGACAACAGCCAGGGCGCCAGCGCGTCCGCCAGCACCGGCCCTCCGGGGCCGGCGAGGATCGCAACGACGAGGCTCAGGACGCGAACCCGGTCGTGCTCCAGGTCCCAGCACCGGCCCTCCGGGGCCGGCGAGGATCGCAACACGGTGACGACGTCGGGTACCGTGACGACCGTGACGATCCAGCACCGGCCCTCCGGGGCCGGCGAGGATCGCAACCTGCGCCGCGCCGACATCGAGCTCGCGGGGCCGGCCGCCAGCACCGGCCCTCCGGGGCCGGCGAGGATCGCAACACGGTCCTGGCGATCCTCGAGGCCCGCGACCGGGCCAGCCAGCACCGGCCCTCCGGGGCCGGCGAGGATCGCAACGCCTATGACGGGGCGTCCACCGAGACGGTCAGCGTCGTGCCACCAGCACCGGCCCTCCGGGGCCGGCGAGGATCGCAACCACTGCGGCCGGTGCGGCAAGCGGCACAGCAACCCGCTTCCAGCACCGGCCCGGGGCCGGCGAGGATCGCAACCTCGAACGAGCCGGCGAAGGCGTAGCCGTCTGATTTTGCCAGCACCGGCCCTCCGGGGCCGGCGAGGATCGCAACATGAACCAGCTGATCGCCACGGTCGGCGCCGGGGACACCAGCACCGGCCCTCCGGGGCCGGCGAGGATCGCAACCCGCTGCGACCGCTGCGGTGACGAGATGACCAGCGCCAGCACCGGCCCTCCGGGGCCGGCGAGGATCGCAACGCTGTCGCCGGGCCGATCGACGCGGCGACGGGCGCCCCGCCAGCACCGGCCCTCCGGGGCCGGCGAGGATCGCAACACCGAGGTCTGCGCCTGTACGGGCGCGGGGCTGACGGCCAGCACCGGCCCTCCGGGGCCGGCGAGGATCGCAACCTCGTGTACCTGTCCAGCCTGTTGTTGGCCGAGATGACCCAGCACCGGCCCTCCGGGGCCGGCGAGGATCGCAACACCGTCCCCGAGGGCCGCGTCGCCCCGCCGAACCCTGCCAGCACCGGCCCTCCGGGGCCGGCGAGGATCGCAACACGTGGAACCAGCGCGAAAGCGTGCTCGCGGTGCGGGCCAGCACCGGCCCTCCGGGGCCGGCGAGGATCGCAACATGGTGTGTCCTAGCTGCGGGCGCCTCAAGCTGACCCCCCAGCACCGGCCCTCCGGGGCCGGCGAGGATCGCAACGCGACGCAGGCTGAGGCGACAACCGCGCTGAAGGCCAGCACCGGCCCTCCGGGGCCGGCGAGGATCGCAACACCGGCCTGCCAGCGCTCGGCGTGCTGCCATCGGGCCCCAGCACCGGCCCTCCGGGGCCGGCGAGGATCGCAACGACTCGGCCCGGGTGCTGCAGTCCGACGGTAGCCTGAGCCAGCACCGGCCCTCCGGGGCCGGCGAGGATCGCAACGGTGACCTGGGCGTTCCGGTCCTCGCGCTGGGCGGCTACCCAGCACCGGCTCTCCGGGGCCGGCGAGGATCGCAACCCGAGGGCTGGGAGCGAGATCACCTCTGCCGGAACCGCCAGCACCGGCCCTCCGGGGCCGGCGAGGATCGCAACACGGTCCTGGCGATCCTCGAGGCCCGCGACCGGGCCAGCCAGCACCGGCCCTCCGGGGCCGGCGAGGATCGCAACGCCGAGACGCTGCGCCGCTGCATCCGCGACCTGGGCCAGCACCGGCTCTCCGGGGCCGGCGAGGATCGCAACAATGAGAGCGGCAAGCCCAACGAGCCGCCTGCCTGCGCCAGCACCGGCCCTCCGGGGCCGGCGAGGATCGCAACTGGCATGCGGTACAGCATGGCCGGCGCCGGAACGCCGGCGCCCCAGCACCGGCCCTCCGGGGCCGGCGAGGATCGCAACATCGCCTCGTTCCGGCATGTCACCACCTTGCTGCGCCAGCACCGGCCCTCCGGGGCCGGCGAGGATCGCAACGGCGTGGCAGAAGCGCTCGGATATCGGCTGGCCGGTGTCCAGCACCGGCCCTCCGGGGCCGGCGAGGATCGCAACCCCCAGCTCACCTGGTGGATGCCAGGTGAGCTGGGGGCCAGCACCGGCCCTCCGGGGCCGGCGAGGATCGCAACCCTGGCGGAGCGCCCGGTCGAGGATCCGGGCGGCGCGGCCAGCACCGGCCCTCCGGGGCCGGCGAGGATCGCAACACGCCGTCCGCCGGCGTCGCGTATGTCTGCACGTGACCAGCACCGGCCCTCCGGGGCCGGCGAGGATCGCAACTACGGTGAGGACGGCAAGGAATCCGGCATGCCGCCCGCCCAGCACCGGCCCTCCGGGGCAGGCGAGGATCGCAACTCGCAGGTGGCCAGGGGTGCGGCCATCGGCGCAGACGCCCAGCACCGGCCCTCCGGGGCCGGCGAGGATCGCAACTACGCCTACGAACGGTTCATGCGGAGCCTGCTCGGCCAGCACCGGCCCTCCGGGGCCGGCGAGGATCGCAACATCGGGAGCGCTGAAATGGCGATCCAGGGCATCCGCCGCCAGCACCGGCCCTCCGGGTCGGCGAGGATCGCAACATCCGCCCCGAGCGTCCCTAAGCCCAGGCCGGCCCCGCCAGCACCGGCCCTCCGGGGTCGGCGAGGATCGCAACAACTTCGTGTCGTTCCTGGTCAAGACCGCCGGGGCCACCAGCACCGGCCTTCCGGGGCCGGCGAGGATCGCAACCTGTGACCGAGCGCGATGGCGCCCGTCCGGGTGCGGCCAGCACCGGCCCTCCGGGGCCGGCGAGGATCGCAACGTAGATCTCGTCGAGCCATGCCGCCAGGTCCTGCTCGCCAGCACCGGCCCTCCGGGGCCGGCGAGGATCGCAACTCGTCAATCAGCCGCACCAGGACCCGGAGGTCCGAGCCGCCAGCACCGGCCCTCCAGGTCCGGCGAGGATCGCAACACGGCCACCCAGCCGATCCCGCCGGCCGCAGCCTGCCAGCACCGGCCCTCCGGGGCCGGCGAGGATCGTAACTGGGAGCGCGTCCTCAACGGCGACCCGCCGCCGATTGCCAGCACCGGCCCTCCGGGGCCGGCGAGTCCGCCCCGCCCGGGTCATCGTCGAGGAGTCCGGCGGCGGCCTGGCCGCCGCGGTCGCCGGCCTGGCCGTCGTCGTCAGCGCCGCCAGCGCGATCATCGCCGCCGTGCTGACCGCCGCCCTGATCGCCATGACCGCGCTCGCGCTCGCGGGCTCGGCGTGCTGGCGATCGTCCTGCGCCGCCACGGGCTGCGCGCACCGCTGCCGCCAGGACCCGCCAGGACGCCACGCGGCCCCCGGCCGCCAGGTCGGCACAGGCGCTCACAGGGCCGCCGCTGGCGATCGAGGCGCCCCGCCCGGTGCACGGACCTGCCGCCGTGCACCATGCCGCCGGCAGCCCGGAAGGCCGCGGCTAATCCGCCACGGCGCACCTGAAGCGCCTGGGCTACGGCCGGCCGGGCGCTCTGGCATGTGCGGGCCGCGCCGCCTAGCTGACGAACGTGCCGCGCCCGTGGATCGTCTGGATGAGCCCGCGCTCCCGCAGGATCTCCGCGGCGCGGCGGATCGTCCCGTAGGAGACCTCGTAATACTCGGCCAGCTCCCGCTCAGCGCGAAGCCGGGTCCCGGGCGCCAGCTCCCCGGACGCGATGCGGGCCGCGATGTCGTCGGCGACGCGCAGGTAGGCCAGCCCTGACTCAGGGCCGTTGTGGTCGCCCGGTGCGGCCAGATCGCTCATGCCGGAAACGTTGCCATCCGCTGAGCTGCACTAACGTCTCAGATAGCTATACAGGTGCTCTCATAAAGCTTTACAAGTGCTCTACTGGCCGGAACGATGCACTCATGGCAACCACAGAGGAACATCACACCGCCCCGGCCTTAGTCCCGGTGCGCACCTTCGAGGGGCTGGCGGCCGTGATCGGCGAGGTATACCCGCGCTGGCACGTCTGGCCTGACGGCACCGGCTGGCACGCGATGCGCCGCGGGAGCTACCGCCAGCTCGGCGACGCCGGCGGCGTCCACTCGCTGCACTCACCCGATCCGGTCCTGCTGGTCCTCCAGTTCGACGCGCAGGACCGGATACCGCCGCCGGACGGCTGGGATACCGCCGGGGGCCGCGCCGCCGCTGACCCCGCTGGAGACCGCGCCAGAGCCCGCAGGGAGAAGAACATGACCCGCAGCGTCCGCGAGGACACCGCCACCGGCCTGATGCGCATCCGCGCCGCCCACCCGGGCTGGGATGTCGCCCGGGATGACGCGCGCCGCGCCTGGTGGGCGTCGCTGCGGATCTCCCCGACTGCGACCCACGACATCTACGCTCACAGCCTGCCCGTGCTGGAAGGCAAGCTGAACGCGCTGGCCAGCGACCGGCTCAGCTCCGCCGAGACCGCAGGCTCGCGGCCGGCGTCGGCCAGACCAGCGACCTCGGCTAAGGCTCTCCGCCCCCGCTAACCGCTAACTTGGGCGCGGGGCCGGGTACACGGAGGGCGACCGGTCGCCACCGCGCCCGGTCGCCAGGACCTACCCGACAGAGGCAGGATTCACCAGGATCTTGGCGAATTTCGGGACCTGGCATGGACCTCATCCAGGCCGCTTGCAGTGCGCCCGGACCGAGCACAAAGGAGACCTGGACGAGCTGAAAGCCGAAACGCTCTCACCTGCGAAGAGTGTCAAGGGGGCCAAGTCTCCCTCTCCCCGACCCCTTGGCCCCCTTCCCAGTAACGCCGGCTGCCGCAGCCCGACCCGACGGAAACTCGCAACAAGCTTCGGTATGGCGCCTACATCGTGGACGCGGTGCCAGCACCCCGCAGGCCGCTGCGCGCCGGCGGCACCGTCGGCCCGCTGCAGGCCGACGTGTTCGGCGGGAGCCTGGGCGCCTACGAGACCGGCCTCGTCACCGGCTGCGCGCCGGCGGCACCGTGCTAGGCGTCGATGATGACCGGGATGACTACGGGCTGGCGGCCGAACGTCTTGCGTGCCCAGGCCTGTGTTTCGCGGGCGATCAGCTGCTCTAGCCGGCTGGTGGCCGTGATGCCCTGCTCGCCGGCCCGGGCGAGGGCTTTCTCGATGACCGGGGTCAGTGGCCGGAAGGTGGCGGCGTCGTGCTCGAAGCCGCGGGCGAGGACGTCGGGGTCCTCGGCGAGCTGGCCGGTGTCGGCGTCGATGAGCGCGATGACGGTGAGCACGCCTTCCTCGCCCAGGGTGCGCCGCTCGGCGAGGGAGGCCTCGGTGACCCGGCCGACTGTGTCGCCGTCGACGTAGACGTTGTGGACTTCCACCGTGCCGGTGATCGCGACGCGGCCGTCGGCGAGGTCGACGGCGTCGCCGTTAACGGCCACGAGCACCTGGTCGCGGTCAACGCCGGTGCTGACGGCAAGCCCGGCGTTGGCCCGCAGGTGACGGGCCTCGCCGTGGACGGGCAGCACGGCGGCGGGCTGCACGAGGTTGTAGCAGTAGACGAGCTCTCCGGCGCTGGCGTGCCCGGACACGTGCACCTTGGCGTTGCCCTTGTGCACGACGTTCGCGCCGAGGCTGGTCAGGCCGTTGATGACCCGGTAGATGGCGTTCTCGTTGCCCGGGATGAGTGAGCTGGCCAGCAGCACCGTGTCCCCCTCGCCCACGCTGATGGCGTGGGTGCCGGCGGCGATGCGGGACAGCGCGGCCATGGGCTCGCCCTGTGATCCGGTGCAGATCAGCGTCACCTCGCGGTCGGGGAGCCGGTCCATGGCGCTGGCCTGCACGAGGAGCCCCTTGGGGACCCGGAGATAGCCCATCTCGATGGCCAGGCCCATGTTGCGGACCATGGAGCGGCCGACGAAGGCGGCCTTGCGGCCATGGGCGTGCGCGGCGTCGAGGACCTGCTGGATGCGGTGCACGTGGCTGGCGAAACTGGACACGATCACCCGGCGCGGCGTGTCGCGGAACACCGCCTCGATGGCCGGAGTCAGTTCGCGTTCGGCGGTGGTGAAGCCGGGGGCGTCGGCGTTGGTGGAATCGATCAGCAGCAGGTCGACGCCCGCCTCCCCGAGCCGGGCGAAGCCGCGCAGGTCGGTCAGCCGCCGGTCCAGCGGGAACTGGTCCATCTTGAAGTCACCCGTGTGCAGCACGAGGCCGGCGGCGGTGCGGATCGCGATCGCGAGCCCGTCCGGGATGGAGTGGTTGACGGCGAGAAACTCCAGGTCGAACGACCCGAGGCTGAGCGTCTCACCCTCCCGGACCTCGATCATCGTGGGCTTGATGCGATGCTCGGCCAGCTTGGCGGCCACGAAACTCAGGGTCAGGCGCGAGCCGACGACCGGGATACCGGGCCGTTCCCGCAGCAGGTACGGCACGCCGCCGATGTGATCCTCATGGCCGTGGGTGAGCACGACCGCCACCACGTCGGCCAGCCGGTCCCGGATCGCGGCCCAGTCGGGCAGGATCACGTCCACGCCGGGCTGGTGCTCTTCGGGGAACAGCACCCCGCAATCGACGACGAGCAGCTGGCGCTCATGCTCGAACACGGTCATGTTCCGGCCGATCTCGCCGAGGCCGCCCAGCGCGGTGACCCGCAGAGCACCCGGCGGCAGGGGCGGGGGGGAAGTCAGAGTCCTGACCGCAGAAGTCACACTCGTACGTTACGTGAGAGTACGGTGCGGTCGGAACGTCGGCTCATGCGCCGCGGAAATGGCCCGCCCGCGACCTAATTTACTCTAACGTGACGGTTAAGATGGGGCATCGTCTGGAAGGCGCGCGGGCATTGAGCGACCGGCAGATGCAGATCGGTGAGGTGGCGGAGCGGACCGGGTTGTCGTTGCGGACGATCCGCTACTACGGCGAGGTTGGCCTGGTCACGCCGTCTGCGCGCTCACGTGGCGGGTTCCGGCTGTATACCGAGGCGGACGTCGATCGGCTGCTGCTGGTGAAGCGGATGAAGCCACTGGAGTTCTCGCTGGAGGAAATGGCCGACCTGCTCGGGATCCTCGACGGGCTGGCCGGCGCCGGGCCGCGGGACCGCCCGGCCCTGCAGGATCGGCTGACCACGTATGAGCAGGCGGCACAGGCGCGCTGCGCCGCGCTGCGGGACCAGCTCGGCGTAGCCGAGGATTTCGCGGCCCGGCTGCACCAGGCACGCCAGGCCGCGCGCGGGAAGGAGGGAAGCCGCAGGTGACGGTACTTGATGCGGAGCAGCGCAGTGGCGCGGACGTAAAGGTAACCGCCGAGGCGACGAGGCGGCGGACGTTCGCGGTGATCAGTCATCCGGACGCGGGCAAGTCAACGCTGACGGAGGCGCTGGCGTTGCACGCGTCGGCGATCACCCAGGCGGGCGCGGTGCACGGCAAGGCGGGCCGCCGGGGGGTGACGTCGGACTGGATGGCGATGGAGCGGGACCGGGGCATCTCGATCACTTCCGCGGCGCTGCGTTTCGACTACGGCGGCATGGTGCTGAACCTGCTGGACACGCCGGGCCACGCGGACTTCTCCGAGGACACCTACCGGGTGCTGGAGGCGGTGGACTGCGCGGTCATGCTGCTGGACTCGGCGAAGGGCCTGGAGCCGCAGACGCTGAAGCTGTTCGACGTGTGCCGTAACCGGCGGGTTCCGGTGGTCACGTTCGTGAACAAGTGGGACCGGCCGGGCCGGGAGGCGCTGGAGCTGCTGGATGAGATCGAGCAGCGGATCAGGCTGCGCCCCACGCCGGTGAACTGGCCGGTCGGGGTGGCGGGGGACTTCCGCGGGCTGATCGAGCGCGGCACCGGCGGGTTCACGGTGTTCACCCGGACGCCGGGGGGCGCGGGCCGCGCTGCGGAGGAGCACCTGGACGCGGAGCAGGCGGCTGGCCGGGAGGGCGCCGCCTACGAGACCGCGGCCGAGGAGCTCGCGCTGCTGGAGGAGATCGGCGCCGACGTGGACATGGCCTCTTTCCTGGCCGGGGAGTCCTCACCCGTGCTGTTCGGCGCGGCACTGCCGAATTTCGGTGTCGCGCGGCTGCTGGGGGCGCTGTGCGAGCTGGCGCCGCCGCCCCGGCCGCGGGCCGACATCAAGGGCGAGCCGCGCTCGGTGGAGGCGCCGTTCTCCGGGCTGGTGTTCAAGGTGCAGGCCAACATGGACCGCAACCACCGGGACCGGGTGGCGCTCGTGCGGGTCTGCTCGGGCCGGTTCGAGCGCGGGATGGTGCTGACCCACGCCGCGACCGGGCGGCCGTTCGCGACCAAGTACGCGCAGTCGATGTTCGGCCAGGACCGGGTAACCCTGGATGTGGCCTACCCGGGCGATGTGATCGGGCTGGTCAACGCGGGCGCGCTGCGGCCGGGGGACACCTTGTACGCGGGGGAGCCGGTGGAGTTCCCGCCGATCCCGAGCTTCGCGCCGGAGCATTTCGCCGTGGTGCGGTGCAAGGACTCCGCCAAGCACAAGCAGTTCCGCAAGGGCATCGACCAGCTTGACACCGAGGGCGTCGTGCAGGTCCTGTCCTCGGACCTGCGCGGGGACCAGGCCCCGGTGCTCGCCGCGGTGGGGCCGCTGCAGTTCGACGTGGTGCTGCACCGGCTGGCCCAGGAATACGGCGCCCGGGCCGAGCTGGACAACCTCGGCTACACCCTCGCGCGCCGCACGGGACCTGAGGGAGCGGCGGCGCTGGCCGGGCAGCGCGGCGCCGAGGTGCTGACCCGCCGCCTCGACGGGGCCCAGCTCGCCCTGTTCACCGACAAGTGGCAGCTCACCGCCGTCCGGCGCGATCACCCCGCCATCCGCCTCGACACCCTCCTCGCCGGCACCGAATAGCCGGCGCCGGCGCCGACGCCCAGGACGCGACTCGTTGCTGGATGCAGGGCCATGGGCCTGACGGGATCAACCCGGCCCGCCCGACGGTCGTGTTCGTCGGGCTGGTGACCCCGGCGCGCCCGCCAGCAGAAAAAAACGCCGATTGCCCTCTTGCCAGACCCGCCAGGGCGGTTTCCACTGAAAGTGGACACCAGCATGACCCCCGGCTCAACGCGGACGCCGGGGCCTCCCCCGCCCCAGCACCGGGCCGGAGCCGGCCCGTGCGCCTCCCCTCGTCCCCCGACCTGACGGCCCGCCCGGCTGCCCGGCTGCCGCCCACCGGATGCCCGGCTGGCGGCGCGGCCTGCCGGGTAGCCCGCCCGCCACCAGAAAGGGAAGACCCGCCATGGGACCGTTACTTAACGAGGTCGCTCGCGCCACCGCTTGCAGCCAGCGCCGCCCGGCCCGCCTTCGCACTCTCAGGTGGTCCTGATGTGCGGCACCAATGCGTGCGGCTGCGCCACCACCAGCTCGGGCGTGCCCGCCGCCGCGGTGGCCGTCGTGGTGGTTTGCGCGGCCGTCAGCTCCGCTACGGCCCTCATCACCGGCGCCCTGCTCGCGATCCTCGCGACGGTGGGCGTGGCGTCGGCGCTCGGTATCGCCGGGCTCGTCTACCTGCTGCGCCGTGACCGGGTGCAGCTCTGGGAGCCGGCGCCCGCACGGCAGATCGCCGCCCGTCCTGCCCTGTCGCCGCCCGTCGTGACGGCGATTACCGCGCCGCGCCTGCGCGCGATCGCGGCGCCCAGGACGGTGAACCTCATCGCCATGCCGCTGGCTGACGGCGTCCTGACCACCGCGGCCCCGGAGGAGATGACGACCGCAGGGACATAACGGCTACCAGGCAGCACCCGCCCGTCCGGCTGCCGGCCTTGTTCCGGGCTGGCGGCCGGGCGGCCGGGCGGCCGCGCACGGCCCGAACGTCGAAGCCGTCCTCGGCGTAGCCCAGCTTGCGGGACACCCCCAGCGAGGCCGCGTTGTATTCGTAGGCAGCGGAGACGGCGTACTGCGCGTCCAGGCCCTCGAACGCCAGGAACAGGATCGCGGCACGCATCTGCGTCCCGATGCCCTGGCCCTGATGGGCCTGGCCCAGCCAGGACCCGCTGGCCACCTGCCGCGACACCGCGAAGTCGTGCCCGGAGATGCCCTGGAGGCCCACGACGACCTCATCCCGGACAACCGCCAGCTCCAGCGACCAGGCTGACGGCCGCCAGGCGGCCCACAGTCCGTACTGGTACTGCAGGACTGCCCGGGCCCGTTCCGCCGGCGGGACGTCGGTCCACGGAACTCCGAACGGTTGCACCTCCGGGTCGTGAATTCCGGCCGCGGCTAGTTCGCCGAGCGCCGCCAGGTCGGCCTGGCTGGGCCAGCGCAGCTCCAGCCGCGGGGTCCGCAGCCGCAGGTCGGTCATGGGCCAGAAGGAGCAGGAAGACATAGGGCATTGTGCCGTCGCCGACCCGGCCCCGGCACCCTAATATCGGGCCGCCCGGAGCGGTTACCGGGCCGGCGGTGATGGCGGCCTGCCGGTCAGCGGGCCCTTGGCGCGCTTCTTGCGCTGCTGCTCCCGGGCCTCGGCCGCGCGCCCGAAGGTGCACTGCTCGCACCGGCAGCCCCAGTTCCGGTAGCCCGACGGCGTCCCGTGCGGAACGTCGGCGAACTTCCGGTCCTGTAGCGACTGGACCCAGCTGGCCCGGGCCGCCGACGCGGCGGCGCGGCAGTCATCACACCGGCAGCCGAGATTGTTATAACTCGAAGCGGTGCCGTGGCTACGGACATCGTCGGTTCCGCTGGTCACCGCGGGCCTCCGGCCGCCCCCGGGGAGCCTAGCTGGAACGCGGGGCAGCGTGGCCCGGCCACCGCCAGGTCGTGGTGCGCCTGCCGGGTAGCACCCCCCGCGCTCTCCGCGCCCTCGTGACTGGCCATCCATCCCCACCCACCCCTCAGCGGCTGCCGGCGCCCGCCTATCTCGTGCCGCGCCTGCATAAGAGACGCTTTGGCAACTCATCGGGTGCACATGAGCATGGTCGTCATATCGCGCCCGCGGGACGGCCCCGCGCTTGCCCTGGCGAGCCGCGCGGGCGCCGTCGCCTCCTACGCACCACGGGTGACGTCGGCCATCGGTTCCGTGCCGGCATCCGAGATCCGGTCGGGGTTCGGTGCGGGCATCGTGTTCGGCCTCATCTGGCTGCTGCTGCGCGGCGACGACCCGGATCGCAGGCGGCGACGCCGGGCTGCCTACCGGGCTGCCTACTGGGTGGCCGCGGTGATCGCCGCCACCGCGCTCGCCGGGCCGTGGCGGCTATCGCGGGCGTCAGGCGGCGCGCTCGTGGCCGTCAGCGGCGTGCTGCTTATCGCGATCTTCGCGGTGCTGAACTTCTGGTTCCCCGCCGCGACCGGCAGGGCTCGCTGACCGGGAACTGGGCCGCGCCGATCATCCCGTTGCTCGTCGCGGTCACCGGGCTCATGCTGGCATGGCCGGGTCGGCTGCGGCTGCACGCCGCCGTCCTGGCGATGCGCGCCGAGTCGCTGCTGCGCCCGCTGCTGACCGCCATGTGGCTGGTGGGGCTGCTGGGCTGGCTGGCCGGCGATTCGGGGGTCATCGTCACGGCGACCGCCCTGCCCCTGGCCCTGCCGCTGGTCATCGCCCTCGTGTCCGGCGCCGCGGAACAGAATGCGGTCGCCATGTCGGACCTCGGCACTAACGACCGGACTGCTCCCGCGGCCGACCGGGCGGGCTAATCTGTGACAGGCCGCGCAGGCCCCGGGCGACCGCTCCGGGCACGCGGCGGGCGGCGACCTGGAGGGGCTGAGTGCAGTATCGGACGTCGAGGCTGGTCGCTGGCCCGGCCCTGCGGCTACTTGCCCGGCCTGAGGTAACCGGCGCCGAGAACATCCCGGCTTCGGGGCCGGCCATCGTCGCGTCGAACCATCTGTCGGTCGTCGACTCGATCTTCCTGCCGCTGATGCTGTCGCGGACGCTGGTGTTCGCCGCCAAGTCTGAGTACTTCACCGGAACCCGGTTGCGGGACAAGGCGGTCGCCGCGTATCTGCGGGCCACTAACCAGCTACCGGTGGACCGCGCCGGGGCGCGGGCCGCGCAGGGCATGCTGGAGGCCGCGGTGGGACTGCTGAGTTCCGGGGCGCTCTTCGGCATCTACCCGGAGGGCACCCGCTCGCCCGACGGGCGGCTGTACCGGGGACGAACCGGCGTCGGCTGGCTGGCGCTGCATTCCGGCGCGCCGGTCATCCCGGTCGCGATGATCGGCACCGAGCGGATACTACCCCCCGGACACCGCGTTCCCCGGCCCGGCAAGATCGGGATCAGGATCGGCGAGCCCCTGACGTTCGAGGCGCTCCAGGGCCAGGGTACCGGGGCCAGGCAGCGCCGGGTAGTCACTGACGAGGTGGTCCAGGCCATCCAGAAGCTCTCCGGGCAGGAGTATGTGCCTATGTACGCCTCGGTGCGCAAGGACGAACTGGCCGCGACCCGCGCCGCGCACCAGCCCGAGGGTAGGTGAGCAGGCCGACGCTCGGCATGGAACTCGCCCGGTGGTCCGTCGCTAGCCGCTTCCTGACGCGCCGCCGGGACGGCGCGGTGAAATGACCTGGCCTGGAAAGCCCGCGAGATTCCCTCCGTCTGGCGATCCCCGCCGGCATCCGCTGATGCCGGGTGACGGCGCGCCGCGCGCGGGAATGTGCGCCCGGCGGCTTAAGTCGCGGGCGGGCGGCGGCCGTGACCCGCTCCGTTCATGATCACGGGGCTTTTTCAGTCAATATGACTGAAAAAGCCCGGTGATCATGAAATCGGCAGGGCGCGGCGGGTGGTGGATGGCTCGGGCGAGGGCGGCGGCGACCTCGGCGGCCGGGGCGGCGGGGGCCTGTTCGACCTCTTCTCAGGGCGCGCAGGTCCTCTCCCGCGCAGGCAGGGATGGCAGCTCAGGGCGATCCGAACGGCTCAGTCGTCGCTGACTGCTGGGAAGGTCTCGGTCGGGGCACTGGGGCGCCAGGCATACGGCTCATCCCCGCCGGCAACTGAGTCTCCCTCGCGGCCCGCCGCGTCCCAGTGTGTCTGCGAGCCGGCGGCGTCCCACGATGCCGCAGCCGTCGTATGCCACCCCGAGTCCGCGACGGCAGGTGAGTCCGCGGCCGGTCGCCGAGGTGAGTCCGCGTCGGCGGGTGGCTGCCACCGCTCGCTCACGGCCGCCGCTAGCCAGTGCGTGCTGCTGCCCTGCGCGTCCCAGGCGGCTTCGGCCCTGGCGGACTCCTCTTGGCCGGCGGCCTCGGCTTCCCCGGTGCCCCGCGATTCGCTGGGGGCCGCCGGGACCTGCTCGGTGGCCGACGGCCAGCCGGCCTGGCCGCCAGGGGGTGGCCAGTTCGGCTCCGCGGCCGCCGGCTGCCGGAAGGCATCACCGCCGGCCTGCTGCCACTGCGAGTCCTGCGCAGCGGACGGCTGGGGTCCCGACTCGCTGGCGGGCAGTTCCCAGAGCGAGCCTGAAGGCGACCGCGGCGTGGTCCTGGGCTGCCACAGCGAGCCAGCCGAGGCCGGCAGGTCGGCTGCGCCAGCCGGGCCGGCCGGCGCGGGCGGGCCGGCCGGGCCGGGCGTCGCGGGCGGGCCGGCCCGGCCGGGCGTCGCGGGCGCTGGAGAAGACAGGGGCGCGGGGGACAAGGGCGCAGGGGACGAGAACGCCGCCGGGGCGGGACCGCCGGCCGGAGCAGGCGCGTCGCCGGCCGACTGGGGCGGTGCCGGGGTCGCGGGAGGCTGCGCTTCGACCGCCGGCGGCGCGCTGGACACGAGGTCCTCCCAGACCTGGCCGCTCGGTGACGGCGCGGGCGCGGGGCGGACGGTGGTCGGCCAGATCGAGTCGGACGCCGGGCTGTCGGCGACGGCGGGCCGGGTCCCGGCCGGGTCGGCCGGAGGGCCGGGAACCGCGGCCCAGGGCAGCTCGCTGTTCGGCTGGGCGGCTGGCTCCCACGGCGGCGCGCCGGACACTCGCGGCTGGCGGCTCTGGGCTCGCGACGCCGCACCGAGCGGGACCCAGGCGCCGACACCGCGCCCGCCGAGGGCGCCTAGGGTGCCTGGGGTGCCTGGGGTGCCGAGGGCGCCGACGGAACTGGGCGCCAGGGTCCCGGTGCCGCGGCTGGCCCCGGCTTCGGCGGCCACGTCGGCCGCGACCTGGCTGCCGGGGAACTGCGCCCCCTGGAACGGGGCGAACGGGTCGACCGGGATGGCCGGATTGCCGGAAGGCGCGGGGAAATACTCCAGCATCTGCTCGGCTTCGCCGGACCCGTAGGGCGGGTAGGCGTTCTGGTTGGAGCGGACCCAGTCGGCCGAGGCCTGGGCGTCCCTGGCCTCCTGGCGCTCCTTC